>FWWL01009277.1_pt1 | contig 12047 bp, 12 predicted proteins | sample 2228331 | NCBI WGS metagenome assembly FWWL01 (sample SAMEA103939775, study PRJEB20133) | metagenome | reverse complement strand
GTTACTTATTTTGAAAATTGCCTTAAAACCTTTGTTCTTGAAAGCTTTTTCAAACTCTTCCAGTTTGTAGATAGAACTGACTAAATACTCAGCAGCATTTAGGATTCGCTATATCTTCTATAGGACAATTCCCCGAACCTCTAAACGGTCTGGATACACCCACATCTTAACCTGCAATCTGTCAAGCAGTTCCTCCCAGGTTACTATTCTCTGTGGGAACCTGACCGTTAAATGTTTTTCATCGCGAACCTTCACAACAGCAATATTTTCAGTAAGTTTATCGTCATCCGGCTGGTAGCGGACATCAAACGGTTCGTCTTCAATCGCTTCTTTCACAACAGCAATATTCTGCTCCAGCTTTGTAAGGTTTTCCATCTCCGGCCAGTAATGTTCATAACGCCTGCGGATAGCAAGCTCCTGCTCCTTCAATTCATTGATTTGCCGCTTATAATCTTCGTGAGACAAAGCACCGTCAACATAGACAGTAGCGAGCCTTTTCTGCTTCTCCTGCAGATGAGAAATTTGCTCTGTTATGGGAGAGAGCAGGGTTTCAAGTTCTTCTTTCCGGCGTTCCAGCGAACCGACGTACTCTTCGATGGCTTTCCGCATCTGGTCTTTGTCTTGAAGCATATCGATAAGCCGTTTTTTGACTTCTATGGTAACTGCTTCGCTGTCAAGCACAGGGCTGTCGCATTTTGGGCTCCCGTCAAGGTGGTACTGTTTCAATTTCCCATTGCACTTGAAAACCGGCTTTGTGCCTTTGTTATACATAGCATCGTGAAACGAGCGCTGGCAGACACCGCAGAAGATACGACCGGCAAGTATAGGCTTGGGCCTCTTGCGGTTAAAGCCTCCTCTGGACTGCACTCTCTTTTCCTGCGCTTTCTCCCAGAGCATCTTGTCAATTATCGGCGGGAAGTCTACCTCAAACCACCCATCAGTTTTTTCTTTCTTTATTTTTTCGACTTGTTCTGGACTGACCAGCATTTTATCACCCCTCCAAAGATAATTTGTCCCAGCGTAAACGGTGTGAGTAATAATATGCTGGACAGTAGCGTCGCTCCAGTAAGTCTGCATTTTTCCAGCGCGCCCTTTTCGAGTTTTGCGAAATTGGTTAGGCGTAGGTATACCGAGTTCAGTCAGCTTTTCGGCAATCCGCACCATACCCAAAGGCTGTCCTGACTCGTCTCCATAGACGTACCATTGGAAAATAAGCTTAACTATCTTGGTTTCATCTTCTCGAATTACCCACTCTTCCTTTTCGTTATCGTACCTGTAGCCAAACGGTTGAGAGTCGCCGGAATACTTGCCTGCTTTTGCCAGCTTTTTCTTGCCGGTCACCGTCCTTAATTTGATAACTTCCCTTTCGTACTCCGCAAAAGTGGAGAGGATGTTTGCCTGCAGTTTACCTTCAGGAGTGTCGTCGTTAGACCCCTGCACAAAAATAAAGCCGTCTCCTTTAAGGCCACACCGCCTTACTTTTCGGGCTTCGTCCCTCAAAGCGGAAAAAAGGGCTAAAGAGCGGGAAAGCCTGTCTTGGCGGTAGACGAAAATAGCGTCATATTCTCCCGCTTGGTATTTCTCCCAAAGCTGATGGAGCACTGGTCTTGCATCAATCCCCTGTGCTCCGCAGTATCCGTCTTCTTTGAAAATGTCTTCTTCTGTAACGTGATACCCGCACCTTTTTGCTTCCTCCATACAGATTTCCGCTGGGGTATCGAGAGAGGTTCCTTCTGCTTGGTCTTCTGTGGAAACCCGACAGAGGACGGCGGCACGCTTTATTAACTGCTTCATGCTACCACCTACTAGTTCACTTTTGCACCTTTGTCAATATAAATCGGTATTTCTAGGGTGTTTCCCACTTTGATATAGTGAGGGTTGGTAATGTTGTTAAGTTTCAGAACCTGTTTAGCACACAATTCATAATTCATTCTGAAATGCTCATTCATAAAGTACGGGTTGATAATGTCAACCAGCGTATCTCCTGATTTAATAGTTATCTCCCGTATCTCTTTTAGCTCCCACACATCATTAGGGCGGTCTGTAATATTGATACCGTCAATTATCTCTACTTTGGCGCGGTCAATATATTCTTCGGGAGGTATTACTCTGTATCCGTCCTTAACGACATACCAAACACCAGTAATTTTGTTAATATACCTTCCTGTTTGTTTATCATAAATATATCCCTCAAGCGGTTCAACTTTTTCCTCGGATAAGATTTTTCCGGCGGCATCAACTGTAACTATACTACCGTCCGGAAATATTTTCTCCTGTGTCTCTACTTCTCCACAGCCAGCAAGGCTGATTATTGTCAGTCCTAATACAAGCAGAAAACTTATGCGTTTTAGCCGTATCACCTCCGGCAAACTTTTCCAATTTATATTTTACTACAATAAAGGGTTACCCTCAATGAGTATATCCGTTTTTTCTTTTTCAAAAAAAGTTGCTTATGCCATTCGAAGTATAAATATATTGAAGAAAAAAGTTCCGTAGGGCATAGAGACGTATAAGGTTGTAATTTGAGAAAAAGCAAGAGTAAAGCGAGAGTGCCACTGTTTTCCTATGCGGCACTCTCATTTCCTTCCTTTCCCGAAGTCTCTTCCTTTTTCTTTCTGCTCTGTAACGGGTAATTTCCTCTTCCACTTTAGCGATTTTTTCCCTGTAAAACTCAATCCGCAGTTTCTGCTCTGCCAGCTTCAATTCCAGCTTATCAATTGTTAACTGGTCGGCTCCAGCCTGCATTGCTTCAGTGTACTCTACTGCGTACTTATCCTGCATCTGCACCGCATAAGAAAGGTTAGCGCGGTAAGTTGCCCGCCTCTTCTGCAGCTCCTGCAGTTTAAGATCTTGTTCCTTACCCTCTGCGGAAACAGTAAACTCAACCTTAATTTTTTCCTTCTCCTCTTTCTTAGATTTTTGGACTGTTTGATTATTACCCGCCATTTTACTCATCCTCTTTTTTTCCTCTCGTTCCAAAATTTTCTTCAGCCGAGATAGTGCAGTGTTCACATCACCGCCGGAATTCTTAAAGTGGCTGTAGACGCAGCCCAACTCATAAACCAGAGAAGCTTGAGCCTCTTTTACGAGCATCTCCAGCTTCCGTTCCGCAACCTTAATACAGTTTTCTTGTTCCGGGATGTCTCCGGTTTGTTTCAAACAGTGGATGATTTTCCTCACTTTCTCTTTGGCTTCTCTCTTGTTCAACGGCATCAACTCCTTATCTATTAAATATTTCCATCTGCTTAATTATATTATAATGTACATCTATGTAAATTTAGAGAGGCAACCAAAAATCTTGTCAAAATTTGTCTTTTTCTTTCTTTGTACATCCCTTGCGCCAAGGTTAAAAATTTTGATCTTCCTATTGAAAGTTGCTGAGATCAAATGTATAATATTAAAATAGGCAGGGGGGCTTTAATTATGAAGAAGTGGAGGGTTGATTTTAACGAGTCTCTTCATCCCGAACCTTGGCGGAATTTTTACGCCCGTTATTTTCCTGAACTGGACAGGATGAACATAAAGGAAGACGGCTTTACCGTCCAATCTTTAAAGTGCTTATACCACAGCGACCGGAAGCCTTCCGCGACGGTCAACGTCAAGTCGGGCTTTTACGTCTGCCATGTATGCGGGAGCTTTTCGCCGTACCGCTTTTTAGTTGAAATTGCAGGCATTGCGCCGGAAGACGCGAGCTATTTCATAAACGACTACCTCCGCGAACTTTACGTAAAAGACGAACGGACAGGAAGCTACCTCCGAGCGTTCCCCTACTACGACCCCAGCCTCATCTATATCCCCACACCCGAACAGGAAGAGGAGTTTGAAGAATTTATCAAACCAGCAAAAGCGCGCCTGCGCTCGGAACTGCCGATTATCCAAGAGTACATTACCGTCAGAGGAATCAAGTATGAAATGCTGGAGCGTTTCGAATGGGGTTATGTCCCCCATGACGAAGATGTAGGACAGTTTGAATGCTTGGTAGTCCCTTTTCGCGTGAGGGGCAAAATCAGGGCTATCAGAGGGAGGGCTTACGACGGCAGGAAAGGAGCGGTTATAAACTCCCGTTTTTCATTGTGGAATCTCGACAGTCTTGAGGGGAAGAACCAAGCAGTTATAGTAGAGGGAGAAAGCAATGCTCTAAGAACTACCCAAGCGCTTGAAGCTTGCGGTGTAGACATCCCTGTAGTTAGTGTGCCGGGCAACAATTTCTGCAAGGAGTGGAAACTGGAATTTGAAGGCATACGCACCATCTACCTCATCCCGCAGGACGACGAGGCCAGCGCGAACTTTGTCAGGTCTGCCCTAGCGGTGCTGGGAGAAGAACGATGTAAAGAGGTTGAACTACCGTGGAAGCAGGGCGATGTCGGGAAAGACATCTGTGAGTGGTTGACCCGCAACAACCATACCGACCAGGAACTGGTAGAGCTAATCCCGCTTGAAGAACACCAAGACCGGTTTTCCCACTACTACAGTGTGGAAGAACTGCTGAAGAGAGAGCCTGCGGAACCTGACTGGCTGGTAAGAGGGATGATAGCGAGAGGGCAAAAAATTCTTGTCCAAGGGCCATCGAAGCAGACGAAGACGTGGTTTGTCCTAAGCTTATTAAAAGCGCTCAACCGCGGAGAAAACGTCTGCGGAGTGCCGTTTTGGAAAACTACCGTCTCTGGAATCAAAGCCGTTATGGTGGTGGAAGAACACTCGACCAACGCTTTAATCCAGAGAGTACTGCAGAGCCTTGCCGGTACAAGTAACATCGTCATTCCACACAGGACAGGCGTGAAACTGCTACCGAAAAACCCGGAATTTGAAGAACTGCTCAAATTTATTGACGAGTTCCGGCCTGACCTGCTCGTACTTGACCCACTGAGGAGCTTCTTTGATGGAGACGAAAACGACTCTTCCATCATGCGGCAGGTATTCGCACCACTAAATATGCTCCTCCGCAAGTACCCCCATATGGCGGTCGTCGTCGTTGACCACACCGCAAAAAAGCCGTCGGACGTTCTTGTGTATGCCAGCAGGGGGGCTTCTGTCAAAGGGGCGGAAATGGACGGCGTGATAGGCATCCGCAAGTTCCAGAAAGACGAAAATGTAGGCGTAGTTGTTACCGGAGAGTTCCGCGACGCTGAGACTGTAGAGAATTTGAGCTTAAAATTCGAGGACGGGAATCTGGTTTACGATGATGGTTCCCGCATCAACATAAAGCTGAAAGACAGCAAAGTGCGCCTGCAGAAGCTGGCGAAGCTGTTGACACAGCGGAGCTACACGCAGAAAGAGCTAACCGATTTGCTGAAGGTCAGCGACCAGACTGTCAGAAAAGACATCAGCAAACTTCGGGCAGGTGGATTCACCATTGAGGAAGAAGGGGGACATCAAGGGTCTCCAAAAACGTACACGCTTACAAAGACGCCCGATGGGTGGAAAGCGGACGATGAAGACGGCAGTGAATGAACACTTACCGCGCACAGAAGGTCAAAATGTCAAAACCGCTATATATATTTTTGAGCTTTGACCTTGGCCAAAGGCGGGTTCGTCTGAAGCCGCTGAACCGGGACCGCGTTGTAGACGACAGTTCCACGCTCGGCAGGGCTTCAGCAAACCATACCCGGCGGTTTGAGGCAGTAAGTCCAAAACAAGAATTATTACCAAACTTTGGGTTTTGAGCTAGATTGTTTGATAACTCTTTCCAATAAATATCCAAAGGAGGTTGGTACAGTTGACTGTTCTCCAAAAAGAGGTTGCACAGCAGCAGGTGGTTATCCAATCTGACCGGCTTTTTAACATATCCAAAAAAGAAGACAGCAGTGTCTGGACGCTGGAAGAACTTAGGGAAAAAATGAAGTGGAGCCGCTGACCGATGTTCGATGAACTTGAGCCGCTTTTCCGCAGGTGGTGGAAACTTCGCTACAAAGACCGGTTCCACCGCTACTGGACAGTTGAAGAACTGATGGAGATGAAGGACGTCCAGCAATTTTTGGGGTTTGATCACCGCTAATTATCGAGGGGAGGGAAAATAGTGAATACGGAGGAAAATGCAAAGTCCTTAATTGACGAACATTTAAGAGAACTGAATTGGAATTTGGCGGATTTTACTCAAATAACTAAGGAGTATCCTATACCGGGTGGAGAAAGAGCAGACTATGCTATTTTAGTGAACAACTTACCTGTTGCAATTATTGAAGCCAAAAAACAGGGTATGGATTTAAACGCAGCTTTAGCACAGGCTAAAAATTACGCAAAAAAACTAAATGAAAGTGGCAAGGAAGTTTTTTTAATTTTTGCTTCAGATGGCAGAACATTTTACCGGCAAAACCTTAAAGCAAATACCAGACCAGAAAAAATCAGCAGGCTAATGACCTATGCAGAGATAAAAGATTTTCTAAACCCGGAAACTGATATTCTTTTGGCGGGTTTAAGGAATTATCAAAAAATTGCCGTCTCACAGGTGGTAAGCGCATTTCAATTAGGTAGAGACAGAACCTATATCGAAATGGCAACCGGAACAGGAAAAACGATAACAGCGGCGGGAATAATCGGCAAGCTCTACAAAGTCGGTCTTGTTCGGAGAGTCTTATTTTTAGTAGATAGGGATTCCCTTGCTGAACAGACAGTCCGTCATTTCAATAAGGTATTAGGTGATACCTTTAAAATAAACCGCTTGACCGGCACAAAAGAGGATAAATATAACGATATTTCTGTTTCAACAATTCAGTTTTTGTATGTAAATGATAAGTATCGTGCATACCCGAATAATTTTTTTGACTTGGTAATTCTTGACGAGTGCCATCGGTCATATTTTGGAGATTGGCATACGGTTATTGAGCATTTCAGGACTGGCAAGGCCAAAATTTTAGGTTTAACAGCAACTCCTTCTGATAAGGAAACGCAGAGTACCGACGATTATTTTGGAGAGCCGGTATTCAGATACAGCTACTATCAGGGAGTTAAAGACGGCATACTGGCTTTTACCGAGAGATATAAGTTCCTGACCAATGTAGACCTCAGTGGGATTCATGACATGGGTTTTGACTTTGAGCCGGAAGACCTTGGCAGACGTGTGGATGTCCCGCGAAGGAATGAATTAATAGCCGAAAAATATTTTGAAGTAATAGGATATGAGCAGACGCATACGATTCCAAAGACACTGGTTTTTGCGGCAAGCATAGAGCATGCCAATCATTTGCGCGATGCGTTGATAACAAAATACAACGAACTGAACAAACTCCCAAAGGACTCAAGCGAAGCAGAAGACTTTATAGTTGTAATACATAATCAGGTGAGAAACGCATCTGAATTGATTAGAAAGTTTCAGGAAATCGACAGTGAAATTCGTATTGCCGTTTCCGTAGATATGCTATCCACCGGTATTGATGCTCCTGACATCGAAGTTCTGGTAATGGCTAGGCCCACAAAGTCAAAAATTCTCTATGTTCAGATGAAAGGACGTGCCACTCGTAAGTGCAACGAGCAAGAACACGGCAAGACAAAGGAAAGCTTTAAACTTATCGACTTTGTTGACCTTGCAGGAATTGAAGAGGTCGTTACAGATGAAACTTTAGAAACTGACGAAATAATAGAGAGCACTGAAGAAACAGAAATATCTTCTGACGGTGGAAAGATGCCTTCAGGTAAAGAAGATGGTCAGGGCAAGGAACCTAAAGAAACTGAAAAAATCGAGATGGTGATTGCCGATGTCCCCGTCTGGATAGTCAAGTCAGAGGTTATAACTACCTCTGCCTTTGAACAAATTAGAAAACAAATCGAGCCGCAACTTAAAGCTATTAAAGAAAAGATGGTTTTAAAAGAAAGATTTGTTCAGGCAGTTTTATCATGGGAAGCTTTGAACCCTGGTATTCCGGTTGATGAAAAATATCTTGAGGCTTTTGGGTTTGACATCAGTACCTTAAGAGATATTTACGGCGAAGTCACTGCCACTTACAAAGATTTTATTGATGTTGCCCTTGGTAAAACAAGGTTTAAGACTGTTGAAGAAAAGAACAGGGATGCTGTTATTGCTTATTTGAAGGAGAAAAAGCATTTGAACGATGAACAAGTGGAATTTATTATGATGTTCTACGATTTTAAGAAACGCAATCCCACTCTTACCTTTACCCAGTTTTCTAATAGCCAGCTTCTTCAACAAAAGGGTGGAATTGCCCGGATAAAGGGACTATTCGGCTCAGTGGACAAATTTGCTCAGCTTTATGACGAGATAAAAGAAGTATCATTTCTTGATGTGTAAAGGAGGGAAAATTAATGGCACAAAACAATAACAAAGTAGGTTTTCACAGGCTTGGTTCTGAGCTTTGGAATATTGCCAATATTTTTCGAGACGATACTCTCAAAACCACCGAGTATCTGGAAGAATTTAGTTATTTTTTGTTTCTAAAGCTCTTTGACGATAGAGAAAAACAAAGAGAAGAACTCGCGCGTTTGGATGGAACTAAATTTGTGCCTGATTTACCAAATCACCTGAGGTTTTCCACATGGGCAGAAAAGATTTTGGCAAGTGACGGAAAAACCGTAAAGACTGACGATGGAGAGTTTTCTATAGTCGATTATGTTAAAAAAATATTTTCCGAACTGGCCGAAGTTAAGGACCACGATGGCAGGGATTTAAGCCTTTTCAGACGGCTATTTAAAAATCATATATGGCGTATAAGGTACAGCCCGACCATTAAAGAATTGATAAAACATCTGAAAGACCTTGAGCTTGAGCAAAATTTTGACGTTATGGGCAGAGCATACGAATTTGTTGTTCAAAAGCTTGGCGAACAAAAACAGTACGGTCAGTATTTTACTCCTCGCCACATCATTCATTTCATGGTAGAACTTGCTGACCCGGAAATTGGGGAAAAAATATATGACCCTGCGGCTGGTACGGGAGGCTTTATTCTGCGTGCCTTCGAAGTAGTAAAGAGTAAAATTGATAATCTGGTAAAAGCGGGGATGAGAGTTAAAGAGTCTACTGCCGCTTATAATGGGGTTCAATTTGATGAAGCTGAAATGCTTTACAGAAAATTAAAGGAAGAGTCTCTTTATGCTGTGGAGAAGGCTCCAGACGTTTACAAGCTTGCCCTCATGAATATGATATTGCACAATGACGGCAAATCCAACCTCTTTGAGGCCGACAGTTTAGACAACAGAGCACAGTTAGAGCATAAAGAAAAGTATGATGTAGTGTTAACTAACCCACCGTATGGTCAACTTGCTCAGTCGCGGGTTGGCACTTTTGAGTTCCATGCCAAACGCTACGAAGCATTGTTCATCCAGCATATTATGGCAGCGTTGAGACCTTCTGAACCAGGCAAAAAGCGTTCAAGAGCGGTAGTTATAATCTTAGACAAGATTCTGTTTGACAATTCCTCTGTTTTCAAGAATATACGCATGAAGCTTTTACGAGAGTTTGATTTGAAAGCGGTTTTTTCCATGCCGGCAGGCATTTTTCAGCCGTATTCCGGTGTCAAAACGACAGTGCTGTATTTTGAAAAACCTACAAAAGAAGAATGGAACGAGACAAAGAAACAAAATGCTTACACCACAAAGCAGGTGCTGTTTGTTGATGTGAAAGATGACGGATTTACCTTAACAACCAAGAGGAGACCAATTAATGGAGCTTTTCAGGGTGATGACCCAAACATTTACGAACCGCCTTGTGGGAACCTGCCTAAAGCGGTGGAAGTGTTCAGAAAATGGATAGATTGGCTTAATAACCCAACAAAGGAGCAGCCTGATTTTATAGATAATGATTTCTGCTGGACGGCGACGATTGAGGAAATCAAGGCGAAAGATTATAACCTTAACCCTGGGCTGTATAAAAATTCATTTTACCAGAGTAGAAAACATAACATTGTTAGACTGGGAGAAATCATTGAACAAATTACGGATAGAAATGTGCTTTCCGAGGAATTGCCAGTCTATAGTGTTACTAAAGAGTTCGGAATAATTCCTGCAAAAGATTATTTTAAAGAAAACGTATATGGAAATAACGAAGAAGTATATGCTAAAAACCTTAATAGCTATAAGGTAATATATAAAGATTGCTTTGTTTATAATCCTTACGCAATTAATATAGGTTCTATAGGATTTGCTGATAAAGTGGTTAAAGGTCTTGTAAGCCCTGCTTATGTAGTATTTAAAGTAAAAGATAGTAAAACTACAGATTCAAGATTTCTGTATTATTTATTGAAAACAGATTGGATGATGAACAAAATCAATGAATCAGTTTCTGGTAGTGTTAGGGATACTTTGAAATTTGATGATTTAGCCAATATCCAAATCCCTCTCCCACCTCTTCCCGTTCAACAGAAACTGGTTGCCCGATTGGACAAGCAGCAGGCTATTATTGAGCAGTGCAATGCTATGGAAAAAGCCATTCTTGAAGCTGGAATCGATGACAGTATTTTTGAAGGAGAATGGGAATGGGTGGAGTTAAGAAAAGTGGCTTCCATAGTTAATGATAAAATTCATCCTCAAAATCTTAACTTAGAAAGTGTCTTATATATTGGACTCGAACATATAGAGAGTAAAACATCATTGATTACAGAAACATTGATAAAACCAACTGAACTTTCCAGTGAGAAATTTCTTTTTGACGACAATTCAATTTTGTACGGAAAGCTTAGACCTTATTTAGAAAAGGTATATCTTCCAAATAAATCAGGTATTTGTTCTACAGATATATTGGTATTGAAACCTAATGATAAGATTTTAAGGGAGTATCTCTTTTATGTATTAAAAAGTAGCTTTTTTGTTGAATGGGCTATTAAAAATACAAAAGGTGCACAACTTCCCAGAGTAAATCCTAGTGATTTGTTATTGGCCCAAATACCCCTTCCATCTCTTGAAAAACAGCAGGAAATAGTGGATTTCCTTAACGTTCAGTTTGAAACGCTGACCAATATCAGAAGGCTAAAGGAAAACGCAAAACAGACCATAAAAATGATTTTGGACAGAGAGGTGTTTGGAGAGTAATGCACACCTCAGTTATCCTGTCCGAAGCGCTGAGATATTTTATTGACAGCGAGCATTTTGAATTGTCGGTTGTACTATTTGATGTGGCCGTTGAGCGGCTTATGAAACAGCGTTTATGTGAGCTTGACGATGTGCGGGTGCTGGATAAAAATAACAGCGTAGAGCATTTGGTAAGGTTTAAGAAGCTTCAGTACAAAGTAAAAAAATATCCAGTCGAGACAAAACCTTATGACCCGTAAAGAAAGGCACGAGACCTTTCTTACCATTCCATATAATGAAGTTATTTCACGATACGAAGCGATGTTTAATCTAAACATTGAAGAGGACGAGACTGTTACAGATAAGCACGAATTGAAAAGAATTTGCGAAGAACGGGACAGAAGAAAGCGACCCTAATTCGATTAGGCAACATGCGAAACAATATTGCCCACTATTTCGAGTATTATTTTAACCCTGTAGATGAGGGTTTGTTTATTCTTAATGAAATATTACCCTTTATTCGGGAAATGATTCAGGAAGTATCTGATGCGTACAAATATGAAGACATTTTTTGATGAGACTGTTTTTGAGAAAGTTAAGGCAAAGGAAGAAGAACTCACAAGACAGCAATCTGATACCATAAGCCAAAAAATAAGGGAAAAGAGAGAAGAGTACAATGAGTTAAATCCTGAAACAATTGAGGAAAGAAAAAAATAAACATCCGTTCTTCCTATGATGAAAGGGAGATTGTACGTGACAGCATGGAATGTCCTGCCTGTGGTAATGCTTCTTTTTGCGTTCTTAAACTCTATGCAGAATCGGAAGACGATCTGAACGGGCAATTTTTAACTGTAGGCAGGTGTTTTGTGTGTAAACTGGAACTGTCTGAAGATGAGCTTAAAAACACTGGGATGTTATAAATTCCCAGTGTTAATTTTTACACGAGCATTCATTTGATTATAATAATTAGAATGAACGTAGCGAATCTAAATTTAAGCGATTCCTAAATACTCAACATCAATTAATTTCTTTTTAATTAGTCTAAGAGCCGGTTCAAAAGGTCCGCACCTTAACGATATTTATTTCATCTACCC
>FWWL01009276.1_pt1 | contig 12047 bp, 12 predicted proteins | sample 2228331 | NCBI WGS metagenome assembly FWWL01 (sample SAMEA103939775, study PRJEB20133) | metagenome | reverse complement strand
GCCACCTGCGCCAGTTCCACGCCAAAGGCAATGACCGCCAGAACCGGAATCATGAAGACCCATTTCAACCATGGAATCCGGCATCGATCCATGGGAAGCAACATGCCGAACCCGAAGAAGCCCAGGGGCATAAACCAAAGCAGGCGCCCTAAGATCTCGGTCAGCCCCATAAGTTCGCTTCGGTAAAAATAGGTCACCAAGGGAACTTTAAAGAACTCGCCCAAGCGTCTCAAAATTTCGGACGTATTTTTAGTAAAATCAAAAGGATACCAAAAAACCCACATCACCACGATGCCCCACATAACGAATCCCGTCAGGCTCAGAAGGCTTATCAGGGACCAGGACCAGCCTTCCGCCGACATGAAGGGTCTGTGCCGCCATAAGGCCGCGACGGTGACGGCGCCAACGGCGGCAGCCACAATATCGGTGGTATCCGTGACACGAGAAAGGACGAACAACTGCATGATTTCCAGCAAGGTTGCAAGGGCCACCGTATAGAGAACGGCCGCCGTCCTGGAAAGACGCGAACCCAGCAAGAACAGGGCACAGACGGGAGCCCAAAGAGCCATATCGGTGGCAAATTGGTAAAAGGCGTCTGCATTGGACGCATACGTGAAGGTCCACGGCATCAACACCACATGGCCGTTCTTCCATTTTCGAAAAAGTTCCACCGGACTGAGTGTCAGGTCAAGAGGCATCAATTCATAAAGGAAGTACCCGCACGTATAGGCTAGAAGCACTGACCTGGCCAGGAGGGGCGGCCTTGATTCGGCTCGAAAAGTACCGACCCAGTTTTCCAGACGAGCCCCCAGACATCGTTGCAAAAAAATCCCGCACAAGGCCCCCAGGGTCTGGGCCAGCACATCCGATAAGGATGCCACTCTTGGCGGAAAGAAAATCTGTGTGAATTCAATGAATAGAGAACACATGACACAGGTGATCAACGCGGCAGCGGTGGCTCCCGAATCCGTCAGAAAGCCTAATCGGGTACGGAAAAAACCAACAGCAAAGTAACTCGTTGGAACAAGTATCAAGAAATTGGCGCTCCAATCAGTCTTGGACTGAGCCCGAAAGTCCAGGAAGGATGGATCCATGATGCTGGAAAGGGCTTTATCGAGGCCGATGGGTTGGAAACGCACGGGAACCAAGCTGCCATAGGCTACGAAAAGAATGGAGCCGAGAAAAAGCCACCCATAAGGCAAGACAGCCGGCTTATTTTTCATGGAAGCACCCGCCGTTCAGGGTCGGGCTTCATCTGTGAAGCCGGCTCCTTCGTTTTGGGTGGTCTTTCTCAACCGGGCAGAACCTCGTCAAGGTACGGCACAAATTGTCGCAGAAAGTCTTTCAGGCGCTCCTTGGCCCCTTCCGTCCCTGTGGCATCTCCTGAGGTGGAAAGGCGAATGAAGGCCACGTCCGTCCTGTGACGTGTGAGGCCGTCCACAATCATCCAGAGCTTCTGCAGGTACTCATTGGCCGCGGAACGACGCCCGGTCTGAAACCAGTAAAAAAAGATCTGCCGCTCCCCGGACTGTTCGTAGACGGAGCTCACCACCTGAATGGCTCGGCCGTCCCCGATGTGCACAACCTCCCGCTTCACCTCTTTGGCGAACCAACCGGAACCGGGCATGCACAGTTTGGGGGAATGAGGATGAAATTCGCTGGTCTGTTTGCCATGATAGGTCACAAACACACCCACGACGGCTCCGGAAGGATCGGTGTAGGTCCGATAGATCATGTCCGTGGGTTCCAGCACCTTTTGGACATAGGCGTCCACCATGAGGTCACTGCCTGCATAGGGACCGATGGTGGTCGGAAGGGAACTCAACGGCTTAAGGGGTTTCAGCTCGGGAATGTGTTCGAAATCCTTTGTGACCGCCCATGTGGCGGACAAGAAAAGAGCCACCACCACGGCGGGAATCCATCGTCGCGCCTCCATCATTGGGCCTCTCTCCTTTCCCACCGCCCCAGGACAAAACTTGCCGTAAAAAGAAGCGCCAGGGCCACGCCGAAGATCATCAGGCCCGCAAATTCGTGAAAAAAGCCTTGGGCCATCTTGGGACCGAAATGGTGAGCCAGAATGCCTGTGGCTATGATTCGAAAAACGTTGACGCCAATGGCGATGGGAACCCCCAATGCCAGCAGCAGCACACGATACGTTCCTTTCTTGTGAAAGAACCAGCCCACGGCCGCCGCAAGGGCGAGCACGGAAACGAGGGAGCGCATGCCGCTGCAAGCGTCGGCCACCTCCAGGGTAAGCCCCGGCAGGTGCAGCACATTCCCTTCGCGCAACAGAGTGTAGTGCATGATGTGAAGGGCGGCCGTAGAAACCTTGGCCGCAAAAAGCTTTAAGGGAACGGCGATCTCATTGTAAAGAAAATAGGGCAGCGGGATCATGAAAAGCAAATAGAAGATGGGAAAGCGCAGCTTTCCAAACCATTCCTTTCCCCCCAAGAGCAGGACGATTCCCGACAGAACCCCCAGCAGGGAGAGGCGCACCGTAAACATTTCATCACCCATTCTTCCGAGAATGTAGAGTCCCATAGAACCCATCACTAAGAGCCAGCCCAGAGGGTGAGGTCCGGTTACCGGCGTGCCGCTCAGTTCGGCTCTGCGGTCCCACAGGTAGTAGGCCGACACCAAGGGCACCAGAAAACCGTGGGAATAATTGGGATCCTGGTCCCATTGGTGAACCAGACTCCGCAGGGGTTCGTAGTACAGCAGCCCAAGAGGGACGGCCACCAGAATCCATCGCAGTGCTTTCATCCGCTTCTTCCTTTCACCTTTCCCACCATAATCCGTTCCAGAAGGAACCGACCCACGTGTTTTCTGGATCTTCCATCCCCAGGGGTTTCGATCCGCTCCATCAAGTGCCGGGCCAAGGAATGGGACGTCAGGCCACGAGGCCGATACCGAACGGCCTTTTGAATATACTCATGAAGTTGTTCCAGGTTTCGGCACCACAGGACGCTGTCCACGGATTCCAACTTCCTGAGAAACTGAACCTGGTGATCATCCGCGGCCAAGGGATTGGCCACAGCCACGAAGGGTTTTTGCATGCGCAAAAGTTCCAGCACCGTTCCGGTACCACCATGGGCCACCACGACAGAGGCCTGCCGATACCAGGAATCGAGACTAGGTTCAAAGGTAAAGAACCCACAGAATCTCGGCCTGTACTTTCCGGTTCCGATTTGGCAGACCACACGGTTTTCAAGCGTGCCGCTTTCCACCAGATGATCCATTTGCCGTATCAGTTCGTCAAAAGGAAGCGTCGTGCCCACGGTCACAAAGATCATAAAATGTTCCCAGCGTATCGGGCTTTTCTGTAAAGCGCCTTGCTTTCAGGCCATTGCACGTAGAGGTCGTCGCAGAGACTGAAAAAATCGAGGATTTTGCCCGTCAGGGATCCCACCGTGACTCGAGTGATACTTTCCACAAAAAGCGCCTTTTTGCCAAGGATTCGGGCCCAAAGATTTTGGGGAACGGCCAGCGATGTTCCCACGGCCATCACCACGTCGGGATCCGCTCGGCGCATCACGGCCCCGATTTCCCAAAAAGATCGTATCAAACCCATGACCGCATGCCGTTTTCCGGCCCTCCCTAATTGGGTCAGGCTTGTCACTCGATGTTCGGCCCCGTCCGGTACCCCAAGCCGGTCAAAGGTTCTCGGCAGAGGACGCGTGGTGAGGTAATGATAGCAGAATCGGTCGTCAAAGCTGGAAAGAAGCGCCACCGTTTCCCAGAAAAACCCTCCTCCCGGCAAAGTCACAAGCAGTCGCGTCTTTCTTACATGGAAGTCTCTCACAGCCTCTCCATTCACTTCACCAAGGAACGATACAGAGTGTCGTAGGCTCCGACCATGTTTTTTAGGCTGAAACGTTTCAGGACCTTTTCCCGACCCCATCGACCCTGTCTCTTTCCCTTTTCCGGCTCCAGAATGTAGCTTTCCATCACGTGCGCCAGTCGGCCGGGATCGTTTTCTTCCAGAAGACAACCTGTCCGGCCATGCTCGATGATTTCAGGATTCCCCCCTACCTTTAAGGCGACGACGGGCAGACCGCTGGCCATGGCTTCCAGGATCGTCATGGAGATGCCTTCTTTGAAGGAGGGCAAGACAAAGAGATCTAAGTTCCTCAGGATTTCTGGGACGTCCTGTCTTTCCCCCAAAAAATGAACACCGTCGCCGGCCCGCCCTCGAAGATCCTTTCCCAACGGACCGTCACCCACCACCACCAGATGGACGTTCGAGTACCGGCGACGAAGAAGCGTCATGGCCTGAAAAAGACACGTGTGGTTCTTGATAGGGTCCAGGCGCGCCACAATGCCCATAAGGAAAACATCTTCCGAAAGGAACAGCTCCCGGCGCAGCCTTCCCGGACTGTTCCCAGGGCGGTAGAGATTTGTATCTATCCCGTTGTAGATCTGCACCACGGGGCATCGGACACGCACGATCCGGGCCAGCCAATGTTCCATCTGTTGCGAGACACACACAAGCGCTTTCATGCGCGATGAAAGCAGACGACGCACCAAAACCCTCTTTCTGTTTTCTCCGTCCAAATCATCCATCACCCAACCGTGCTCGTTGTGAAGCACGGGGCCCACCCCGGCCATCCATGAGGCCAGGACGGCATCCATGCCCGCCCAGTTGTACGTACAAAGAAGATCGGGCCGCCACCGACGAAGTTCCTTCGCCAGGCGAAGCAGAAACGAGGGCGGATTGCCCGGTGGTTTCTGCAGTTCCACCACAGGGGTTCCCAAGGGCAAAAGCCCCGTGGCTGTCCCTGCTCGCCCCATACACACCAGCACATGTTCGTAGGCATCCAATTGCCCCACAAGGGAGGCCACCACCTGTTCCATGCCCCCCGTGTGAAACGATGACAGCACATGCACAATCCGAGGGCGCTTGCGCGATTCGGCCTTCATACCTTAAAGCGTTCTGCCCAGGCGTTGAGCATCAGAATGGTCCAGAGCTCCATGCTGCGGTCCCTTCGATTTTCCTGGTGTTCCCGCCACAGGGCGGCGGCGGCTCGGCCGTCCAGGAACCGCCGAGTCCCTTCACCTTCCAGAATAAGGCCTCGAGCAGGCTCTTTGAGTTCCCCTCGAAACCATGCTCCTACGGGAACCGCAAAGCCTCTCTTTTTCCGGTCCAGCACTTCAGGGGGCACGCGACGACGAAGAGCCTTTTTGAAGATGTATTTACCCTGAAGGCCGTTGAGCTTGAGACGCCACGGAACGGCGGCTGCAAATTCGACCAGAACATGATCCAAGATGGGGCAGCGAACTTCCAAAGACACGGCCATGCTCGCCCGGTCCACCTTGGTCAGAATATCTTCGGAAAGGTACGTTTTGAAATCGATGTATTGAATTCTGGAAAGATGATCCTGTGCCGGAGCTTTCCGGTAGAGATCCCTGAAGAGATCCATGGAACGGTATCCTTTGAGAGCGTTCCGGCAATCGTTGTTCAAAAGTCTGTGTTTGACATCCTCAGGCATTCCGGCCATGGAAGCGAAATAGGCCTCGTCGGGATTCCGCGCCAGGTTGGAAAGCACCGTGCCGGCTCGCAGGAATCGGGGAACATGAGGCCTTTGCGGACACAAGCCGGCAAGAGGCCCCAGAACCGCTCGGCGTAAAATCCCCGGCACAAATCGACGGGCCAGATCTTCCACCACATCAAACCGATAGCGACTGTATCCTGCAAAGTTTTCGTCCCCTCCATCCCCGGAAAGAGCCACCGTCACCACTTGACGTGCCATCTTGGAGACATAATAGGTGGGGACCGCCGAAGGATCCGCAAAGGGTTCATCGTAATGCCAGGCGAGGGTGTCGATGATGGGAAGGCATTTCGGAGTCACTCGAAATTCATGATGATCCGTTCGAAAAAGCCGGGCCACCCGCCGTGCGAAGGGGGCCTCATCGTAGTCCGCCACATCAAAGGCGATAGTGTTGGTGGTGACCGGCTCCGAAGACGCGGCCGCCATGAGGGCGACGACGGCGGAGGAGTCCACGCCGCCGGACAGGAAGGCTCCTAGAGGCACATCGCTGATGAGCCGAAGTCGAACAGCTTCCTGCAAAAGCTCGTCAAGGGCATCCGCCAGGTCCTGCTCACTGCGCCCATGAAGGGACGGTTCAAAGGACAGATCCCAGTAAGCCCGAAGAGCCATGCCGGAAGTTGTCACGAGAGCTTCGTAGCCGGGGGGAAGCTTTCGAATGTTTTGGTAGATGGTCTTGGGGGCCGGAATATACTGGAGTGACAGATAATCGGAAAGAGCCGTCTCATCCACCTTTGGGGTTTTTCCCAAGGCCATCAGGATCGCTTTGATTTCCGAGGCAAAGTAAAGCCTTTCTCCCACGTCGGCGTAATAGAGGGGCTTTTTGCCCAACCGGTCCCGTACCAACCACAAGCGCCGCTTAGAACCGTCCCACAGCGCGATGGCAAACATGCCTCGAAAACGCTGCACCGCTTCCGTTCCCCACTCTTCATAGGCATGCACGATGACTTCCGTATCCGTGCCGGTTTGAAACATATGGCCGCGGTCCATGAGTTCCGCGCGCAGGTCCTGAAAATTGTAAATTTCTCCATTGAACACGACCCAGACGGTGCCGTCTTCGTTGCTCAAAGGCTGCCGACCCGTATGAAGGTCGATGATGGAAAGACGGCGATGCCCCAGCCCGATGGGAGAAAGGGCGGAATCGAACCATTGTGAAGTCGTGAAATCGTGAAATCGTGAAGTCGTGGGATCGTGAAGTGGTGAAGTCGTGGGATCGTGAGGGGTCGGGGGAAGAGGCGTGGGGCCTTGGGTTGCGGCTTGGGCGGCGTGGGGCGCGGGCCCGGGACTCCAGAGGCGCCCGTGGACATAATAGCCCTCATCGTCGGGGCCTCGATGAACCAGCGTCCGTGTCATGCGCACCAGCAGATTTGGATCCACGGGAGATTCGTCGCGATGCAGAATACCGGCGATACCGCACATCAGCCCATCGATCCTTTCCTTGTCACCAAGGTGTCGTTTCGGTAGAGAACCTGCCGGAAGACTTCGATGACTTCTTTGGCCACCTGCGTCCAGTCCCGGCGGGCGGCGTAGGCGGCAATGGCCTCTCGATCCCAAGAGCGGCCCAGACCTTTAAGGACGGCATTTTCAAGGGCCCATGGATTCTCAGAAGGGATAAGCATTCCCAAGAAATCATCGCTTACCACTTCAGCATTGCCTCCCACGTCGGTCGTGATGACCGGAGTGCCGCAGGCCAGGCTTTCCATGAGCACATTAGCCCAGCCTTCATTGGTGGTGGGAAGAACAAAAAGATCCGCCGCCGAATAGTACAATGGAAGTATGTCCGGAGGCTTAGGTCCTTCCATTTGAACTCGGCCTTCCAGGTTCCTTTCCTCGATGATCCTCGTCAATTCACCGCTCATATCCCCCTCCACGGAGCCACCTCCCACCACCACGTAAACCAAATCGGGATGCCGGCGACACAACCTCGGCATGATCTCCAGCACCCGGTGGATGCCCTTTCTCCTGACCAGCGCTCCTACAGTCAGGATCACCGGCGCCCCGTCTGGAAGCCCCAACGCGCGTCGCGCCTCGTTTTTTGCCATGGGACGGAACCGGCGGGTGTCCACCCCGTTGGGGATCACATGGATCTTTTCCGGCTGTGCCCCCAGCTCCACCGCCAGATCCCCCAGGGAGCGGCTCACGGCGATGAGCGCGTTTGCCCGTTGATAGGCGCGGATCATCTGCAGCCTCTTGGATGGTTCCCGTGCATGGGGAACCTCCGTGCCTCGAAGGGTGATCGTGAAAGGAACACGAAAGCGCCGAGCCAATAAGCTTGCCGCCACCCCATCGGGGTAGGTGAAATGAGCGTCGATGAGCTGGAAGGGAAACCGCCGGCGGATCTTGTGCAAAACAGGCAGAAGCGACAGGGCGTAGAGCCATCCGTCCAAGCCTTTAAAAACCCCCGGCGGGCACAGGAAAGGGGGATGGCACACGGCACCGTTTTCCGGTTTCAGCCGCCCGGAGACCGCGGGGCGATAACCGCCTTTGACCGAACGAATGAGATGATCCAGCGGAAAGGAGGGAACCGGAGCTACGATTCTCACTTCTTCGCCCACTTCCGCCACCCGCCGCATCCGCTCACGGACAAATAATCCCAGAGAGGGCTGAGCGGTGTTCGGATAGACGGAAGACAGCGTGAGAATCTTCATCCGGTCTGACCTACCTGCCCTGTCCATTTAAGGATTCCCGCCGGTTTCTGAACCGGCATTTGATTCCACCCGAGTGGTTTCAGGAAAGCGGCCGGAAGACACACCAAACCACGTCCCGGTTGCACGGACATCGTTCATAGAGGAGCATACCCCAAAAGATCCAAGACCGGCGCCGCAATTCGGGCCGCCTCTTCCATTTCGTGGGAGGACCAGTGGCGGTAGGTGCCCGTGTTGGGCTTGAATCCCCGTGTTGTTTCGATCTTATGGTCCTGCAAGCCGAAATCATGAGATGCCTTGTGATAATCCAGGACGGAAGGCTCCCATTTCTCCCCTAGAAACTCAAAAACCGGGGGCAGATACCGGCGGGGATCACCCGCGTAATCCTCGTATCGAATGCGATAACAACGCTGCGGATGCCGGCGCTCAAAATCGATCATCTTTCCGCATTGATCCGTCCAGTAATGGATGAAGGCCAGGCGCGGTGAATATCCAAATTCTTTCGCGTAGCGTTTGGCCGGCCCATCGAGACCGTCATTGGCGTGGACGGCGGCCATGGATTGAGCCACGTCCAGCCCGTGTCTGTAAACCATGATATAACGGCACTCGGAGCCGAAAAGCAGATCGATGAAATCGAGTATATCCACGTACGAGGGCGTCTTGTCCACCCACCTGGCTTTTCCCTTCGCCAGAGCGTAGTCGTCGTAAATGGTCCACGCAAAGTCCCGCAGACGCTCCAGCAGGCCCTCCTCGTCCACGCCCACCCCCTTGAGCCCCTTGCGCATCCAGTCCGAAGCCCACATGTCAGCCAAACTGTTCAGGAAATTGGTTTCGGGCGGCACGGCGATTCGGCTGTGGCTGTCGAGCACAAACCGAAGCAGCGTGGTGCCGGATCGGTAGACTCCGATCAAGAAACACGGCGGGCAACGTTTCCTTGCAGAAGAATCCACCACCTTGACCACGGTTTTTTCCCGAACCGGCGGCCCCTCGATGAGACGTCGAATTTTATTGCCCACCCGCCTCCATAGCGGAACGGCGGCCTCTGCCCTCATGCCTTTGCCCCCTTGCCCAAAAGATCCGCCATCCTTTGCGCTGAAACATTCCAGGAAAACTCCCGATGAGCCCGCTCATAACCTTGTTCGGCCAGGGTACGGCGCAAGCCGCTGTCGGTAAGCAGCCGATGGAGAGCTTCCGCCACAGCCGAAACGGAAGACCCGTCCACGCGAAGCCCCGTGACTTCGTGAATCACGGCGTCCCCCGTCCCCCCCGTAAGGCCGGCGATGGAAGGTGTCTTGCAGGCCGCCGCCTCCACATAGACCTTGCCGAAACCTTCCGTGTCATTTTCCACGTCGTAGTTGGGCATGGCGAAAACATCCGCGGCTTGGTACCAAGAGAGGAGTTCGTCATCAGGGACGGCTCCCAAGAGACGAACCCGGTCGGTGACACCGCACTCTTTTGCCGTTTCCCGAAGAAAGGTTTCGTCCGGGCCGATCCCCACCACCACATGGGTCGCCTTGACACCTCGCCGCAAAAGCATCGGCAGGGCTTGAACAACCTGGTGAAACCCCTTCCTTCGAGTGAGACGGCCCACGGAAAGGATGAGGGCCTCCCCGTCTTCAAGGCCCAGTCTTCGCCGAGCTTTCACCTTATCGTCACAAGGTCGAAAAAAGTCCAGATCCACCCCGGGATACACCACATGGATCTTTTGTTTCTCAACTCCCATGTCAGACAAAAGCTTTGCCGTAAATCCACTGTTGGCCAGAAGGGCATCCGCCTGGCGGTAAGTAAACCGCATCAGGCGGTACTTGCCGGGAGTCCGCCAGGTGGTGATCTCTTCCCCGTGGGCGTAGATCAGCAGAGGAAGACGCCGCAGCCGTGAGACAATCCATCCCACGAATCCTTCCGAGAGCACTCGACCGCAATGGACTTCATCGAAGCTGTGGGAGCAGGCAAGCATGAGCGATTTTCGTAGCAATCTGAAATAGATCGGCAACGATTCAGGACGAAGCCACGGCACCCGTTCCAAGGTCAACCGATGCACCGTGTTGGGGCTGTTTTTGTCAAAATCGGAGGCGCCCGGTTGAGCGGCGGTGACGATATGGGTCCTTTTGTCCCCGATTCTCTTGTAAACCTCTTCAAAGGTGGTGTTGGACCCGCCCTTTCGTGGAGGAAACTTTTCGGTGATCACCAAGTACCGACGACGTTTCATGTAAAAATCCTCAAAAGCGCTTCAAAAAGACGTCGGTTAAAGACAGGTCTGGAGAAACGCTTCACCATCTCTTCTCGGGCCTCCCGCCCTAATTCTTGGCGACGCCCCTCATCCTTGAGAAGATTCTCAATGGCACTCCATAAAGCCCCACTGTCTTGCACAGGGACTTCCACAGCACTGGTGCCGGCCGAGTAATAATCCACAATCCCTGAAGACCGACTTACAGTAACCCCCAGCTGGACTACGCCAGCAGTAAGAGGTCGATTTAATCTGGAAAAGCGGGCTGTGATGGTAGGCAAACCCATCAAGCCCGTTCGCATCCAGAGGTGGACAACCAATCGTAAAAGGAAGATCGTGCTTGAGGTCCTCAAGGGCCACCAAACCATAGTGGGCGCTGGATGTGGTGCGCGAGCACTATCTCAAGCATAGCGGAGTCCAGCAGTGGATCGACACGTTTATTCCGTTCGGCACGAAGGGTCTTACGGTCAGTCCCAAATCTATGGAAGCGATCTACCAGAATGAACTCAAGGGCCACCGGGAAAAGATTGGTGAGCTGATGCTGGAGATCGATGCTTTAAAAAAGGCCGAAGCGATTCTCAGCAAGGAGGAGGCCTCGCGTGCAGAGTAAAAGCGGAGCTTGAGACACAGGGTCAGAAAGTCAGCATGGGCCAAGCACCCGGGGGCTACGAGTGCCTTGGTGCACTTTGCACTACAAGCCCCAAGGGCGCCAACCATTACCAGTTGACCGTGAGATCGAACAGGCCATCTGGTAGCTGCGCCAGCGTTATTCACGTTATGGTTATCGAGCCATCGCGGTCATGCTCGAGCGCTGTATGGCCTTGGTGGGAAAAATGAAAAAGGTCCACAGAATCATGCAGCAAAAGGGTTGGGCCTTGGCCAAAAGCCCGTGAGGCACGTGGCCATGGACCCAAAGTAAGACCTCGGTGGCCGAAGCCCCAACGTGCGTTGGGCAACGGACAGGACGCACTTTTTGTCTTCCGATTCCGGATGGTGTGCTGTGGTTGTGGTGATTGATTGTTGGAACCTGGAGGTTATGGATTGTCGCATCAGACGCAAATTAAATGCTAAGGTAGTGGAAAACGCCCTCATTCGCCGACCTAGTCGAAATACGCCCGTCTCCCGGAATCTTACGCTTAGAAGGGGCAATGGACTCGTTTTCACGCCGAAACACTACCCCAACCTCGTCCGCCGCTTGGTTCTGCGCCCGGATTACATCACGCCTTGCAGTCCGGAGCAAATCGGGGTGATCGAGTGGTTCATGAGAACCCTTAAAGAGGAGCGTATCTGGCTCAAGGTGTTCTCGTCCTTTGCCGAGGCGAAGCCGATCATCGAGCCGTGGATCCAGCAGTACAACACCGGTAGGCCACACCAAGAGGTGGAGTATGCGGGTCCGGTTGAGTATCGCTATGAACCCGCCGCTTAGTTGGCAAGACGAACTTGGAGGCCTTGCCGCATTTTACTTAGGGAACCGCCCCGACGCAGGAACCGGCCGTAGCGAAGGCCGAAGGCGCATGAGCCTTTGTTTTGCCACCTAGAGTGAAGGGAGGAGCAATGCGTTTTTAATGATGCCAATTTTGGTCTTGATTCATAGGGGGCCATTACCTACTCGCCTTAGACATTGCCACG
>FWWL01000805.1_pt1 | contig 12048 bp, 12 predicted proteins | sample 2228331 | NCBI WGS metagenome assembly FWWL01 (sample SAMEA103939775, study PRJEB20133) | metagenome | reverse complement strand
TTTCCTAATTCCTCTTTATTACCCCTATTCTCATTGGTGTCGAGAGGAGAGGTTAGCAGAAAAACGACGCCAATGACGATGAGAGTCAGTACATACATATATCGTCTTTTCACTATCATCACTCTCCCCTCGTATTAGATTCGTAAACCCTTATTATTTCAATGTAATGATCGTTTCATTGCCTTCATTTATGACGGATAGACTAGTAAAATACTCTATGATTTGATCGATTGGTAGATAGGATGTTCCCTCATGAATGAGCAATGGTGACGTTTTATCGTTTAATTTCCAACCCGGTTCATCATCGCCTAGAATATAGTAGACTGACTTTGATTCTTCATCCCAATATAAATCCCCACCAAATACACTTGCCAACGTTTTAAGGGAGATGTATGTATGCTCATCTGTTTTGTAAAGTCCCGTAGATGATTGTTTATCTTGACCATGGAACACTTCACCTGAACTTGTTAATCGAAGTGATTGTCCATTTTTTAAAAAGCGTTGGGCGAAATCCAGTTGTGTATCCGCATCAGGTACGACGATTTGCGGGGCAATCCCCACTCCATTAATTACTTTCCCTTTTGGTGAAAAATATTGATCTACGGTTAATTTCAATACGCCTCCGTGATCAAGTTGAATGAACGTTTGAACGGTTCCTTTTCCGTACGTGTTCACCCCGATGATCGTTCCTAGTTCATAATCCCTTACGATGGCTGTAATCATTTCCGCAGCACTGGCTGTGTTCTCATCAACGAGTACGACGAGTGGTTCACTCCATTTCTTCCCCTCTGACACTTCATAGACCCTTTCTTCTCCTGAGCGATTCTTCATCCTTACGACAGGACCTTCATCGATGAAGTGCTCCGACAGGTTAACTGCTGCATCTACAAATCCACCTGGATTCCCTCTTAAATCAATAATGAATTTATCGGCTTTCTTCCGCTTTAATTGTGTAAGATGCTGTTCGAACTCTTGATCGATTGTCGTACTAAAGGTAGAGATTTTAATATAACCTGTCCGATTCGGAAGAAGCTTAGACTCGATATCCGGGACATCCTGAGTCTCTCCTTCAATATCTTGTATAAATTGATCGAACTCTTCATCGGTAAAATAATCGGTATACGGGTCTTCCAATGACCATATCATCCCGTAGATCGCCCCATAGAGAACATCTTCTTCTGATGTTCCACTCACATGATAATCTTTAATATAAGAATAGATTTCTAGTAATCTCTCTTGTTCTTTAGTTAATGTACCTTCTGCATGAGAGACGATTGGAGCCGAGAATGAAAAAACGAGGGTAAAACATAACCAAAGTCCGATCGTCGTGCGCGCGATTCTTTTTTTTGTATTCACGGAATCTATCCCCTTATTTATGTTCCAATAGACACTACAATTGTAGTGTCTATCAGAAAATAATTGCGTATTATTCGTTTACAGGTATCTGTTGATACATATCAAACATATGGTTAAACACGTTATCGAGTACGAGATTCGGCATGACACCGAGTACGATCGTTCCAATTAAGCAAATGAAGATAATGAGCTTCGTTACGACAGCCACTCCAAGTGGCTTATCTGTGCTCCCACCTCGCATGTACATCTGGCGAATAATGCCGAAATAATAGAAGTAGGACACGACAGATGTCGCAATCATAATGCCAGCAATCCAATATTGCTGGAGTCCTAGAGCATTGATGAATATATAAAATTTACCGAAGAAACCAGCCGTAATTGGAATTCCTGCTAACGAAAGCAAGAAGATCGTCATCGCAATCGCCGTATACGGCGCACGGTGATACAACCCAGCAAACCCTCGAATGTCTTCGTCGCCATTTCGATCCTGCACAACTGCCATAATAATCGCGAAACTTCCGATCGTCATGAATAGATAGGCAAGCAAGTAGAATGCTGTTTGTTCAAACACGAACATCGTCATCGAGTACGCGAGTGGCACGAGAATATAGCCCGCTTGAGCGACACTTGAGAATGCCATCATTCTTTTCACGTTCGTTTGTCTTAAGGCGAGCGTGTTTCCGATAATCATCGAAAGCGCGGCTATTATTGCTAAATAAAAATACATATCTTTGAAGAAGATCATCTCTGGCGTAAAGCCCTCACCTGTGTTACCGATATAGGCGATAAGAATAAAGCGAATCATAAGGGCAAACGCCGCTGCCTTTGATACGACCGACAGAAACGGCATTACCGAAGTCGGTGCTCCTTCATACACATCTCCTGCCCAGGCATGAAACGGTGCTGCGGCAATTTTAAAGCCTAGTCCTGCAATGAGGAAGAAAAACGACAGATAGACGAGTAAGTCATACCCTTGTGAATACGCAGCAGCCAATCCTGCTTGCACTTCGAACAGATTCGTCGTACCGGTAAGACCGTAGACGTACGACATTCCAAATAGGATCATTGCAGAAGCAATTCCACCAAGAACGACGTATTTAAACGCGGCTTCATTTGATTTAAGATTGTTCTTTCTCATTCCTACCATAATGTAGGAAGAAATGCTAAGAAGTTCTAGCCCGATAAATAACGTAATCATATCGGCTGAGGAGACCATAAACATCGCCCCAAGTGTAGCAGCTAAAAACAGATAATAAAATTCCCCATCGTGCGGAATGTCTTTCTTATCCGTATAGGTGATGGTCATCATTAAGATCAAACCGACAGCAAGTAAAATAATCAGTTTAAAGGCAGTGGCAAAGCTGTCTAAACGAAACATATCATACAGAATCATTTCTACTGGTTGATTAATATGCAACGTCGTTAAGACGAATGCAATGACTACCCCAATGACACTTAACCAGCCGAGTGGTTTACGACTCATTCGGTTAGGCATGAACAAATCCAATAGTGTTAGGAGCGTAATGACTCCAAGTATCGTAAATTCGGGGAGCATGATTTCCCAGTTATATGACAATAATTTTTCCCAGGTCATCGTTTAGCCCCCTATCCTTGTTACGATATTTTGAATCGTCGATTGGATTGGATCAGCCAGAATCGACGGGTATACACCGATAAGAACGATAAAGCTTAACAACACGATCATCGGTACAGCCTCAATCATATTTACATCGGTCAACCCCGAACTTCTTTCGTTCGTTGGACCGAATGTCGTGTTCATTACGGCACGTAATAAATACGCTGCTGTTAAAATGATTCCCAACGTACCGATCGCGGCTAGTATCGGAAATTCTTTAAATAGTCCGAGAAAAGCAAGGAATTCACTGATGAAGCCCGACATGCCGGGTAATCCAAGCGAAGCCATTGCTCCTGCAAGAAATACACCAGAGGCAAATGGCATCGACTTCGCAAGCCCACTTAACTCGGATATTTCAGATGTTCCTGTACGTTCATAGATAATACCAATAATAAAGAATAGGAGAGCAGAAATGAACCCGTGTGAGACAGCTTGGAAAATCGCCCCTTGCAGTCCCGCTTCGTTCATTGCCGCAATTCCGAGGAGGATAATTCCCATATGGCTCACAGACGAGTAGGCCAACACTTTCTTTAAATCGGTTTGGACGAAGGCAAGAATGGCTCCGTACAGAATGTTAATCAAACCCAGTATCGCTAACAGTGTCGCTAGTTGGTTCACTTCGTTAGGGAATATACCGACACCAATTCGAATCGAATTAGTTGAGCTTCTCTTTGATACGAGCAGCTTTGCCGGACAGGTTGCGCAGGTAGTACCATTTTCAATAAAATTCCGGAGTGAATCATAACGATCGCCGGAGGTGCTTGAACGTGTACTTTAAGCATCCAGGAATGGAACGGGAAGATCGGTAGCTTAATGCCGAAGGCAATAAGGAAAGCAACTAAGATTCCGTAACGGAACGTTTCACTAACATACAGCGCATCCCCGTACAGCGGATCATTCGCATTATTAAACGGTGTTGCTGGATTGTTCAAAAACTCAGCTAACATCCCTATGTTAAACGTTGTAAATCCCACTTTAACCGCTAGAGCAATAATGGCGATGAGTAATACGGCTGAGCCGACGCCATTGTATATGAGAAACTTCACGGCTGCTTTCTCCTTCTCTACGAATCCCCAAATCCCGATTAAGAAGAACATCGGAATAAGCGTAATTTCAAAGAAGATAAAGAATAGGAAGAGATCTTGTGCAAGGAATACTCCGAACATCCCGATCTCTAGCAGTAGGAAGAGTAAGAAATACGTTTTCCAGCGCTTCTTAATATAAATCGAAGCCATGGCAGCGAGTGTAGCGATAATGGCCGTTAATAGAACGAGCGGAAGGGACAACCCATCAACACCGACTGCATATTCCATCGTTAACGGTTGAACAGATTCGGGCTCTACCGATGGATAAGCAATCGTAATCCACTCTACTTTTTCTTCCATCTTATACCCTGATGGCGAGACTTGCGCTCCTTCAAAGTTTGCATACACGAAGATCGCAAGGATGAGCGGAATTAGTGTAGCGAGTACCCCAATCAGTTTAATGACTCCGGCACGATCTTTCGGAATGAAAGCAAGAATGAGCATCCCAACTACGGGTGAAAAGATTAACAGGGACAGTAAATAGTTAATTTCCATTAGTTATAATACCTCCCTGCAGCAAAACCAATAATGATGATGACGAGACCCCAAAGCATCATAAGTCCATAATTTTGGATAAGTCCGTTTTGTAAACGGGATCCGAATTTGCCAAGTGTTTGAATGATCTCCACAACAAGATTCACGAGTCCACTTACAACGTACTTATCGATATAACGAAGACCCGTTCCGATGCCCTTAAGCGAACGAACAAAGACGATATTGTAAAACTCATCGATATAATATTTGTTGTAAACGACTTGATACAATTTCGGCATTGGCCGAGCGATAAAATCGGTCTTGATACTTTTTTGTTTGTACATGGCGTATGCTAAACCAATCCCTGCTAATGAAACGACCAATGTAACAAACATAATCCAACCAGGAGCTTCCGGATGGGCATTGGCGATTGCACCGTGACCCGTTATCCAATCACCGAATCCATGATACCAAGGCGTCTGTACGAATCCAATAACGACCGTCAATAAGGCAAGGATGATCATCGGAGTCGTCATCACCGCAGGTGATTCATGAGGAGCTTTCACTTCTGAACGCTGTTCCCCAGTAAATACGAGGAAAAACAGACGAAACATGTAAAACGCAGTGAAGAAGGCGGCAATAATCGCAAGAATAAAGAGAACATAATTGCCACTTTCATAAACAGACATTAGAATCTCGTCTTTCGAGAAAAACCCTGAGAATGGTGGAATACCGGCAATCGCTAAACAACCGACGAGAAACACCGTTCCTGTTATCTTCATCTTTTTAAACAAGCCACCCATACGGGTAATATCTTGTTCGTGATGGAGAGCATGAATGACACTTCCTGCTGCTAAAAATAGTAATGCTTTAAAGAAGGCGTGCGTCATTAAATGAAACACACCCGCGACATATCCGGCAGCTCCAAGGGCTAACATCATGTATCCCAACTGACTTACAGTCGAGTAAGCAAGAACACGCTTAATGTCCTTCTGTACGAGACCGATTGAAGCAGCGAATATTGCAGTAAATCCTCCGACGATCGCAACGGTAAGCATTGCCGTCTCCGACGCTTCAAACAGTGGGAAAGTCCGAGCAACTAAGTATACACCTGCAGCAACCATCGTTGCCGCGTGAATAAGCGCGGACACAGGCGTTGGGCCTTCCATCGCATCCGGTAACCACGTGTGTAACGGGAATTGACCGGATTTACCAATAGCTCCGATGAAAATAAGTATAGCAATGAGCGTAATCATTCCACCGGCAATATCACCGTTTGTTATAGCGCTAAAGATGACGTCATAGTCAAAGCTTCCGACTTGCCAGAACAGCAAACAAATCGCGATGAATAAGCCGACATCCCCGATACGTGTAACGATGAATGCTTTCTTTGCCGCCGCTTTCGCTTCTGGCTTATAAAACCAAAACCCAACGAGCAAGAACGAACATACTCCGACAAGCTCCCAAAAAATATAAACCTGTAATAGGTTTGGAGAAATGACCAAGCCCAGCATAGAGAATGTAAATAGTGCTAAATATGAATAAAAGACAGAAATCCGATCATCTCCATGCATATAACCGATTGAATACAGGTTTACGAGCAAACTAACTAACGTTACGATGACAAGCATGATCGCATTCAGTTGATTTACTTCGAATCCCATCTTAAACGTATAATCGCCTACGGTTAACCAGTTCTGCCACACGTGAGCATTTTCTGCTCCGTCACGTAACCGTTCCAATAGGACGAGGACGGCTAGTACAAAAGAACCTAGTGTAGCTAGTAACCCTACATACACCGCTGAACTTTTCAACTGTCGCCCAAAAGCGACGAGAAGAACAAAGGCAAGCAACGGTAAGAGTGGGATTATCCAAGCGTTTTCTAACATATAGATAGTCACCTACTTTCATATACTTCTTCTACGAATAGGCCTATTTAATAGCTTCATCGATTAAACTTAATTAGAACAACTTCTTCGAATAGACCTTGTTCAAAATCGAGAAGTTTGGATTTTTCAACGAAACGAGGAACAGAGCGTAGTAGACCTACGTGAGTACCGGAGTTTCTAAGAAAAATTAAAAATTCGAAGTCGATTATTCTTTCATTATCCTCTTCATTTTCAACAAGGGCTTTTCAACAAAACACTATCTTTTCATAATGTTCATTTCATCAACATTTATCGTTGCACGGTTTCGGTACAAGGCGATTAAGATCGCAATTCCTACTGCGGCTTCTGCTGCTGCTACGGCGATCGTAAACAGAGAGAACACTTGGCCCGTAATATTGGCGTTGATCCCGTATTTCGCGAAGGCAACGAGATTAATATTCACGGCATTAAGCATTAATTCAATGGAGATGAGGACGACGACTGCATTTTTCTTCGTTAACGCTCCATATAGACCGATGCAAAATAAAATGGCTGCTAGAGCAAGGTAGGATGACAAGGAAACGACCATTATTCTGCCTCCTTTTTCGAAAGAACGATGGCTCCTACAAGAGCGACAAGGAGGAGAACCGATACCAATTCAAATGGGATAATATATTTGGAGTAGAGTAACAACCCAATTTGTTCGGTATTCTTCACCGTTAAGTTAGTTGTACTGCCACTCCAATCGACGGATTGAACAGAAATAAGCAGAAAAGCAAGGAGCCCGATACAGCCAATAGCCGTTAACACCGAATGCCTTCCTCCTTGAATAATCGCTTCTGTCGCATCGTGCTTTGTCATCATAATTCCGAATAGCATTAATATTGAAATCGCACCGGAATAAATGAGGATTTGGACGACAGCAACGAATTCTGCATTAAGAAGTACATACAACCCAGCGATGCTAATAAACGTAAAGGCAAGCGCCACGACCATATGAACGACTTTATTCAAGGAGATCATAAATACGGCGCCGCCAATCGTACAAAGAGCAATAATAAAGAAGGCGATAAACTCACCGTTCATTATGCTTTCCCTCCTTTGGCGGTTGGAAGAAGGTTCGTACTGTTCTCTTCTCTTACATTCGTATTGTTTTCAGACAACCATTTCATATCTTTATATAATTCGTCACGACTGTAGGTTGCCAATTCGAAGTTATTCGTCATGACAATTGCTTCTGTCGGACACACTTCCGTACATAAGTCACATAAAATACAGATTTCAAAGTTAATATCATACGTATCGATGACTTTTCCCTTTTTATCAGGATCTGGATGTGGTTTTCCGGTTAATGTAATGCAATCCGTTGGGCAGACGTTCACGCATTGATTACAGACGATACATTTATCGGGTTCAAAATATTGAATTCCTCGAAAACGATCGGGCATTTTAATCGGGACATCTGGATAATTATAGGTTACTTTTTTCGCTGTCATATTCTTTAATGTTACGCCTAAACCCTTTGCAATCCCTTTCATTGCTGTCTCACCCCTCTTTATCCGAAGTAAATTGTTAGAACAATTCTTTAAAAATAGCCGTGATGAACAAATTAACAAGGGCAAGTGGTAATAACACTTTCCAACCTAAGCCCATCAATTGATCGACACGAATCCGTGGCATCGTTGCTCGAATCCAAAATAAGAAGAACACGCAGAAGGTGAACTTCATGACAAACCAGATGATTCCTGGAATGAAATCGAGGAATCCGAACAGTGGAAGCCATCCTCCTAAAAACAGGACCGTAGCTAATGTCGCCATCGCGAAGACGTATACGTACTCTGCTAACATGTAGAAGGCAAAGCGGAAACCGGAATACTCAACGTGGTAACCGGCAACCAACTCGGATTCTGCCTCTGGTAAGTCAAACGGCGTCCGGTTTAATTCGGATACAGCTGCTACGATGAAAATAGCAAATCCTAAAAATTGCGGAATGATGAACCACATGAAGCCTTCTTGAGCGTGCACAATATCTTTCAAACTTAATGAGCCGGTTAATAGAATGACCCCAATAACGGACATAACGAGCGGTATTTCATAACTGATCATTTGTGCCGCAGAACGCATAGCTCCTAGAAGTGCGTACTTGTTATTGGAAGCCCATCCCCCAGCGAGTATCCCTAATGTCGTAATTCCAGAGATGGCAATGTAATAAAGTAGGCCAACATTTAAGTCTGCGAAATGAATGTTTTCAGTAAATGGTAATGTAGCGATAACGACAAAGGCTGGTACGAATGCGATGACTGGTGCAATTTTAAACAACGTTCGATCGGCATTTTTCGGAATCGTATCTTCCTTTAACAATAGCTTTAGAACGTCGGCTACCGTTTGTAATAATCCAAGCGGACCAACCCGATTCGGACCGACTCGGTTTTGCATCCATCCTATTACCTTCCGCTCAAAGTAAATCGCGTACGTTACGAATCCGAGTACGATCAGGAGACACACGACCCCTATTGCAAAAAATATAAAGAAATTCATCGTACTAAACGGCTGTTCTAAAAGGTTCATCATCTTACGCGTCAACCTCCCCAAGAACGATGTCGATTCCGCCAAGAATGGTGACCATGTTGGCGATGTTTTCACCAACAACGAGTTCAGGCAATATTTGTAGGTTCACGAAGGAAGGTCGACGGAATTTCATACGATACGGTTTGTCTTTCCCTTTGCTTACGATATGACAACCAATCTCTCCACGCGGTGACTCGATTCTGACATAAGCCTCACCGGCAGGTGGGCGAATGATACGCGGTGTTTTCGCCATAATATCCCCGTCTTCTGGAAACTGTTCCACAGCTTGTTCAATAATGCGAAGCGTTTCTTCAATTTCTTGCATACGAAGAACGTACCGATCATAACAATCACCATTTGTTGATACCGGTACATTAAAGTCAAATCGATTATAGATCGAATAAGGAACGTCTTTACGCAAGTCCCATTTCACACCAGTACTACGTAGATTCACTCCAGACAAGCTGTAATTAATCGCTTGTTCTGCCGTATACGCACCAATCCCTTTAATTCGAGCAAGGAATATTTCGTTGCCGCTGACAAGGTCATGGTATTCTTTCAGCTTTTCACGCATGTAAGGAACGAATTTACGAACTTTCTCGATCCATTCTTCTGGTGCATCCCATTTCACTCCACCTACACGCATGTAGTTGAATGTCATACGCGCCCCGCACAGCTCATTAAATAGATCAAGAATGATTTCACGATCACGGAATGCATAAAGAAACGGGCTCATCGCCCCGATGTCGAGTAAGTATGTTCCAAACCATACGAGGTGACTAGCAACGCGATTAAGTTCCATTGCGATTACGCGCAAGTATTCAGCACGCTCTGGAATTTCGAGACCCATTAACGTTTCCGTAGCATGGACAACGACGTAATTGTTCGTCATTGCGGCCAAATAGTCCATCCGGTCCGTGTAAGGTATGATTTGTGTATACGTTAAATTTTCTGCGAGTTTTTCCGTTCCGCGGTGTAAATAACCGATTACGGGTATCGCCTCTTTAATAATTTCTCCGTCGAGCTTAACGACGATTCGAAACACACCGTGAGTACTCGGATGCTGTGGTCCTACGTTAAGCAAAAGTTCTTCCGTACGAAGGTTTCCGGTTGTTGCCGTCATTCCTTACACCTCCTTGTCTAACGGTTCATAATCTTTACGTAATGGATGACCGACCCAATCGTCTGTCATCATGATTCGAACATGATTCGGATGCCCAGGAAAGTTGATTCCCAGTAAGTCATATATTTCACGCTCGTTCCAGTTTGCACCCGCCCATATTGGCGTAACGGAAGCAATCGTTGCCTGTTCACGATCGGCTTTTACTTTAACCATGACACTATGACCCTTTGAAAACGATTGCAAATAGTAGACGACTTCCATATGTTCCTCGTAGTCTACTCCCGTTACATTCGAGAGATACGTAAGCGCAAGTTCTGGGTCTTCCTTAAGGAAGGTCGCTACTTCGAACCAATTCGCGTTCTTTATAATAAGTGTAGGATCTTCTTTACTGTTCATATTAATATAGGAATCTTCAATGACATCACTGCCGAACTTGGTCGTAATGGCTATAACCATCGCATCAAGGGCAGGCTGGTTTTTCGATGGTTCTTTAGGAGCGGCCTCTTCCGCCGAATCGGCTACCTCAGCTCCAGCATTCTCCGATGTGGCAGCTTTCGCTTTGACTGCGGCGGCTGCTTTTGCCTTCGCAGCTGCAGCGGCTTTCGCTTTAGCAACTGCTACAGCCTTTTCATCATCGGTTGCACCGTCAGTACCAGCTTCTGTAGCCGCTTCTTTCGCCTTACGACGTTCTTCTGCAGCAGCTTTGGCAGCTGCAGCGGCAGCCGCCTTCTCTTCAGGCGTGAATTGACGTTTCTCTTTCGGTGCTTCTTCTGTTTTCACTTCTGTATCAGACGAAGCCGTTCCATTGGCTGCAGCTTCTTTCGCCTTACGACGCTCTTCAGCAGCTGCCTTTGCAGTCGCGGCGGCTGCCGCTTTCTCTTCTGGAGTTGGCTTTCGCTTCTCGGTAGGGGAAACTTCTGTAGTTGAAGCTGAAGAGTCTCCTGTTGATTCCATTGGAACTTCTGCTTCTTTTAAAACAGGCTCTTTTTCGAGCTTTTCCTGTACTGCAGCTTCTTTCGCCTTACGACGCTCTTCAGAGGCTGCCTTCGCTGCGGCAGCGGCTGCCGCTTTTTCTTCTGGAGTTGCTACCTTTTTTGGCTTATCGTTTTGTTGATCGCTCACTCAGCCAGCACCTTCTTCCCGGTTTTGGCTTCGAATCGAATTTTTTCCTGTAGCTTGTTAATACCATAAATGAGTGCAGCCGGATTCGGTGGACAGCCTGGAATATAGACATCTACCGGTACGATCTGGTCAACACCTTTAACGACCGAATATGATTTAATGTAAGGACCACCCGCTGTTGCACAGGAACCCATCGCTATAACCCACTTTGGCTCCGCCATTTGATCGTAAAGGCGACGTAAAATCGGGGCCATCTTTTTCGTAACGGTACCCGCCACAATCATCACGTCAGATTGACGTGGAGAAGTTCGGAATATAACACCAAAACGGTCGAGATCATAATGCGACGCACCGCTGCCCATCATTTCAATCGCACAACATGCCAACCCGAACGTCAACGGCCATAAGGAATTGCTTCGCGCCCATCCCTTAACCTGCTCTAACGTCGTTAAGAATATATTTCGTTGTAACTCCTCTTGTTCTTCGGGAGAAATACCTTCTAAATCGTATTTTAATTCCATTCCAACACCTTCTTCTTCCATGCGTAGAGTAACCCAATTGCAAGCAGAACAACAAAGATGAGCATTTCAACAAGAGCAAATAGACCCAGTTGGTCGTATGCTACTGCCCACGGGTATAAAAATACAGTCTCAACATCAAAAATGACAAACATAAGAGCAAACACATAATAGCGGACATTGAAACGAACATGACTGTCCCCAGTCGGTTCGACCCCACTTTCGTACGTTGTTTGCTTTTCGGCAGTCGGATTATGAGGTCTCAAAAATCTCCCTAACGTAAGCGCTGCCACAGGAA
>FWWL01000119.1_pt1 | contig 12049 bp, 9 predicted proteins | sample 2228331 | NCBI WGS metagenome assembly FWWL01 (sample SAMEA103939775, study PRJEB20133) | metagenome | reverse complement strand
GCCCATCAGAGGCGATTTCAATCGCTATGAGTAGGCAGTTACGCAAATCAAAAAATCAGCAAATCGGGCAAATCAGGCAAATCGAGCAAATCAAAAAATCGGCAAATCGAGCCAATCGGCACATCGTAACAACCTGGTCCGGGTCACCGGCTGGCGGTTAAAACCGCGCTTGACGTAGGGGTAGGGCGACCGGGTAAGGGCGGGGCTTGCCCCCGCCCTACACCCCCACCCTGTTGTTGTCCCTACGCACCCGCCCTGGGATGACCGCGTGGGGGCGGGACGACCGCAAGGGTCGCCCCTACAACCCCGCCCTTTGGTCACCCCCGCGATGCACCCGTCCCCCCTTGGAGAGAGAACCACAGACGGGCCACCTCTCCACAGAACCGGGCCTTGCTCACGGGTGGCAGAGCTTCCAGATCTGCTGCGCGTTGGCGTCGTTGGGATCAATGGCCAGCGCGACGTTCAAATACGGCTCGGCTTTTTCGCACTGGGCCAGGAAGTAGTGACACAAGCCCAGGGTGTAGTAGTACTCGATGGGAACCCCGCGCACAGGCCCGGTCTCCCCGCTGAACGCCACCTTTCCGCTCGCGTCGGGTGTGATGACGGTGCGCACCAGGTTGCGATCGGGCATGCGCAGGCGTACAAACCAGGCCACGTAGGCCTTGCCCTCCGGTGTGCGCGGCAACCCATCCAGGTTCAGGGTGTACATGCCGGTCAGCACGTCCAGGCGCGCGGTGCCGCGCACCGTAGCAATGGCCCCACGCTCGCCGGTGATGAAGGCGCGTAGGGGCCCTTCCGGGTTGCGGGGATGAGAGAAGTCACCCCGCGCCACCACCTCGCCCGCAGGCTGTCCCCCCAGCGTCGCGGTATCCTCCAGCGTGATCAGAATGTAGGCAGTCTTGCGCCGGCTTTCCGCCTCACCGTAACGCACGGCCTGGGCGTAAGCCGGGATGGCCTCTTCGTAGTTACGTTTTTGAAAATACAAAGTGCCCATGTGCCCGTGCGCCTGATAGTAGGTAGGGTAAGCTTCCAGGGCACGGCGGAAGTAAGTTTCCGCGTCATCGTAAGCTTCGCTAGCCAGGTAGGTCCAGCCCAACATATCCAGCGCCTCGGCGTTCAGCGGATCGGCCTCCACGGCCTGCTGATAGCTTTCCCGCGCCAGCGTGTAATTTCCCACCGCCGTAGCCACCCGTCCGCGGGCGATGAGCAGCGGCACAAACGTGGGTGCGACGTTCAGCGCCGTGCTGTACCCATCCAGCGCTTCGTAGAAAAAGCCCTGCGCTTCCAGGGTGTAGGCGTTCACGCGCAGCGCGTCAATTTCCTGTGGGTCGAGAGCCAGCGCCCGCTCAACGGCCTGCGAGGCCTCGTACCAGCGGCGACTATCGGCGTAGGCCTCGGCCAGATGGGCATGCGCGCTGGCGTCATCGGGCGCCAGTGCGACGGCCTTCTGGCCGGCCTGGATGGCGTCATCCAACACGTACATCCAATCATACGCCAGGGCCAGCGTGCTCCACGCCCCGGCGTGATCGGCCTGCAGACGCAGAACATGGCGCATCAGGTCAAAACCGCGCTCCGGGCGCCCGGTCAGGCTGTAGAGCCGCGCCAGCGCAATGTAAGCCTCCAGATTGGTTGGCTCCAGAGCGATGAGATTTTCGTAGGCCTTCATCGCCGCGCTCAATTCCCCGCGCTCCACCGCGTCCTCGGCGATCAGGCTGTAGGAGAGAGCCGAGGGTGTGGGAGTGGCGATGGGCACCTCGCTGGTCAAAACCGGCAGCGGCAGGGTCGGCTCCTGCTTGAAGCGCTCGCGCAGGATGTAGACGCCAGCCGCAATCAGCACCAGGAGCACGATGATGCGCGGCCAGGATTGACGCTTACGATAGCCGTAGGCATCGTAACGCCCATACCACCAATCATCTTTATATCTCCGTCGCCGCATAAACTCCTCGCTTTGTTGACATCAAGAGACGTTGCAATGTTTTTGCCCCCTGTGGTTACCCCTCAAGGGGGGACGGGGACGACGACAGGGCGGGGGCGTAGGGCGGGGGCAAGCCCCGCCCCTACACGGTCCCCGTCCACGCCCCAACGGCGGTTGCCCTGCCGCCACGCCAGGCGCAGCGCCTACGACAACAGGCCGTGCTCCCGATACCAGGTCCAGGCCTCCACCACGGCATCACGCAACGGCACGTGCGGGAACCCCAGCTCCCGCTGCGCCTTGCGTCCGTCAAAGTATAAGGGAAGCGCGCTCAAGCGCAACTGATTCCCCTCCAATCCCAGCGAGATCCCCACCCTGGCCAGGGCATCCAGAGCGCGCGCCAGGGGCTCGCTCCAGCGCGGCGGGATGACGTAGCGCGGTGGCTTGCCGCCGATCACCTCGGCCACCACGCGCCCCAGCTCCAGGAAGGTGACGTTATCGCCGGCCAGGAGATAGCGCTCACCGCTGAGACCGCGCTCGGCGGCCAGGACATGGCCCAGTCCCACCGCGCGCGCCGAAACGAAGCTCGTCCCGCCGGGCGGCACGGCCAGCAAACGCCCGCGCCGCGCCTGGCGAATAATCTCCCCACCCACAAAATACACGTCGCGCTGTCCGATCACGCTCACCGGATTGACGATGACCACATCCAGCCCAGCAGCGACGGCAGCCTGCACTTCCTGTTCCGCCAGAAGCTTACTGTAGCCATAGGGGAAGCGCGCCGGCGGCTGGTTGAAGGGATGCGTCTCGTCTATCAGCTCGCCGGGACGTTCCGGCACGCCCAGCGCGCCAGCAGAGCTGGTGAAAATCACGCGCCGCACGCCACACGCCTGGGCCGCGCGCAACACGTTGCGTGTCCCATCCACGTTAACGCGGAAAATCTGCTCCGGCTTATTGCGCCAGTACTGAGAAATCGCCGCCGCGTGGAAAACCCAATCACACCCCCGCATGGCGGCTTCCAGGGAAGAGTAATCATTCACATCGCCCATGACAAACTCCGGCGTCAGGCCGTCCAACGCCTCCAGGCGGGACGAGCGCCGCCGCAAGGCCCGCACCTCATGCCCCTGCGCCAGCAGCGCCTCCACGATATTCGCGCCGACACAACCCGTCGCCCCTGTGACCAGTGCCCGCATCACGCCACCTCCTCCACCGCCGCGACCAGCTCGCCAGCGGCGATCAGTTGGCGCAACGCTTCAATGTGCGGGGTCAGCGGCTGGTCGTGCTCGATGAAGGGCACGCGGGCGCGGATCAGCTCGTAAGCCACCTGCGTGCCGCGTCCCAGCCGTGCCGCGGGACCGAGCTGCTCACGGCGGAAATCAATCCCCTGCGCAGCGCACAACAGCTCGATGGCGGCGATGGTCTCGACGTTCTCCAGCACCTGGCGCGCGTGATGGGCGGCATGGGAAGCCATGCTCACGTGGTCCTCGGTGTTGGCCGAGGTCGGGATGGAATCCGCCGTGGCGGGATGGGCCAGCACCTTGTTTTCGGAGGCCAGGGCCGCGGCGGTGTACTGGGCGATCATCAGGCCGCTTTCCAGGCCGCCGTGGCGCGTGAGGAAGGGCGGCAGGCCGCGATTGAGGGCCTCATCCAGCAAGCGCGCCGTGCGTCGCTCGCTAATGTTGCCCAAATCCGTCAGACCCAGCTTGAGGTAGTCCAGCGCCAATCCCAGCGGCTCGGCGTGGAAGTTGCCGCCGGAGATGACCACAGGCTGGTTCCCTTCAAAGAAGATGAGGGGGTTATCGGTCACCGCGTTGAGCTCGATTTCCAGCGCCCAACGCGCGTAAGCTACCGTGTCGCGCACCGCGCCGTGCACCTGCGGCACGCAGCGCAGGCTGTAGGCGTCCTGAATGTCGCGCGGGTCATGGGGGCGCACAAATGTGCTTCCCTCCAACAGGCGCCGCACAAAAGCCGCCGCGTCCACCTGGCGGGGATGCGGGCGTAATTGATGGATGCGCGCATCGAAAGCCGCGGGGGTGCCGCGCAATGCCTCGACGGAGAGGGCAGCGGCGATGTCCACCGCGCGCACCAGGTTCTCGGCGCGCAGCGTGGTCAAAGTCCCGTGCGCGGCAATGACCGCGGTCCCGTTGATGAGCGCCAGGCCCTCTTTCGCCTGCAAGGCGATGGGCTCCAGACCGGTGCGACGCAGGGCTTCCGCCCCCGGCAGGCGCACGCCGCGATACCAGGCTTCCCCTTCCCCCAATAACACCAGCGCCAGATGCGCCAATGGCGCCAGATCGCCGCTGGCGCCCACGGATCCGTAGCGTGGCACACAGGGCACGACGCCCGCATTGAGGAGCTGGATCAGGCGCTCCACCACCTGCGGACGAATGCCGGAGTAGCCCATAGCCAGCGTATTGGCGCGGACCAGCATCACGGCACGCACATCCGCCTCGTCGAGCAGGGGGCCACTCCCCGCAGCGTGACTGAGGACCAGGTTGCGCTGCAGCGCGTCCACCTCGTGAGGGGGAATGATGCGCCCCTTGAAGGCGCCAAATCCCGTAGTGATGCCGTAAGCGATTTCCCCGCGCTCCAGCAGGCGCAGCACCCCCTGCCAGGAACGTTCCATGGCCTGCAGGGTCTGCGGAGCTAACGCGACCGTCGCCCCCTGGGCCACCGCCGCCACGTCTTCCATGGTCAAATGTTCACCGGTGATCACGATGGTTTCCATGAATCTGTTCCTTACCCCCTGGCGTTCCCGTTGCAGGTTGCGACCGGGGCCTTAGCGACCTTGAAGGCAGCATCCGGGAAGCGCAAGTCCTGCACCACCAATTGCAAACCAACCCGTCCGTTCCATTCGTTGCGTTCGAGGGTGTAAGCCACATCCACGCGCCGCGGCAAGCGCTCAAGCCACTCGCCCTGGCGGAAGGCAATGGCATCCCAGAGCAAGCCGGTCTCGTCCTCCAGGACGAGTTTGAGATGTTGCCCCAAGGGGCCCACCGCGCGTGCCGAGGCCACCTTCACCTGGGTGCTGACCAGCACCGGCTGCGGGTTGCCGTAGCCGAACGGCTCAAGGCGCGCCATAGCATGGTACACATCCCACGAAAGAGATCTCAAGGGAACCACGGCATCGGCCAGCAGGACGCGCTCCAGGTCACCCGCGCCCAGGCGCGCGCGCGCCACCGCCTGCAGACGGCGCTGCAATTCGGGCAGGCGTGCGGTTTCAACGGTAAAGCCCGCGGCGGCAGCGTGTCCACCGAACTGCAACAACAGATCCGCCACCTGCTCCAGGGCCTCGGTCACGTGGAAGCCGGGGATGGAACGCGCGGAGCCGCGGCTGTAGGTTTCACCCATTTCCACCACCACGGCGGGGCGGTAGAACTCGTCCATCAAACGCGCCGCCGCCAGGCCAATGATGCCCGCCGGGAAATCGGAGGCGGCGGCAAAGAGCAGCGCCTCATCCGCCTCCACCTGCGCGCGCACCAACTCGCGCGCCTGTTGATACGCGATCAGGGTCAGGTCCTGCCGTTCGCGGTTGAGACGCTCCAGCGTTTCCGCCAGCGGCAGGGCCGTGCTGACGTCGCGCGCCAGCAACAGCTCCAGAGCCTTGTAGGCCTGGCCGATGCGTCCGGCGGCGTTGATGCGTGGCGCCAGGACAAAGCTAATCGTGCTGGCGGTCACCTCTCCGGGCTGTACGCCGGCCACCTCCAGCAGGGCGTGCAGGCCGGGCCGGCGCGCCGCGTTCAGTTCCGCCAGTCCCCGGCGCACCAGCAGGTGATTTTCGCCCAGCAGGGGCACCATGTCGGCCACCGTGCCCAGTGCGACCAGGTCCAGCAGGCTTGATTCGGTCACGACTTCGCGGGTACCGGGCAAAGGCACGCGCGCATTGGTGCGCAGCAACGCCTGGGCGAGCTTGTAGGCCACGCCCACGCCCGCCAGGTCACGACAGGGATAAGCGCTATCCGGGCGGCGCGGGGTCACCAGGGCATCGCAGATGGGGAGCGCCGGTCCCAGGTGATGGTGATCCGTGACGACAACGCGCATCCCGCGCTGCTGCGCCAGCGCCACTTCGGGCAGGGACCGGCTGCCGCAATCCACCGTGACCAGGACGCGCACCCCCTGGGCGGCGAGGGCCTCGATGGCCTCGACGTTCAGGCCGTAGCCCTCCGCGTTGCGATCAGGGATGTAGGGGATCACGTCTCCACCCAGGGCGCGCAGGACCTGGACCAGCACGGCGGTAGCCGTCACGCCGTCCGCATCGTAATCACCGTAGACGGCGATGCGGTGTTGTCGGCGCAGGGCATCGCGCAACACGCGCACGGCCCGCTCCAGCCCGGCCAACAGGAAGGGGTTATCCTCCTGCTGCTGGCCCTCCAGGAAGGACAGGGCCTCGGCAGGATCGTTAAAGCCTCGATTAAATAAAATTTGCGCCACCAAAGGCGGCACCGCCGCCAGGCGGGCCACGAACTCCGGCGGAGCCTGTGGTGCAATAAGCCAGCGTTTTTGTGCGTGCATGCGATTCCGTTCCAGACGGAACAGCGTGAGAAGCGCTGCAGGCCGCGTAGCTCCCCACCCTGTTCCTCTTCAGTTTTAGGGAGAGTATACCACAGCGGGGGATGAGGTCAAAAAAGCGCCCCCTCGTGGCGAGGGGGCGCTTTGCGCTGAGCGGTTAAATCCAGCCCTGCTTCTTGCAGAAGTCGGTGAGGAAGGGCACTGTGACCCATTTGCCCTGATTGGCCTGGAGCGCCAGCACGATTTGGTAGATGAACAAAGCGACGCCAACAAAACAGCCAATCAGCACGGCTGAGAGGAAGGAGGCTACGATATACCCCACGATCCCGTAAAACAGCGCTTGCATGGCGTTGTACTTGATAAAGGGACGGGCCTTCTTGTCCTCCAGCAACAGTACGATGATGGGCACGAGCGGGGCAAGGAGCCAGCTCAACAGAGCCCAGAGCTTATCGTCGGGCGTGATCTCTACCGGCTCAGGTACGTATGTTTCAGTCATGGTACAACTCCTTTCACTTGAAGGGAAAATGAACCTATACAGACCATTGTAAAGCAACTTTCCGGAAGTGTCAACTGCTGAGGAATACGCTTGGCAGGGTTTCTCGTAATGATCTACTCCAGTTCATCGGCTGGCGCTTATCCTCGCTGTGAGTAACCGTTACAGATTTGGTAATTTCATAAGATCATGGTATATTATGTCTTTTGTAGCAACGCAGCACCTGGCGCCCGGACCAATCAAGGCGAACGAAGCAGGAGATGAGAAGGAAGGATGCCATGGGCGCCAGAAAACGTTTTCATCTGGCCCCCAATTCCAGACCGCCATCGGCCTGGATGCCGCACCGCAACGTTGGCGCGCTTCGGTTGTGCCGATCCCTTGCTCCAATGCTTGCGGCGATCGGTTGAGCAGGTTTTGATTTAGGAGAAAGGCGAATATCTCGAAAACTTTCCCGCCGTGATTTTCTCGAAGTGACCGGATTGGCTGTGGGCGGCGCTGCGGTGGCTTGCTCTGGATTGCGCTACGCCGCGACGCGCGCCCCAGAAATTCCCACACCTGATTTTATTTATTGGAAAGGAACCTACCATGAACAAGACCGTACTCGTAACCTACGCCACCCGCGCCGGTTCGACCGCCGAAATTGCCGCCGCGATTGGCGAAACCCTCGCCGCGCGCGGCTTCCGCGTGGAAGTTAAGCCTGTGAAATCGCAGCCGCCGCTCGCTGGCTACGACGCCGTTATTCTGGGCAGTGCCATTCGCATGGGCAACTGGCTGCCGGAGATGGTGAAATTCATCCAGACCAACCAGAGCGCGCTCAACGCTCTGCCCGTCGCGCTGTTCACTGTCCACATGCTCAACGCCGGTGATGACGAAACCAGCCGCGCCGCGCGCGAAGCGTACACCGCGTCCGTCCGCGCCCTGCTGCCCAACGCCCCTGAAGTCTTCTTCACCGGCCTGATGGACTTTTCACGGCTTTCCCTACTCGATCGCTTCATCTCCAACATGGTCAAGGCGGTGGAATCAGATCAGCGCGATTGGGAAAAAATTCGCGCCTGGGCCATGACAGTGCTGGAAATGAAGCACATTCAGCCGACGCCTGCGTTCACCCAGGGGACGCACCATTAAACTCCCTTCCGAGCACAGCCAGGTAGGGCAGCTCTACGCCGCCCTACCTGGTTACTGCCTCTCACACCTGCAACGTCATCCCGTTGCTGTAGTACCGGCGCGGGATTTGCATGTGGATTGACGTCAGCACCTCGTAAGGAATTGTATCCGTCCAGCGCGCGATTTCCTCCGCCGTGATGCGATCCGCGCCCTGCGCGCCCAGCACCACGACTTCATCCCCCAGCGCCACGTCGGGGATGTGCGTCACGTCCACCACGATCTGATCCATGCTCACCCGTCCGCGAATGGGCGCGCGCTGTCCGTGGATAAGCACCGCGCCACGATTGGACGCCAGGCGATGGTAGCCGTCCCCGTAGCCGATGGGGACCAGCGCTGTGCGCATCGGTCGCTCTGTGATGAAGGTGTGCCCGTAGCCAATCCCCACCCCCGCAGGCAGCTCCTTGACCTGCACCACAGTGCTCTTCAGGGTGAGCGCCGGATGCAGCGGGAAGGGAATCGGCACGGCATCGGTCGGAGCCAGGCCGTAGATGAGCAGGCCAGGGCGTACCGCGTCGAGATGGGCCTCCGGCAGGGTGAGCGTGGCGGCGCTGTTGCAAATGTGGCGCAGCGGGATGATCACCCCCGCGCGCTCCAGCTCTTCTAACAGGGAGAGAAAGGCCCGCCACTGCGCCAGCATCGGGGCACGATCAGCTTCGTCAGCCGTGGCGAAGTGCGAGAAAAGCCCCTCCACGTAGAGATGAGGGAGGCGCTCCACCGCACGGATGAAGTCTAAAACCTGGTGGGGGAAGAGGCCGTAACGGGACATGCCGGTATCCACTTTGATGTGAATCGGCGTCGGTCCCGTGGCCAGGCGCGCCAGCTCCTCCGCCACGGGCACATCAATCACCGTCTGCGTGAGCTGATGCTCGATCACCATGGGCAGGCCCGAAGGCGGGGTGTACCCCAACACCAGAATGGGCGCCGTGATGCCGCCCTGGCGCAGGCGCACGCCATCCAGCATGCGATGCACCGCGAGGCGGGTCGCACCGTGGGCCAGCGCCGCCTTCGCCACCGCCACTTCGCCGTGACCGTAGCCGTTGGCCTTCACGACGGCGATGATCTCCACCTGAGGGCCAACGTAAGCCTTCAACGCTTCGACGTTGGCCGCAATGGCTTTCAGGTCCACTTCCACCCAGGTTAAAATGCCAGGTGGAGGTGGCAACAGCTTCGTCTCACTCACGTGCGCCCTCACCCCCTGCAAAATCTGCCAGCAGAGCGCCCACGAACTTCACGCCCTCGAAGTAATCCTCCAGGCGCACGTTTTCATCCGGCGCGTGGAAGCGTGCCCCAGGATAGCCAATGCCGGCGAGCACAGCGGGCGTGCCCAGGTCCGTCGTCAGGGGAGCCATGGGCCCGCTGCCCGGAATCATCGGCCAGACCACCGGCGCCTGCCGATACACCCGCTCCGCCGCGCGGATGGAGGCCTGCACGATCTCCGCCTCGATGGGCGACGCCGCCGGACGGATGCCGTGCATGGCAATGACCTCGATATCGTCAAAGCCCTGCACCTTCAGATGCTCACGCAACAACGTTTCGACCGCTTCCGGCGTGAGATCGGGCACCAGACGGAAATCCAGCTTTACCATAGCCGTGGCGGGCAGGACCGTCTTGCTGCCCTCCCCCGTGTAACCGGCACCAAACCCGCAAATGTTGCAGGTCGGGCCGTAGATGAGGCGTTTCAACGCCGTCACGCCCGTCTCGCCGTTGACGAAAGCGGGCAGATCCCATTGGTGGCGCATGGCGTCCTCCTCAAAGGGAATACGCTCCAGATAAGCCAGCTCCTCCGCGCTGGGCTCGCGGACCAGTTCCATAAAGCCGGGGATGAGGATACGCTCCTGCGCGTCCTTCAACGTGGCCAGAGCCTGCACCAGCCGCCAGGCGGGATTGGGGACGATCGCCGCGTACATCGAATGCAGGTCCACATTGGCGCCGCGGGCGCGCAGCTCAAAGTAAGCGATGCCCTTCACGCCCAGGTGGAGCATGGGGCGATCGGCCTCGTCCTTTTCGCCCGTTTCCCACAGGCAGCCATCGGCGCGCAGCAGCTCCGCATGCGCCTGTGCAAAGGGGATGAGATGCGGGCTGCCCACCTCCTCCTCGCCTTCAATGACCCAGGTGATGCGCAGCGGCAAGGGGCCGCAGGTCGCCAGCCACGTCTCGATGGCCTGGATGCGCGCCCACAAATCGCCCTTGTCATCGGCCACGCCGCGCGCGTAGAGCTTGCCAGCGCGCACCGTCGGCTCGAAAGGCGGCGAAGTCCACAGCTCCACCGGATCGGGGGGCTGCACATCATAGTGGTTGTAGAACAGCAGGGTGCGCTCGCCCGCCCCCAATTCGGCGTAGAGGATAGGAGGCGCGCCGGGTTCCATGACGAAACGCTGCACACGCGCCCCCAGGGCGCGCAGGCGCGTTTCGACCAGCGCCGCCATCTCGTCAATGCCCACGCCCTGCGCCGCGATACTCGGCTGACGCAGTGCCGCGCTCAGATCCGCCAGAAACGCCTCGCGATGCGCATCTACATAGTCAAAAAAAGCTTGCAAATCCATACCGGGCTCCTTTTGAGCAAAAATTGATTCACGCTTGAGCTTACCACCCCCGCACCTCAGGGCTCCACGGGGGAAGCCACCAGGCGCGAGCACCCCACCATCACCTCATCGGGCACGTGCAGGATATGGCGGTAGATAAACCACGTCGTCCAGGCCATCAGGAGGCTCCCAACCACACCCAACGTCCAGGTACCGACGTAGTCCAGCAGGATACCGCCCACCGCCGGCATGAGAATCTGCGCCAGGGTCTGAAACGAAGCCGCCAGGCCCAGGGTCCCGCCGACTTCCGTGCGGTAAACAGACTTGGTGAGCAGGCTGCTTGACACTACATTGAGCACGCCCGCGGATAGCGCGATGGGCGCCAGCACGATCAGCAGGGTTCCCACCGTGGGCACAAAAGCCCACGCCAGCAGCGAAGCGCTCAACAGGCCTGCCGCCATAAACAACAGGCGTTTCTCCGGAAAGCGCGCCGTCAGGTGCCCGATGGCCAGGCCCTGCACCATCACCGCCAGGAACCCTACATACGTGAGCACAAAAGCCGTGCTTTGCGCGCCCAAATTCAGGCGGGTTTTCGCGTACAGGGCGAAGTTGGATTGAAAGAGCGTAAATGCCAGGGCGTAGAACAGGCTCACATGCAACAGAGGCCCCATGCAGGGATGACGCAACGCCTGCAAAAGCGCGGATGCACTGACGCGCGTGCTGGGGTGCTGGGCCTGAATGGCAGCGCGATGTTCGGGCGTCAGGGATTCGGGCACCCAGAGCGCCACGGCAATCAGATTCAGCAAAGAAAGCCCTGCCGCCACAAAGGCCGGCACCGCGTAGCCGTAGCGGCTCAAAAAGCCGCCCATCGCCGGCCCAACGATAAAGCCCAGCCCGAACGCGGCCCCGATCAGGCCCAGGCCGCGCGCGCGATTCTTCTCTTCCGTCACGTCCGTAATGTAAGCCCGCGCCAGAGCGATATTGCCGCCCAACAAGCCATCCACGATGCGGCTGACAAACAGCATGGGCAGGGAGCGCGCCAGGGCCAACATCATAAAAGCGACAAACGTGCCGCTGATGCTCACCAATAACAGCGGGCGCCGCCCGTAGCGGTCAGAAAGCCGCCCAATCAGAGGCGCGGCAAACAACTGCGCCAGCGCGTTGCTCGTCCCCAACAGCCCCACAGCCGTGAGCGTGGCGCCAAACGTTTCCGCGTAATAAGGCAGCAACGGCAGGATCAGGCTATATCCCAGCAGATCCAGAAAAACAAACATGAAAATCAAAGCCAGTGCACGTTTCATACGCTCATCCCTTCCATGCCCACGCATGGCCCGTATCATAATCCAAAACGCCTCGATTTCAACCCCTGACGGTAACTACCTACCTTGTCTCATCGGCTTAAGAAGTTCACACAAAGCCACAAAGACACAAAGATTTTTTAAAATTTGTAAC
>FWWL01009274.1_pt1 | contig 12051 bp, 13 predicted proteins | sample 2228331 | NCBI WGS metagenome assembly FWWL01 (sample SAMEA103939775, study PRJEB20133) | metagenome | reverse complement strand
ACCCTCACTCTATCCAGCTGAGCTACGGACACTCTCCTTAAAATAATCTACTACGACCCTCCTTATGGCTTCAAGCAGGACTTTGGACTTTATCTCTACGCAGTCGGGCGGTTGTATAAAATAGCCTCCGTATTTGCTTTCAAAGAGCCTGACACCTCTTATGAGGATTAATTCTTCCACCTCTACGTCTGCGTATGCTACCAATCGGGGTTTTTTCAGGCTCACTTCAAAGGGATAGAACTTTAAGAGTTTTACCATCATACCTTCTGGAGCCTGGCGTACTTTTCCAAAGCGAGCCTTCTCTTTATGCCGTTGAGCCTGTCTATAAACGTGATACCGTTAAGGTGGTCAAACTCGTGCTGGAACACGATGGCGGGGAATCCTTCCAAATCGTATTCTTTGACCTGACCTTCCAGGTCCCATGCCCTCACCAAGACCCTTCTTGCCCTTTGGACCTCTACGCTGAGACCGGGGAAGGAAAGACAGCCTTCCCTGTAGGTTATCCTGCCCTCGCTCTGTAAAAGCTCAGGGTTTATCAGGACCGCCTTTACGGGCGGGGCGTCCTTCTTTGAGGTGGTATCAATGACCATTATCCTAAGCGGTATGCCTATCTGGTTTGCCGCAAGACCCACACCTTCTTCGTGATACATGGTATCAAACATATCCTGCACTATCTTTCTTATCTCCTCGTCTATCACATCCACCCTGTCGGTGGGTTTCTTAAGCACAGGGTCCGGATACTTTACTATCGGTCTAACCATGATAAAGAAAATAAGCCATCTGCAGAGCTTTTCAATACGCTATGACATCACCGCGAAGATGTCAACTTTTAGTCTTGCCGTGTTATAAGACCCGGTGGAAGGGCTGCTTCAAAGGATTGTCCCTGAGAGAAGCCCAATATATACTTGCTACACAGACCGCTGGGCTTCGCTTGGATGCATGAGACCATCTTACAACGAAGTTTCTTGATATAATAATTAGTTTAAGACCGCACCTTTCCCGTTCGGGTTGACCCGTAGAGGGTCTGTGGGAAAGGGTGGCAAAACCCGAAGGAGGTGCATTATGGCTGTAGTATCCATGAGAGACTTACTGGAAGCGGGAGTGCACTTTGGACACTCCAAGAGCCGGTGGAATCCCAAGATGGCACCCTATCTCTACGGGGTGCGCACGGGCATCCACATAATAGACCTCAACAAGACGGTGGTCTATCTAGAGCAGGCTTACCACTTGGTGGCGGACAGCGTGGCTCAGGGGGCTCAGGTCCTCTTCGTAGGAACCAAGAAGCAAGCCAAGGACGTCATCAGGGAGGAGGCCCAGAGAGCTGGCGTGCCTTACGTGAACGAAAGATGGGTGGGTGGACTGCTTACCAACTTCAGGACGGTCAGGAAGAGCATACTCAAACTCAAGAGCCTGGAGAGGATGGAGGCTGAAGGCATCTTTGATGTGCTCCCTAAGAAGGAGGTGAGGGAGCTAAGGCGTAAGATGGAGAGGCTCAGAAAGCTCTACAACGGCATCTTGGACATGGAGAGAATACCAGACATCCTTTGGGTGGTAGACACCGTCAGGGAACACATAGCGGTCCAGGAAGCCAAGAAGCTGGGCATAACGGTAGTAGCCATAGCGGACTCCAACTGCGACCCTGATGTGATAGACTACCCCATACCGGGAAACGACGATGCCATAAAGTCCATAAAGCTCCTGACATCCAAGATTGCGGACGCGGTGATAGAGGGTAAGGCAAGGAGAGAAAGCCTGGGCGAAGAGGGTGTGGTTGAAGTTGCCAGGAGGAGGGTTGTCACCGTGGGAGAGGAGGAAAAGGCTCTCTTTGAAAAGGCTATGGAGATGTCGGAAAAGTATGAATACATAGACAAGGGCGCGGAAGATATGGAATGAGGAGGTCTGATATGGTAAGCGCAGAGATGGTTAAAAGGCTTAGGGAGATGACTGGCGCGGGCATGCTTGAGTGTAAGAAGGCGCTGGAAGAAGCGGGCGGTGATATGGAAAAAGCTAAGGAAATCCTGAGAATCAGGGGTCTTGCCAAGGCGGAGAAGAAGGCAACCAGACAAGCCAAGGAAGGTCTTATACAGACATACATCTCCGAGGACAGAAAGACGGGCGTCATCTTAGAGCTCAACTGCGAGACGGACTTTGTGGCAAGGAACGAGAGCTTTAACGAGCTTGCTCTTAACTTGGCTAAGCACATAGCAGGCACGCAGGAGAACAAGGACAGGTCAGGCACCGGAGAAGACGTAGCGGGTCAGCCCTACCTTCTGGACCCTTCCAAGACGGTAGGAGATGTGATAAAGGAAGGCATAGCCAAGATTGGGGAGAACATAGTTCTGAGACGTTTTACGCGTTTTGACACGGAGGGTTTTGTCCACGCTTACGTGCACGGTATAGGAAGGGTAGGTGTCCTTTTGGACTTCAGAGCTCCCAAGATAGATGAGCAGGTGTTTAGGGTTGTCCAAGATGTAGCCATGCAAGTAGCGGCGATGAAGGCAGAATTTGTCAGCGTAGAATCCGTGCCCTCGGAGGTGCTGGAGAGGGAAAAAAGAATCCTCGCCGAGCAGACAAGGCAGGAAGGTAAGCCCGAACACATCATAGATAAGATAGTGGAGGGTAAGCTCAAAAAGTTCTACCAAGAGAAGGTCCTCTTGGAGCAAGCGTTCATAAAGGACGATAAGAGGACGGTCAAGGAATACCTGAGCGGTACCGGGGTTGAGATACTCAGGTTTGTAAGGTACGAGGTGGGTGAAGGCTGATGGAAGAAGGAAGACCCAAGTATAAGAGGGTTCTTCTTAAGCTCTCCGGCGAAGCCTTCGCCGGCTCTTCCGAGTTCGGTATAGATGCGGGCTTTCTTGAATACATATGCGGTGAGATAAAGAGCGTCTACGATGTAGGGGTTGAGGTAGCCATAGTGATAGGCGGGGGCAATATATTCAGGGGTGTGGAGGGTTTGGAGATAGGTGTTGACAGGGCTACGGGAGATTACATGGGCATGCTCGCTACCGTTATAAACGCCTTGGCTCTCCAGTCTGCGCTGGAGAAGATTGCCAACATACCCACCAGGGTTCTTTCCGCCATAGAGATGAGGGCGGTGGCAGAACCATACATAAGGAGGAGAGCTATAAGACACTTAGAAAAGGGTAGGGTGGTCATCTTCGGCGCAGGGACGGGCAACCCCTTCTTCTCCACCGACACCGCAGGAGCTCTTCGTGCTGCGGAGATAGGGGCGGATGTGCTCATAAAGGCTACCAAGGTGGACGGCATATACACCCAAGACCCCTTGAAGGACCCCAACGCTGAGTTCATAGAAGAGATACACTACATGAGCGCCATAAACATGGGTATAAAGGTCATGGACCACACCGCCATGACCCTTTGCATGGAGAACAACATCCCCATACTGGTAATAAACATCAATAAAAAGGGCAATCTCTTAAGGGCTGTTATGGGAGAAAGGGTAGGCTCTTTGGTCAGAGGAGGTTGAAAACAGTTGACTAAAAATGTGTCAAAGCGCACAATCCTAAACAGGAGTGTTGTAGATGATAGAAACCATAACATTGCAATGCTTACTTGAGTTTGAGAGTGAAGGAGATAGACAGAAAGTTCTGTTCCTCATGAGAAGATGGTCTTCTGCCATAAGATATGCATACCAAAGGTTGATTGAGGGACAAGAAAGGAAGGAGCTGAAAAGGCATATATCTAAGGTCATCTTCGGAGGAAGAGCGCTCTTTGAACAGCCCTTTGAAAACCATTTCAAAAGCGGGGAGAGTGAGCAAGCAAACCAAAAGCCCGTCAACCGAAGGAAGGAACGGGTAAAAGACCTACTAAAGAGCTTGCGAGTTCTCTCCGTAGCCTTCGGTGTCTTGCTCCTTGAGAGGTCTTTCAGGGACTTCTCTCCTTTGAGGCGTGTGTTAGTCTGGGGGGATTGGGGGCAAGCATCGGTAAGGTTAGCTCCCGTGCTTGGTGCGGGGGCTATGGCAAGCCAAAGACCGCCTGCTGGGGCCGGCTTGCCTGAAGAGGCGGGATACAAATACCCCAGCCCAAGCTGTGTCAGTTTGATACAGTTTGGTTAACCAGGTTAAAGCCATGATGGAAGACATCTTCAAGTCCGCAGAAGAGGATATGAAGAAGGCCTTGAACTACTTTAAGAACGAGATAGCAGGGTTGAGGACGGGTAGGGCATCCACTGCGCTGGTGGAAGAGCTCAAGGTGGACTACTACGGCTCCAAGATTCCCCTTAAACAGCTGGGCAACATAACCGTGCCGGAGGCTAACCAGATACTCATACAGGTCTGGGACACCAACGCGGTAAGCGCAGTGGAGAAAGCCATAATGGAAAACCTCAACCTAAACCCGCAGAAGCAAGGAAACACACTACGCATAACACTGCCCCCCCTTACGGAAGAGAGGAGAAGGGAGCTGGTAAAGATGCTACACAAGATGACTGAGGACGCAAGGGTTGCCATCAGGAATATAAGAAGGGACGCAAAGGATATGATAGAGGACATGGAGGGTATCTCCGAAGACGAGATAAAGAGAGCCTTAGAAAGACTTCAAAAACTTACGGATAAATACATAGAAGAGGTCAACAGGGTGGCGGAGGCGAAGGAAAGGGACATAATGAGCGTTTAGGAATAAATTATTTCTTCATGGAAAAGGTTTTCATTTACGACACCACCCTAAGGGATGGCTCTCAGGCGGAAGGTGTGAACTTCTCCATTGAGGACAAGCTCAGGATAATAGACAGGCTGGACGAGTTCGGCATAGACTATATAGAATGCGGATGGCCCGGCTCCAACCCAAAGGATACCCTGCTCTTTGAAAAGCTCAAGAAGAAGCAAACCCATCATGCCAAGATAGTAGCCTTCGGCTCTACGAGAAGACCCGGGAGGAAGGTTCAAGAAGACCCACAACTGGAAAACCTTTTAAAATCCGGTGCCAAGGTTATAACCATCTTTGGCAAGAGCTGGGACTACCACGTGACCGAAGCCCTCAAAACCACACTGGAAGAAAACCTCCAGATGGTTTACGAGAGTGTAGCCTTTTTAAAAGAGCATGTGGAGGAGGTCATATTTGACGCGGAGCATTTCTTTGATGGCTACAAGAGAAACCCCGAGTATGCTCTGGAGGTCCTAAGGTCAGCCTTGGAGGGGGGTGCGGACTGGGTGGTGCTCTGCGACACCAACGGAGGAACGCTTCCCCATGAAGTTTATGAAATAACCAAAAGGGTAATACAAGCTTTCCCTCATGCCAAGGTAGGTATACACGCCCACAACGACGCGGACACGGGCGTAGCTAACTCGCTCATGGCAGTGCTGGCGGGAGCTCGTCAGGTTCACGGCACCATCAATGGCATAGGTGAAAGGACGGGCAACGCCAACCTCTGCTCCATAATACCAAACCTGCAGATAAAGATGGGCTACGGCGTCTTACCTGATGGTAGGCTTCAAAAGCTAACGGAGCTCGCGCATTTCGTCTCGGAGATAGCCAACATACCCCTGCCCAAAAACATGCCCTACGTGGGAAGCAGTGCCTTCACCCATAAGGCAGGCGTCCACGCCTCCGCGGTGATGAAAAGAAGCGACACTTACGAGCATGTAGACCCCCATCTGGTTGGCAACAGGCGTAAGGTGGTCGTTTCCGACCTCTCGGGCAGGAGCAACATAGTTTACAAGCTCAGGGAGATGGGCGTAAACGTGGATGAGAAGTCTCCAGAGGTTGCCAAGCTGGTGGAGAAGATAAAGGAGCTGGAGAAGGAAGGTTATCACTTTGAGGCTGCGGAAGCATCCTTTGAGCTCCTGTGTAAGAGACACTTTGGTTTGGTCAGGGACTACTTTAACCTGGACGCTTACAGGATACTCATCGCAAGGAGGTCCACAGACCCAGAGCCCGTCTCGGAGGCAACGGTTAGGCTTTACATAGGGGATGTCAAAGAACATACCGCAGCGCTGGGAAACGGACCGGTGAACGCTCTGGACCGAGCTCTCAGGAAGGCTCTTTTGGAGTTTTACCCTAACCTCAGAGACGTCCAGCTGGTGGATTATAAAGTCAGGATAGTCAACGAATCCGAAGGAACGTCCGCAAAGGTAAGGGTTCTGATAGAGTCTACCGATGGCAACAGGACATGGGGGACGGTGGGCGTCTCTGAAAACATCATAGAAGCCTCGTGGATAGCCCTTACCGATAGCATAATATATAAACTCATGAAGGACGAAGAGGAAGGAGTATAATCCTATGAGAGGAGACATAAGGATGAAAAGGTGGAAGGCTTTAGCCCTGTTTTTGATTACCTTTGGTGTGGGTTTTCTCTTAGGCACCGCGGGGGCTTCTACCAAGCCCGGTTCCGAGGATGATTATAGGTATTTCAGGCTCTTTTCCGATGTTTTCCGCATAGTCAGGGAGAACTATGTGGAGTCGGTAAACACGAAGGAGCTCATCTACGGAGCCCTGAGCGGTATGATGAGGTCTCTGGATCCCTTTTCCGCCTTCTTCACACCGGAGCAATACAACGAGTTCAAGCAAGAGACGGAGGGTGAGTTCGGCGGTGTGGGGATAGAGATAGGCATGGATAAGGGAAGACCCATAGTAATCGCTCCCATAGAGGGGACGCCCGCTTACAGGGCAGGCTTGAGACCGGGCGATATCATAGTGGAGATAAACGGCGAGGACACATCCAACATGAGCCTTACGGACGTGGTAAAGAGGATAAGGGGAAGGCCCGGCACCAAGGTAAACCTGACCATAATAAGGAAGGGTAGCGAAAAACCCTTGAAGTTTGAGTTAGAAAGGGCGCTCATAAAGATACAGAGCGTGAAAGGAACCATCATAGACGGCGTCGGTTATATAAGGCTCAGTCAGTTTACCGACGGGGCAAGCAGGGAGGTGGAAAGGCTGTTGAGAGAGCAAACCTCTAAAGGTGTGAAGGGCATAATCCTTGACCTCAGAAACGACCCCGGAGGACTTCTTACGGAGGCGGTCAACGTGGCAGACCTTTTCCTCCCCGAGGGGAAGCTGGTGGTCTTCACCAAAGGAAGGACTGGCGATGCGAGCAGGTACTTTGCGAGAAGAAAGCCTGTGGTGCCTGAAAACATCTCCGTGGTCCTCCTTATAAACAAAGGTTCTGCCAGTGCATCGGAGATAGTGGCGGGTGCGCTACAAGATTACAGGAGGGCTCTCATAGTGGGAGAGAAGAGCTTCGGCAAGGCATCCGTCCAGAACGTGATACCTCTGGAGGATGGCTCCGCCATAAAGCTAACCATAGCCTACTACTACACTCCCAACGGAAGGCTCATACACAAGGAAGGCATAAAGCCTGATATGACGGTAAGCATGAGCGAGCAGGAGGAAGATCGCCTTCGGGAGGAGATAAGGAAAAGGAGGCTGGACGGAAACTCCAACGGACTCATACTCCTTCCCGAGTTTGACCCTCAGCTCAGGAGGGCTATAGAGGTCATAAAGACGGGTCAGGCGATGAAAAAGGTGGCGGGTTTGTGATGTATGTATACTCTGGCTGTTGAGACATCCTGCGACGAGACCGCCTTGGCTCTATACTCGGAAGATGGTCCAGTGGGTGATGTGCTTCTCTCTCAGGTTAAGCTCCACTCTCCCTTCGGGGGCGTGGTGCCAGACCTTGCGGCGAGGGAACACACCAGAAACTTATTACCCCTGCTTGACAAACTCCTCAGGGACACGGGCTTTAATCTGGAGAAGATAGATTTTGTCTCCTTTACACTGACCCCCGGTCTCATACCTTCCCTCGTGGTGGGCGTTTCCTTTGCCAAAGCCATAGCCTACCACCTTGACAAGCCCCTCGTCCCCGTGCATCACCTTGAAGGACACATCTACTCCGTGTTTTTGGAGAGGGCAGTAGAATACCCCTTCATAGCCCTCATAGTATCCGGAGGGCATACGGACATCTTTTTGGTTGAAGGCTTTGGAAGGTATACCTTCCTGGGTGGGACCTTGGACGATGCGGTGGGGGAGAGCTACGACAAGGTGGCAAGGCTTCTGGGTCTTGAGTATCCGGGAGGACCGGTGATAGACAGGCTGGCGCAGAAGGGAAGGGACATCTACAGCCTACCCAGACCCATGCTCAAGGACCAGAGCCTGAACATGTCCTTCAGCGGGCTTAAAACAGCGGTAAGGCACCTCTTGGAAAACCTGAAAGAGTGCAGAAGGGAGGACGTGGCAAAGTCCTTTCAGAGCGCGGTGATGGACGTCCTCACAGAAAAGGCTATCAGAACCATGGAGATGACGGGCATAAGGCGTCTCGTGGTGGTGGGGGGCGTCTCCGCCAACTCGGAGCTAAGGGAAAGGTTTAAAAGACTGTCTGACGAGAAGGGCTTTGAGGTTCACATACCTCATGTAAGGCTCTCTACGGACAACGCTTTGATGATAGCTTATGCGGGTATGGAGCGTTTCAAAAGGGGTATAACTGCACCGGAGGACATCAATCCGGAGCCCAACATACCCTTGGACCTTTTCGGCAGGCTCTGGAGTTAAGCTCCCTTGACAGCTCTCTCAAACACCTCCCTGTCTCCTTTATACTTCAAAACCCTCTTGGCTTCATCTACAGAGAAGAACCTCGCATCCTTGACCTCCCAAGAGGGCTTTAACTGTCCGTCTTCATACTCCATCAGGAAGTAGTCCACCCTCTTTTTTATCTTCTCCCCCTCCATCGTATACCAGTACTCAACGTAGCCTAAGGGTTTTAAAACCTTTCCTCTTATGCCCGTCTCCTCGTAGACCTCCCTTACGGCGGTCTCTTCGGGTCTTTCTCCCCTCTCCACAAGACCTTTGGGAAAGGTCCAAACGTGGGAAGGGTTCAGAACCAGAAGCACCTCATCCCCTTTGAAAAGGACACCACCGGCGGAGTGCTCATACCTCACAGCAAGAGCCCTTACGCCTGTTCCTTCTCCAAAGGTATACACCGACCACGAAAAGAAAGATAAGAAATATTATCAGGTAATCCATAGCTTGCTCAGGTTGTAGACCAAGAAGGCTAAAAACCAGCCCATGATAAAGCTGTAAGCGAGAAAGCCCAGGGCAAACTTGGGACCCACCTCCTTCCACATGACACCAACCGTCCCCAGACAAGAGGTGTAGACAAGCAGGAACACCATAAAAGAAAGCGCCGTCGCCGGGCTTACGCTGTTGGCTATGAGGCTTTTAAGGCTCTGTCCCTCTTCCTCTTCCACCTCAAAGGCTTTTGGAAGTGGGTTTAACACGTTCAGGAGAGCATCCTTAAAGGCTGAGCCCAGACCCAAGGCTTGTTCTTTGAGGGCGGAAGAGAGCTCAAAGGTTTTTTCCTCCTTCTTCTCCTCCACGGCGTATATGGTAGCCATGCTACCCAAAACTATCTCCCTTGCCAAGAAGGCGGGTATTAAAGAGGTGGTCATCCTCCAGTCCTCTATGCCTATGGGCTTGAAGATGGGAGCCATGGCTTGTCCCACCTTACCCGCCAGGCTGTCCTTCGGGTTTTCCACACCGGGCGGTAGGTTCAGAAGGAGCCATATGCCCATGTTGGCGGCGAAGATGAGCGTGCCCGCCCTGTAAAGAAAAGCTCTCAGGTGAGCCCAGACTATACGGGCTGTGAGCTTAAAAGTAGGCAATCTGTAAGGCGGGAGCTCCATGATAAAGTGCGAGAGAGAGCCTTTTAGGGCTGTGTTTTTAAGCAGAAAGGCTGTAAAGAGGGCAACCGCCACCCCGAGCAGGTAGAGGGAAACTATCACAAGCGCAGGGTTTTTGAAGAAGATGACTGCAAAGAAGGAAAAGACTATGAGCCTTGCAGGACAGCTCATGAAGGGTATCATGCCTATGACCAAGAGCTTGTCCCTCTTACTCTCTATGGTTCTGGTAGCCATTATGGCGGGCACGTTGCAACCCAAACCCAGTATGAGTGGGATTACGCTCTTGCCGTGAAGACCAAGCCTGTGCATGAACCTGTCCATCAAGAAGGCTACCCTGGGAAGATAACCCGAAAACTCCAGAAAGGTTATGAGCACAAAGAGGGTTGCCAGAAGGGGCACAAAGGTCAGGACAAAGCCCACACCACCCACGAAGGCTTCGGCGAAGAAGCTCCTCAGAAGCTCACCCGCACCCGCCTTAGCGAGCAAGCCATCCAAGAGCGGAGCTACCAAGTTGTTCATGAACCCGTCCACCCAATCTATGAAGGGAGATGAAAAGTCAAAGGCTATCTTAAAGGTCAGAAACATCACTCCGATGAAGACCAGGAAGCCTACATAAGGATGGAGCAAAAGCTTGTCCAGGGCTTCGGTGATGTCCTTGGAGGTAAGCGTGCGTCTTCTTACCACCTCGCTGTAAAGCCCATGAGCCAGGGCGAAGCGTTCCTCGTTTATAACATCGTAAGCCTTCTTCCCAAGTTCTTTTTCCAGAGAGTGTCTAAGGCTTCTTGCCTCCTCGTCCTTTAAGAACTTCTCTATAAGCTCTGCGGTGGTTTCCTTTCCCGTCCTGATGAGCTTAAGAAGGTATGCGTTAAGGGGCTCGGGGTAGGTTATCTCCTTGGGCTTTATGCCCTTCTCGTAGACCTCTACCACTTTTTCCAAAAGCTCTTTAACACCCAGACCCGTCCTGCCGTTGGTCTTAACCACCGACACACCCAAAAGCTCAGCAAGCCTTCTATCGTCCACTTCTATACCAAGCTTTTGGGCTTCGTCCACCATGTTAAGGGCTATAACCATAGGTATTTGACGTTCAAGGAGCTCTATGGTCAGAAGCAGGTCCCTTTCCATGTTGGAGGTTTCCACCACGTTGATAACCACGTCAGGCTTTTCTTGTGTCAAGTATGCGTAGGCTATCTGCTCGTCCTCGCTCACGGGCTCAAGCGTGTATATGCCGGGAAGGTCAACGAGCTCTATCTCGTAGCCCTTGTAGCTCACCCTACCCTCCCTCTTCTCCACCGTCACACCCGCCCAGTTTCCCACCTTGAGGTTAGAACCTGCCATATGGTTGAGTAGGCTCGTCTTACCCACGTTGGGGTTGCCAGCCAGAGCTACTCTTATGGTTTTTAGCCTCTCTTTTACCTCCACCATCACATCACCTCTATGTGCTTTGCTATATCCTTGGTAATCACCAGCTTGGAGTGGTTGAGCTTTAAGAGTATGGTTCTACCCAGCTTCTGCACAACCTCCAGACGCCTGCCCTTCCTTATACCCATTGCCTGCACCTTCCTGAGGATGCTATCCTCACCCTTTAGCTCCACCACCGTGACCGCACTTCCCTCTCTTACCTGCTCCAAGTTCATGGCTTCACCTCCTAAAGCTTGATAGAAATTAATATACAATCTCAAAAACCTTTCGTCAATTAGAAGCGCACTGCCACACCCGCGAGGACACCGTAGTCCGCAAAACCCTCATACTTGTTCAGGCTCTTGTGGATACCCAAGCTTATATCCACGTTCTCCCTCGGAGAGTAGACCGCTCCCAAAAGCACGTGCACATCCTTTTTATCCGTCTTTTTATCCTCAGGCACAAGGTATTTGAGCTCTCCTCCCACCACCAGCCCATCCCTGACTTCCCTGTAAACATTGAGAAACACACCCTTTGAATCTCTGAAGCTTTCTCCCACATGGGAGAACTTGTAATATACCAAGTTTACATTAAAGGTAGTTTTATCCACCCTATGCTCCAGCATGAGGTTGAAGTTGTAGGTGGTCTTTCCATAACCCAAGCCCTCCTTACCCGTATCCAAGTTTGCCTGAATCTTATAACCTATCCTCGTGTCCCCGAATCTCAGTGGCACGTGTTTTACAAACAGCCCCGTGTCCGATGCACCCTTGAGCTTTCCTCCGTTGGACTGTATTATGTAGGGAAAGACTACCGCCACATCCATGTTATCCAGCACGCCCGAGGTAAACTGAAGGACGATGTCGGTGTGTTTAAGACTGTCGTGGTTTTTAAAGTAAGAGCTTTGGAACTCCACCTGAAACTTGCCGAGCCCTCCCAAGGTTTGGGTGTCCTCTGCGTTGAAGGGAAAGAAGGCAAAGGCAGAAGAGCTGAGCAAAGATATGGCCATAGCTACCATGCT
>FWWL01009273.1_pt1 | contig 12052 bp, 8 predicted proteins | sample 2228331 | NCBI WGS metagenome assembly FWWL01 (sample SAMEA103939775, study PRJEB20133) | metagenome | reverse complement strand
CTCGTAGTGTTCCAGCAGCTCGTTGTAACGTGAAGCCAGGGAGATCCGGATGTAATCCAGCCACAGATCGTAAGGATAAAGCTCCACCCGGGGGTCCACGAAGACCTTCTGTTCCGGCAGGGCCCAGATGAGGTAGCTCCCGTAGCCCATCTCGTTGAAGAGGCGCCCGCCGGGGTGGGCCCGCAGGTGTTCGACGGCCTTCACCGGCGTCTCGACCCCGACCAGGGGGCCGATGGGGATGCCCCGCCAGACCTGGCGCCAGTAGGCTTCCGGCAGCGGGATCCGTTCCACCCACCATGGCTGGACGGCGATCGCCGGCGCGAGGAGCAGGATGGCCAGGAGGGTATGGAGGCGGCGGGGCGGCGGGCTGGGCCAGGGCCAGGGCGGCAACGCCCCCGCGAGCAGACGGGCCAGGATGGGGGCGGCGACCATCCCGAACCAGATCACGTAACGCTGGCCGCTCCACGCCAGCCACAGGAAGGCGAGGAGCAGCAGGGCCTCGGTGGGGGAAAGGCGATGGCGGGAGTAGGCCACGGCCAGCAGCAGCACCAGGAGGCTCAGATAGAAGATCGTGTTGGCGATCCCGTGGGGGGTGGGGGAGGCCCATTCCACCACCAGGGTCTGGCTGGGCCGATCGGTGAGCAGACGGTGCGCGTATCCGAAGACCCCGATCCCATACGGGTTGAGGGGGAGGGCCAGTAGGGTCAGGGCCGCGATCCCGAAGAGAGGACGTAGGGGCGGGCGCTCCGGATGCCGCAACCGATCCTCCAGGATCCCCCCGATGAGGAACAGGCCGAGGAGGATCGGCCCCAGGAGGAAGGCCCCGTGGGCGTTGACCCAGAAGGCCATCAGCGGGGGAAGGATCCACAGCCCGGCCGGCCGTAGCTGCCCCTCGCGGAAGCGGGAGAGGGCGAGGTAAAACCCCACAAAGGGGATCCAGGACCAGATCTGGGGGCGGACGATCAGGTTGTTGAGGGACATCCCGGCGGCGAAGGCCAGGGCCAGGGCGGCGAGGCGCCAGGAGCCGCTCCGGCGCTTGGCTTCCAGCCCGATGAGCCCGAAGGCGAGGCCGGCGAGGAGGTTCCGGGCGAAGATCACCAGGGGGAGCCCCCCGGCGCGGTAGAGGAGGTAGAGCAGGGCCTCCCCTAACCAGGCCCCATAGGTGAAGGGGGCGTCCTCGGGCAGCGTCCAGCCGAACATGTTCGTTGAGGGGATGCGCCTCTGGTGGACGATCATCTCGCCGATCTTGAGATGCCACCAGAAGTCGTTGGGCGGCAGAGGGATCAGGGAGACGAAGAACCCGAAGGCCGCCAGGATCACCAGGGGCCAGAGGACCTCTATGGGCATGGCCCATCGCTGGGCGCCGTTTCCCATCGCTCGCATCCCGAAGGCATCTCCCGTCAGCGTTTGGGAAGTTGTTGCTATGGACAGCCTGGAGGACAGTTTCTTGATCCAGAGGGGAGCCGGGCGATCGGAAATCCGCCGATGGCAGCCGGCCCGAGGTGTCGCGGTGGCGATCCGCATCGCGGCGCGCCGGCGTCTGTTCGAGCCGTTATTGAAGGCCATTCTATGTGCGGCCTCTTATAGGGAGAAATGGGCGGCGTCCTGGGACCGATCCACGCGCTGCATCGGCCTTCTAAACTATGGAAACGGCTGACCCATATAGGATGCCACGCCGTTCACAGGCTAAGCCCAGCCCAGAGCGCTGCGATCACCCTGAAGCCCAGGAGCGCGCGGAGTTCCCTCCAGGCCAGCCAGGGGATGAGGTGGCCGAGGGTGAACGGGAGCTTGTAGAGCAGCAGCCCGGCCAGAACTCCTCTTCCTCGAAGCCGGGCAATGACGATAACCGAAAGGAGCGGCATTGGCAAGATATAAGCCTGCCTGGCGGGTAAGGACATTCACGATCATCACGCTCCCGGCGGCGATCAGCGCCAGAGCGGGATAGACCCGCAGCCGTTGCGCGTTCAGGAAGGGCATTGCCCGTTCTCTTCATCAAAATCCCCTATGCGATATCGCAGGCTGAAAAGTCGTTGTGAGCGCAATAAATTTAGACCGCATGCGATCCGAAGGATCACTGGGATGTCTAAGATGGAGCGCAACGGATCTCGGAGAGCGATCGCTGGAAGACCCAGAACAGCATGAGTCGGGTGGCGCCGATTATGAGGGGCATGAGCATCCATGGCGCTGTCACGTTTGCCAGAAAACCATAGCTTAAAGCGGCGGTGAGCGGGAACATCACTCCATATAATAAGACACGTGTGGAATGCCACAATGACTCTCGATGGGTGATTAACCAGGCCATGGGAGTGAAGAGATAAATATGATAATTGATCCAAGAGACTGGCCAGATCAAAAGCCCTATGGAGAGCCAGGCCCCGCTTTGGCCCATAAGTGGAAGGTTCGAGGGGCGTTGAATCAGCCGCCAGGCGAAGGCGATCAACAGCGTGGAGATCGCAAGGTGAAGCCCGGACAAGAAAGATGGAGAGAGGGTTATTTGGAGAAACCCGTGATAGGAGAGACCTCGGTCAATTCGAGTGGGCGGACCCACGAACGCCCATAGAACGGCCAGCAGGGAGTTGTTGGTTGGCATGAATGGAGCCAGCGCTCGCTGATACTCCGGGATATGCTCCAGCATAAAGCGCCAGCCCCCCACGCCGGACCATAGCACGCCCCATCCGATGCCGATCAGGATTCCTGCACTGAATCCTCGAAGGGTCGGACCGGGCTTTCGGATCAGCCATGGGATTGTGGCGAACGCGGGGAAGCCCTTGATGAGGGTAGCCAAGCCCATCCAGAAGCCCCCAAGCTCCTCTCGATGGCTCAGGAAGCCCAGCCATCCCAAATTCACAAGCAACCAGAGGATGGAATCCACATTTCCCAGGATTAACACATGCCAGATCGGCGGCCATAGGAATAAGGCGAACAGGAGGGGGAACTGACTCGCTCCGATCTTCGGCGCGATCCGTGCCGTGACATAACCCATCAGCCCAATGTTTCCGATCAACCAAAGGGCATAGGCAGACCCCATCGGGAGCTGGGCCATAGCTCGGAAGAGGGGGAGCACCAGGAGCTGATAATGGAGATAGGGAGCAGTGCCCCTCATCGAGGGAGGAAGATGCAGGCCTAACAGGCTCCCGATTCGTTGAGGCCATGAGGCATCCTCGACAGATCCTCCGCGGTTGACGTGTAGGCCCAGGAAGTAATGTTGGAAGAAATCCACGGCCGAGTAGGGGAACTCGCTGAACTTATATGCCCCCAGGATGGACTCCCAGCCGATCACGAGGATCAGCAGGAGCAGGAAAATACGCTCATACCATAGCCGGGCGAATCGAAACATGATGGTCCCCCACTCCGTTTGGATTCTATCCTCATCCGATGGTTTGACTTATTCCTCGCCGGAGCACGTGGGCGATGCAATGCCCGCTCGCTGGCTGCTGAGATCCTCGCGGGCGGCAAACCAAAGCAGGTAGAGGTTGAAGCCGAAAAGGATTTTCCCGGCGATGAGGTTGTCGAAGCCGGTGATGGGCGGAAGCAGCCGGATCGCCCCGAGCAGGATATCCATGAAGGGGACCCATGCGGGGACCAGCATCCAGAGGGCCAGCGCCCGCCGGGGGAAGGCCCCGGATGCCTCCAGCCGCAGGAGCGGAGGGGTGAGGATGAGCGCGGTATGATTGTGGGCGTGCCACGTGGTGGCCAATGTGGCCGCCAACACGCCGAGCGTGAAACGCTCCAGCGCCAACGGCCCCTGCAGATCCATCCGCCAGGCCATCTTTATGGCGAGCCATATCGTCAGCAACATCCCGGTCCCGGCGATCGCCCACGCTTCAAAGGAAGGCATCCATCGCTCGAGCAGGGCTCCGATGGAGCGCCAGTTCATCATCGTCTCGACCCCGACCACTTCTGGGGTGACCGTGGGAACCGGTTGGGCGAATCCGCTCAAGAGGCGCCCCCAGGCGATCCCTCCCGCGGGCCCTGTCAAGAGGAGCGATAACCCAACGAGGCCGACGATTCCCGTCAGCGTCCCGGCCAGGATCCGCCACTGACGGGCCGCGGCCAGGGCGGGCAGCAGCAGGACCATCGTCTGGGGTTTCAAGAGCAGCCCGCTGGCCCACAGGCCGGCCCGGAACGCCTTCCGTTGGATCCAATCCCCCATAAAAGCGCTGGCGCAAAGCAGCAGCCAGAGGGTGCTCTGACCCCAGAACAGGCTGACGAAAGATGGGAACGAGAGAAGGGCCATCGCCAGCCGTTGCCGGCGCTCCGGGCCTGCCAGGGGCCGCACCCATGGGCGAAGGATCGCGAAGGTTCCAACGATATGGAGCGCGGACCACAGGAAGAACGCCGGGATGGGGCCCAGAACCGTGAGGGGGATCACGGGGAGCAGGAACACGGGGAGGAACACCATGGGGATCAGCCCGCATGGGGTGTGCGTCGGTGTGACCTGACAAAGCGCCGTCTGGACGGCCGCTTGGCGTTCCAGATCGTAAACGAATGCGAAACCATGCTCCCGGGCGATCTGGGCCGCCGCGTAGAGCGCCCGGAAATCCGCTCCCACGAGGGGAAAGAGACCAGTCCATCGAATCGCGCCAATCAAGTAGAGCCCCTCCACGGCCGCCAGGGCGGCCAGAAGGAGGTTAACGGAATGTGCCCCTTTATCTCGCATGCGCTCCCCCGATGGAGGGGGTTCCGGGCAGGTTCATCAATCCAGATCCACTCTTCGGAACAAGCTGAGATAGTAATCCTCGAGATGCTCCACGGTAAACAAGTGTTCATACTGATCGAGAAAGGCTGGTCAGAGCGATCGGCAGCGCAGTATAAACCAGCAACCTGTAGATCTCACGTCGCATGTCGTAGGGTGGAGCAAGCAAGCTCCCCTCGTCTCTGCCGAATCTTTGAATCATGGGTGGCTGCTTCACGAAGATCCCTTCTTCGGTTTTTCGAGTGCGGATTTAGCGAAAGACCTGCCAGGATGGCAAGTCCCCAGCGAAGCTCTCGGCATGGATCATTTCGGTCGGCTCTTCACCCTTGAGTAAGTGACGATCGGCGAATATTTTATAATGGGATTAGGAGGTTAGGAAGAGGGCTCAAAAGCCTTCTCCTGATCATCCTCATGGAAGCCATCTTTAATCCGACATCTTCACACACAATGGGTATGAGCCTTTAACCCGCATCTGAGCGGGGAGGGGTAACCGGATCGAGGTGCTCTCCGATGAGAGGCCACGAGGGAAAGGCCCTATTCCGGTGGTATATCGCCCTGCATCTGGGCATCCCCCTGGGGTTCGGCGGCCTGCTGCTGAAGGCCGCGCGGGATGGTCTCCTCTGGCGGGTGGACTTCACCGCCTTCTATACTGGCGGTGCCATCGTTCGAGATGGGCTGGGAAGTCAACTCTACGATCTCTCCCTCCAAACCCGCGTCCAGCAGGCTATCCTCGGGCCGGGGCGGGTGTTCTTGGACGGTGTTCTGCCCTTTCTTAACCCGCCGCACGTTGCTTTGGTGATGGCCCCTTTCTCCCTCCTGCCGCTGGACGTCAGTTTCTGGTGCTGGACCGTTCTCCAGGTAGGGGTGTTGATTCGGGTAATACAAATGGTGTGCATCCTTACTCCAGACTGGACAAAGATGGAGCGCTGGGTGCTCTTCAGCGCGTTCGGCGCTTTTTTCCCTCTCTTGTCGCAGTTCCTCCATGGGAGCCTTTCCCTCTTCGTCCTCCTATGCCTGATGGAGTTTTATCAGGCGCTGAAAGGGAGCAAGGACAGCCGGGCCGGGTTCTGGCTGGCGTTGGCCGCCGTCAAACCGCAGGCTGTCCTTTTCCCGGCTCTGATCCTGCTGGGCGGGCGCCGTGGGCGGGCCATTGTGGGCGCAGGGGTCGTTGGATGGATCCTCCTGGGCTTCTCGGCTACTGTCTTGGGCCTCACCATCTGGCTGGATTATCTACGCTTGCTGAGGGCAGCCAGCGGTTACTTTGATCGCTACGGTATATATCCAGGGAGGATGGTGAACCTCAAGGGCACCCTGACCCTCTGGTTAGGGATCGGACATGCTCCCCTCATCCGAACGGTGAGCGGGATCGCTCTACTTGTCGGCGCGCTGGCGGTTCTCATTCTGTGGGCTTGGAGGAAATGGGACCCACAGCGACCTGACTTTGATCTCTGGTTTTCCTTCACTTTGATTCTGGGGACCTTGCTCAGCCCCCATTTCTACCCACATGATTGCCTAATATATCTTCTCCCCGTTATCCTCTTTCTTTCTGAATTTCGTGCATCGCACCGGCTGGTCCATTCGTCCCCTACTCCCTTTTCTGATGGCTTGGCCCGTGCTGTTCCTGCTGGATGAGTTCTTCCTTCAGGGGCACCTCAGCGTGCGCCTGCCGGTGCTCCTGGCGGTTATTTTGCTGGCTTGGATGGGATGGATTGGATGGAAGATGAGGCACCCGGGGATAACAACAGGCTTGTCAATGTCAATAAAATAATAAAATAAAATGAAGAGAAGAAACGAAGGAGGCATCCCCTTTGCGAGGTGGCACTTTCGATGAAGGTTTGATCCGTTGTAGAAGCCGCTATCTGGAGCGCCTTGGGGATGGCGCTGGTTGCGGGAGTGCTCCTCTTCGCATTCCGTGCGGCAATGGCCCTCCAGGCTGCCTTCGTTCTGGATTACGGGGAAGGTCCGCTCCTCCATCAGGCGCGGATGTTGCTGAAGGGAGAGCCTTTATATCGCGCCGACATGACCGGCGATTCGTGCACGGTCACCAACTACCCTCCTCTCTATCCGGCAGCCGTGGCGCTGGTGGGACGCCTGCTGGGATTTTCCTACGCCACGGGCCGTATCGTCTCGGTGCTGGCGACGGTCTGGTGTGGCCTGGCGATCTTTCTTATTGTTCGGCAGTTGACCGGCGATCGCGTTGCGGCAGGGATAGCGGGTGGGCTTTTCCTTTCCTTCCCCTATGTTGCTTACTGGGGCACACTGGGGCGAGTGGATATGCTGGCGCTGGCGTTCAGCCTGAGTGCAATCTTCGCAGCGGTCCGGTGGCCTGTCTCCTGGCAGGGGATGGGTCTATCGGTGCTTCTCCTCGCCATGGCTATCTATACCCGTCAATCCTATCTACTGGCGGCACCCCTGGCTTTAGTCACTTGGTCGGCAACTTGGAGCTGGCGACGTGCCTTGTTGTTCACCACTGCGCTGAGCATTATGGTGGTTGCCGTTTTTGTTTTTCTGAACTGGAAGACTGCAGGAGGATTCTTTTTTCATGTGGTCGTTGCCAATGCGAATCTGCTGGATATGGATCAGGGTATGAGAATGTTAGGGGGTAGCATTGTCCTGGCCGCACCGCTGATAGGGGTGCTGTGGGGGGAGATCCTTTCGTTTCTGCAGCAGCAGCAACGATCTTCATGGTTGGCGATGAGTTACCTAATCGGTGGATCCCTTTCTGCCCTTACTGTTGCCAAGGTGGGATCTAATGTCAACTATTTCTTAGAGGGAGTTGCTGCCGTTGTGCTGGTTGTTGGCATGGGGATCGCCCGCTGGCGAAAAGGAATGCCTACTACGGTCCGACTCATCCCCATTCTGCTCTTGACCGTTCAACCCCTCTGGGCCTGGTATTGGTTGAATCCCGTTGTGGATGTTTTAGTCCGTCGGGCTCTGGAGCCTGAGGCCCGTCAGCTGGAGCAAATGGTGATCGCAGCATCCGGACCTGTTCTCGCTGATGAGTGGATGAGCATGGTGGTGGTTTCCGGACGGGAACTGCTCCTGCAACCTTTTGAATGCACTCTTCTGGCAACGGAGGGGAAGTGGGATCCGCGCCGTCTGGTGGCGGATATCCGGGATGGGAAGTTTGCGCTCATTTTGATCGCTGACCATCCCCCTTTTTCGATTTCTCTTGCGCGGGAGCGGTGGACTCCGGAGATGTGGGCTGCCATTCAGGAACGCTATGAACCGGTAACTGTTCTGGCTGGCGCCACGGTATACCGTCCGCGAGGACTGAGGCACTGACCGATTTGGGGGGTTGAACATGTTAAATCATCCGCGCGGGATCGGTCGGCCTCAAGGTGGGAGCCCAATGGAGCTCGCCCATGCCCTGCCCTTGGCGCTCTATTTGGGTATGGCCCTCGGATCCCTCGGCCTCTGGGTTTTGGCTTTTGTCCGCCAGGAAACATGGCGGGCCGATTTCACCAACTATTACACCGGGGCGCTTTTGATTCGGGATGGATCCGGCGCGGCGCTCTACGATCTTCATCTCCAAGCTCAGCGGCAGCAGGCCATTCTGGGAGGGCGATATCTTGCTGATGGATTGCTCCCCTTCAACCATCCCCCATATCTCGCAATTCTCTTGATCCCATTAAGCACTCTCCCCCTGAACCAGGCCTACGCGGTCTGGACCCTCTTCAATGTGGCTCTGTGGACATGGTTCTTGATAGATGTAAAAAAATTCACATCTCGGTGGGGGAAAGCGACCAGTTGGCTGGCCGTGAGCGCGCTGGCCGCCATCCCTGCCCTGTTTCACACCCTGATCCTGGGGGCCGCCGTTATCCTCAGCACAGTCGCCCTTTGGGGTTTTTATCGGGCTCTGAAGGCTGGGAGGGAGGGGATCGCCGGGCTATGGTTAGTCCTGGGAAGCATCCATCCTCAGGCTGTGTTTTTCCCAGCGCTGATGCTTCTGGGCGCCCGAAGGTGGCGCGCTTTCGGCACAGTGGTCGCAGGGGGACTCTTGTTGTTTGTCCTCTGCGGTCTGCTCCTCGGCTGGTCGGTATGGATCGGGTTTATGGAGATGTTGCATTGGACGGCGGTTTCCTTTGAGCGTGGAGCGATTGTTCCTCTGGAAATGGTTAACCTGAAGGGCCTTCTGACGATTGCCCTGGGTGACCAGCGGATGGCCTGGATTAACGGCCTGACCGCGGTCGGTCTGATCATTGCGATGGGATTGACGTTCCTTTTGTGGCGTGGGGAATGGAAGCCTGATACCCCGTATTGCGATCTGCGGTTTGGGCTGACGCTTCTAATGGAGCTCTTCTTCAGCCCGCACGCGAATGCCCAGGACAGCCTGGTCATCGCCATCCCCATGATCCTTCTGTGGGCGTTCCTCAAAAGCCAGGCCTTCTCCGCCCGGGTGCTGGAGGTTATCCCACCCGTGTTCTATCTCCTGTGGCTGGTTGACATATTTTTCTGGCGACCCAACCTGATCCCGATGACAGGAGGAGTTGCCCTGGGGATCTGGATGCTCTGGCTTCTGAGACAGGAGCGAGAGGCATGACTGCTGGGGATCGCCGCACGCTTTCCGCAACCACCCATCCGAGCGCGGATCGCTTCATCCTGGCGGTTGCCCTTCTTCTGGCCGCCCTGATCACGGCCCGCACCCCCGCCGATCCCGATATGTGGTGGCACCTGAGCGCCGGGCGGGAGATGCTGGCGCGCGGGGAAATCCTGACCCGGGACGTCTTCTCATTCACCCGCTTCGGCGCCCCATGGACCAACGCGTTCTGGTTATCGGACATCGGGATGTATCTGCTCTGGCGCGGCGGTGGCTTCCCGGCCCTCTCCCTGATGATGGCGCTTCTGGCCGCCATGACGATGGCCGTCGTCCACCGGCAGATGGTCGGGCCGCCGATCCTGCGCGCGGGCATCCTGGTGCTGGCCACGCTGGCCGCCGCGCCCGCCTGGTCGCCTCGGCCCCAGTTGCTTTCATATCTCTTCCTGGCTGTCCTGGACGGCATGCTCGCCCGATGGCGGGAAGGGGCTCCGCGGCGGTTCTGGCTGCTGATCCCCCTTTTTGCGCTCTGGGCCAACCTCCACGGCGGCTTCGTTTGGGGGTTCCTCCTGTTGGTGGCCGTGCTGGCGGGTGAAACGGTGGACCGCCTGACCCGCCGGGGCGATGGGCTGACCGGGCGCGACCTCCGCAACCTGGCCGTCTTCACCCTCCTGGCCGCGGGCGCCGTCCTGCTCAACCCCAACGGCCCCGCCCTCTGGCGCCTCCCCTTCTACACCGTCTCCGTATCGCTGCGCATCCAGGAGTGGCTCTCCCCCGATTTTCATCGGCCTGATTTCCACCCGATGCTCTGGCTGCTGTTTTTGCTGACGGTCGGGCTGGCGCGCACGCGCGAACGGCCCGACCTGGGCTCGCTCTTCAAAGCGCTGGGGTTCGCCTACATGGCCTTCGTCTCCGTGCGCGCGGTGGCCGTCTACGCCATCGTGACCGCCCCGCTGGTCACCCGGGCGCTGGCGGGGATGCTGAGCCCATCTCTGGCTGACCGGCTGCAGGAAAAGGGCTCTCTTTCCCCGACCTTGCGCCATCTACTGAACGGGGGGATCATCTTTGCACTGGGTGTGGCGGTGCTGGCGCGCGCAGTCGTCCTCTCTTCCCCCGCGCGCGTGGAGAGGTCATACCCGACTGCTGCGGTCGCCTATCTCCGGGAACACCGTCCCCCGGGCCCGCTCTTCAACTCCTACAACTGGGGCGGCTATCTTCTATGGACGCTCCCCGAATATCCCGTATTTGTGGACGGCCGGGCCGACCTCTACGGGGACGACATCCTCTCCCAGTGGTGGCAGGTGGTGAATGGGGAGGAGGCGGGCTGGGACGTTCTTGAGCGGTGGAACGTTCGCCTGATCTTGCTGGAACCGGGTTGGCCGGTGGTGCGGGAACTGCCGGCGCGGGGGTGGGTGGAACTGTATCGGGACGGTACGGCGGTCATCTTCGGGAGGTAAACCGTGAAGAGGAGGCCATTTCAGAACCTCGGCCCCCAGGAGCGGCGCAATCTGGCGCTGGCGGCCGTCTTCGCCTTCTACGCCGTATACATCGGGATGGGGCTATACTGGAACAACCTGTTCACCGCCATTGGTACGGACTATCTGGCCTTCTGGAGCGCCGGGTATCTGGCGAACACCGAAGGATACGCCCGCGCCTACGACCTGGAGGCGCTCCGGCGGGTGCAGGATCCCTGGGCGCCTGACCCCACAGACCCCTCAATCGTGTTCACACCGATACCTGCCCCCCTTTTTCCAATCTTTCTACCGATTTTCCAGCTCTTCGCTCTTCTACCTGCGAATTGGAGTTACCTGATTTGGACGATATTAAACGTAATTCTGTTGATCATCTACTGGTGCTTTTTGGTGCGATCCGCCATGCTGGAATCTTCGGTGAACCGAAGGTCGCTGATGATCATGCTATCGTTTCCGGTCTTCTGGAGCCTGGTCTGGGGGCAGGTCAACTTTTTGCTGCTGGTCTGCATAGGGGAATTTCTGCGAGCGATGATAAGCGGGAAGCCCTTTCGGGCCGGGGTGTGGCTAGGGGGTCTGTGGCTCAAGCCGCAGACTCTGATCCTGATCGCTCCGGCCCTGCTTCTTAAATGTTCCTGGAAGGCGCTTTCCGGTTTTGCTGTGGCTTCTCTCGGTGTGGTGGGAGCATCTATTGGAATTGGAGGCCTCAAAGCGATGCATCATTTGGCGAATTTGTGGCTGGGTTATGCGTCTGGACTACCGACCAATGATCCCCAGTGGATGATCAACTGGAGAATGGCAGGAATTCATCTGAGTTCTTTCCTCGGTCCGCGGGTCGGCTGGGGGATCGCACTGACGGGGCTGGCCCTGACCATCCTGGCGGCCCTCTCCCTTTGGCGGCGCCCCTTTCCTCCTTCCTCTCCGGAGTTTGGGATCGCACTCCTGGGGACGATGGCCGCCACCGGCGCGGCGACCTGGCACGCCCATCTGCACATAATGGTCATCATCATCCCTCCGCTGCTGTATCTCCTGTATCAGCGCCTGCTTCCCTCGGTTTGGGTAGATGTATGGCTGTTCTTGCTTCCCGCGATGATGCTGGTGGGCTTTGTCCTGGACCTAATGGGGAAATCCCGGGTGCTGCCCTTTATCCCCCCGGAGGGATTGGTGGCAACCCATTACGCACTGGCTTTTACAGGGTGGGGATTGAACCTCGGTCTCCTTCTCTGGGCTGTGCGAAATGCTCGTTGGGGTGTACGCGCCAGATGACCCGCCGCTGGATTCTAATCCTGGAAGTGCTCTTGCTGATCAGCGCCCTGGCGGTGGCCCTGCCGCAGATCGCCTGCCTGCTGA
>FWWL01007938.1_pt1 | contig 12052 bp, 11 predicted proteins | sample 2228331 | NCBI WGS metagenome assembly FWWL01 (sample SAMEA103939775, study PRJEB20133) | metagenome | reverse complement strand
GGGCACCCACCTGCACCGCCTCATCCGCGAGATACCGAAGCCGGTCATCGCCGTGGTGGACGGCTACGCCATCGGCGGCGGCCACGTGCTGCACGTCCTCTGCGACCTGACCATCGCCTCCACCCGCGCCGTATTCGGCCAGATCGGCCCCAAATACGGCAGCTTCGACGCTGGCTTTGGGGCCATCTACCTGGCCCGCATCGTGGGCGAGAAGAAGGCGCGGGAGATCTGGTACCTATGCCGCCGCTACTCGGCCCAGGAGGCGCTGGATATGGGGTTGGTCAACGCTGTGGTGCCCCCAGAGCGCCTGGAAGAGGAAGCGGTAGCCTGGGCGCGCGAGCTACTGCAGAGAGGGCCCACCGCCCTGCGCTTTCTAAAGCATGCCTTCAACGCCGATACCGACCACGTCTACGGCATCCAGAACCTGGCCCATGGCGCCACCGCCCTCTACTACGCCACCGAGGAGTCGGAGGAGGGGACGCGGGCCTTCCTGGAGAAGCGGCCGCCCGACTTCTCCCGCTTCCGCGTCCACCCTTGGTAGGGGCCATGGCCGGCACGTGGCGGACGAAGGCCATGCCACAGCCTCATGCTGTCCCCGGCTGGCGGGCCTGGCTCTTGGCCGCTCGCCCCGCCACCCTTACGGCCTCCATAGCGCCGGTGCTGGTGGGGACGGGGGCCGCCTGGAGGGATGAGTTTCGTCTGCCCGTCTTTTTGGCCACCCTGGCGGCGGCGATGCTTATTCAGGTGGGCACCAACTTCGCCAACGACGTGTCCGACTACGAACGGGGCGCCGATGCCCCCGACCGCCTGGGGCCGCCGCGGGCTGTGGCCCTGGGCCTTATCTCGCCGCCAGCCATGCGCCGTGCCGCCCTGGGGGCCTTTGGGCTGGCCGCCGCCTTGGGCCTCTACCTGGCCTGGGAGGGTGGCTGGCCAGTGCTGCTCATGGGCGCCCTGGCCATCCTGGCCGGCCTCACCTATACCGGCGGCCCCTGGCCTTACGGCTACCGCGCCCTGGGCGATGCCGTCTGCTTCCTGAGCTTTGGCGTCATGGCTGTGGTGGGCACCTATTATCTGCAGGTGGGCAGCTTAACCCTCCTCCCTTCTCTCGCTTCGCTGCCGGTGGCCTGCAGCGTCACCGCCATCCTGGTGGCCAACAACCTGCGCGACCTGGACTCGGACCGTCGTGCCGGCAAGGTGACCGTGGCCGTCCTTCTGGGCGACCGGCTGACGCGACTGGAATATATCGCCCTGCTCCTGGGGGCCTTCGCCCTCTGCCCGCCCTTGTTGGCGGCGGGCGCTTCTTCCTGGTCTCTCCTGCCGATGCTGGCGCTGCCGTGGGCCGTCGTCTTGGCCCTGCGTGTCTGGCGGGGGGCCTCCGGCCGCGAGTTGAACCCGGTGCTAGTGGCCACGGCCCGTCTGCACCTGGTGCTGGGCGCCCTTCTGGGGATGGGGCTGGCGCTATGAAGGTTGCCGAGGTAGCTGTCTGCCGCTACTCCGTCCCCCTGCGGACGGCCCTGCTCACCGCCCGGGGGGAGATGCGGGTGCGGGAGGGCCTGCTGGTGCGCCTGCTGACCGCGGATGGGGCCATGGGCTACGGGGAGGCGGCGCCCCACCCTCACCATCCTGGCGGCGTGCGCCCCCTGCTGGACGCCCTGAAGGCCTTTGTGCCCAGGTTGCAAGGGATGCCCCTGGCGGATGTGCCCTTCGCTGTCTCCCGCCTGCCGTCCCCCTTGGCCTTTGCCTTGGAGACGGCGGCCCTGGACGCCCTAGCACGGGTGCGAGGTGTCCCCCTGGCCCACCTCCTCGCCCACCATGCCCGCGATGCCGTGCCCGTGAGCGCCCTCGTGGCTGCCGAGGCCCCCTGCCAGTGCGCCCACCAAGCGGCCGAGGCGATGGCCCAGGGCTTCCGCTGCCTGAAGCTAAAGGTGGGCGCCCTGCCCCTGGAACGTGACGTGGCCCGCCTGCGGGCGGTGCGGGAAGCCACGGGCGGCCAAATGGCCCTGCGCCTGGACGCCAACGGCGCCTGGAGCCCCAAGGAGGCGTCACGGGCCATCGCCGCCCTGGCCCCTTTCGGCCTAGAGTACGTTGAACAGCCCCTGCCGCCGGGCCAGTGGCGCAAGATGGCCCGTCTGCGCCGTCAGACCGGCGTCGCCATCGCCGCCGATGAGGACGTCACCGGCCCTGAGGCGGCCCGCGCCCTCCTGGAGGCGGGCGCCGCCGATGTGCTGGTGCTCAAGCCTGGGGTGGTGGGTGGCCTGGGGAAGGCCCTCCAGTGTGCCCGCCTCTGCCAAGAGGCGGGGGCCAGGGCTGTGGTCACCACCACCCTGGAGACGGCCATCGGTACTGCGGCGGCACTGCACCTGGCCGCCGTCCTGCCCTGGGGCCTGGCGGCAGGGCTGGGCGCCCTCGCCCTGCTGACCGATGATCTGGGCGGCGGTGGCCTAAAGCCGCGGAACGGCCTGCTGCACCTGGCCTCGACGCCTGGGCTGGGCATAGGGCCAGACGGGGACGCCCTCGCCCGTCACTCCGAGGGCTGGACTGTGCTTTGAAGGCGAGGCCAGCGAGGGCGTCCGCCAGGTCCCTGGGCCGGGCTTCCGTGCTCAGCTGAAGGAGAGGTCGCCCCGCAGCAGGCGGCGGGCGATGGTCCGCCGCATGATCTCCCCCGAGCCATCGGCGATACGCACCGTGCGCAGCTGGTGCCAGGCGTCGTACAACCTGGTATCGTTGGCCAGCCCCACGCCTCCCATCACCTGCATGCAGCGGTCGATGGTCCGGAAGCCGGCCTCGGTGGCGAAGGCCTTGATGATGGCCGTCTCCTTGACGGCGCTTTCCCCCCGCTCCACGCGCCAAGCGCAATGGAGGCCCATCATACGGGCGGCGTAGGTCTCGATGGCCGAGTCGGCCAGCAGCCACTGCACCCCTTGGAACTCGGCGATGGCCTGGCCGAAGGCTACCCGCTCCTGGGCATAGCGCACGGCCCTCTCCAAGGCCCAGCGGGAGAGGCCCACGGCCCGCGCGCAGTTGTACAGGCGGCCTGTGTTCACCCCTTGCAGGGCGATGTCGAACCCCCGCCCCACCTCTCCCAGGACGCGGTGCTGGGGCACACGTAGGCCCTGAAAGCGCAGGACGGCCTCCATACCCCCCACGTGCCCGTATAGCCTAAGGACCTCCGCCACCTCATAGCCAGGCCAGGAGGCGTCCACAAAGAAGCAGGTGACCCCGCCCCGCCGCTGGGCCGCCTGCTCGGGATCGGTGACGGCGAAGACTAGGGCATGATCGGCATAGGGGCCGTTGGAGATCCACTTCTTGGTGCCGTCCACCACCCACGTATCGCCGTCGCGGCGGGCGATGGTCTTTAGGGCCCAGGCATCGGAGCCCGCACCTGGCTCACTGAGGGCGAAGCAGGCCGTGCGCTCCCCCGAGAGGAGTCCTGGCAGCACCTCCCGTCGCCCGGGCTCGGGCAGGTGCCGGAGGTGGGGGCCGGGCCCGCTGGTCCAGTGGGCCAGGGCCTGGTAAGGGAGGAGGCGTCCCGGCCCCGCATGGTGGTAGAGGGCCTCCCACACCAAGAACAGGGCTACAGGCCCCATCCCCTTGCCCCCTAGTTCCGGGGGCACGAAGAGGTTATAGTGCCCCGCCTGCGCGGAGGCCATGCGCACCTCCCGCATCAGGGCCAGGGCCTGGGGCACCAGGCGCCCATCGCGCCCGTACAGGAGGTGCCCGTCCTCCAAGAGCTCCCGGTGGGCCTCCTCCAGGGGGGCCACCTGTTGGTCCACGAATCGCAAAAGCCCGTCTATGGCCTCCTGGACCTCCGGGGGGACGCTGAAGTCCACCATGGCGTTCACCTCCCTGCTTTTATATTTCGGCGCCCATGGCCCTGGCCACCACCTCCACGTCCTTGTCGCCCCGCCCCGAGAGGCAGACCAGCACTATGGCCTGGGGTGGCAGTCCCTGGGCCAAGTGGGCGGCGTAGTAGAGGGCGTGGGCCGGCTCCAAGGCTGGCAGGATCCCCTCCGTCTCCGCCAGGAGGCGAAATCCCTCCAGGGCCTGGGCATCGGTCACCGCCACGTAGCGGGCACGGCCTGTCTCCTTCAGATAGGCGTGCTCCGGCCCTACCCCAGGATAGTCCAGGCCGGCGGCGATGGAGTGGGTGGGCAGGACCTGCCCATCGTCGTCCTGCAGCAGGTAGGAGAGGGCACCGTGCAGGACACCGGGGCGGCCTCGGGCCAGGGAGGCGGCATGGCGGCCCCCATCTAGCCCTTGGCCCGCCGCCTCCACCCCGATGAGCTCCACAGGGTCTTCCAAGAAGGGGTAGAAGAGGCCCATGGCGTTGGAGCCCCCGCCCACACAGGCCACAGCGTAGTCCGGCAGGCGGCCTTCTTGCTCCAGCATCTGGGCCCGGGCCTCCCGCCCGATGACCGTCTGGAAGTCACGCACCATCATCGGGTAAGGGTGGGGTCCCACGACACTGCCCAACAGGTAATGGGTGGTGCGCACGTTGGTCACCCAGTCCCGGATGGCCTCGTTGATGGCGTCCTTGAGGGTCTGGGTGCCGGACTCTACCGGCCGCACCTCGGCCCCCAAGAGGCGCATGCGGAAGACGTTGGGGGCCTGGCGGCGCACGTCCGCCGCCCCCATGTAGACCACGCACTCCAGGCCCAGCATGGCGCAGACGGTAGCGGTGGCCACCCCGTGCTGGCCGGCCCCCGTCTCGGCCACCACCCGTGTCTTGCCCAGGCGCTTGGCCAAGAGCCCCTGGCCCAAGGCGTTATTGATCTTATGGGCCCCGGTGTGGGCCAGGTCTTCCCGCTTGAGGTAGATCTTGGCCCCGCCCATGCGCTCGCTGAGGCGGCGGGCCAGGTAGAGGGGGGTGGGGCGCCCGGCGTAGTGGCGCAACATGTCCGCCAGCTCTGCCTGGAAGCCGGGGTCGGCCCTGGCCCAGAGGTAGGCCTCCTCTAGCTCCTGCAGGGCGGAGACCAGGGTCTCGGGGACGTAGCGGCCCCCGAACGGTCCGAAGCGGCCGCGGGCATCGGGGAGTCCGGTCATGGGGCCATGGCCAGGGCGGTCTTGGCGGCGGCGATAAAGGCCCGTATCTTGGCCACGTCCTTACGCCCTTCGCTCTCCACGCCGCTGGAGACGTCCACCGCCCAAGGGCGCACCGTCCTTATGGCCTCGGCCACGTTTTCGGGGGTCAGGCCGCCGGCAAGGACAACGGGGACCTGCCGGGCCACCTGGGCGGCCACCGTCCAGTCCAGGCGTTGCCCCGTGCCCCCATAGGTGCCCTCTACGAAGGGGTCCAGGAGGGGGATGGCCCCCCCTTTGATAGAGGCCAGGATCTCCTGTGCCGTCTGCCCTGGGCGCACCTTAAGACACTTGAACACCGGGCGCCGGAGGTGGGCGCAGACCTCCCAGGGCTCGGAGCCCGAGAGCTGGACTATGTCCAGGCGGCATGCCTCGGCGATGGCGTTGACGGTATCGGCGTCCTGGTCGGCGAACACCCCGACCAGCAGGGGGCGGGAGCAGGCCAGCATCTCCTCCACCACCTCCACGGTGGTGGGGCCGGCGAAGGGCAGAGGGGGGTGGTCCAGCTTCCCCAGGGCGATGGCGATCTTCTGGGCCTGGCCCATGGTCACCTGGCGGCGGCTGGGGGCGAACACGATGCCCACAAAGTCGGCCCCCAAGGTGGCCGCCGCCCGGGCGTGCTGGGGCTCCATCACCCCGCAGATCTTGACCAGGCAAGACCTTACGCCCACCGACGCCACCCCAGCGAGCCTATAATACAACGTCGGCCTCCGGGGGCCAACGCCCTAGCGCCGATGGGGGCGGGGCAACTCCACCCTTACTTGCGTACCTTGGCCCGGCTGGCTGTGTATGGCCAGCTGCGCGCCGATGAGGGCTGCCCTTTCGGCCATGCCCCGTAGGCCCAGGCCTTCCCCCTCGTGGGCCCTAGCCCTCAGGCCCCGCCCGTGATCCTGCACCGTCAGCACCAGCTTATCGCCTTCGCACCGTAGGGACACCGCCACTTTGGGACTACGGGAGTGCTGAATAGCGTTGCCCACCGCCTCCTGAGCGATGCGGAGGAGGAAGCGCTCGGTCAGGGGCTCCAGCCGCAGGGCCGCGACCTCCGGCTCGACGCTCCACTCCAGCTGGCAGGGAGTGCCCGCGGCCAGGCCCTCCAGCCAGGCCTGCAGGGCAGCGGCCAGCCCCTGCTCCTCTAGCAAAGGGGGCTCAAGACCTCTGATGATGCGCCGTCCCTCTTGCATGGCCAGCTGCAACAGCTCCCGGGCCCGTTGTAAGGTGGCCGGCGTCCGAGCCGGGTGCCTGCGGGCCAAGTGGCCCTGGAGTTGCATGAGGGCCCCGGCTATCAGCGGCAGGAGGGCATCGTGGATGTCCATGGCCACCCATCGCCGCTGCTCCTCTTGGGCCCGCAGGAGCTCACGAGCTAGCTGCTCCACCTGGTGCCGCAACTGCCTTTGCTCGGCTACCGCCTGGGCCCAATCGGTGATGTCCAGGGCCACCCCCACCACCTCTATCACCTGGCCCTCCGCGTCTGGCACCGGCTCCACCCAGCAGGCGAAGAGGCGTCCCCGCCACCACCTTGTGAAGCTGCCGGTCTGGCCCTCCAGGGCCCGCCGGTGCGCGACAATGACCTCATGTTCCTGATCCTCTATCTGCAGGATCTCAAAGAGGGTGCGGTGGAGGAGCTGGCTGGGCCGAAGGCCCAGGCCCATCACTCCCGTCCCTCCTATAAAGGTGACCCGCAGATGGCTATCTGTGGTCCACACCAGGATCGGTAGGTGTTCCAAGAGGCGGATGAGACGCCGTTCCCTAGCCGAGATGCGGTCCAGGTCCTTTACCGTGTTGGTGATATCCAACAAGAGGACGAGGGCCCGTGCCTTCTGGCCTCCGATGGGACTCACCACATAATGCCAATAGGTCCCCCCTCCCCCGTGCGGATAGACGAGACCCCCATCCCTCACCTCTTGGGTGGCCACCGCCCGTCTGATGTCCTCGCCCAGGGGGGCCATCCGTGAGTCTAGCTCTTCTATGGCCAGGCCCAGGATACCGGAGCTGTCCTGGAAGCCCAGGGCCCTTTCGGCAGCGGGGTTGAGATAGACTACACGGGCATCAGCGTCGCAAAGGAGGACTGGCAGAAGGGATGAAGCAGCCCACCTATGCCATCGAGGCTCGCCCATACCCTTATGTTATGCGCTTGTGATAAGCGAAGTCAATACTCCCCTTATAGTGGTTTTATGAATCAACGAGCAGGAGTTGGCGGGCCTTGGCCACGGGGTCGGGGGACATGACCAGGGCCTCCCCCACCAGGATGGCGTGCACGCCGCAGGCGGCCATGCGGGCGGCGTCCTGGGGGGTGTGGATGCCCGATTCGGCCACCACCGTGACCTGAGGCGGGAGGAGGGGGCGCAGGCGTTGGGTGGTGGACAGGTCGACGCGGAAGGTGTGCAGGTCGCGGTTGTTGATGCCCACCAGGGAGGCCCCGGCGGCCAGGGCCCGCTCCACCTCTCCCTCATCGTGCACCTCTACCAGGGCGTCCATGCCCAGGGCCCGGGACAAGGCCAGAAGCTCCCTCAGCTCCCCGTCCCCCAGACAGGCGACGATGAGGAGGAGGGCATCGGCGCCGTGGGCCCGCGCCTCGTACACCTGATAGGGGTCGATGATGAAGTCCTTGCGCAGGAGGGGAGGGCCGTGGGGCAGGGCCTGGCGCACCGCCGCCAGGTGGGCCAGGGAGCCTCCAAAGTATCGCTCGTCGGTGAGGACGGAGATGGCCGCCGCCCCCGCCCGGGCATAGGCGCAGGCCAGGGCCACGGGGTCCAGGCCCTCCCGCAGGGGCCCTCGGGAGGGGCTACGGGCCTTTATCTCAGCGATGAGCCGGAGCCCTGGCCCCCGCAGGGCCTGGGCAAAGGGGCGTGCGGGAGGGGCCACAGCCAGCCTCCCCTCCAGCTCCCATAGGGGGAGACGGGCACGGGCCTCGGCCACCTCCCGCCGTTTGTGGGCCACTATCTCCTGGAGCAGGGAGGCCACGGCCTTAGCCCTCCACCCGCTGGGTGGCGGCCACCAACTCCTCCAGCTTACGCCAGGCAGCCCCGGAGTCGATGGCCTGGGCGGCCCTCTCCACCCCGCGGCCTAGGTCGGGGACGAGGTCGGCAGCCAGGAGGGCGGCCCCCGCATTGAGGAGGACGAAGTCCCGCACCGGGCCCCTATCGCGACCCGTGAGCACAGATTCGAACACGGCCCTACTCCACCCCACCCCGGAGACCCGTACCGCCTCCAGAGGCGCCGGCGAGATGCCCACCTCCTCCGGCCTCACCTCCCACTGGCGCATCCCTGCGGGCGACACCTCCCACACCACGGTGGGGGCAGATATGCTCACCTCGTCCAGGCCGTCCAGCCCGTGCACCACCAGGGCCCTCTTTACCCCCAGGCGGTGAAGGGCCAGGGCCATCTTCTCCCCCAGGGAGACATGGGCCACCCCCAGCAGGTGATGGGTGGCCCCGGCAGGGCTGGAGAGGGGCCCCAGGAGGTTGAAGATGGTACGCACCCCTATCTCCCGGCGGGGGCCAGCGGCATGGGCCATGGCCGGGTGGAAGCGAGGGGCGAACATGAACCCCATCCCCACCTCCTGGATGCAGCGGGCCACCCCCTCTGGCCCCAGGTCGATGCGGATCCCGAGGGCCTCCAGCAGGTCGGCGGAGCCACAGCGAGAGGAGGCGGCGCGGTTGCCGTGCTTGGCCACCCGCGCCCCGCAGGCGGCAGCCACCACGGCGGCGGCGGTGGAGGCGTTAAACGTCCCCTTGCCATCGCCACCTGTGCCACAGGTGTCCAGCAGGGGGCCGGAGACGGGCACCCGCAAGGCCTTCTGGCGCATGACACGGGCCATGCCTACCAGCTCGTCCACCGTTTCTCCCCGCAGGCGCAGGGCCACCAGCAAGGCCCCCAGCTGGGCGGGGGTGGCCTGCCCCTCCATCACCACGGTCATCACCCCTGCCGCCTCCTCCTCGCTGAGGCCGCGGCCCTCCTCCACCAGGACACGGATGGCCTCGCGCACGTCCATCATCCCAGCCCCTCTAGGAAGTTGCGCAGGATGTCCTTGCCCACCGGCGTAGCGATGGACTCCGGATGGAACTGCACCCCCTCCACTGGCAGATGCCGGTGACGCAGGGCCATGACCAGCCCCCCCTCTGTCCAGGCGGTGACCTCCAACTCCGGGGGGAGCGACCCCCTGTCCACGACCAGGGAGTGATAGCGGACGGCGGGGAAGGGGCTGGGCAAGCCCCGCAGGACGCCCTGCCCTGTATGGTAAATGAGGGAGGTCTTGCCATGGACGATCTCCCCCGCCCCCACCACCCGCCCGCCGAAGGCCTCGCCGATGCACTGGTGGCCCAGGCACACCCCCAAGATGGGCACCCGCCCGGCCAGGGCCTTTATCAGCTCCACCGAGACCCCCGCCTCCCTAGGGGTGCAAGGGCCCGGGGAGATCACCATCCCCTGGGGGGCCAGGGCCAAGGCCTCCTCCACCGTGATGCGGTCGTTGCGCACCACCTGTACCTCGGCCCCCAGCTCCCATAGGTACTGGTAGAGGTTGTAGGTGAAGCTGTCGTAGTTGTCGATGAGCAAGATGTGCGGCCTAGCCCGTGCGCTCATCACTGATGATGCGACCGTCCTCCATCCGCAGGATCCGCCGACAGTGGCTGGCCACCCGCGGGTCGTGGGTGACGATGAGGAAGGTCTGCCCCAGCTCCCGGTTCAGGTCCTCCAGGAGGCCCATGACCTGGCCCGCGGTATGGGAGTCCAGCTCCCCCGTGGGCTCGTCGGCCAGGACGATGGCCGGGCGGGCCACCAGGGCCCGGGCGATGGCCACCCGCTGTTGCTCTCCCCCCGAGAGCTGGGAGGGCCGGTGGCGGGCCCGCTGGGCCAGGCCCACTAGGGAGAGGGTGTCCAGGGCCCGCCGCCTCCGCTCCCCGGCCGGGACGCGAGCATAACGCAGGGGAAGCTCCACGTTCTCTAGGGCGGTGAGGGTCGGGATGAGGTTGAACTCCTGGAACACGAACCCCACCTTCTCCCGCCGGAGGAGGGGCAAACGGCGGCCATTGAGGCGGGTGAGGTCCACCCCGTCCAGGATGACCTGCCCCTGGTCGGGCCGGTCCAGGCCCCCCAGGACGTTGAGGAGGGTGGTCTTGCCCGAGCCGGAGCGGCCCATGATGGCCACCATGTCCCCCCGCTCCACCGTCAGGTCTACACCGTCCAGGGCCTTCACCGTGCCGCCGCCCAGGCGGTAGGTCTTGTGCAGGCCCCGCGCTATCAGGATAGCATCGGCCATATCTTTACTCCGCGTGCAGGGCCTCCACCGGGCGTAGGCGGGCGGCCCGCAAGGCGGGCAGAAGACCGGCCACCGCCCCCAGGCCGGTGGCGAAGGCCACCGACCCCAGGGCTAGGCGCAAGGTCACCAGGAATATGGGCGCCCCCACCGCCCCCTGCGCAAAATGGTTCAGGAGCCGCACCCCCAGGACCCCCAGTGCCAGTCCAATAAGGCCCCCTAAAAGCCCAATAAGGGCCGCCTCCGCCAGGTACTCCCGCAGGATGTCCAGGTCGCTGGCCCCCACCGCCTTCTTGATCCCTATCTCTCGCACCCGCTCGGCTACAGCCATGACCATGGTGTTGATGATGGAAAGGCCCCCCACCACCAGGGCCACCATGGCCACCCCCAGGATGGTGAACTGGAAGATGCGGTTGTTGGTCTGTAAGGGCTCCCGCAGCTCGGCGGGGCTCAGGGCCTTGATGTCCGGATAGCGGGCCTGGATCTGCCGCGCCAAGAGGTCGCCGTTGGCCCCCTCCTCCACCACCACCCAGATGTTCTGGACCAAGGCATCGATGTCCAGGCCAGCCAGATAAGGCCGGCGCCCCACCAGGATGCGACGGGCGTCGTCCAGGGGGATGTAGACGGTGTTGTCTGGGCCAGTGAGGGTGCGCTGGAGCACCCCCACCACCCGGAAGGGTAGGCCATCGATGTCGATCTCCCCGCCCACGCGGGCCTTGAGGTGGTTGGCCACGTCCACCCCCAGCACGGCCACCTGCCGCTCCCCTGGGCGCCACCAGCCGCCACCGGCGAACTGGATGTCTACAGGGCCAGGGGCCACCCGGTCGCAGCGCAGCCTCTCCGCCACATCGATGCCCACCAACACCTGGGGCATGCCGAACCCCTGCCCCCCTTCAGGGTCCAGGAGCATGCCGATGTTCTTCTCCACACAGGCTACCCCCGGCAGGCCTGCCAGCTCCCCAGCCAGGGAGGCCGGCACTAGCCCCCCTAGACCGAAGAAGGGATGGCCGCCGCTTTTGTCCACCACCGCCACCCGATCAGACAGGAACTTCTCCCCGCCCTGTACCAGGATGTTCACCTTCTCCGCCAAGGCCCCCAACACCACCAGGGCGAAGATGCCGATGGCGATGCCCAAGATGGTGAGCCCGGCTCGCAACCGGTGGCGCAAGACGTTGCGCACCGGCTCCGGGAGGGGGAAGAAAAGGGCCTTTAGCATCATCTCTCACTTTATCAGGGGCTAGGGCCTGGGGCCATAGCTTAGTAACCCAGGCTACCGGTGACCACGCTGGCCTCCATCTCCTCTGCCCGCTCCATGGCTGCAAGGAGGGCGGCGGCCTTGGCCAAGGTCTCCTGATGCTCCCGCTCGGGCACTGAGTCATAGACGATGCCTGCGCCGGCATAGAGGTGGGCGGTGCCTCCCCTTACCACTAGGGTGCGGATGGCGATGGCCGTGTCCATGTTCCCCGAGTAATCAAAGTAGCCTACGGCCCCGGCATAAGGCCCCCGCCGCTCCGTCTCCAGCTCGGCGATGATCTCCATGGCCCGGATCTTGGGGGCCCCAGACACCGTGCCTGCCGGGAAGCAGGCCCGCAGAACGTCGTAGCAGGTGAGGTCGGGGCGCAACCTGCCCTCCACATGGGAGACCAGGTGCATGACGTGGGAGTAGCGCTCCACCTCCATGAAGGTGGGCACATGCACTGTGCCCGGCACTGCCACCCG
>FWWL01009270.1_pt1 | contig 12053 bp, 12 predicted proteins | sample 2228331 | NCBI WGS metagenome assembly FWWL01 (sample SAMEA103939775, study PRJEB20133) | metagenome | reverse complement strand
CGGCTTGGCGGCAGGCGGAGAAGGTTTTCTTCGGTCAACCGCACACCGCTTGCCCCGAAAGAACCGTCGCCGGACGCCCCTCGGAGACGGATTTCGATGGGGCGAGCGGCGGGCAGATGCCCCCGTTCCAAGCCGCGTTCCGGCCGCTCCGCGTCGCCCTGGACCCGGGCCGGATCCCCGGCCGGACCCCGGAAGCCAGCCCGGCAACCACGCTTGGGGATGCGTCCGTCCACTGCGCGCAAAACCCCGACGATCGCCCGAGGGTCGCACCCCGGGGGGCCCGCGTGAACCCGCTCCGGTTTCTCGCGGAAAATGCGCTCACGGGACGATTTTCTTTGACAGCGGTCGACGTTCTCGACGACAAAGAGCCGCGAACGCTTCGCCGGGGGCAGGCGCCCGTTCAGTCGCCAGACGATGCAGGCAAGCCCGGAGTTGCGGCGCCGCACCGCCTCGGCCCGGCTGATCCCGTGGGCAGCTAGCTCCCGCTGAGGCCGGCGGCCGCGCGCAGGGCGTTGTTGATTTACAGACGCGTGGCGTTCAGCCCGCAGACTAGCTGGCCGCCGCACAGCGCCTGTTCCGGCGTGATGTCGACCTTGCGGAGCTTGGCGGCATGCTCGTCGTGGACGCCAAAGCCGATGGGCCGTCCCGCGCGCGCCATGGTGGCCAGCCGGATGATCGCGCTCGCGGCCGCCTGGCGGTGGATCTCGGTGAGCATCACGTCGGGCGCGTCGCGGGTGAAGGTGCCTTCGCTCCGTATGGGGGGGCAGCTCGCCGGGATCTCCGAGCACGAGGATCGGCTTGCCGAAGCTCATCAGGTCGCGCGCGATCTCCGCGCCGACCATCGACACCTCGTCGAGAACGATCAGCCGGGCGTCGGTGGCGTCGCTCTGCGGGTTCAGGGCGAAGCGCGGGTGCTTGATGGCCGAGAGTCCCTGGCGCATTGCCGCGATCGTGATATGGTCCGCGGTGCGCGTGAACCCCGTGAGACGGCGCGCGTCGCGTTTGGTGAGCGCGATCTTACAGATGGCGTCCTCGATCTGTTCCTCGGTCGGAAAGGCTGCGGCGCAGGTTTGGCTGTGGACGGTGCGTGCGGGCTGGCGCTTGCGGGTCAGCATCAGCGCGGCCTTGCCGATGAAGGTGGCGGTGCCCATGCCGGGCACGCAAAGCCCTTCCTTAGCGCTGCGGTGGGGCGAGGGGCCGAGTTCGTCGAGCGCAAACTTCAGCACGGTGGTCTTCCCGGAACCGGCGTAGCCGAGGAGGCGGAACACCCGGCTCGCTATTCGGTGCGCGTCTCGAACCCGTCCTTGAGCGCGCGGATCGCGGCGGCCTGCATGGCGGACGGGCTGAAGTCGGTCATGGCCGCGGCCCGCAGATTGACCCGTCCGACCGCTCTTGGAAAGCAGCGACAGGGATCAAAGCAGTTGGTGGGCTCCATGGAGGCATTCGTCTCCGTATTGCTGGCCGAGCTGATCAGTATACCCGGGTTGGGAGGATTGCTGTCAGGCTTTTTGATCCGCTCTCTCCCGATCGCGTTGGCAGCTGGCGTGGCAGCCGGCATCTTGGGAACGCTTGTACCCATAATCGTACGCGTCACCGGCGTCGGCGCAACGAGTTAGATCATGGCCGTAATCGCAGGCGTGATTGGTGCGCTCCTTGGATGGGTCATTCGCGGACGACGGCAGGCGAGATAAGAAATGAGCGGCATCTGCGAATTGAGGGTTTTGACGGTGCGGACAGAGTGTTCTTCGCGGAATGAGCTGTTGGGGTGTTCGATACCGGCTGATCGGAGAGTTGCTTCAAAGGTTGGTCAGCCGCCACTTGACAGCCGACGATGTCATTCGTGCGTCGTTCGACAGGCACACTGCAGAAGAGAACGCTCCCGACGCGCCGTTCGTTTCCTCGGGGAGAACCACAGTGTCATGTGGTGAGAACTCCCACAACATCGCGACCATCGTTTAGAGCTGAGTCGAGCGTGAAGCCTTGCTTTTTTATGGCCGCTCTTCCGCGTTCCGCTTCGCCCAGGAGAAGGGCGCTAGCCATTTGCCGGCCGCCATGTCGCCTCGGCAAAGCCATGCCAAGACCTCAGCTGCGTTCGCCCTTAAAAGACACAGGTCTGTGTTCCGGTGTGGACGCGCTCCTCCCACTTCGGTCCGAGGACCGCGCGAGCGTCAACCGCGTTCGTGTATCCCGGCTCTCCGTGACGAAACATGGCGATACGAGCGCGGTATAGTGCTGCCCGATGACTTGCGGGAAGCCCGTGTGAAAAGTGGTGTCGCGTGAAAGTGACCTCCCTGCGAAAGCGAACCGGTCGTATGAGCAGAGATCGGAGCGAGAAGCCACGTGTCTGACTCGTGCCCCGCAGCTGTCACGATGAAGCCGTGATAGCCGCGCCACAGGGTTTTCACTGCGGCAACGGCTCTCGCAACCCGGTTAGAACCCGTCTGGCCGCAGGCGGGTGCCGTATCGGTCGTGATGATGACCTCCCGCGCCGAAACGGGTCTCACCTCGCTGCCTGCACAGGCTGCAAGGACTGGAAAATCAGTGCGAACACACGGCATATGCGCAAAGCACCCATTCTGTTCCCCACTCACGTCTTGAGCGTGTTTAAGCGGAGGACTGCAGCGGAAGGGCGTCAAGCCGGGTCTGATGCGGCGCGTGTGTAGACGGGGCGGCGTTTCATGTTCGCGGCAAGTAAGGTCACGCTTGTAACTACGTCAGGACTTTGCAGGCGGGCGCCACCATGATCCGCACGGCAAAGACGATCCTGTCGAGATGCTTGAGCCTGGGCGGCACCCGTTTGGCCCTGCCCGCCGCGCTCATGTCCTCGGGGTTCAGTCCGAGCGCGCTGTCGATCATCACGCAGAACACGCCCTTGGAGATCTTCCAGCCGATCGACTGGCCCCGCTCGTCGAGCTTGCCGCCCTGCACGGTGAAGCTCTGCCAGAACTTCCGCCGGGCATGCGGGCCCTTCGTCACTGTGAACTCGGCTTCGAGCATCAGCACGTCGCTGCCAGAGTAGCAGTGCGCCGAGACGGGCGGCGTCTGCGGATGTCATCGTCTTCCAACATCTCGAGGATATGGCGCTCGTGGAAGTGATCCCGCATCGAGAGCGTCCGGGGCGGCCGGAAGGTCACCGGGACGATGGTCTCGCTGCCGTCCAGCGCGATCGTTACATCGATCGTTGCGTGGAGGATCCGCACCTCCCCGATCTCGATCTCTGTGGCCAGGCGGGCAAGCCGCGCGATGGCAGGCTGTGTGTCTTGCAGCGTCATCGTCCAAGGCGAGTGGCGCAGGCGTACGGCCGCGGTCCGCGCGCTCGGGCCGATGCGGATTGCGCGCAGCGCCACATGGGTGATGTTGCCCTTGGGACCCTCGCGGAACGCGAGGGGTGCCCCGCCGGCCTAAAGCGGGGCGAGGCTGTAAGCTCCTCCGCCGCCGAGGCCTCGAAGATCTCTGCGTCTCCCACGACATGCTCGCCGAAGATGCGGGCGAGCTTCTTCGCGTCAGGAAAGGATTTCGACCCCACCGCGATCGCCCCGCGCCGCCGGTCGTATTCCAGGGTGGATTGCACGATCTCGCGGAACTTGACCGTGTCCTCGGCCTTGTCCCGGTCGACGTTTTTCGTCTCGGCCTTCGACCCGTGCAGCACGAGGATGCGCAGCAGGTCGTCCTCGTCGAACCAATGGACCTCGCGAAAATGTCCGTCGCAGCGGCCCGAGACCCAGGCCCGGACAGCCTCCGCAAAGGCCGCCTGCACCGCCGGATCGTCGTGGCGGAGCTCAGCACCCGCGCGTTCGCGTCGCGTTCCTGCTTGGACGCGTGGGCGAGGAATGCCCCACCCCGAGCGCGCGGTCCAAGATTGGAGGATGATCAAGAAACGCGACAAGCGCGATGAACCGCGGCGTGAACCTTCGGTCGTCTGTCTCGCCCTCGCCGCGCAGACCTGCCAGCAGGTCGATACCCGCCTCGGCGGCGATCTCCTGCACGATCCGGGCCCCGGCCTCGGTCGCGAGCGTCGAGATGTTGTAGAGCACGAACTGCAGCTTCGCCGGAAACTGGCGGTCGGCGCGGGCGAAGAGATCGAGAGCCGGCTCAGTCGCTCGGTCTCGTCTTCCGGCAGACCGTCCCAGTCGAGGCCGATCTGCGAAAGGTAGGGATCGAGCAACCGGCGCAGCAGCTCGAGCTCCACCGGGAAAAGGCGCGGTCTACGTAGTTCCTGATCTTCCTGGTCATACATGCTCCTTCAGGTTCGAAACGCTCGCAACCGACCGGGCACATGACCGCTGTCCATCGAGCCGATCCGGGCTTGCGGGCAGCTTTCGTGCGGGGACCGGAGGAAGCGGCCCCACCGACCTCTGGGCAAGCGCCACATTTGTTCCGATTAGCCTCTCACCGATCGCGCAACCGGGGGTCGAGTCCTCCGGAAAGTGGATCGCGCCAGATCGTCCGCGGTGGGACGGTTCGGACCGGCGGTGAGTCGAAGAAGGGCGAGACATCACGGACCAGCCGTCCATGAAACGCCCCAGTCCCCTGCCGCCCGACCAGATGACGCCCGCCGAGTGGCGCGCCGAACTCTGCGGCCTGCTGACGCTCGGGCTCGTGCGGCTTCGGCAGCGGGAGCGCTTTGAGCCTTCTGAGGCCACTGGAGAAATTCGCCTACACTCTCCGGCGAGCACATGCCGTCATGCAACTCCGACTCACCGGAGAGATGCATGACGGCCCACACTTGGCCCTTCGCTTGCGCTTCGCGCGTTCAGCGCTCCGGAATGTCTACAGGACATTCCGGTCCGTCCGACGACGGACCGCGCTTTCCCCCCGCGCGCCTGCCCGCGCTCAAGACCACGCCGACGCCGGCGCTGAAGCAGCAGTGGCGCGAGCTGTTCGGCAGCGAGCCGCCCTTCAACTGCCGTTACTTGGAATCCCGCCTGGCCTATCGAATCGAGGAACTCAGACGTAGCGGGCTGAAGCCCGAAACGATCCGGCAGCTGGAGCCGCTCGCCGAGGAACTGGCCGGCGGCGACCGGACGAAGCGGAGCATCCGTGCCGATCGCCAACGCCCCATTGCGGGCATGAGGCTCCTGCGCGAGTGGCAGGGCGTCGCGCATGTGGTCACCGTCACCGCCGACGGGTTCGAATGGCAGGGGCGCCCTTACAAGCCGCTCTCCGCCATCGCCCGCGCCACGACCGGCACATGTTGAAACGGCAGGCTGTTCTTCAGGCTTAGGAACCACAGGGGGGTGAGCGGCGGTGGCCGAAGGCCATCGAGCGATCCGGTGGCTCGTTCAAAGCCGCGAACGCCCGGAGCGCACGCGGAGAGCCCGGAGGCCTGACCAAGCCGCCAGATAAGTCGAAGGTCGTCCGAAAGCTGTGCTGTCCGCTCTACACCCGCGAATCCTACGAGGATGGGCTGAAGCCGAAATTCAACGGTCTCCACACGCCAACCGTGAGGCCTCTGAGGCCTACATCGCCAGCCAACGGTCCGAGGGCTCGGCGCTGGTTCGCGATCCGGACACCGACGGCGGAATCTCCGGCGGCGCGCTGGAGCGGCTTGGCCTCTCGCGCCTTGTGGCCGACATCGAGGGCGGGCTGGTCGACGTGATCGTTGTCGACAAGATCGACCGCCTGTCGCGCGCGCTCGCCGACTTCGTCAAGCTGGTCGAGGTGTTCGACCGCAACGGGTTCGTCCGCGCGCTCGAACTTGCGGCGCGCGCGGGCTCGCCCTTCGTCTTGGTCACCCGTCCTTCAACACCACCACCTCCACGGGGCGACTGACGCTCCCCAAGCAACGTCCCATAAGCTAGAATTTACCACGTCGTTCAACACGACCACTTCCATGGGGCGACTGACGCTGAACATGCCTCGCGCCTTCGCCCAGTTCGAGCGCGAGGGTGAGAGGCAAAACGGCCCCCGGTGATGAGGGGCGATCAGCGACGATGCGGTGGATCGTCGCAGCCCCGCATACGTAAGCCCGCCGAATGCATCTGCGACAAGGTCGCTGTCAGCCGCAAGAAGGGCATGTGGATGGGCGGGGTGCCGCCTTACGGCTCTCGCGCCGAGAACCGCAAGCTGGTGGTAGACGGTAGACGAGGACGCCGCGGCGCATGTGCGCTGGATCGTCACGCGCTGCCTCGAGATCGGGTCGGGCACAGAACTGGCGCCAGAGGTCGGAACCTGCGGCATCCGCACCCCGCGCGTCAACTCGATTAACAAGAAATACCTCCACCGAATGCTCCCGAACCGCACCTCTATCGGCAAGGCGGTCCAGACGGGCAAGAGCGACCCCGGCGAGCGCGATGCCATCATCGATCGCGCGATGTGGGGCCGTGTCCACGCCATCCTGCAGGAAAGCCGGCGCAAGCGCTCCGCCTGCCCCCGCGCCGATACGCCGGCGGCTCTAAAGGGGCTGCTGTTTGGGCCCGACGACGCGGCCTTCTCACCACGCCAGACCCGGAAGCGTGACAAGCTCGACCACACTCAGGCCAGCCAGACTGTGCTGAAGCACGGCCCCGGGGCATGTCCGGTCGGCCGCGAGCCGGCGCAAGAGACCAAGGCCGCCGTCATCGACCAGCTCCACGCCACCTTCCGCCCGCCCGAGATCGTTGCCGGCAAATGGAAGGCGGCATGGCCGCTGGACGACACCATCAACGAGACCGACGTTCGCAGAGCCCTGCAGCAACTCGATCCGCTGTGGGACGAACCCTTCCCCGCCGAGCAGGCCCGCATCGTGGCGCTGCGGGTCGAGCGGGTGGACATCGGCACAGACGGGCTCAGCAAACGCCTGCGCATCGACGGCCTCGGCAGCCTCGCACGCGCGATGCCGGCCGGAGCATCGGAGCGGCCGCATGACCCGCAGCGCTCCCACCCCCGACACCGTGACGCTCCCCATCCCATACCGCATCGTGAAGCGCGGAGGACGGAAGGCAAGCGCACTGTCCGACGGCGCGTGCGCGCCCCGTTGCCCCGACGATGCTCTGGTCAAGGCCCTGGCAGGCGCCTTCCGCTGGAAGCGGATGCTGGAGCCGGGCGCGTTCGCCACCATCGCCGAACTGGCCGAGCGCGAGGGAATCGCTTTCACATACATGATAAATAGCGCGGATTATGCGCCTCTCTCTGCTGGCCACGGAAATCGTCGATGCCATTACGGCTGGCCTTGCAGGCGCCTTCCGCTGGAAGCAGATGCTGGAGCCGGGCGCGTTCGCCACCATCGCCGCACTGGCCGCGGCGGAGGGCCTCGCGTCGTCCTACATGACCCGCGTGCTGCGCCTGACGCTGCTCGCACCTGACATCGTCGAGGCGATCCTCGAAGGAAAGCAGGGGCCGGGGGTGACCTTGGCCGGGCTGATGGACGGGTTCCCAGAGGAGTGGGAGAGCCAGCATCTCGACACCCTCGGCGCGTGAGGTTAGTCATCGTATGATTTTACCGCCGAATGCATGAAGGTGCGGCCGCAAGATGGCGGAACGAATGACAAAAGAAAGCGAGATCGAGCAGGATCTGATTTCCAAGCTGGCAAGCTTGAACTACTTGCGTCGTGACGACATCAGGGATCGTGCCGCGCTGGAAAGCAATTTCCGCCAGAAATTCGAATCGCTTAACCGTGTAAGACTGACAGACAGCGAGTTCGAGCGGTTGCTCGGCGAGATCGTGACCCCGGATGTATTCGCCAATGCGGAGCGGCTAAGGAACTGGAATACTTTTGAACGAGAAGACGGGACGCCACTTCATTATCAGCTCGTGAATCTGAAGGACTGGTGCCGGAACACCTTCGAGGTGGCCAGCCAGTTGCGCATGAACACGCACAGCAGCCATCACCGGTATGATGTGCTTATTTTGCTCAACGGCCTGCCGGTGGTGCAGGTCGAGCTCAAATCGCACCGGGTTTCGCCCCGGAAGGCAATGCAGCAGATCGTCGAATACAAGAACGATCCGGGGAACGGCTATGGCAACAGCCTTATGTGTTTCTTGCAGCTGTTCATCGTCAGCAATCGAAGCCAGACCTGGTATTTCGCCAACAACAACAACGAGCATTTCCTGTTCAATGTCGAAGAGCGCTTCCTGCCGGTCTATCGTTGGGCAGCGCGCGACAACCGGAAGGTCGAGCACCTGGCGGACTTCGCCGAGCAGTTCCTTGCCAAATGCACGCTCGCCGAGATGATCAGCCGCTACATGGTGCTGATCCAGAACGAGCGAAAGCTCGTCATGATGCGCCCGTATCAGGTCTATGCCGTCAAGGCGATCGTCGATTGCATCCACGAAAATCGTGGAAACGGCTACATCTGGCACACGACCGGCGCGGGCAAGACCTTGACGTCGTTCAAGGTATCCACCCTGCTGAAGGACAACCCCGACATCGAGAAGTGCCTCTTCGTCGTCGACCGTAAGGATCTCGACAAGCAGACGCGCGAGGAGTTCAACCGCTTCCAGCCGGGTTGCGTCGAGGAGAACACGAATACCGAAACGCTGGTTCAGCGGCTCTTGTCTGACGACTACCGCAACAAGGTGATCGTCACCACCATCCAGAAGCTCGGCCTTGCGCTCGGCGGCACCAACAGGAAGCAATACCGTGAGCGCCTGGAACCGCTGCGGAACAAGCGTGTGGTCTTCATCTTCGACGAATGCCACCGCTCACAATTTGGCGAGAACCACCAGGCGATCCGCGAATTCTTCCCCAACGCCCAGCTCTTTGGCTTCACCGGGACGCCGATATTCGAAAAGAACGCCAGCGCGGTTCGGGTCGAGGGCGAGGAAGCGCGTCTGATGACGACGCAGGAGGTCTTTCAACAGGAGCTCCACGCCTACACGATCACCCACGCCATCGATGACGGAAACGTGCTGCGCTTCCATGTCGATTACTTCCGTCCCGACGGTGCCGCCGTGAAACCTGGCGAAACCCCGGCCAAGCGCGCGGTGGTCGAGGCGATACTCGACAAGCACGACGCGGCGACCAACCAGCGCAAGTTCAACGCGCTCTTTGCCACCGCCTCGATCGACGATGCCATCGAATACTACCGCCTGTTTCGGGAAATTCAGGCCGCACGCGCAGCACAGGATCCGGAGTTCATGCCGCTCAACATCGCCTGCGTCTTCTCGCCCCCCGCCGAGGGCAACCGCGATGTCGCCCAGCTTCAGGAAGACCTGCCGCAGGAGCTCGAGGACAACCGCAAGGATCCCGTCCGCAAGAAGGCCGCGCTGGCCGAAATCATCGCCGACTACAACGCGCGCTACGGCACCAATCACGATCTGGCGAATTTCGACAGCTACTATCCGGACATCCAGAGCCGCATCAAGGATCAGAAGTACCCCAATGCCGACCTGCCGCGCGCGCGCAAGATCGACATCACCATCGTCGTGGACATGCTGCTGACCGGCTTCGATTCGGCCTATCTGAACACGCTCTACGTCGACAAGAACCTGAAATACCACGGTCTGATCCAGGCCTTTTCGCGCACCAACTGGGTGCTGAACGATTCAAAACCTTACGGCAACATTCTCGATTTCCGCGCCCAGCGCGCGGCGGTGGACGAGGCCATCGCGCTGTTTTCCGGCGAGACGCCCGAGCGCGCCAAGGAGGTCTGGCTGGTCGATCCCGCGCCCCAGCTCATCGAACGGCTGGCCGAGGCCACGCGCAGCCTGACCGAGTTCATGGCCGGCCATGGCTTGCCCGCCCGCCCCGAGGAGGTGAGCAACCTCAAGGGCGATGCCGCGCGCGCAGGCTTTATCGAGCGCTTCAAGGAGGTCCGGCGGCTGGCCACCCAGCTTGAGCAATACACCGACCTTGCTCCCGAGCAGAAGGACCAGATCCAGGCGCTGATCCCCCGCGACGACCTGCGCGCCTTTTCCGCCCGCTATCTCGAGCTCGCGAAACAGCTTCAGGACAAGGCCCGCAAATCGGGCGACCCGGCCGAGCCCGGCGCCCAGCTCGATTTCGAATTCGTGCTCTTCGACAGCGCGCTCATTGATTACGACTACATCATGGGCCTGATCGCCCGCTTCAGCCAGGCCGAACCCAAGCGGCAGAAGATGACGCGGGCGGAACTCATGCGCCTGCTCGCCTCTTCCGCCCGGCTGATGGAGGAACGCGCCGATCTCGAGGCCTATGTCGCCACCCTGGCCGAGGGCGAGGGGCTGAGCGAGGCCGAAATCCGCAAGGGTTACGAGCGGTTCAAGGCCCGGCGCCAGGCCGAGGACCTGGCCCGCATCGCCGAAAAGCACGGGCTGGACGTTGAGGCCCTGCAGGGCTTCGTCGATCTGATCCTGGGCCGGATGATCTTCGACCCCGACGCGCTGAGCGCGCTTTTCCGCCCCCGGGGCCTGGGCTGGAAGGCGCGGGCGCAGGCGGAGCTGGCGCTGATGGAGGATCTGATCCCCTGGCTGAAGCGCAAGGCCGAGGGACGCGAGATTTCCGGGCTCGAGGTCTATGATGCCCGCTGACGGCCCCGTTCCCCGCCTGCGCTTTCCCGAATTCCGCGACGCCGAGCCGTGGGAGGTGAAGCGGTTGGGGGAGATCGCTGACTGCTATCAACCAGAGACAATTTCACTTTCAAAAACATCCAACGGCGGACGCTACCCAGTCTATGGCGCAAACGGTGTGATTGGGAGGCTCGACCGTTACAACCATGAGGATTCCGAAGTAATCGTGGGCTGCCGCGGGCAGTGCGGAACTGTCTTTCTGACACCTCCCAAGGCATGGATCAACGGCAACGCCATGGTTATTCATGTTCGCGATGCCGAGCAAACGCTCTGAAAAGAATTCCTGTTTCATTTACTTTCGGCATCTGATCTTTCATATTTGGTTTCTGGTTCCGCTCAGCCACAAATAACCGGCGAAATCAAGCGTCACGAAATCCCTGTTCCCTCACTCGCCGAACAACAGAAAATCGCCGATTGCCTGTCGTCGCTGGACGATCTGAGCCGGGCCGAGGGGGCGCGGCTGGGGGCGCTCAGGGACCACAAGCGCGCCCTGATGTAGCGCCTCTTCCCCCGCCCCGGCGAGACCACCCCCCGCCTGCGCTTTCCCGAATTCCGCGACGCCGAGCCGTGGGAGGTGAAGCGGTTGGGGGATGAGGGAATTGCCGATTTCGTCCGTGATCGAATAGCCGCCGTGGATATCCCTGCGGGTCATTATGTCAGCACAATAAACCTTCTTTCCGACTTCGATGGGCTCGCGGAAAAACCAGAGATGCCGCCACCTGGCAGTGCAATCGCATACCGCGCGGGCGACATTCTCATGTCGAACATTCGCCCATATCTGCGAAAGATTTGGGTGGCAGACCGATCAGGCGGCGCCTCGAACGATGTCATCGTCGCTCGTCCCGGAAAGAAAATCGTGCCGACGTTTCTCGGGCATTTACTAATGTCGGATCGATTCATCTCTTACATAATGGACGGCGCCAAAGGGGTGAAAATGCCTCGTGGAGACCTTGGCCAGATTCAGGGTTTTGAGGTGCCGCTTCCCTCCCTCCCCGAACAACAGAAAATCGCCGATTGCCTGTCGTCGCTGGACGATCTGATCCGGGCCGAGGGGGCGCGGCTGGGGGCGCTCAGGGACCACAAGCGCGCCCTGATGTAGCGCCTCTTCCCCCGCCCCGGCGAGACCACCCCCCGCCTGCGCTTCCCCGAATTCCGCAACGCCGGGCCGTGGGAGGTGAAGCGGCTGGGGGAGATCGGAACGATCCTGAAAGGCAAGGGAGTAGCCAAACCTGACGTCAAGCCGGATGGGTCATTGCCGTGCATCCGCTACGGGGAACTTTACACGATCTATGGTGAGACGATCAGCGACGTGGTGTCGCGAACCGATGCCGAAGTCGCCGATCTTGTCCTCAGCAAAGAAGGCGACGTGATCATTCCCGCATCTGGCGAGACAAAGGAGGACATCGCGACAGCCTCGTGCGTTGCGAAGGCAGGGGTCGCGTTGGGGAGTGACTTGAATGTTTTCCGTTCTTCGCTGAGCGGCAACTTTCTTGCATATTACATCCGGGGCAATCTCAAGCCGCTGATCAGCAAGGTCGCGCAGGGCGACTCGGTCGTTCATCTTTACCCCGCGCAACTCGAACAA
>FWWL01009269.1_pt1 | contig 12054 bp, 3 predicted proteins | sample 2228331 | NCBI WGS metagenome assembly FWWL01 (sample SAMEA103939775, study PRJEB20133) | metagenome | reverse complement strand
GGCCTGGTGGAAAACGCGCGCAGGGGGCGGCCCTGCGGGTCTTGAGGAAGCTCCCGCTTCGTAGTGAAGCCAAACTGGGGCACGATGTAAGTCCATTCTTGTATCGTGCACTGGCACTGTGGCTCTGGGCTGGGGGCTTTGGGGTCTGGTAGCCAAGTCTGGAACGCATTGTGCTGCCGGCATCGCCTGTAGTTCTTTCGGGGCCACTCCCGCTCGGGAACCCTCTTGAGCGCATATGACGTCCACAGTTTCTTGTTGGCGACCACCTGGCAAGTAGGTGCGAACTCGGCGATAGCGATGCTGAGATCGCGTTGAAGGAGGACGTCGGCGGCCACGGCCGTCTGTATCACAGATTGCGTATCAAGCTCGACGACATCAACCGGGAAGCCGTACTTGGGGATGACTGCCTTGCGCGACAAGAACGTTAGAACCTCTTCGTTTTGGACTGTATTGGCTCGCTTATTGGCCCATTTCGCGAGATTATGATCCTTCTCAGCGGACGCCCGCTGTTCGACACCCCGAAGCTTTCTATAGTCACTGCTGACTTCCGCTTCAGCGAAAGCAAGTCTGCTGTAGGGACCAGCAATGCGTTCGACCCAGCTGCCGTCGGCCAAACCAAGTGGAATCCTCAACGGACCGGGAACGAGTTCCTCAAGCGCGGCTTCCAGCTCCCCGCGGCTACCCAGCGCGTACTCGTGAACCGCGCGACGAGCGGTGGGCTCCTCGAGGTCTTTGCAGAAATCGAGCAAACTACCGAACCTGTCGCGCTGATGTCGGAAAAAGGCCCCGAGTACAGTCGCTGTCATATGGCGGCTTACAATTTTCTCGTTCGTTAACGAGAGTGTTGGCACATGTACACGACCGTCGATGATCTTGGTGGGATCGCCAAAGTAGTAAAGGTCGTGGGGACACCGGCGGCAGTAGGTGATTGCGAACCCCGGGTGGCCAGCTCTACGACCGGCGCGACCTACGCGCTGGGCGTAGTTAAACGGCTCCGGAGGGACGTTGCGGAGAAACACGATGTCAAGGTCGCCAAGATCGACACCCACCTCGAAGGTGGTGGAAGAGCTTAAGACGTGAACGGTACCTTCTCTAAAGGCACGCTGGAACTCCCTAGCCTTTTCGTAAGACAACTGGGCGGTGTGCTCTTCAACCCGAAGCCTATCCGGTAGGGGTTCGCTGTACAGTTTGAAGTAGTGGTTGTCGGCCAGGATCTCCGTGGACGCTCGGCGAAGTTTGCCGGTGCACCTGGGCCGGGGACAAAGACCGTCGATCGCAATTGTTGCCAGTCGGCCGCACCTGCCGCACTGCCAGATTTCGCCGGGCGAGGATATTGTCGACACTCTCCACCATCGCGGATTGAGGCGCCGGCCGTCGGGGACGTTGATGAGAATGCGTTCCTCCTTGGGATGACGCTCGTCTCTGTCCCGAATGGCATCCCAAATGCTTCTCAGCGTCTTGACGGCCTTGTCTTTGGCCTCACCGAGATCGAGACCTCGATGTTGAAGGTATTTCGATAGCAGCTTGCAACGACGGCCCCGGCTGCCATCCCAGCTGCTAACGTACTTCTGGCCGCGCGGTTCCCCCGGGCGAGTGCGCGCTTGCGAACGTTGTAGTTCAAGATCATTCCAATCGAGTGAGACGTCTGCGGGCACTGCAAGTTCGACTGCACCATCGGCTCTCAGGGTGTCGAGGAGAAGGGTGACGAGGCCCTTGGCCGTGTCGCCATCCAGAGACCATGGTTCTTCCGTAAGGCAAGCTGGTACCGGAAGATCGTCGGGCCATTTGAGCCATATGCGGGTAAGCCCTACCCCTTCAAGGCTAATCCTGGTCTCCTCCGCTAAGAACTCCCGGTATATACTTCGCCACGCATACTTCTTTTTCGCGAGATGACTTTCCGTGGACGGGAAAATGCGGCGTTCGCCGTATAGCAACAATAGCCTGTCGACAAGGTCAGCAAGACTGAGACCATCGGGTGCGTGAGGGCTCAAGCTTTTGGCGGCTTCGTATATCAGTGAGCGATTGAGAACGTCCTGCGATGTCTTGTCTAGATACCACGCGAAGAACGCAGCCTCCTGCCTACTGTCGGCGAAGGCAAGAATTTTCCGGCGCTCCTTGGGAAGGCTTTTGAACACCGAAGTGGTGATCACAGCATGCGGGCCATCAGCCCCATATACGACCTCGCGCACCGGATCCGGAGCGCGATAACCGCAGGCCGAGCATGTCGGAACTTGGTCCTCATGCTCCCGCGACGCCCTTTGCTGCTCGACGGTAATGACGGGAGCATGGCCACATATCAGTCCCCCGTCCTTTCCGAGCTGTCCACACTTGGCACACAAGTGCAGCACCGCGCTATCACCTTCCGCCGGCTCGTCACTTTCTCCCTCGCGTTCATCGGTTGCATCAAGAGGACGAAAGAAGGTCGCACCAAAGTCTTCGTCGTTGGGGTCCCGCACTGCCTCGACAAGACGGCCCCCGTGATTGCGGCCCACGAAGTAGTGCTGACCGCAATCGCGACAGAGTGCGACCTCGAAGATTGCCCCCTCTCCTTCTGGAGTGCGCCGGTCGAGAAGCAAGCGCTCCGACGGGTCGTAGGTCACGAAGACTCCCTCTAGCGACCGTAGAAACAAGTGGTAGCGCGCTGAAAGTAGCGGCCCCCCTGTTTGGGGGTCGGTGGCGCGGCCAAGCAGCTCGACAAGTTCTTCCAGGGCCGGAACTCGTTCACGTTCGGGAAGCTCGGTGAAGAGCTCGTCTGCCAGATGTGCGAGGTCCGTCGAGTGGCCAATGATGGCTGTACGGACATCAGCAACCCGGCGGTCGTTTGTTAGGATTCGTCCTACCAGCAACGCTGGCGGCGTTTGATCTGCTGAGTCAGGCTCTAATGCGAACCGTGAGACTATGTCGGCTCGGCTTGGCGTTCCCGACTGAAGATGCCTTGCCAACAGACGGTAGTCTTCTACAGTCAGCTTCGTGGCACCGCTGGGGTGAGGAACGGGAACAATTCGTGGAAAAATGACATCGCTCTCGCTAAACGGCTCGTCGAAAAGGTTAGACGCAAATGCCGCGAGGGCGGGGCGATCGGCCGGGCCCCCGGCCAACGTGGCGCTGGTGGCGACAGCACGAAGCGGTCGGCTCATCCCCCCTTGACGTAGGCGCTGCTTCAGGCGTCGAATCAACATGGCCATTTCAATGCCTCGAGCGCCTCTGTATTGGTGAGCTTCGTCGAGCACAATGAACCGCCACGAACGGGCATTGTCGAACAGGGGGCTGTCGTAGGGCCGCAGCAAGAGGTACTCGAGCATCGAGTAGTTCGTAAGTAACAGGTGAGGAGGAGTTTCGCGCATCTCCTTTCGCAGGACTAGCTCTCCGGGCAGCCGGTTCTCTAACCATTCGCTTGCTTGGCGCCGCGTGTCGCGCTCGTCCTCGGGAGTCTCGCCCGTGTACTGGCCAAAAGTGAACCTGAAGCTGGCGCCAGTCTCTTCCAAGGTCTTGCAAATTTCTCCCAGGCGCTCCCGTTGGTCGTTGGACAAGGCGTTCATCGGATAAAGAATCAACGCCCTAACGCCTGGACCGAGTTCGCCGCGGAGGTGCTCTTCGTAAAGGCTGATCAGAATGGGGTAGAGAAACGCTTCAGTCTTGCCGCTCCCAGTGCCGGTCGCTACTACAACATTGCGACCTTGAACGAGCCTGACGATCGCCTCGTCTTGGTGCCGATATAAGGGCCTATCTCCCTTTAATGCGGCGAGCAGCCCTGTTTCTACATCGCTGAATCCCAGTGAATCTAGTAGCTGAGCGGGCGTACGGGCCGCCGTGAAGGCGGGTGTCGCCTCGAGGTAAGGACCCCGAGTTAGGTTGTTGGCATCTAATGCATCCTTGAACGATCGTCTTAGCCCGGGGTCTCTAAAGTGGAAGGTCGTCCTCAGGTAGCGTTTGTAGCTCTCATGAATCAACCGAGCCAATTCCACGGCACTCCAAGCCCGAACGTTGTCCGAAGACTCACCCCGCCACATGACGTTCACCCCAACTCTAGGTAGAGATCGTGTCTGTGCTCGGAAAGCATGTGCTGGGCCAAGTCATTGCGTGTCGGATTCTTCAAGACGTGACCCTTCCAACACCTGTAGGCAGTCGGCAGATCGCGCATGATGGGTAGTTCTCTGATTCTGTCGGCGTTCCTAACGACTTCAAAGTGTGGCTGAACCTTTGAGCATACGTGGTCAAAAATCCGGTCCGGTCTGTTGTCGTCCGATGGGAACAAGCGGTTACACTTACAACACCGATGAACGTATCTGGGGTAGTTCCGCAGCTCAGGCAAAGCTCTGATCAATTCGTCATAGTCGTTAATGAGTGCGAGAAAGGTCGATAGGTGAGCTGTTACGGCATGCTTGAGGACCAATTGGATTTGGCCAGCGACAAATTCACATTGCGTGCACTTGAACTTGAAGACGATCGTGGCAACCACCGAACTCTCCGCATTGGCGGAGACGTCCTTCAGCCAGAGTCGCAGCGCCGCATCGGACATGTTAGCGGGGAGACTTTCACCCAGATCACGTAGAGGAATCTCGAGGGGTCGCTCGGCCGATTTCGGGAAGGGGTAGCGCAGTGCAGTCGCAGGCGCGAAACCGACAAAGAGATGGTAGCCGCCAACGGCCGTGGGGAATCGAACAAATAGGGCTCGGCTAGATGTTGCGCGAAAGTCCCCGCGGACCAGCTCGATGGCCTTGTCCTTCCAGTCCGACGGCGTTTCACCCTCGGCTCCGATTGCCCACCAGATCCTGTCGACCGACAGTTTGGCCCGTACCGTCGCATTACCGTTGGATATTCGGCATTCGCAACTGTCGTTCCCGACCGTTGGGGCAAGCGTAACAACCGTTCCTCCCTTGACTCTCCTTGGTTGGCAATCTTCCACTTCAATAGTGACTGCTTCGCTGTGGACGATCTGCACGTCAATGGGCTGATGGCCGTCTGGCCCCGGAAGAGCGGGGTGCCGTGGCACGCTGATATCATGAAGCCCTTCAAGGAACTGGAAATCGAGACTTTCGATGAGCCTGCTCTTGATGTCGTATAGCCTTGCGAAAAACCAGCCGCCTCCGCGTTCACGCAAGGTGAGCGGGAGCGGCTGGTCTTGCTCCACACGAGCGGGTTGAAAGTGTGTCCGCCATCTGTTGGGTCCAGGTCCCTCCGCCCCGATCACGATGCGTTCGACTTTGTCCCAAGCGTCCCGATGGACCGCCCGTAACACCGGCATATCCGCAAACAACGGACCTGCAATCGGGGAAGGGTCGTTGATCTGTCGGCCGTGCAACTCGAACTTCGGCTGCGTCGTCTTGACAGTTCCCCGAGTCCCGTCTGGCGCGACGAACGACGGGTTTGGCGTACTTCGTATGTCGAACACCTGCACGGCGTAGCCAGGCACGCTACACGGCTCTGGCCCGATTGCCGGAGCTTCTTCGTTAGGTGCCCATCGCCATGCTTCCGGGATGATGGCAGCGTGAAGTCCTGGAGTGGCGGAGGGGACATGACAGCCTAAACTGCCCGCCAACCGAAATAGGAGCGGAAAGTCTTGTCGGCCGAGGTCGATAGAGTCAACGTCACGCCCATCAACGCGGAGAGCGACGGTCCCCTTCAGGCGCGCGAGCCGAAAACGCTGTTGTTCGGTCTCGTGAAGCACAGTGCCATCATGAGCGACTTCGGCGGTATTCCTATCTCCCGCGTCTGGCTTCTCCACGCCGACGTGCCACTCGCGGCCTTCTTCCCAGCAGATAAGCTGAAGCCGTAGAGGAAGTGGACCGTCTTCTTTTCCGCGAGGCCGGTCTGGACTGCTCGTGTGCTGCTTCTTCTGCCTTGGTCCTCTGGGCGCTCCTCCTCTTCGCTCAGGCGGCAGGGTCACCCGCGCCCGTTCCGCTCTGGTTGGCTTCGAGGAGGCGATTGTATGGCCTTGGCCGCTTCTTGCTTGACGGCGGGGGCTTCGGTCGTCGCTTGGTCGCGGCAACCCGCCATCCGGTTCATTGGTGCCTTGGGAGTCAACCCTTGGAGAGGTTGGGGCCGGAGAGTCCGGTCGTGGGGCCTGCGAGTGCACACCCGCCCCTAAAGGATATACCCTCGTTCGAGAAGGGCGTGCTGACGCCCGTCCGCGCAGTCTTTCTGCAAGACGGCACAACCCCAAGGTCAAGAATCGCAGGACCTGTCGAAACATGCGAGCGACCGTGTGGTGGCATCGTCGGCGATTATTATAGCACAAGGACTTCGAGGGACATGGGTCTAGCAGCAGTCGCCCTGGCACTGACGCACGCCCGGCTTGTGCGCCACCTCATCCGGGCCCTCAAGGTCAGCGATGACGTGACGTGCCAAGAGGCAAGTATGCCGATAAATATTTGGAGGACGCTGGTTGTGACGGAACCAGCGCAGCGGGTGTGCACGGAGCTGGCGTGCAACGCTGCGGAGGAGCCGGCGCCGCCCGCCTCGCACGGCCGGCCGCGACGGCGAACATCAACGGGAGGTGTGAATGACTGCGGTCTCTCGGCCAGACGATGGCACCAGCTTCGAGCAGGTACTGGCGGCCCTCGAGCGAAGCGTGTGCGTCGACCTCATCGCCACCTACGACCTCGTGACATGTGCTACGAATGACCGGTTGGATCACGTGCTGGAAGACCAGAGTAAACGTAACTACGACCAGATCCCCGTCGAGAACGACGGCCGCATCGTGGGCGTTCTCGAACGGCAGCAGCTCGCTGGGAAGCGCCCGCCAAAAGGTCTTTGGGCGAAGGACGTCATGCGGCGGTTGGACGACTCCATGCTGGTGGCATCGGGCACAGGCGTGCTGCCCTACATCCGTCTCGCTTCTCGCGCGCGGTATCACCTCGTGGTGAAGGACCACCGCGTCCGTGGCATCGTTACGCCGAGCGATCTGCTGAAACTGCCGGTTCGAGTCGTCTTGTTCACCCTCATCACGCACCTCGAATCGAGCATGGCTGACCTTATCAAGCGGCGGTTCCCATGCGGATGTTGGCAGAGCTATTTGAAGCCCCAACGCCTCAAGAAATTGAGGGACGTTCAGAAGAGGTTGGAAGAGCAGCATGCCGAGAACGACATGGTTCTACTGCTCCAGTTGTCCGACAAGCGGGACATCATCGCGAAAGGCATTCTTCCTGAGGACCTCCGGGAGCGGTTCAGTGCGGACTTGAGGGAACTCGGAAAGCTGCGGAACAGCGTCATGCACGCGAGCAACTACATGACCAGTCCAGGCAGCCTGTCGTCCTTGGTCGACAGCGCCCTGGAGTGGATTCAGTCGCTCAAGGAGATGCGGTAACCCGCCCTTCCATCCGATGGAATCCACTCGTAGGGTGTGGCTTGTGGGCAGGGAATCGGCGGACGTCGGCCCGCGATGGATTTGTCCCATTTAGGACAATCCATGGTTTCGCGCTCGAGCTTCGGGAGTCCGGCTTCGGTCGTCCTCGCGCACGTTGGTTCACGCGGTCCGCGCCTTTAGCCGGGGGTGTCGGCCCGTTCGGCCGCCATCTGCGTGTCGTGGTCGAATCTCAGGTACGCGAGTACGACTCAGTGAGCAGCTTCTTCTCGCGGTACACGCGAGCAATCTCCTCGGCGCATCGGTCAGCCTCCTTTAGGATCGTTCGTCCCCAGTACTGGAGGACCGTCCAACCCTCCCCTTGAAGGAAGTTCCTTTTCATCGCGTCGAGTTCAAGCGTTTCCGGGCGCCCATGATACTGGTAGCCATCGCAATACACGGCCAGCCGAACGTCAGGCCACGCGAAGTCGGGCACCGTCACGAGTCTACCCTGCGGGCTCATGACCTCGAAATTGCGGTCGGGATGGGGCAACTCCGCGTGCATGCGGAGGGCATCCAGCAGGACCTCTTCGATATGGCCTTTAGGGTACACGCCATCCTCGCGTTCCCGCCGGCGAGATTCGAGCTGCGCGTCGAGAACGCCGGCCGCCGTGCCCGCCTGCCCCTGTCGGGGCGAAACTGGATCGGCGCCGCGCAAGTGAAACAAGATCGGTCGGACCAGCTCCTTGTCGAGCATGCCGTGCCAACGTTGATTGCCGAAGTGTTTCAGGCACCGATAGCATGCTCTCAGGCAGTAATGTCCGAACAGTCGCTGGTACGCCGCTCCCGCTGCCGCTGGTAGATGTGCTGCCAGCTCTTCCAGGTAGCCAGCGCCGCCGGGTACCGTTTCGTACAATACCACTTGTCCTGGTCGACCCTTGCCCACTCGGCGCGGGAAAGCAGCCAGCTCTCCTGGCTCCGTTTCCAAGTAAGTAGCTGCTGCAATGAGCAGCGCCTCGGCGGTCGATACGAGGAGTTCTTCGTCATACGGCTGGCTGCCCGGCTGAGGGGGCACGGTCACGACGAGCACGTCCGTCCGGAACTCGTGGCCGAGAACGAGACATTCACACTGACCGGTGCAGATCCGGGCGTGGTCCTCGTCCCACCGTTTGGCGCGCTCAGCATCGGGCGGCCGGTGACGCCCGCACTCCGTGCAGATCCAGAAGCGTTCGCCTTCCTGGGTCCTGACTTCCTGCGGGCCCCAGTTCGTGATGAGGATACGGGCATCCCGCCGATGCTCCATCGGCAAGAACGGGTATTCATAGAGCATCGCGGTCGTGCTGCCCTCCTCTAGCAACGCACGCCTGATGTCGTACCGCCGCCGCTCTCGGACATCTTCGTCCGAGGTGATGCTCGCTTGGTCCTCTGCCTCGAACTGCCTTACGAACGCCACTGTCGTGTGGCTCTTCAGCGCGGCTCCGCACAGCGGACACTGGTTGCGCACTCCCTCGGTGCTCATATCGCACGAATCACAAAAGTAGAACGTCCTGGCGAGACCAGAGGACTCGAGGTTCGACTTGGCGCCGGCGACACCCTGCTGCGCCCAACTTCCAGCGAAGATGGCCCTGATCGTCTTGAGCTTGTGATTGTTGGCGTAGACGAGGTTCCCAGGGGCAAACTCCTCTATGGCAATGGCGGCTGGTCTGAACAGTGTCGGAGTGTCCTGCACCCCGGGATCGAGCGAGAACGTGTCGGTCGGAAACTGGTACGAAGGCAGTAATCCCGCGTCCGCCAGGTAGCTGAGCGGGTAGGCGCGCTCGGGGTCCTGCGTGAGCTCGAAGTAGGCTCGCTGCCGGGCCGCCGCCTTCCGCTTGTCGTACTGATTGGAGCCGATCTTGGAATAGATTTGGAACTCCTCGTTCAGACGCTGGACCTGGGCCCACCAGGATTCGAACGCCCCCTCCATGTCGTCCCGGAACCGCTCGACGATGCGACGCACCTCCGCAGAATCAAATCCGCTGAGGCGCCCAGCGGCGCGGTCTGATGCGAACAGAGAGGCGAGCCGCGTCACGAGCTCCTCCGACCTGGTCTCCGCTTCTCGGTAGAGCTGTTCCAGGCGGTCCGTCTTCCTGGCCGTGGGATTGCGTGGATCGTCGAGGAAATCGGCCATTCGACTCGGGAGGTCGGCGTCGAGCTCTTCCATGAGGTAGGAACGCAAATGTCGCTCGACGATCCGGTGGTTGTCCAGGCGGACGTACGGCGGGCGGAACTCGCCTGCCACCAGCCACGCGGGCTCCTCGAACGCATGCCGGTCGTGCGGCCCGGGCCCGCAGAACGTCGAGACGAACCCGATTCGCAGCCTCCGGCCCGCCCGCCCCACTCGCTGGAGGTAGTTCGCGGGCATGGGTGGAGCGTTGCGAAGGATTACGGTGAGCAGCGGGCCGATGTCCACACCGAGCTCCAAAGTCGGGGTGCAGACGAGCACGTCGAGCCGTCCGTTCTTGAACGCTTTTTCGCGCTTGGCGCGCTCATCGCCTGCGATTTGCGCGGAGTGCTCCGCAACCGCCAAACGCCGCGGGCGACCACGGTAGAAGTTCACATAATAGTGGTTGGGGTCGGCTGCGGCGGTCTCGAGGTGTCCCGCATCGCATCGAGGGGATGGGCAGCCCGGGAAGTCGTAGGGCCGCCACTCCTGGCAAGCGAGGCACCGCCAACCGCTTTCAGCGGGAACCAGCCGGATCACTCGCTTCGCCACTTGCAGCGGCTCGACGCCCGACACTCGCTCCTTGGCCGGCACCTTGATCGGCGCGACTTCGAGCAGGCCGAACTCCTTTGCTAGCGCCACCGCCTTTCGCAGGAAGAGATCCGCGCGATCTGGGTCCCCCATGAGCCGTGCAGCGAGCTTGTGCAGACCTGGTAGTCTGCCCCTGGCCCCTGCTTCCTTCACGATGCCCTGGAACCGCTTCTTCAGGTGTTGCGGCCGATCCAATGCGAAGGCCACGGGGTTCAGCTCCCGATCGGGGATGCGAAGCGAGTACGGGTCCTGCTCGAGATCGCGCCACGGCAGCTTCGACGTGTCGATGTACTGCTGGAAGAAGTGGAACGACACTGCGCGCCGGCGCCGCATATAGTCCAGCACGGCCCGCACGAGGCGTCCCGCTACGTCTGCGGGCAGACCGGCCTCCGTGGCAGCGGCCACAAAGCGAGTGTCGGCGACCATGTCGTCCAGGAATTCGTATTCCACCGCTACGAGCCCGAGGTTCTCCAACGACACGCGCTGACCCGTCGACCGGCAGAACTCGGCAGCGGCTTCATACGTGAATGCCTGCAGCCATTTGTCTTGCTCGCTTCGGGTGGGCGTCCTGGGAATGAGGCGCAGCGCTCGAAAGCCGTCCAGGAGCCGCTGAGGAACGTCTTCGAGGGCGATGCCGTCGGCTCCGGCGTCCCGCACCGCCGCCTCGATCAGGTGGCGAACGGCGAAATTCCGGTGTCGGTGTGCGGTGTATCCCGCTTGGTGAGCCGCTTCCTGGCGGTTGTCGGCAAAGATTAAGAGCTTGCGGTCTGGACCCTCCAGATGGTCGAGGTGGTGCGTGGCCAGCACGGAGATGGTCGCCGCCGTCGGGCTCCATAGCAGGGTGAGCACGTCGCCCCGAGCGTAGAAGTTGCCGCAGGCGGGACAGGTGTGCGCCGGACCGCGATGCACGCGGTAGGGGACGGCGGGTTGGTCGCATCGCGGACAGTCCGCAGGGCCGACGCCGCCGCACTTGAGGCAGACGAACGTCCCCTCTAGCCCGTCGTCGGCCTGTTCGAAGTCAGTGTCGTCCTCCTCTTCCGGACGGTCGGCCAGGAGGTGGATTTTCGGCGTGAGGAATAGGGTGCACCCGTCGCTGCGGAATTCGGTGCTAGGCTCCGGCGGCTCATCGTCGCCGACCGCCCGAACCTTGACGAAGTCCTGACCGCACGTGCGGCAGATGACCGCAGGGCGCGCCACCGACCCGCATCGCGGGCACGTGGTCTCACCGTGGGGAACGAGGGTCCGGCAATCAGGGTTGAGACACAGATAGACGTCGTAGACGCCATGGAAAAAGGTGTGCAGTTTCGGGCGCAGGCGCGGCGGATGCTTGTCCGAGCCGACGGAGCCCACCACCAGATACGCCTCGATCTCCGTCATCCGTTGCTCGAGGGGAACCTTCGCCCGCTCCGGCACCTTCGTCTCTAGCCCCTGCGCGGCTTCAGCCACGGTCATCGGCCTGGCGAAGAGCTCCTCCAGCGCCTGCACGATGGCGTTGCCCTGCAGCAGTGCAGCGACTCGGCTCGCGACGGGCCCGTCGGCCGGCGCCGAACGGCCGGTCAAGCGCTCGGCGAGCGCCACCACCGCGTCGTCGCTGGAGACGTCGAGCGATTCGACATCACTCGGCGAGACGTTGGGCGCCGCCGGCGTCCATCGGGGCACCGAAGCGTCCGGAGGCGGCGCCACCTCCTCGGCAAACACGTCGGACGGCTCGAAGGTCTCGCCGAAGAGCCGAGTCGCGAACTCCGCCAGCGCCCGTACGCCTTCGTCGCCTTCGGCCACCGTCGCCGAGGTGCCCACGCCGACCAACTGGCCGGGCTCGAGCCCCGCGCGGGCCTTGAGCCGCCGGATGAGACAAGCGATTTCCGAGGCCAGCGCGCCGCGGTAGGAGTGGATCTCGTCGAGCACCAGGAAGCGCAGCGCGGGCGAGAAGAGGCCGCGGTCCTCTTTCCGGACGAGCAGGTACTCCAGCATCTTGTAG
>FWWL01009268.1_pt1 | contig 12054 bp, 8 predicted proteins | sample 2228331 | NCBI WGS metagenome assembly FWWL01 (sample SAMEA103939775, study PRJEB20133) | metagenome | reverse complement strand
ACCGCGTGGCTGTTCATCGCCTCAATTCAGCTCTTCGTCCGCCGTATCGCAAGAGCATGAAATCTATCGCGATAATTTTGAATCAGACTCTAACGCACGGACCAGCGCCTCGCCCCCTGTATGCTCGCCAGTGCCAAGGTGCGCTGCAGCCTCATTAAGCCGCTCAACGAGAGAGCCTACGCGCTCACTGAGAAGACCCTCCAACTTCCAGCTGTCGGCAGCTCGCAGGCCAAGGCGCACACACACAAAGCCCAAGGCAATAGCACTGGCCATATCGCGCGGGTCTCGTTTCACGAGAGTGTGCTCTGCCTGCAGAGCCAGTCGTCGCTGGGCCGCAAGCTCCGCACTTCTGACAGACAGAGCCTGCCTGGCGTCGACCGCCTCATCGACTGAGCCTACAGCCGCGCGCATATCTATCTCATCCTCTTCTACACCCATGGCGAACTCAACTTTCAAATTTGAAATCTTTTCATCTCGACGATGAAACGATTGTACCCAACATCAATACTCCATTATTTTTATATTGAAAACACAGATGTCAAGGGCCATAATTTGGAAGTGAGGTTTTTTAGGGGGCAATTGGCGAAATAAATGTTTCACCATTGTGAAACGTCGCTGCGCTTTTATTGCCCCCTTTCGAATACGCATTTTGGGATTTGATCATGAACAATTTCCAGATCGTCAGCCGAGGTGACGTCTGGATGTCGCTCGACAAGGCGGCTGCCAGACAGTTGTTCAAAAAGGCGACCGATGCATTGGCACTGACGATTCGCCATTGGCGAGAGCATGTCAGGCGTCAGGCCGCTGCGGCCGCTTACCGAAGGGCGTGCACATCGCTTCTGAAAGAGCAACGCGAAGCCGAACGGCGCAACCGAGCATTGTGGGTTCGAACCAGAGTGCGACCGGAGCGGTGCGGCTACGCGACCCATAAGCCCAAACCGACCGTTCGAATGGCACTACATTTTGGCAGCCGTCACCTTGCACAAGGGACCGCACTACCCCGCTACTCCGGTGCGATCATCGATCGAAATGGGCGCCGAGGCATATTTCTGAAAGTGTTCTATTATGGCCGGGCCACAAAGCCTGGCGTAGGAAAACGTGTCACCGAGTACATTTGGGCAGGCGCGCTCGAAAATCTGGAGGGCCAACCATATTTTGAATCCAACGTCGGCGAATCCATCGAGGAGGCGGTTGAGGCCCTGTCACTGATCGAGGACGTCAACCGCGCCGCGCAGAAAAACAGCAAGGCTCTGTTCCACGCGATCGCTAACGTGCCCTATCAGTTGCGCGATCCAAAGCTCATGATGGAGATTGGCAGGGAGTTCGCCGAACAGCACTTCGGCAGCAGCGACCTGCCCTACGCACTCGCGCTGCATCCGCCTTCTGAAGAAGGTGATCAGCGCAACTGGCACCTGCACATCCTTTTTTCTACCAGGCCCATGGTGCGCACGGGAGCATATGAGTGGGATGTCGGCACCATGCTCAGAACCGAAATCGATAACCCTGACGCATTTGACCGCATGCGCCACGATTACGCCAGCATCCAGACAGAAATCGCGCGTCGAGCGGGTCTTGATTTCACCTACACGGCGCTATCGAACGCTGAACGCGGATTACCGAATGCGCCGCAGCGCCATCTGGGCGGGAAGGAAACCGCCAAAGTCCGGCGCGGGGAGTTTAGCGCCGTCAATGACCGCAATATCGAGAGAGTGATGGCCGGTGAGGCTGCCCTGCTGGATGAGCGGTTGCGGCATGGTCAGGAGCAGGCGGCTGCCGAGGCTTTGATTATCTCACGAGCCTTGAAGGGTGCTCCGCAGCTGGAACCGGTGCATATTCCCGCGTCATCACCGTTGGCGATTGCTGGAGAGACCATGCTTCCGCCAGACACTGTGATCAGGGAAATGCCAGTTCGTGCCGATTCTCCGGCACATGTGCCTATCGGACCTGCCCACCCAATGGGGATCGCGACCGATAGGGCACGCATTCTTTCACAGTCGCCCGCCTCACCTCCCCGGCAAGGCCGAGTACCGCTAGTCCCGTCAACCAGGACAAGCGCTACCGAAAGCCGTGTCCTGTCAATTGCACCGCCGTCACTGCTGGACAGCCTCGGCCTACGCGACATTTCAAATTTGAAACCCGCAAATTTACCTCGTCAAGCAGTGCGACCAGGTGTTGGCTTAACCAGAATGGATAATATTGGCACTAACCCCTTTGCCAGAATATCGGTGGCAGCCCCGCTCAAGGTTGACGCACCGGCTGCTGTTCCTTTGCCATCAGCGATGCGCGTCACCCCCTGGCGCTCTTCTGTACGCCCTCATGCTGGCCAGCTTTCGCTATCTACAGACATTCTTGTGCCGCAGTCTGTGCCGAGATTGGCAAGGCCGGCCGTGTCGTTGAAGCCGATGGGCAGATCGACGACAATTGGAATAGCAAACGTGCAGGTCACACCCCGGCCACCTGCCCCATCAATGCCAGTGCGCGTGTCGCCAATGAACGCTGCGCGACCATCAGCGGTGATGAGCATTAGCCTTCTGGCTCCATCGACCCCACCAACGAAATTGCCAGCGGCTCCCGTCGCAGAACAGATTGCTGCGATCCGCCAGGAAATCGCTGCGCTGAACCGCGCGTTGGATCACGAGGATGCAGAGCGGGCGCGAAGGGACTCAGCCAAATCCCAAAATCCCGCGACAGCGGCTACGCCAAAGCTTCCCACTGCACCGCCCCCGCGTGCTGCTGTGGATGACATCGCAACGCGCGCCGATGCAATGATTGACGGCCCTTCGATAGCAAGACGCCCTGCAGTTCAACATAAGACGCAGGTTCGTCAGGCGCCATCAGGCTCCGACGAAACGGGCAATTCGAAGTATCAGGCAGAGACTGATGAGCTGCTGGCTTTTGCAGCCCGGCGGCGAAAACGACGGGCCAAGGAATGGCTGCAGGCAACGCTTCCACATACGGACGGCCAGCATGGACAACAAGAGAACCGGCCAGCTCAGCGCGAAGCATCTCGCCAGTCGCGGCCTGTGGGATGGCGGCCCGGCATCAACGGGCAGGAGCGGTGAACAGAAAGTCCACCGTTCCCATCGCTCTCCACTTTAACGACCACCCATCGCCGCAAGCTCCTGCTCACGGCCATCGCAATGCGAGATTGGATCCCTCTTTCCGTCCCAGGTGGTTGTGTGAAGAATGGTGCAATAACAGCGAAGATCACCTTCCTTGTCAGCATACCAGATCGATGCCGGACAATCTGTGCAGGCAGCATCAGGCGTAGGATATCGGGTTGTCGGCAGGCCGGCATCCTCTTCCTCCTTAAGCCTTCGCAACGTCGGGCTGAAATAGGTGGCTGCTGATCCTGCCATGTATGTCTCCGTCGGTGTAGCGTCCCAAAGCTATACCAAGCCTGTTAAAATTCCGCCGCCAAGGGCTGCGATGCAAAACCGGCCGGGCTTGGAGCATTGCCGCTGCTCCTCGGCAAAGCCTTTCGGATCCGTTGCCACCGGTGATGAGCTTGCGCCGTTTTCAGAACCACACTGGCTTGATCGTTGGCGCAACCGGTCGGTGCAGAAAATGAACAGAATACGAACTGTTGTCCGGCTGCGCATTTTGCGGCCGTGGCTGTCCGAGCACGCATGTGATCTCAATCGGAAAACCGCTCTCGTTCAAGAGAGGTGACTGGAATTCAAGAGAGGAAAATTTCTTCTCTTTTTCAGTTATTTAAAGGAGATTGAATATGTCACAAGCAGCTAACTTCGACCACGACGATGATGATCCGTGGTTGCAGGATCTCGAGGGATCGAAAATCAGAGTTCTGCGGGAGGTCGTCGACATCGGCCACTTTGTCCGCAGCAAAGTGCCCGTCGAACCGGTTCGCCAGATCGCTCTGATAGATGTCGAATGTACTGGCCTGGACCCGCTGATCGATCAGGTCATCGACTTGGCCTATATTGTCATTGCCGTTGACGACGACGATGACATCGTCGGAATCGTTTGCGCCGACCAGGCGCTGTGCGATCCCATGATGCCCATACCGCAAAGGGTATCATGGCTGACCGGTTTGACCAATGAGATGGTCGCCAACAAGGCGATTGATCTTGATCGGGTCCAATGGGATCTGGAAGGCGTCGATGTGTTCATCGCGCACAACTGCGCCTATGATTTGAGCTTTGTAGGCCAGTTGCTCCCCTTCACGCAAAGCGCGGCCTGGGCCTGCAGCCTGAATGATTTTGACTGGCTGCGTGATGCCGGCATTGCCGCGAAAGCCCTGGGCCATCTGCTGATGGAGCTGGGCTTTTACCATGACGGTCATCGCGCCATGGCCGACGTAATCGCGCTGCTCCACGTCCTGTCCTATCGGCTGGACGATGGCCGCACTGTGCTGAGCCGCCTTCTGGAAAATGCAGAACAAGACTCCTTCCGGGTCGAGGCAGTCGGAGCACCGTACTCGGCGCGCTTCCGGCTCAAGGCACGCGGCTATCGCTGGAATCCGAAGTCGAAACTTTGGTGGAAGGAAGTAGCCGAAGCCGATCTGGAGGACGAAGAACTCTGGCTGGGTCGTGAAATCGTCCCCAACGGCCCCTCGCCACGACTTGCAAGGATCAGCTGGCGCGAGCGCCATCGATAAGGCGGCAGCCAAGCGCCCTCAGCTGAGGGCACCTCTTTCAAATTTGAAACTGGGAATGAGCACCCTGTTTTTGGGGAAAATGCTCCGGTCGAAAGACTGCCTAAGAAGGACGTAAGACTATGAATACCAATTCGAATCCTAATCTTTATCAGCAATGCTACATGCACGCCCTCAGGCTGACCATGGGCCTGCCGCTGCATCGACCAACCAATGACGCGGTTGCGTACTGCATCGGGAAACCAATGGACCTGATCGGCGGATCGGAAATGGCTCGCCTATCTCGGGACCTGCAAATGGACATTGTTCACATCGGCTTTGCCGACCGTCACGCTATCGCACCAAGCCGCCTGTCGGTCGTCTATCGCGAGCTTGAGCACATTGATGTCATCGATCATCTGGATGTTTACGCTGCGGCAGCAGACAAGCCTGTCCTGCTCATCAGCGACCGTCGGAATGAGCATTTTTGCATCGATCAGCGCGGAGGGCTGGCTCGTTTGCCAGGCAATCCAACCAATCTGGTTGCTGGCCGAAAGCTGGCGCGCCGACTGATTCAGAAGGCTGCCCAAAGGCTTGCCAAGAGCAGCACAGTCGATTGCCAGATCATGGAAGTGAAGGCTGCAACATCGGCCCCGGCTTACAGCAAGGCACCGCTTGTCTGTTTCGTTTGATCTGACCCATCTGACGGCAGGCAATCTGCTCACAATCATTGAACCACTGCCAAAGGCCGCCCCGTCAGGGCGGCCTTTGGCGCATCAAGGACAATCACAATGCGCAAGTACACCTTTTTTGATACCGAATCCGCTTGGGACGATGCCCTCCATGAGGGCGCGCGTCACATCGATCCGGCAGTGCAACCTCATCACCGCATCGGCAGCAAGCGTATCTTCGCTGCGGCATGTTTCGATGTCTCCATCGCCAGTGACGGCGCCATCAGCTGTGAAGGCATGACGAGCTGGACTGAGCGAGATTACGGCGACGAACGAGAGATCGTCGATCGATTCTTCAACCATTTGCGCGCTCGCAACGATCGCACCGCGATCGGGTTTGGCAGCGTCGCAACGGACCTGCCGCTGCTACAGCTTGCGGCGATGGAATACTCGCTCCAGCTGCCATGCCATTTCCTTGCCCAAGGGCGAAAGTTCGGATCTCCAGTTTTTGCCGGCCGCCACTTCGACCTTGGATTGGCCATGAAGGGTTCTGGCCGGACGTGGCACCACCTTTCCGAGGTGGTCCTGCGGCTCGGCCTCCCGGCTGAACTCATGACCACAAAGAAATACGTCCAGTTCCCAACCACCAGCGAAGGCTGGGCAGACGCTGTTGCGCATGTGGAACTGGATTGTGCACTGCTGGCAGTTGCGCACCTTGCCTGGAGCCGGGCACAGGGCCAGGCTTATCTCAATGCCAAGCTCGCGGCACTCGTGGTTCTCGAGTGGCTGTTACGCAATCGGACACTCACCGAGCAGGTACGGGCGAAGGTCGTCAGCACGTGCGCGGAGCTGTCGTCAACCATAAAGGATCAGGCCGCATTAGCGGCCTGATCTGAGGCCCAATCCAGCACGAACCAGTGGCGCATCAGCCTCCATAGCGAGGCTGATGCGCCACTTGGTTACATGGGCGGAACGAGATGCGCGGCCGCGCATTTGGCGATGTTAAGCTGTGCTGACCAAGCGGCCTGCATTTGGTGAATACCGGTAAGCGGTGATGGATCGATCTCGGATCCGAGCTACGGCCTCGTCAACCACAGCAAGCGGAACAACGAACCATTCGCGCGGTTTGACAGCGTTACCAAATCGGTCCGGGATGCTGAGATCAAGCTGAGCTTCGGCGAACACGCGGTGCAGCAGGCTTTCCAGCTTCTGGCAGTTCACGCCATAGACCTTATAGGTCGCAACCACATCGACGCCTGCCAGCAGATAGGTCGAGCTCTTTTCTGCGCCTGATATCCGCGTTTCAACAGCGCCGCTGGTGACACCAATTTTGTGGATGACATCGCGGTGCTCGGCGACGAAGGGGTGATCCGATCGACTCCGCAGAACGTAGATCGTGCCTGCCTCGGTTGCGCCATCCTCTGGCCGGTCCGCGAACAAGGGGCCGGGTGCAGGGTCCGTGATCCGCCGCCCCGCATCGTCATCATGCAACTGACGCTGGAGCGAACGCATCAGCATGCCGCTTTCGGTGCCATTGTCGAAGATCACGCGCATCCGGGCATCGGTCCGGCCTTGGGCATTGGTGTAGATTTCGTCCATTTCGGCGACATAGGAAATGAGACCGCCGACAATGAAGAAAGCACCAGGGCGGATTTCAGCCTTCAGTTCGAATGGCCGGGTTACACGGGTTCCGGTCGCAAGGTCCTGCTTGACCTGCTCGAAAAGCGGTTTGAACTTGTCGAAGTCGTGACACTTGTCGCGACGGGCGATCTCGTCAGCAGCTCGCTTTTCCTCGGCCGAGCGGACGTGACGGAGCTGGGTGATGTCATCACCATCATTCAGTCCGGCGAGCTCGGAAGCGAGGTCGTCAACATCGAGCTCGCCATCCTCCGCCGTTAGTGTCGCCGCGTTCAGCAATCCATGCTGATCAAATTCGGACAGCAGTTCACGGCAGTCTTCCTGGGCGCGTAGCCGATCGAGGCGCACGGCATAGAGACGTTCGAATATGTCGCGGCCGTGCCCATGCTGCGGCGCGCGGCCATGCTCCTCAAAAAACCGGACGATATCCTCGAAGCCCGCAATGATGCGCTCCTCGCGGGCAGTGTAGGTCGTCTGCTTTTTCTTGGCGGGGGCGAAATCGGCCAGTTCGTCGGCGAGATCGTCCAGATTGAAATCACTCATAGCGGCCCTCTTCCCGGAACCGCATAAAGGCTGCTGCGCCTTCCGCAAGCCGCTGCTCCCATGCATCCGACGAAGTGACTGCAGGCAGACGTCCACGCTCCTTCTTGAACTTCACCGCTGCCGCTGCCAGCTCCTTGGCTTCCTCTGGGCCAATCTTGGTCCGCTTTGCCGCTATGGCTGCCTTTACCTGCTTCAGGGTGCCCTCGTTCATCGATTTGGCAAGCACTGTGTAGGCCGCTTTCCACGGATTGATGCTGTCGATAAGGTCGATATCAAGCTCGCGAACATCCATCGCATATTGCCGCACGCCCTCAAGCAACGCGGTATTGGCGCGCTGCTCGCCCTCGCCACGATCCAGCGCGTCCATGGCCAGCGCCTTGGCTTTCTGCGTCAGGTTGAGCGCAGCAATGGCATGCTGACGTACTGCCTCCTGATCATCAGCGCTGAGGTCAGGGTATCGCTCACGAACGATCGCGCTCATTGCGGCCTGGGTCAGTTCCTGCGGCGGCGTTTCCTCATCGAACATGCCACGCTCGGCCACCGACTTTTTCTGGACGAAGGCGGCGATCACCTCGTTCAGATCCTCTTCGCAGATTCGTGCGGCTTCAGGCGATTTGGGCGTGACCAGCCCTGTGATCTCGAAATGATATTGGCCGCGCTCTTCGTGCACGCCTACATTGGCCTTGCCTTCCTGATAGCCCTCAGGACCATAATCGAAGTCCGGCAGTGGCCCGGCGCTTTTCGGGCTGAAGGTGAATCGCGGCGCCAGCACCTGCTCCATCAGCAAGCTCGCGGCGATCGCCTTCAGGGTATCGTTGATCGCATCGGCCACGGCAGCTTCCGACGCATCGGGCTCGGCAATCAGGTTGGTGAACGTGGCCGTCGTCTTGCCGGGCGCATCGCGCGTGGCCCGTCCGATGATCTGGATGATCTCGGTGAGGCTTGATCGATAGCCGACGGTCAGGGCATGTTCGCACCAGATCCAGTCGAAGCCTTCCTTGGCCATGCCGAGCGCAATGATGATGTCGACGTGATCGCGGTCGTTTTTGTGCGCCGGGTCCTTGAGCGCCGACAGCACCTTTGTCCTGCGTGCCGGATCGCTGTCATCGACCAGATCAGCGATTTTCAGCACACGGCCATCCGGCATGGCAACCAGCTCAAAACCCGTCACCGGGTCCGCACCTTGCCATTTGCCGAGATAATGCAGGATTTCGTTGACCTCGCTGACCTTGTCCTTGGTGCTCTCCCGCGCGTTGACCGAAGGGATGTGGACGATGGTCTTGAGGGCCGGATCGAGGCAGTGTTCGATCGCCTCCAGATAGCGCCCGGTATAGAAGAAATAGCCGATGTTCAGCGATTTCAGGTGCTCATATCCGTTGAGCTGCTCGTAATAGGTATAGGTGACGGGCTCGAACCTGGCCTCGTCATCGGGCGTCAGCACCGGCACCGCATCGCCGCGAAAATAGCTGCCGGTCATGGCGACGATGTGGACCTTGTCGCGGGCGATGAACGCCGCGAGCTGGGCACCAAGGCGGTTGTCTTCGCTCGCCGACACATGGTGAAATTCGTCCACTGCGATCAGGCGATCGTCGAATGCCTCGATACCGAACCGTTCCACCGCGAAGCGGAACGTCGCATGCGTGCAGACCAGCACCTGATCCTCGCTCTCCAGAAACTGGCCGAGCGACTTGATCTTCGACGGATCGGACTTCTCCTCGTCCTGGCCCGGTGTGTTGCACAGGTTCCATTTCGGCTTGACGGTCCAGTCCGCCCAGAAGCCGAACTGCGACAACGGCTCATCAGCAAAGCTACCGCCGATCGACTTTTCCGGCACCACGATGATCGCCTGGCGCAGCCCCTGATTGTGCAGCTTGTCGAGCGCGATGAACATCAGCGCGCGGCTTTTGCCGGACGCTGGCGGAGACTTGATGAGCAGATATTGCTCGCCGCGCTTGTTGTACGCGCGCTCCTGCATCGGGCGCATGCCGAGCTCATTGGACTTGGCGGAGGCACCGCTGCGGGCGGTCTGGAAGGAAACGGCAGGGATGGGCTTGGAAGCGGTCATGCCTCTGTATACCCATATTTGGCAAAACGAGGCAGAATCTTGCCTACAGCCTCAATCTCGGGCTGAAACCGCTTCAAGAGCTTCTTGATTCCAGCGGCGATCTCCTCGCCATCCTGCACATCTTTGATTTCAAGGAAGTTCTCCTTCAAGAACTTCGAATACCGCTTGCCTTCATCAGCGGCAGTGCGCTGAAACCTGATGCGGTTCTTGGATAGCCCTTCGCCAGCCTCCTGGATCGCGTGGATCAGATCACGGCGGAACTCGTATTCGCTCAGCGGCCCGACCTCCGCATAAAGACCCAACAGCCCCGTAGCTCCCTCTCCGCTAGGCCACAGTTGCAGCCAAGTGATTAAAGGATATCCCGCCCACCAATTTTCGCACCCCTTCCAGTCGAGCTTGTCCTGCTTGAAAGCCTGGAACCAGACTTCGGGCAGGAAGCTGACCGACTTCTGATCTACATGGTTGAAGCGAAACTTCTGACCATCGATCTCGATCTTGTCGAGGTAGTCTAATTCCTCGCCAAAGATATCCTCAACGGCGATTGAGAAGTCTGATCCCGCCCCGTGCTCCATGATGAAATCGAGCACCTTCTTGTTATCCCGATAAAGCTGGCGTGCCAGCTTCTGCATCTCGCCACTTTCGACGCTCACGCCGACCTCCTCTTCGATGATTTCGACATAGTGTTGGAGAAAGGTCCGAACCTCACTTGTAAGCAGGTGCGATTCCTGGTCCATGAATCGGGGAAGGAACTGACAGATCGCCTCATAAGTGATTGGCGCATAGCGCTTGTCTGCTGGTTCTTCTCCGTGGAGCGTCAGGAAGATACCGCGAACGATGAGATCGTCCGCCTCGCTGCCCAAGCCAGCGATCACCCTCTCAAGGTATTTCGTTAGCTGCCCTTCGTGCTGCTTGCTGTCGTATTTGTTCTCGACAACGAAGCCCCAGCCATTGCGAACGCTGTGAATGAATATGTCGATGTTCTGCCATTCGCGTCTGATCACGGCGTCACGCAGGTCAGCACGCGCGACATCTATCGCAGTTGGAAATCCAAGAGCGCTCTGCCCTCGCAAGGCTTCCCCCAAGAATGCCTTTAGGAACTTGTCGTCGAGCCCGTGGCTCTCCTTGGGATCGAGCAACCATGCAAGGATGGCGGAATGCCTGATCTCCATGCGCTCCATCCGCATCACCCTTATGGGATTGAAGCGGTTGAGGTAGAGTTCGATCTTGCCGAGAACCTCGTTGTTGACCAGAAGTTTTTCCAACTCCTCGACGGTCGGCGCGGCTTTTGGTGCCTCTGTCGTCATGCTGCCTTCTTGCCCGTCATTTTCGTGTACAGCTCGAACAGCTTTTCCAAGCGTTCGGTGTCGTTCTTGAAGCGGCGGCCGATATAGATGCGTTCGAGGGTCTCGTCGTTCTCCTCGTGGGCGCGGCGGAGGTTTTCGGGCATGGTTTCGGGGTCGTAGAGGTCGGCGATGGTCGCGGGGAAATGCGCCTCGCGCGCGAGCAGGATATTCTCGGCGCAAGCCGTGAGGTCGGCCTTGTTCTGCTCGGTCAGCTTGGGGAGCGGGAAGGTGTTCCAGCCCATAGTGTTCGAGTAACGAAAGTCACTTTTCAGGCGACCACAAACTGTGGCGATCCACGCCATATGAAGGCGAGACGCTATGATCGCGAGATAACACAATGGTGTGTCTAAAAGACCAAATGCAGCATCAGATACAATCGTGCCCTGAGGCATAACGGCTACTGGAAGATATTCCCTATTCTCGGAACTGACCCTAGACACGACGATCACGCCCTCGTTCCCTGACTGCCTCACCTCCCCAAAGCGGTGAGGATAACGCTGCAACTTGTTTGTGGTGGCCCGCGTGCTTTTTGAGCGAGTTTGTCGAACGCGCTCGACACGCTGGGCTATGATGCTGGAACCGTGCTGAGGTTCCTCGTCTCCGGGCATCCAAAGGCAATAGCGAAGAGTGCCCTTGGTTAATTCACTCGTCCCGATAAACGGTCTTACGTAGTGGCGGCTCTCATAGTTACGACCAACAATCTCCGACGCTTCGGAGTAATTAAGGATCAATCCTCCACCATCGTTCGCCATGCTTCCAAACACCATCGTAGGAGCAGGCGAAAGTGGAGACCGTTCTTCTTCGACGACTACCACCTGATCTGGAACAAGATAGGGTCCGATCTGCGAGCAACTCTTTACAAGTCCATCGATATAAAGCGCCTTTTCCCTCGCGCCCAGCTTAGCGACTCCAATAACCGAGACGATAACTGCCGCCTTTTTCGAGGCAAGATTTGTCCATTTGAACGATGGTTCGCCAAATGCAATTTCTAGGTCAGACCCCAAGATTTCAGGCCAAAACCTCGAAACTTGCCGTCCCTGGTGGATGCTATTGGTGGTCACGAATGCGAACGTTCCATCGATCGAACGAACATATCGAGACGCCTTAGAGTCTGATTCAAAATTATCGCGATAGATTTCATGCTCTTGCGATACGGCGGACGAAGAGCTGAATTGAGGCGATGAACAGCCACGCGGT
>FWWL01004983.1_pt1 | contig 12055 bp, 13 predicted proteins | sample 2228331 | NCBI WGS metagenome assembly FWWL01 (sample SAMEA103939775, study PRJEB20133) | metagenome | reverse complement strand
TACTGTCAAAGCATACTGCAGGACTTCTTTCAACCCCGCAGTCTTCCCCCCTGCAAGAATGATTAGGGGGAGAACAATAAGAAGTGGTAAAAGCATGAATACCATAGCACATCCTCCTTGCCCCCTTAAAACCCGCTCTACCCCCATGAAGGAAGGCAGAGCGGGTCAGGCTTGCCCTCAAGTCTGGGGTATTCCCCAAAAAAACCAACCTGAGAACTCACCTGATGCTCCACCTTCCCCACGGGGGCTCAGGGGAAGGGGAAAGGAGGTTAGGCAAGAGCCTTCCTGACTGCTCTTTCCCACACCTCCTGCTCCTCGGGAGAGGAGGCAGGGAAGGAGTGAACCAGAAGCCAGGAGAGGTCTGCCTCCGTTTGGGCTAACTCTACCGCCCGTTTCAACACCCTCAGAGAGGGTGGGGCAGAGAGCTCACCCCTCTGAGTTAGTTCCTCACCCACTTCCCTCAATTTTAAGAGGGAGGGGAGAAGCCTTTCCACATCCCACCCCTTTGAAGCTATCAGAGGCTTTAACACCTCCTCCAGCTTAGAAAGGGTTGTTGAGATGTGGAAGGAGAGGAACCTCTCCTGTAAGGCTTGGTCGGAGATTACACTGTGGCTGTAGCCCAGGCCCACATTTCCCGTGGCAAGAACCCACAGGTTAGTGGAGGGGCACCACAGCTCCTCCCCGTTGAGGGGGTTGTTCAAGACATACCAGTCCCTCTTCTTCCCTGTAATAGGGAAGAGAGAGGCAACCAATATGCCTTTCTCCCGCGCTGGGATGCGCGGAAGCTCATCAATGATTAAAACCACCCTGCCCTTGCGGGCAAGTCTAAAGGCCCTGCATAGTGGCCCGTCTACCCATCTTATTTCCTCCCCAACCTTTATGTATCGGCCGAGGAGGTCAGGAGCCTCCACTGCGGGAGACCCCTGAATGAGTATCAGGGCCGCCTTTTCCTCCTTAGCCCTCCTTGCAAGGGCAAAGGCAAGGTGGGTCTTTCCAGACCCTGCCTCCCCAACCAGCAAGAGATTGGTCCTGAACCGCAAAGTCCAGAGTCTTTCCTCAAGGTCGGTCTCTTCAGAGGGCTGCTGGGAGGAAAGGGTTATAACTTCAGGAGCAATAAGACCCTGGTCTACCGCTTTAAGGAGTGCCAATGCGTGCTTACACCCCGTGCTACGACGACCCCCTCTTTGCTCCTTCCGCCAGCAGTATGCTGGATTCGGTGGAATCTTATTTGAAGTGAAAAGCTCATAGAGGAGCTTTCTCAGCTCCTCATCTGCAGGAGCCTCACCCCCGCAGAAAAATTCAAACCCATTGCCTTCGTTAGCAACAATCGGCAAGTGGGTTTCACCCTCTGGGTTTTCTACAACCCCGATGAGATAGTGTTTTTTCCCGAGCCTTATAAAGAAGGCACGGATGACCTGGAGACTTTCAGGGTCAGCGTTTTGTCCTACCTTGAACTGTGCCTTGGACAAAACAGCACCTGCAAAAATCTGGGCATCCCTTATAACCATGGCACTCTCCTTGCCCCAAATAGAGCGCACGCTCTACCACCCCAGAGGAGTAGGCAGAGCGGGCTGGATGGCTACATCCACAACCCTGGGGTTTTCCCCAAAAGACCGGGCGGGACTGCCATCCAATACCACACTCTGCCTTCCCCCTCTGAGGCACAGGGGAAGGAGAGGAAAGCAGAGGATGTAGCCTAAGGGCTATCCCCTCCACCTCTGTCCCTCTGCTAACAGAGGCTTCACAGGGGGCAAGCTCCCTACAGCCCGAGGGCCTTCAGGAGCCTCTCTAAGGCTTCCCTCACGTTCGGTGCAAAAAAACAGCTCTGGCGAGGGAGCCCAAGCTCACGGGCTTCCTTCTCCACGAAAGAGACCTCACGCCCCCCGTAGAGAAAGTAGGCCCTTACCCCAAGACTCCTTATGACATCCCTGTCGCTGCTGTCTATCAGCAGGTCGGACAGGAACACCACAAGGGCGTCCTGGGGAATGTGAGGGAGGGCGTTCTTATACCCATTCGTCCCCCCGTTGAAAGCCACCCGCTCAATGGGCAGCTTCGTTGGGAGAGAAACGGGCAACGCCCTACCCCCAGATACAAAAATTACCTTCCCCTTGAGGGTGCTCTTCTTTGAAAGGGTATTTATCCCCCAGAGGAGCTCCCGCACCCCCTCAGCGATGCCTTCCATACTCCCCGAGGTGTCCACGATAAAGACAACCTCAGGGGAGGGTGTGGTGCGGGATATCCTAAAGCAGTCTTCCCTTCCCCTCATGTCCCTTCTGGGGTTGTATCTCCCCCAGAGGGAGTTTACTCTCTCTACCCCCTCACCCGCAAGGCGGGCAAGGAGAGAGAGAAGTGCAGGGGAGGGAGTAACTGTGGCGGAGGAGGTGAACCATTCCCCTCTCTCTTCACTACCCACCTCGGAGCTCAGCTCCTTCAGGAAGCGTCTACCCTCTTCCTCTTTCCTCTCCCAGTCGTTATTAAAGGGGGACACATCCCCCAAGAGCTGGGAGAGGCTTGGAGGCATGGCAGGCAGATGAGGGAGGTATTTTCTGAGCCAGGCATCCATCTCCTCCTCTGTCTTTACAAGGATAAGCTCCCCATACGCCCGTCTGAGCTTTTCCCAGACAGGTTGGAGAATATCCCTCCATTCCTCTGGGATGTCCCTGCCTGTGGAAGCAGATACCTTTGAGACATACAGTCCCCAAAGGAAGAGGTCGTCCTCCTGGGATGGAGGAGGGGATGGCACCTCGGGGAAGGTCCAGGATTGAAAAACCCAGCCCCACTCACTTAGGGCTAAGTATTCAATCCTTATGTCCTCGGCTAAGTTAAAGAGCACTCCCCACCTGTGGAGGAGCTTCCTACACTCCTCTGACCTCCACGTCCACTTGGCGTGCGATGCCTCATGAACATAGAGGTCAAGGGGGTCTTCCTGACCCCCCACGGACACACATATAAGGTCCTTTTTCCTCCCCCATTCCCATGGAACCCAGAAAGATTCCTGAGGATGTGGGAGAAGGTCATATTGATTTGACAGGGCTTTCTTCACCCTGTCCACTCCCCTCTCATTCAATGAGAGGGACAATAAGAACTCCCACCATCTTTGGCGGGCTTCCCTGATGTCAGTGTTGACCATATCGCATCCTCCTTGCCCCAGTATGTGGTGAACCCACCGCTATCCCCAGAAGGAGACAGGGTGGGCCACCTGAAAAGGGCACCCACCATGCACTTCCCCCTGGGGCTGGGGAAGGAGAGCTTAAGGGCTACTGCTTACCACCCTTGCCTTTGATGAACAGGAGCTCAAGCTCCCTGGCAAGGTAGATAAGCTCCTGCCTGCTCAGGCTGAAGTTAACTTTCACGGCGTTTTCCTTTTCCCCTTTCTTACCTTCAGACAGGGAGAGCATGACTCCACCGTCTTCAGCCACAGACACGGTCAGCTTTTTGTAGCTTTCCGTGCGTTCGTTGTAGTGCAGAAGGCTCACCACCTCCTGCCAGCCGTTGGTTGTCTTTTTGTCTACCATAGCATCCTCCTTTCTCCCTCTACCACTCGCAAGGGTGGTGTGAGGCTGGGGTTATCCCCAATAGAAGACCCCACAGACAGAGGGAGATAACAGAGGCTCTCTGCCCCTCTTACCTCCCCCTGCCGTGAGGGAGAAAGGAGGTCTATACCTCCATTTGAGAGCAGGCAATTTCCCACCTTCTTGGCCTGCAATGTAGAAGTTTAGTGGTTTTCAGGTAATCTGTCAAGGTTTACAGGTTCCTGTAAACTGGTAAAAGTTTCCCTCTTTCCTCCTATAATTATCCCCATGAGGTGTGTTCGGGGATGAAGTTTCTCTCCTATCTGGAAAAGCTGGAAAAGGAAAACAGGCTCCTCTACCTTTTTGTGGCAGGGCTTCTCCTTGTGAATGTTCTTGAGGGCATACTCCTCTACAAGGCAAGCGTGAGCAGGACTGTGATAGTGATGCCTCCAAAGGTGGAGAAAGAGTTCTGGGTATCTGGAGAGGAGCTAAGCTATTCGTATCTTGAGCAGATAGGCGAGTATTTAGCGGACAGGATACTTAATGTGTCTCCTGCCATTGTAGATAAGTCTTTAGCAAGTGTTTATCCCTTTTTAACTACCAATCCAGAGGAGCTAGAGGCGATAAAAGAGGTTTTTGCGAGCTATACAAACTCCATTAAAAACAATGACTGGTGGCAGAGCTTTTATCCCATGAAAGTGATTGTAGATCCTCAAAATCAGACCTTAGCTGTAGAGGGCATACTCAAGAAATTTACTGGCAACACATACATAGGAGAGGAAAGAAGGACGATAGTTTTTAAATTCACCGTTCAGCAGGGCAGGTTTATAGTCAGGGAGGTAAAGTTATGAAAAAGCTTTTAAGTCTTCTGTTTTTCTTGTCTGTTGTTTTAGCTCAAGAGAAGCCGTCTCCTGTTGTGGTTATAGAAGATAGCGGTGGCTGGCATTATGTTAATGTATCTTTGACTGATATAAACAGGATTGTGTGTCCTCAGGCTATTAAAAGTGTAGTCTATTCAAAGGAGAAGGAGATATCTGTAGAGGTGCAGGAAAGAAATGCTTATGTTAAGTTTCTTCCAAAGGTTTTACCTGATGGAAAGGTGGAGCTGTCTGATATTCCAAGAGAGCTATATGTAGATTGTGGGGAGAAGGTCTTTCAGCTAATTCTTGTGCCAAAAAGAATTCCTGCTGTTGTGGTGGCTTTAAGGGTGCCTCATGAGGATAAAGAAAAGGCAAGGCAGTTAGAGAGGTCAGGGGATTACGATAGTGTCCTGCTAGGTCTTGTGAAGAGCGTGTATATGGAAGAAGTGCCGGAAGGCTATGAAGTAAAGCTTATCAACAAGCCATACAGGTCTTTTGAGGAGCTTGACATGATACTCTACAGGGTTTATGAGGGCAGTATGTATTCTGTAGAGGAGTATGTATTGCAGGCAAAGACAGATTTAGAGCTTTGGGAAGGTCAGTTTATTCCATACCTTAAGCAGCCTTTGGCTATAGCTATAGTTCAGCCAGTTCTCAAAAAAGGACAGACAACAAGGCTTATAGTGGTGAGGAAAAATGCTTAAGAAGTTTGAAGGAGAGAAGAGAAAGCAGTATATAGCTTTAGGTGTAGCGGTAGCCTTGCTGGGTGGTGGTATGTTTCTTCTGTCAGAGATTTTTGGCAAGAAAAAGGAAGAAAAGCGAGAAGGACCACCCGTTAAAGTGGAAGCTCCTCCTCCTAAGAAGACAGAAGAGGAAACCTTAAGAGCCTTATACGGTGAGAAGATAACACAGCTGGAAAAGAGAATAGAGGAGCTTGAAAGACGGAATAATCAACAGCAACAGAAGGGTCAATCTCCACCCCCCATAGCTGAGCTTTTAGGTTCTCCTCCTCCACCCCCACCCCCACCCCCTCCACCATCTTCTCCACCTCCAGCGACTTCGCAGGGAGCTGGTCAGTCAGGTCAGCAGGGAGAGGCTAAAAAACCAGAGCCACAAGTTCTCGCTGACCTGATAGTTATCAAAAAGGGAGAGGAAAGTCCAGCTACAAAAAAGGAAGAAAAGAAAGAGGAGATAAAGCCTGCTCCTCAGGTTCCTCAAAGTCAAAGCAAAAAGAGTTTAATTCCTGCTGGAGCTTTTGTAAAGGCGGTTCTTCTTTCTGGGCTTGATGCTCCTACTGGAGGCAAAGCTCAAAGCTCTCCTCATCCAGTTTTGATAAGGATAGTGGATAAGGCGGTTCTACCAAACCTGTGGAAGGCGGACATAAAAGATTGTTTTGTGATAGGGTCTGGTTATGGAGATTTACCATCTGAGAGAGCATACATAAGGCTTGAGGTGCTGTCCTGTGTGAAAAAGGACGGAACTGTGGTAGAGAAGAAGGTAAAGGGCTATGTAGCAGGAGAAGACGGAAAAGTAGGGTTGCTTGGCAGAGTAGTATCAAAGCAGGGAGCAATTTTAGCAAGAATGTTGTTAGCAGGCTTTATAGACGGCATATCAAGAGTTTTTCAGCAATCAGGTTCTACAGTCATTGTATCTCCGCAGGGGTCTCTTACGACTATAGACCCAGGGAAAGCTTTGAACGTGGGTATTGCAGGCGGTTTTACGTCTGCGGCTAAAGAACTTGTAGAACAATACAAGAAGCTGGCGGATGAGACTTATCCTGTGGTGGAAATAAACGCAGGAAGGAAGGTAGATGTAGTTTTCTTGCAGAGCATAGACTTTTCTTCCGTGGAGCAAGAACAGGCTGGTAAGCAAGAGAATAAGCAGGAGGGCAATAAATGAAGGTTGTTTTAATTATGCTGTGTTCTGTTTTTCTAAGCTCCTGTGCAAAGATTTTATTACCTTACGAAGAAAGCCAGCTTTGTAAAAAGGGAGCTAATTCTGGCTATTGTGGAAGGCTTTCAGATGTCTATGAGCAGACTTTGAAGGAGGAAAGGAGATGAAAAAGCGGGTATTAGCAATAGCTCTATTTTTGACTTCTTCATGTGCGGGAGCTGTTAGTAAGCAAGAAAAGGTTCAATTGAAAGATTTACCTGAGACTTTTACGCAAAAAGAAGAAAAGCAAGTAGAGAGCCTGTATCAAAAGGAAGTTCAGGAAAGACTTTTTGAACTTGCAAGGACTATCCCAACTCCTTTGCGTGTGCCTGACAACATTATAAGAGTATTTGTTTTGCCTTATGTAGATGAAAAAGGCAATTTAGTGTCTCAGAAGTATATCTTCTTCAGAGCGGAGGAGGGCAAGTGGATACTTGGTGAGTATCTTCTGCAGAGGGGCAAGCCCATAAGGGAGCTCAGGCCTCTGGAGGAGAATGGGAAATGACCACAAAGGAGTTTTACGAAATTCTTGAAAGAGAAAACCTTTCTCGCTATCTGATGCCCCTGTATGAAGAGGATGGTGTGTTCTTTCTCAGGGATGACGGAGTTGGTCTTGCTTTTGAGTGTATTCCTGCGGTAGGAGTATCAGACAAGATATACACAGGGCTAAGAGGTTTTCTCTCTGCAGTGCCTGAAGGTGCAAGTGTGCAGTTTATTCTGTGGGGAGGCTCAGACGCGTTTTCTTTGATAGACTACTGGCTATCCAACAAACTCTCCAACATACACCATCTGAGAGGACTTGACAGTGCTTTGCTTTTAGACATGGCAAAGTCCTATGCGGAGTTTCTGGAAAGGAAGAGAAAAGAAAAGCTCACAAAAAGCTGGCTTGCTACGGTGAAAAACTTCAGGCTTTTTGTTTTTGTGAAACTTGGGGGCAAGCAGGTAGAGCACACACTTTTTGACAGGCTTATGAAGTATCTTGACATGAAGAAGACAGAAGAAAGCGTAGAGACCATAGAAGAGAGGTTCAGGAAGATAGTTTCTGTGAGGGAAAGACTCAGGGGAGCACTGGAGGGAGCCTATCTGTATCCAAGGCAGATGAATGCTCAGGACATGGTGGAGGTTCTCTACAAGTGGGTCAATCCGTCAAAGAGCTGGAGAGAAGTTCCGCACTACGATGGGACTGTGCCGATAAGCAGAGCTGGGGTTCACTCAGATACAAGACTGGAGGTTTACGATGACTGTATAAAAGTTGACGGTCTGTATGTAAGGGCTCTTTCAGTAAAGAGCTATCCAGACGAATTTTCCCATGCGGAGGTATCTCAGTATACCGGGGAGCTACTTCTGGGGACAGATTTTGACTTTGACTACTGGATAGTCCTGAATGCCATAAAACTTCCTGAGAAGGAAAAGGGCAAGGTAAAAAGAGATGCGACCATAGTGCTTTCCCAGCAGGTGCCCTATAACCTTGTGCCACGGCTCAAGTTCAAGCATCAGGATTTGTCCTATGCCATGGAGAGGATAGAGAGGGGTGCAGACCTGTGGCTGATGGACTTTTTAGTGCTTGTGAGTTCAGACAGCAGGGAGGAGCTGGAGCTGAGGACTTCAAGAGTTAAGGCACACTTTCGCAGGCTTGGCTTTGTGCTTGAGGAAGACCTGTATATCAACCTTGCGGACTTTCTTTCTGCCATGCCCTTTGGTTTTGACCTGAGGATGGCAGGCTTTCTATCCCGTCAGAGAGTGAGGGCAGTTTTTGAAGAGAATGTGGCAGACCTTGCCCCTGTCTTTGCAGGTTTTAAGGGCACAAAGCCTGAGGTGTTTCTTTTTGGAACTAACGGACAGCTTGTGGGCTTTGACCTCTTTGCAGGCCAGACCTATCACGGCTTTGTGGTAGGCATGTCGGGAGCGGGCAAGAGTGTGTTTTTGCAGTATCTGGCTCTTAACTATCTCATGTCTGGCTCAAGAGTGTGGATAATAGACATAGGCAGGTCATATGAGAGGCTTACAAAGATAGTAGGTGGGGACTTTATAGAGCTCAGGCCTGACAGTCCCATGAGTATAAATCCTTTTTCTCAGATAAGGGACTTTGCCATGCTTGAGGACTATCTTGAGTTTCTGATAAACCTCTACTATCTGATGGGGGGCTCAAAAGAGGTAGTCAAGGCTCTTGAGGAGGAGAAGCTCATAAGGTCATATCTGGAGGAGGCTATAAGAGAAACCTATCTCAAGTATGGACAGGATAGCTGTGTGGACACGCTTGTGGAGTATCTGAAAAAGTATTCTTCAGACCAGAGGGTATCAGACTTTATCAGACAGCTTCAGCCATACACTTCAACGGGGCAGTATGGGAGGTTCTTTAACGGATACAGCAATTTGAAGTTTGACAAGTTTTTGACCGTGTTTGAGAACGATACGGTGGAGATGGTCCCAGACCTTAGAGACCCTGCCATAATGGTCATGTTCTTTCATCTTTCAAGAGACATATACCTCCAGCAGTCGGACTACCACCATGTGGTAATTATGGATGAGGCTCACAAGTTCATGGGCAATCCCAGAATAGACCTGTTCATAGACCAGGCCTACAGGAGGTTCAGAAAACATAACGCATCCATCATCCTTGGCACGCAGGGCTTTGAGGATTTTATTGCAGAGAGTGGACTGTCTAAGGTGGGGCGTATAGTGCTTGACAACAGCTACTGGGGAATGTTCATGATGCAACAGCCAACCTCTTTCAATGCGGTCAAGAAGAGCGGGAGGATAACGCTATCGGACTATGAGTGGGAGCTTATGGGCTCTTGCAAGAATTACGGGGAGTTTTCAGAAGTTTTTCTTTTCTCTCCTGTGGGGACTGTAAAGCTCAGGATAGTGCTAAGTGAGTTTATGAAGGCTATGTTCTTCACAGACCCGAGAACAAGGTCAAGGATTAAGGAGCTTCTGGCTCAGGGCTACAGTTATCTGGAAGCGGTGAAAAAGGTTCAGGAGGAGCTTTCATGAAGTGGTATGAGTGGGTGCTTGTGCTGTCGCTTATGGTCTTTTCCAACGTGCTGACCTTCTTTCTGACTAAGGAATTTCTTTTAAGGATAAAGACTGTAGATTTGATGGCACTGGGGCTTTACTCTACAGCGGACATGTATGAGAGGCTCCAGAGGGGGGAAGACCCTCAGAAGGTCCAGCAGGACATACTTCAGAGGACTAAAAGGCTTGAGGAGTATCTTTCAAAGCAAAGAGGACTTGTTCTTATAAAGCAGTGTGTTTTGCATGGAGATGTGGAGGACATTACCAATGAAGTGGCTAATTATCTCAGGTCTAATTAGCGTGCTTGGCTACTGGATAAGCCCGGTCAAGATTGTCTATAGTTTTGACACTTCCATGCCCTATCACTGGTGGCTGGAGGTGAGCCTGTGGAGAAAGCCGAAGGTGGGGGATGTGGTGCTTATAGAGCCACCGCAGGATGAATACACACGGGGCAAACTGCTTGTGAAGAGGATAGTGTGTGGAGAGGGGGGCTACATAAAGACTGAGGGACTTGACTACTACTGCAATGGCAGGTATCTTGGCAGAGCAAGGACTGAAGATAGCAGAGGAAGACCTGTCAGGCCTGTGGTTTTAAATCAGAGGATAGGCAGGGGCTATTACTTTGTGATGGGGGAGAGTGAAAAGTCTTACGACAGCAGGTATTTTGGGCTTGTGGAGGAGTGGAGAATAAAGAAGTTCATGTATCCAGTCTCTAAGGGCCCCAGCCTTGACTTTATCTTTGCCAGAGAGAGGTAGCCATGCATGAGTATCCTCTTCTTTTCTTCTTCCTGCTCTTTAGCATGGCCATTCTCTTTGTGGATAAGAGCCTTTTTATCCTGACACTAGTCTTTTTCCTGCTCGGGCTATATGGGCACAGGCTTTTTGGTCTTTTTCTGAGAAGATATGAGTGGGAGCACTACGATAAGGTCTTTGTCCTGCCTTTTGGCAGGAATGCCTATGCGGTAGGAAACAGTATTCTTGTAGGGAAAAAACTTCTGGAGGAAGACAGAGAGGTTCTTTCTGCCATACTCTTTCATGAGCTTGGGCACATACGCTACAGGGATTTTCTTACCACCTTTCTCTTTCTTGTTTTTCTCAAGCTCTCTGCGAGGTTTGTAGACAAAAAAGAGATGCTCCTGTTTACAGTGCTTTTTGGTATGCTTTTTGTGTGGGTTTACTGGCATATGGAAGTGAGGTGCGACATGTATGCAAGGGCTCACGGACAGGAGATAGAGAGGGCTTTAGAGAGGTTTAACTTAAGGTGGCGTCTTGCCTTTATCAGGAATGAGGGATATGGGCAACTGCAGGAAAAGGCCATATATCTGGTTCTCATTTTCCTCTCTGGGCTTTACCTTGGCTGGCTATACCGCACAGGCTTTTAGCTCCCTTTTTGCACAGTTCCTGCAGGTGATACTCAAAAGCCCAGTCTCCGCAGGACATGGCATGAAAGCCTTTGCTTTTGAGGTTCTCTGAGAGCCCTGGGCTGAGTTCTGGATTGAAAAGCTGGTCTCCTCTCGCGTAGACAAAGCAGGGCACTCTCTGGACTGAAAAGCGTCTGAAGACAAGGGGGTCTATCCAGACCTCTGCCCTTATCTGTCTGTCTTTTGATGGAGCTATGATGGACTGGATAAACTCAAGCGTTGGCTTTATGTATCTGCATCCACCTATGCATCCTCTCAAAAGGAGAAAAGCCCTGTCAGAAAGCCCATAGTCCTCTATTGCCCTTGCGTAGTTTATCCACACAACCCTCGGCACAGAAGAGGACATGAGAATGTAAAGCCTTTCATCATCGGCCATAAGAATTTTCCTCTGCTCTTTTTTCTCCTCCACCACAATCCTTCCGTTCTCATACCTGAACCTTGACTTTTCTTCCTCTACTTTCTTTCTGAGTTCCTCCACCTTAAACCTGAGCCTTTCCTTTTCCTCTGGAGATGCCTGTGGAAGTTCTGGCTTTTTGAGCTCCTTTAGCCTTTCCTGCACCTGCCTGTCAAGAGTTTCCAGCCTGTCCTTTATGTCCTGAGCGTGGACTACAGACAAAAGCAAAAGCAAAAGCCACATGGGATTAATTATAGAGCTCTGTAGTTTACAGGTTCCTGTAAACTGGCACGACTTTCCCATTTTTCTCTATACTTTTTCCTATGTGGTGGATAATTCTGCTTTTGCTTGGTGTGGTTTATGGCAGAGAGTGCAGACCCTCTACTGACTACTGGCAGGACAGGGAGAGGGGATGGTTCTGGAAAGAGGTATGCGTGGAGAGAAAGGAAGAAAGGAAAGAGAAAAAGAAGGAGAGCAAAAAGGAAGAGAGAAGGATTCTGCAGAAAACCCGTGTGGAAATTCCGTGGGACATCATAGACAGGCTTGACACAGAAGAAATTGCAAAGCTGGAGGAGGAAAGCAGGAAGATAGCCATAATGTATCCCACGGAAGAGAATGTGAGGGAATACTACAGGCTTCAGAGATACATAGTGCAGAAGGCAAGGAATTTTGCCCTTCAGATAGGTGCGGTTTCCAGAGGGGAGCCTGCCATGTTCCAGAGACCTCAGTATCCTGTGGTCAGAGAGCTCCAGTGGGAAGAAAGGCAGAGAAAGCTATCTGAGGTCTTTTCCCGCTTCAGAAACAGGGCAGGTATAGTGGTGGTTTCTCAGAAGGACTGTCCCTACTGTCAGGCCTTTTCCCCAGTCTTGAGGGCTTTTGCGGAGGATACTCTCTGGCAGACAAGGGAGGTTTATATGGAGG
>FWWL01009265.1_pt1 | contig 12056 bp, 10 predicted proteins | sample 2228331 | NCBI WGS metagenome assembly FWWL01 (sample SAMEA103939775, study PRJEB20133) | metagenome | reverse complement strand
TTGTTTTCCAATTCCTATAACCGAAGAGTTGTTTACCACCCAGAAAATTATTTTCTATAAAAGAAAGAAAACGGTATGTACATTTTTCGTGCTTCATTTTAGGTCTGTTGAGTTTTACGGGTTTGAATGATAGCTTGTGTTGCCAGTTCATGTTTTTAATTCTTTCTTCCATTACCTTAGGATGATCGCCTTTAAAAATGGGAACTTTCGACAAATCTCCATACGAAAATTCGTCGTTTGCTAATTCGATAGTTTCTTTTCCCGAGTGAATATTGTCTTGTATAATTTTTTTTTGTTTCATGACCGATGGTGGACGAACATAACCATAGTGATATACATAAGCAGGCAGGTGTATAACGTTGAGTTTTTCATTTGCTCCCTTACGAAAACTGTTTGCATCGTTGTATGAATATATGCCTTTATTGTTGCGAATGATACGTATTTCTTTACGGCACCAGCCGTGAATAGGCAAATAATGCTGATAGTCACCAAAGAAGTGATAATATTGTAGGGTAAATCCATCTACAATATCCTGATGAAGATACGATAAACAGGCTTTTTGAATAACATCTAAATCTTTTTCGTGGATTACTTCGTCGGCTTGTAAATAAAAGCACCAGTCGCCAGTGCATTGTTGAAGAGCGGCGTTGGTTTCATGTGCAAATATCTTTCCGCCTTTATACAGTTGTTCATCCCATGTACGATGTATAATTTTTATTTTAGGAGAGTTGATAGAAAGAATTTCTTCCTCGGTTGTATCGTCTTCATCGTTGTTGCCCAACGCTACAATAAATTCATCTACAATAGGCAGAATGCTTGCAATTGATTCTTTTACCGGAAAATACAGCTTAACTGCATTCCTAACCATAGTAAATCCACTAATCTTCATTCTTCTTTTTACGTTTAAGAATTGACCAGAAACTACTGTTGATAATTTTTCTTAACCAATCAAACTGCAAAGCTATATAAAGAAATAATGTAGTAATCCAGATAAAGAAAGTATTGAACCAGAAAGTATCAATTTTCATACTGCCAATTTTTTTGTAGGGGGCATAAAAGTGTGCTCTCCCATAGTTAGAATCTGGCTCTTTAAATATTGGTTTAGTGAGTTGCACCAGTCGTTCATCTTCTTCTACAAGGGTTTGAAATGTATTTTTATTAGTAACTAAATCGGCTAAAGAGATGTTATAATTATCTTCTTTTAAGTGAATAATTTCTTCTTTGGTATATTTGGCTGTAAGGTTGTTTAAAATTTTATCGCCTTCGGCAGTGGCCTTGTTGTATTCTTTAACAAAAAACTTACGTTTGCTTTCCAGATAATTGCGAACTTCTTCGGCAGTTTCATTTGAAAAATTTTGTGGACTTAGTTCATCAAACAAATTGAATGTTTTTTTTGCGAAGAGCTTTTCCATTTCGTTTATTTCATTTTTGATGATATGTAAGTTCTTTTCAAAATCGGTTGTTTTTTTCTCCTGCGAAAGTTGCTGTTGACATGCATCGAGCCTGTTTAAAAGTTCTGGAATAAGATAATTGAAGCGGAATTCGTAAAAGCTTTTTTGAAAATCAGTATTAAAGAAATGTTGTTCCCACTTGTTCTTTTTGAATTGAGTTACGGCAAGGGCTTCAAATGCCCAACGTGAGGTCATTAAATCTCCTGCTACGGGCACGAAGCGAACATTAGCTACCGACTTGTGAAGTTTGTCAAATTTAACAATAACTCCGCTTAATAAAAGTTGAGGCACCAATATAAATGGAATAAGGATATAAATGGTAACTACCGAATTTAAGGCAGAAGAAATATTCAGCCCCAGCATATTAGCAAAACAGGCTGTTGTAAATAATATCCAGTAATATTCAAGCGTAAGTCCCTTTATGCCAAGTATAGTGTTTCCGATAAGCACAAAAGAAATCATCTGAATGGCAGATAAAATAAACATGATGACAACTTTTGAATTGATGTAGCTGAAACGGCTTAGGTTAAGAAATTTTTCTCGTTGTAAAATTTTTCTGTCCCTGATAATTTCTTCGGCACTTACAGTTAAACCAAGAAACAACGCCACCACAATAGCCATAAAAAGGTAGGCAAAAAGATTTTCATTTTCGGCAAAAATATAGTGGTCACCTGCAATATATTTGGTAAAATATCCTAAAATGATAGCCAATACAGGTGCTTCAAGAAAGTTTAGCAAGATGTATTGTTTATTGGTCAGTTTTGATAAAACATCACGGGTTAGAAATATTTTAAACTGTTTCCATCGCGATGGGATATCAAAATTGTTTGCAGGGATAACCTTTTCGTATGGTTTTTCTTTAAAATTTCGGTCTATCGTTTCTTTATATAATTTAAACCATTCTACGGGTAAAAACTTTCTGTTTCGGGTAAGTTTGCCATATTCGTCAACAACCTTTGTTTCAACAATCTGCAATACTTGTTCGGGATTTACATTGCCGCAGCATCTACATTCACTTTCGTCAGCGTTTACATGCTGAATGGCTTTTTTGAAGTAAATGAGCGATTCAACAGGATTTCCGTAATAAATGGGGTAGCCACCTTTGTCAAGTATGAGTAGTTTGTCAAAAAGTTTAAAAATGTCCGACGAAGGTTGGTGTATATTGACTATAACAAGCTTTCCTTTTAAAGTAATTTCTTTTAGTAGGTCCATTACCATTTCTGAGTCCATCGAAGAGAGCCCTGACGTTGGTTCATCTACAAACATAACATTAGGCTCGCGAACAAGCTCAAGGGCTATATTCAACCTTTTTCGCTGCCCACCGCTAATGTATTTATTTAATGGTCCGCCAACCTTTAAATTTCGTATTTCATAAAGGTCTAAATCGAGCAAAACTTTATTTACAACATCAACTAATTGTTCTTCAGTAAATTTAGCAAAGCAAAGTTTTGCATTGTAATAAAGATTCTGGAAAACTGTAAGTTCTTCAATTAACAAATCGTCTTGCGGAACAAAACCAATAATGCCTTTAATTTTATCTTTTTCGTAATGAACATTAAAGCCGTTTATGGTTACTTCGCCGCTCAATGGGGTAATGTTGCCATTCAGAATGTTAAGCAGTGTAGATTTTCCTGCTCCACTTCCACCCATTACACCGATTAGCTGACCTGTTTCTTCGCTAAAGTTGAAATCGTGCAGACCGTTATCGGAGTTTTTGAATTTAAACGATACATTTTTTGCTGTAAAAGTAATTTTGGCAGTTTGTTTGGTGCTTAAAAATGTAGCAACAACATCGCTGTAATATATAGGTGGGAGCTTAGGACCACGTAAGGTAGAGCCTTTAACTAAAATGTAAACACGTTTAGGGTAGAGCAGTTGACCGTTTAGATAAATGGTGTCGTCGCCAATATATCCAAAAGCATACATGTTTGTGCTTTCGATATGCAGAATGACAAGCTGACCGTTCAGATGTGGGTTATACATGTGTTTGGCTTCTGGAATCTGGTTGTTTTGTTCGTTATCAATGATTAAAAGATGTTGTTTGTAAGGAATAGTGTTTGGTTTGTCAAGAATGAGTGCTTTACAGTTTTCATATTCGTTTGTCGGAATGTTAAAAGTTTCTGCAACAGTTTTTACAAATTCGAGTTCGTACTCAGTTACCGAATTATTGTAATTGATAAATTCGAGTAATTTGAGCAATACCAGTATTTTTTGCTCCTGACGTAATTCATCGTTAATATGTGAACAAATGGCTAATACTTTAACACTATTTGCTGATAAACGTTTTTTTCCTTTTTTGCCTCTTTGTTCTTCTACATACTGCATGAAGAGCTTAAGATATTGGTCAACAAGCTCCTGGCTTAGCTGCTGTTTTAGGTACGATGCTACAACTTCTCGTCCTCTTTCACTAACTTCACTTGCGCTATCGTTGTCAACATCGGCAATGATAGCAAATAGCCTCATCAGAGCTCTTAATATAGTTTCGCTCATAATTCATTATTTTTATCAAAGGTTAAAGATACAACTTCTTTTTTGTTTTTTAAAAAAACAATCATTTCATTGAATTATGTTTAATTTCGTTAAAAATAATGCTGTGTTACATAAAGGCATAATATTTGATAATATAATATCATAAAATATTGAAATATATTTGATTATCTTGTGATGTTGAGTGTACTTGTTAAAAAAAATGTAATTGTTAGTAAAAATAATAAGATAATGCGTAACCCTAATATTAAATCATCGTATTAATCTACGAAAACCAAATCGAAAATGACTATGAGGCAGTTGAAAATTAGCAAACAGGTAACAAACAGAGACAACGTTTCTTTGGATGTTTATTTACACGAAATAGGAAAGTTAGACTTACTGTCTATTGATGAAGAAGTTGAATTAGCTCGTCGTATCAGAGAAGGCGACCAGGAAGCTTTAGATAGGCTTGTAAAAGCCAATTTAAGGTTTGTTGTTTCTGTTGCTAAGCAATATCAGAATCAGGGCTTAAGTTTACCGGACCTTATAAATGAGGGCAATTTAGGGCTTATGCGTGCAGCAATGCGTTTCGACGAAACACGCGGCTTTAAGTTTATCTCTTATGCCGTTTGGTGGATTCGTCAGTCTATATTGCAGGCACTTGCAGAACAATCACGAATTGTTCGCTTACCACTAAATAAAGTAGGTTTGCAAAACAAGGTTGTAAAGGCTTCTGTAAAGCTAGAACAGGAATTAGAAAGAGAACCCACTCCCGAAGAAGTTGCTCAATATTTAGACTTGCCTGTTGATGATGTTAAGGCATATCTGAAAGCATCGGGCAAACATGTTTCAATGGATGCTCCCGTTAACTCAGAAGAAGAAGCTACTTTATTAGACCTTTTGGCAGGCGAAACCGATGAGATACCCGACAATCTCCTGATTACCGATTCGCTTAGAACGGAAATAAATCGAATATTGAATACATTATCTAATCGTGAAGCTGAAATTATTCGTATGTCTTTTGGTTTAAATGGTTACCATCCTCATACGCTGGATGAAATTGCTGAAAAGTTTGATTTGACAAGAGAAAGAGTCAGACAAATAAAAGAAAAAGCTCTCCGACGTCTGAAACATTCATCGAAGAGCCGCCTGTTAAAGAGTTATTTAGGTTAATTTTGCTTGAAGTTATAACCTATCTCAAAGGCCTGGAGGTTTTGATTAACAACTTCCTCGCCTTTGTTTTTGAACATTTGTTTAATTGCAGTTTGCATTTCGTCTTTTCCAAATCCAAGATAAGGAGCTGAAGCACCGAGTACTATCATGTTTATTACTTTGTCATTGCCTAATTCTTTTGCTATTTCATCGGCAGGGATTAACACGTGATTTTTTACTTTTTTTACTTCGTTGAAAATCTCGTCTAATGGGGGATAATTCGGAATATTTACAAAAGGAGCTTTGTTGGCAATGAGCCATCCTGCTGGATTAAGATAAGGCAAATAACGAAGTGATTCCATAGGTTCAAGTGAGATAATTAAATCGGCCTGCCCGCAGGGAATAAGGTCCGAATAAATGGGATTATCGGATATTCGCAAATTTGACATTACATCACCACCACGTTGACTCATTCCGTGAACTTCGCTTTGTTTAAGGTACATGCCTTTGTTTAAAGCTGCCAATCCAATTATTGCTGCAACTGAGATGATACCCTGACCACCTACACCTGCTAATATGATGTCTTTTTTCATACGATTCAAAAATTAAGAGGGTTAAACAGATTGTTTTTTAAATTTTTCTCTCATTCGCTTGTTCAATGTAACAATACATTCACGCTGCGGAATGATGACTGAAACACCGTTATATGCAAGTTCTTCTTTAATTGCTTTAACATTTTCTTCGTGATTTTTTGGAAGAGGTTTCAACACGCGGATGTGTTCTTCTGGAACTCCAACGCCCTTGCATATTTCTACCAGACGATTATATGCAGCCGATGGTTGACCGCCAGTCATTGCAGTAGTGAAGTTATCGAGAATAAATACTTTTACGTTGGCATTGTGAGTTACACAGTCTATTAAGCCAGTGATACCGCTATGGGTGAATGTGCTGTCGCCGATAACAGCAATGGCAGGTGTTAGTCCGGCGTCGGCGGCACCTTTTGCCATGGTTATGGATGCTCCCATGTCCACACACGAATTGATGGCTTCAAGAGGTGGGAGGGCACCAAGGGTATAACATCCAATATCGGAAAAAACTCTGCCTTTTGAATAATCTTTTAATGCCTCATTAAGAGCCAGATAAGTATCATTGTGGGGGCATCCTTTGCACAGTGCAGGTGGACGTGGGGTAACAATAGATGGCACAGATAATCCTTGGGTTACAGGTAATCCTAAACCTTTGGCAACTATAGTAGGATTTAATTCGCCATCGCGTGGTAAAGTTCCATCAAGTCGTCCATGAACAGGTTTGCCCAGATTGAGCATGCCTTTTAAGTAATCCTCAATAAGTGGGTAGCCTTCTTCAAGTACAAGTATTTCGTTGCATTCGTCGTAAAGACGTTTTACCATTTTGCGGGGTATTGGATGTTGTCCGATTTTTAGAATTGGATATGGACAACCGTTTGGATAGTTTTCCATTAAATAATTGTATGCAATACCACATGCTATAATCCCCAATGAATGATTGCTTCCTTCAAGGTATTGATTAAATCCTGAGATTTCGGCTTCGTATTCTAATTTTTCCTGTAGGGAGAGAAGTTTTTTGTAATTTCTGCGTGCGATAACAGGTAATAGCACAAACTGACGCAAATCCTGGGGTAATCTTAGCTCGTTTTGCTTTCTTACTTCTGTTTTTCTTTTTACACCTGAACGGCTGTGAGCCAGTCGTGTAGTGATACGCATCAATGTTGGTAATCCATATTTTTCTGATAAGTCGAAAGCATAATGAACCATGTCATAGGCTTCTTGCTGATTAGAGGGTTCGAAGGTAGGAATCATTGCAAAATCGCCATAGAAGCGGCTGTCTTGTTCGTTTTGAGAGGAGTGCATAGATGGGTCGTCGGCAGCAACTACAATAAGACCGCCGTTGGCACCGGTAATAGATGCATTGATAAAACCGTCGGCAGCAACATTTAATCCTACATGTTTCATGGTTACCATGGCTCTCTTGCCAGCATAAGACATGCCAATAGCAGCTTCCATAGCTGTTTTTTCGTTTGCACACCAGCTGGCAACTATATTGAGCTCTTTTGCCTGTTTAGATGCATGAACATATTCAGGTATTTCAGTAGACGGAGTGCCAGGATAGGCATATATTCCCGATAAACCAGCATCAATAGCTGCCTGAGCTATAGCTTCATCACCAAGTAACAATAATTTTTCCATGTCAAAGTGTTTTTTTATTTTTTTCAAACATAACGGATTTTTTCATTCTGACCAAAGATTTTTATCAAAATTTTTGGCAATATTAACGGCTATGAAACATTGAGTGATGTTACGATATAATAGTTGCGATAATGGAACGTTGTCCTCCGTGTTTACGGAATTCGCACAGGTAGATGCCTTGCCACGTTCCAAGTTGTAATTTATGCTGACTGATGGGAATAGTAATAGATTGTCCAAACAGGCTTGCTTTGATATGTGCTGGCATGTCGTCGCTACCTTCCATGGTATGCTTGAAATGTGGAAAATGTTCGGGTATCAGGTGATTAAAAAATGTTTCAAAGTCGCTACGTACCGTAAAGTCGGCATTTTCGTTTATTGTTAAAGCTGCTGAAGTATGCTGAATGAAAAGGTGTAAAATTCCTTTTTCAGGAAGAGGCGACAACATGTCTTCTATTTCCTTTGTGATTAGATGAAAACCTTTTGGATAAGCTTTTAACAATATTTGTTTTTGTATTACCATAAATTCTTGCCAATTTTACAGCTTTAAAGATAAATCATTTTGAAATAACTTGCTAAATGAACTGGCTAAATACCTATAGTATGATATGTTTTTTTTTAATGGTATTTGCCAGTGTTTATTCACAGGAGAAGAGGATAGTACAGGTCAAAGGAGTAATTACTAATCAACGAAATGAGGTGCTTCCTTATGTTTTTATTTACGACCAGTTGGGGAAAAAGGGTTATCTGGCAAACGAGGCAGGGGAATTTAGTCTTTTTGTTGAACGTGGTACAGAGCTTATGTTTAGTTGTATGGGGCACAAAAGGCATTCTTATCCAATTCCGCTGGTTGGTAATACTAACTTGTTGTTTTTGAAGGTTAAGCTTACACCAGATACCATTCTATTAAAAGAAATAACCATTTTTCCGTGGAAAACCTATCAGCAATTTATTCAGGCAGTATTAAACACTGTCATTCCCGATGATGATTTAGCAAAAGCTGAAAGGAACATAGAGCTTATGAAGGAACAAATGTATCTGGCAGAATACGATGAACAGTTTCAATCGCCAACAATAGCCTATAAAATTTCTCAACATCAGCGAGCTTCTGACTTGTATTGGAAAGGACAGACTCAACCCTTGCAAATATATAATTTAATGGCATGGCAGGAGTTTGTTCGCTATTTAAGAGAGGGAAAATTTAAAAATAAAAAGTAAGGTTAGAATACAGGTATTTCTTTGTTTGTTTTAACTGTATCTTTTTTCTTGTAGGGTATATGAAGTAGTTGTCCGTTTTTATACTCGGCTTTCATTTCTAACTGACCATTTGGTTTCCATAAGGTGAGTTCACCGTTATATTGTCCAAAATTATAAGTAATCATGCTTTTTAGCTGACCATTTTCGTACCATGTTTTTGAAATACCATGTTCTTTGCCATCAACATAATAATCTTCAGATTTTTTCTGGCCGTTGGGATAATAAGAAACCCATGTGCCCTGTTCCAATCCATTTTTGATATAGCCTTTGCGTTTTTCTTTGCCATTTTCGTACCAGAAAATCCAGTATCCATCTTCCAGTCCGTTTGAATAGTTGCCAGATGCTTCAGACATTCCATTCTCATACCATGTTTGAAAAGCACCGTTTTCGTATCCTTCGTTGTAAACTACTTTTTTCTTAACATTACCGTTTTCGTACCACGTAACCCACATTCCGTGTTCTTTATCTTCCTTGTATTTTCCGGTTTGTTGAATTTGACCGTTTTCGTACCATGTAATCCATTCACCATGGCGAAGTCCTTCTTTAAAAAATTTCTTTTCTTTTTTTTTACCATTCTCGTAAAAGGTAAGTTCTTGTCCGTTGGGCTTGTCGTTTTTATAGTAGGAAATTGATTTTAGATTTTTATTTTCGTACCATGTTTTTTGGATTCCTTCTTTTTTCCCAGCATTGAAATTTTCTTCTATCAGAGTGTCTCCGTTGTCTGTATATACTATTTGCCTTCCTTCTTTAATACCATGATTGAATCTCATTTCGGCAACTTTTTTTCCTGTTTTGCCATAAACAAAAGACATTCCATGTAATTTACCGTCTTTATAAAAATAGTGTTTCGATATTCCGTCAATATTCAGATAACATTCGCCTGTAAAAGGGAGGTTTCTTTGATCTTTCACTATGCCATCAATGGTTTTTAATTCGGAGCAATCGCATACACGGGTGCATGAGAAAAATACGCTACCTGTAACTAATAAAATTATAATAATGTAAACTTTAGATAGCATTGATTTTTTTTTTTTGCTTTTACGAAACTATTCGAAGAAAAGTTTCAAAATGACCTGTTCAATTTTTTGTTTTATTAAATGACTGGCTAACGGACTGTTGTTCACAATAATACAAAAGGCTACGGTTTGATTTTTACTGGGGTGAATGTATCCTGCTAGGCTACGAACACCAGTCATGGTTCCTGTTTTTGCTACAATTTTACCTTCGGCTTTGGATTTATTGAACATCTTAGTCAATGTACCTGATTTGCCTGCTACAGGTAATGATTGATAGAATATTTTTTTGAAACTACTGTTATTATACATAAATTCGAGGATACTGATAAATTGCTGCGTACTTACAGCATTGAAGCGTGAAAGACCAGATCCATCGAATAATATCATATTTCCGGTTTGCTTTTGCCAAAAGCGATTAATAGCTTGACAACCCATTTCGGAGGTGGTTGCTTTGTATTGCTTCCATCCACATAATCTTGAAATATGCTCGGCATAAAGGTTGATACTATACAAATTTGTTAATTTTACAATTTCGCTTAAGGGTGGAGAATAATGTGTGTAAAGCAGCGTGTTTTTCTCGCTGCTGTCTGGCGAATAATTGTATTCGTAACGATACAGAACAGTGTCTGATATTTTAATATTTGATTGCAATAATTTGTTTTTTAGTTCTATGGCAGCTATTTGTGCAGGATTTGCAATAGAACCCCGAACTTCGAAACTATCTTTATGTTCGGGAATGAGACCAACAATTAGGCGTGTCGAATCAAACACATCACCATAAATAACGCTCTGGTCGTTGGTAATTTTTGATTTTTTTAATTTGTTAATTAGTTCAATCGGCATCGAAGGCGGATAGTAGTAAATGAGCTTGGCATTATCGGTTGAATCTTTTGTTGAAAAATAAAGGCTGTATTCGTTGTTGTATATGCTGAGTCCACATGGTGAAGCACCATAATAATTGGCTACATCGCCAATAATCCAAGTAGAAGGTGGCAGATTATACTGAAAAAACATCGCATCGCCTACAATGTTCCCTTTTATTGCTTTTACACCAGATTTATGTAATGCAAAAACTACCGAATCGAAAGGATGGTGTTTTTCAAAATAGGCTTTAAAATAATGGCTGTAAAATGTAGGGTCGCCGTAGCCTTTGATGATAAGATTACCGTGTAGAATTGAATCGTGGATGTAGCCTGTATAATAAAATTCTGTTTTAAAACGGTAGTTAGCTCCAAGTATATGTAATCCTGCACCAGTTGTGATAAGCTTTACTAAAGAGGCCGGATTGAGGTTGTAGTGTCCGTTGACGTCAAGCAGCAACTGATTTTTGGTAATATCTTTGGCTGTAAAAGCCACTATACTTCCTTTCCATGAGGAATCGGTAAATAAGGGAATAGCTTTTTTTATGTAGGTGCTATCGCCAGTAAATGATTGAGCAAAAAGAATGCACGAACTTAATAAAAGAAACAAGATAAATACTACTTTCACTTTTTTTTGCAAAGGTAATTTTTTTTTTAATGCCTGCAAACAGCTACAAAGAAACAGGTGAAGATTATTTTATTATTGGAATCAGGTTAATTTCATTGTGGTTTTTCGATAAATAATTCGTGTCAATGAGAGATACCTTTTTTACACAAAGCAATAAAGCAAACTGTAACTTTCTTAAAATAAATTTGTTAGAAGCTGTTATTATACAGGTATTGTATGAATCTTATTGTAGTTTTTTATTGTTCTCAATATTCAGTGTAAACATTTTAAGCTTTTTATGTCATTTTTTTTTAAAAGCATATGTTCACAGTCATAGGCCTTTCGAGATGATAACTTTTTCTCATTTGCTGCTTTTAGAAGCTGTTGTTTAAGCAACTCAGGTGAACTTATTCCAAATTTTTAATCCAGGTATTCATAATCTGGATTGGCAAAGGTCAACAAATGAATAATATCGAAAAAAATCTCTGTCTTTTTTTCTTGTTAGTGCTGCTGCTATTTTTGTGGAGAAGATAATGCTAATAGGTACAACTGAAACAGGAACAGTTATTCCAAAATCATTTAGAATCTTGATTTCAGGTTTATAACTAAGATGGTGACTTTCAGCTTCTATTTTAATAAAAAGCTTTGCTTCTTTATGTTGACTTAATCCAAGTTTGTATTTGAGCTCCGGGAAAACTAATATGCGTCTGAAGGGCATTTAATTTTTCATGCTTTGCTTTATATTCAAATTAATTCCATTCTGTTTTAATGAATCTCTACTTCATTGGTCATTTTTACAAAATCTACTCTTGACAGGTTATAACAATCAAAGTCAAAGTCCTATGAAAATCTCTAGATGCCATAAAAGAAACGCAAAGCAGTTCCGCCAAGAAAATGTATTTTTTTTGAATATGCAGATGTATATAAACAATGTACTCAGTATGACATGGGGAGTTGATTATTATTCCCTCAGTCACTCTGAGCCTGTCGAAGAGTGACGCCCACTGCTTGTTATCCTTGGA
>FWWL01009258.1_pt1 | contig 12061 bp, 7 predicted proteins | sample 2228331 | NCBI WGS metagenome assembly FWWL01 (sample SAMEA103939775, study PRJEB20133) | metagenome | reverse complement strand
TGATTCTACTTCCTTATCGCTAATGGTTACACTATCTATTTCTGCTTGATGTAAGAGAAAATTCTGATATATCAACTCTTCCAGAATAGAACATTTTAAGTCAATATTTTCATAATTTTCCTTGTTCGGTGTTTGATAATATTGGTTTTCTATGTCGCTTAGTAATATGGCATTGTTTCCGACAACTGCTACTACTTTGTCAATGACCTGTTTTTGTGAGAAGGACTGCAAAGTAATAGATAACAAGATTATGGTTATTACAGTATTTTTCATGGATAATAAAATTCAACTTTATTTTTTTTTATGTAGTCTTCCAGAGCTTTATTTTCGAGTTCTTCTAATAATTTTTGTTTGCGAGTCATTAAAATATTGGGTATCACAACTTGTTTTGCTCCCCATTCTTTAGGCATAATATCTCCTGCCAGTTTATAGTCTTTTATGTGAACAAGGTACACAAAATTTGAGTCCAGAGCTTCAATGCTTTTATTTGATTTAAGAAATTCGGTTGTATTGGCTATACTAACAGGCAAATAACTCAGAACTTTGTCGAATGAAATCCAGTCGTTATTAAAATCGTTGCATTGATAGGCATATTTGTTGCAGATAACGTCAAGGGCTTTGATGTCCTGAGCTTTTTCGCTTTTGTAAATGGTTTTTAACCGGTTTATTTGATTAAAAGTTCTAGGCACCTGAATAAGAAAGGCTTTGACAATGTTTTCATTTAAGATGAGTTCATTTTGATGTTTGTTGTAATATTCTTCAATTTCAGAATCGCTTACCACAGTGTCTAATTTTTGTGCAATGTATGCTTGCTGATAGCGGTAAATGAGCAAAGAGTTTTTAAATTCTTCAACTTCTTTTGAAACGTCGAGCTTTTCGGGCGATAAATTTTCGTTAGCTAATTTGAGAAGAATTTTTTTCTTTGTCCATTTTTGCAAATATGATTGAATGATGTTGAAAGAATCTTCTTTGTTTTTTGCGTCAATTAAAAGTTCTGAAATATCAGACCAGTATAAATATGAATTGAAGGCACGTGCAACAGCTTTTTCTTCTGGAAGTTCCTGATTACTTGAACACCCAAAAGATAGCAACAGTATAAATGCTATTGCACGATATAATTGCATAGGCTATTTGATAAGTTTTAAAACGTCTTCGTTTACTTTTACTTCGTATTTTTTGCGCAATTCGTCAATCCATTGTTTTTCCAGATAAGATTGGTAATCGGCAGTTATAATACCTTTTGCTTCTGACAATTCTTTGGGTTGAGGAGGGAGCATTTTGTTAACGTAAAAAATAGATTTCTTTTCAGTGTTTACTGAATATTTTTGATTCTTTGAAGCATCGCTATTGAAGGCTATCCGGTCAACTTCGGGAGAATCGCCTTTGCTGAATAAGCGTACGTCTTTCTTTGTCAGGCAGATAGCTTTCTTGTTTATGTTGTTTACTATTTCTTCAACAGTTAACTGTTTTTTGTTGTTTTCGATGGCTTTTATAAACTGGTCTTTGCACTTGTCGCTTTCGTATGTGATAAGATATACTTCGGCTCTGTTGCCCCACATGTAGTTGGTTTTATTTTTTTCATAAAATTCTTTTAAGCCGGTAGTGTCTTTTATTGCTTTTGACCATACCATTTTGTCGGTCAGGTCGAACAATAAGATTCCATCGTGATATTCCTGAAGCAATTGAGCAAATGCAGGATATTTCTTTTCCAGCCGCACATCTTCGTAAGCCAGAATTTCATTGTTTTCCCATTCTTTATATAACTGTTTTGCCAGCAATTTAGCTGTTTCGTTGGTTATGTTTTCTTTTTGTTTGTTTTTGTATGCCATCAGGTAATTAATAAATTTTTTCTGTGTGTAAACAGAATCTTTCAGAGTGAAGATAGGTTTGTCTAAGTTAAGGTTAGCAGGAGCTTTGAAATTGCCGGAATATAAGCTGGTATCAACGTATTTCATGATTTCATCAAGATTTTTCTGGAAGAATGTGTAGTTGTATTCTTTTTTCAGTTTTTCAATAAGTGTTGATTTACTTTGTTGTGCTCTTGGGTCTTTGGCTACTTTTGATGAAAGCTCGTTGCGTTCAGATTCGAACGTGCCCAGTGGGCGCACTTCAATTTTTTTAATGATGTGCCAGCCAAAAGCTGTTCTGAAGGGTTTTGAATAGCTTCCGATAGGAGTTTCAAATGCCGCACTTTCAAATTCGGGCACCATACGTCCTGTTCCAAACCAGGGTAGTTCGCCACCGCGTTTAGCAGAGGATTTGTCGTCGGAATATTCGAGGGCTAACTTAGCAAAGTCTTCGCCGTTTTGAAGTTTTTGGTAAACTTCGTTGATTTTTTCTTCTGCCTTTTTTACATCTTCTTCTTTAGCATCGCGTGCTACCAATACCATGATGTGAGCCACTTTTACATCGCCGGGATTTTCTTTTTTGTCGGTTACTTTAATAATATGGTATCCGTATTGGCTACGAACGGGCATGGAAACTTCTCCTACCTTTAAGCTATAGGCTGTGTTTTCGTAAGGAAGAACAGTAGTAAATACAGTTAAGTATCCAATATCACCACCGTTTATTTTGCTGGCGTCGTCTTCGGAATATTGTTTGGCTAATGTTGCAAAATCTTCACCATTGTCAAGGCGTTTTTTTATTTCTATTGCTTTATTGTATGCGGCTAAGGTATCGGCTGGTCTTGCCAATTCATTCACTTTAATCAAGATGTGGCTAGTACGTATTCTCCATTTCTTGCGTTCATAAGCTTCTTTAAGGATTTTCTCTTCTGTTTCTTTATCTACAAAGTAAGGAGCAGTTAGTTGTTTTCTGTAGCTTTGAAGCTCCTGAACAAAATTGGGCATGGTGTCTAATCCTAAATTCTTGGCTTCTAAAACTTTAAGTTTGAAATTAATGAAAAGTTCCAGATATTCTTTAATGGATTTTTCGTCGCGGATAGAATCTTTGTTGTTTTTGTAGTAAATGCGTTCAAATTCAGATTTTGTTACGGGAATGTTGTTAATGGTCATTAAAATAGGGTCATTCTGTCCTAGCATTGCTTTTGATAGAAGAAGGAACAATGCAAATTTGAAAACGTTCTTCATAGCTGTAATATTTTAGTTATTATTATTCTCTACTATAATTAGGTGCTTCGCTAGTTATGGTAATATCATGCGGATGGCTTTCGACTACTCCGGCATGTGTAATACGAACAAACTTAGCATTGTGCAAATCATTGATTGTTTTTGCTCCACAATATCCCATTCCAGCTCTTAAACCACCGACTAACTGATAGAGCACTTCCGATAAAGAGCCTTTGTAGGGAACACGACCGGTAATTCCTTCGGGAACGAGTTTTTTAATGTCTTCTTCTATATCCTGAAAGTAACGGTCTTTTGAACCGGCCTGCATGGCTTCTATTGAGCCCATTCCGCGGTATGTTTTGAATTTTCTGCCTTGATAAATAATGGTATCGCCCGGAGATTCTTCTGTTCCTGCAAAAAGGCTTCCTGCCATGATGGAATATGCACCGGCAGCAAGAGCTTTAACAATATCGCCTGAGTAGCGAATTCCGCCATCGGCAATAACAGGTATTCCTGTTCCTTTTAATGCTTTGGCGACATCGAAAATAGCACTTAGCTGTGGCACTCCTACGCCTGCAATAACGCGGGTTGTGCAAATTGATCCCGGTCCAATGCCTACTTTAACAGCATCGGCACCAGCATTTGCAAGAGCAAGAGCTGCTTCTCCAGTAGCAATGTTGCCGGCAATAAACTGAACCTCAGGATATTTTTGTTTGGCCTTTTTGAGTAGTTCAATAACTCCTTTTGAATGGCCATGTGCGGTATCAATGGCAATAGCATCTACCTGAGCTTTAATCAATTCATCAATTCGTTCCATGGTTTCGGAGCTAACACCTACGGCAGCTGCTACACGTAAGCGGCCTTTGCTATCTTTGCATGCATTGGGTCTGTCCTGGGCTTTTGTAATGTCCTTGTAGGTTAGCAATCCGATTAAACGATTGTGTTGATCTACTACTGGTAATTTTTCGATTTTATGTTCCTGAAGAATTTCGGCGGCTTTATTTAAGTCAACGGTTTGAGTTGTTGTGATGAGATTATCTTTGGTCATTACCTCGCGAATTGGACGAAGCATGTTTTGCTGGAAACGCAAATCTCTGTTAGTTACTATACCAACAAGTATTTTATCTTCATTTACAACAGGAATTCCGCCTATTTTGTATTCTTTCATTAAATTAAGAGCATCGCCGACAGTACTATCCTGATGAATGGTTATAGGGTCTAAAATCATGCCGTTTTCGGCACGTTTTACTTTCATTACTTCTTTGGCTTGTCGCTCTATGCTCATGTTTTTATGAATAACTCCAATGCCTCCTTCGCGTGCTATGGCTATGGCCAAACGGGCATCGGTTACGGTGTCCATTGCTGCCGATACAATCGGAATGTTTATTTGAATTTCTCTTGTAAAGTAAGATTGTAAAATAACTTCACGAGGAAGTACTTCACTATATGCAGGCACCAGTAAAACATCATCGAATGTTACACCTTCCTGAATAACTTTTTCATCTAGGAATGCCATGAAATCAATGGTTTTTGTTTTTTTAAAATGGCTTGCAAGTTACAAATTTTTTGACATATTTGGTGAAGAAAAAATAATGATGCTGTATGTTAACAAGTTTTAACGCTAAACCCAATACAAATTGGCTTCGTTAAGTTCGGTTTCGCCATTCCAACGATATGCAGCCAGAAATCCGCCTTTTGCTCCACCAAAATCAAGACAACAACGCTTGGGATGAGTAAGGTATGGATAACCTTGTAAATTGTAATGTCCAAAGAAAATAGTATAATTATCCACGGCTATGTTTGTTTGATTCAAATCAATGTTTTGTATTTCTTCTAAGGGCAATCTTTCAGATTTATGGATGAACATATTCTGGATGGGCAAGTTTTTTTCATAATCCCACCATCGGTACCTGAAAAAGATGGTTCTGTCTTTTCCTTCAGGACGGTATTTATGAGTAATTCCTATCAACGATTTGTTGACATTTTCGCGTAATGTAGCATTTTCTTTGCTTCGTTGTATGAGATCTAAAACATTATTATGAGGTCTGATTTTATTTATGGAATAGTCGTCCCACAAGGCATGAACAGCTTTTACATCGCCAAATTCAATAAATAATGGCAAGGTAAATATCCAATTCAGGTAATGGTAAAAAAGTTCCCTATTAGAAGTAAATTCCTGAAACAATGGATAGTAATTAGTCTGAATATAATACCAGAAAGCGTTTTTGTTTTGATTGAATTTATGGTAAAGCAGTGCAATGAAGTACTCGTGATTTCCTGCGATGATAAACGCCTGTTGCTGCTTGTGCATGGAATACAATAGTTCAAGTACTTTTAGATTATTTAAGCCGACATTGATAAAATCGCCAAGGATAAGAATTTTTCTGCCCTCAGGATGAAAGTAGCAATTTTTTGACTCATCCCAGCAATAACCAAGACATTGTAAAAGTGAAATGAGTTTTGTATAGTTACCGTGAATATCGCCGATAAAATCAATTGCTAAACGATGGTCGTCATTCATAGATTACAAATGTAGCGAAGATTTTTTTAATAACCGAACAAAAGATTTGAAAAATTATATGCTTCAATATACTAGTGGTAAAAGATATATTTTGGTTAAGTTTAGCGAACCATTGCCCGAAAAAGTTGTAGCAGTTGAATGCTATTTGCCATGTTCGAAAAAGGTTACACAGATTTACCAACGCTGAATGGCTCGAAAAACTGAGCAATGGAATATAACTCGTTTACAACCGCACCAAAGGTAATCTTATACATCCATTTTGGGTGCATAACCGTAGTTTTAGTAGGGTTTATTTCGCATTCAAAGATATTAAAAATTTTAATTACGTATAAAAAAATTTCTTTAAAACTGAATAAATTTTTACAATCATCAAACAGATTTTTAATTTTTTGTAAACATTTTTGTGGTAGGTGAGAATATATTTTAGTTGTCTTCGAGCAGTTTTTTTTTTATGTTTTCAATTTCTTTTTCTTTGCAGCAGGGAAAAGTACGTTGTTTAAAATAAGCCTGTATCCGGCCGAGTTTTTATGCAATTCAAGTTTAGTAGGTGGATCATAGACAAAATGTTGATAGTCTTCGGGGTCGTGTCCGCCGTAAAAAACGAAGAATCCTTTTCCGTGAATACCATAAAGATAGCGCACTTCGTTAAGAGCTTTGTTTTCGCCCATAATGAGTACGTTGGGTTTTATTAAATCTTTTTTATATGCTGTGCTTTGTCCCATAAATCCTTTGATGACGTTTTCGTGGTTCTGACAAAGCATAGTAGGTACAGGATCCCATTTTGCAGAAAAGTCGAAGAGCGTAAAAAAGTCGTTTTCTTGTTTCACTTTGCGTGTGTGCGATACATCAATGTCAGAATGTTCGTATTCGTATGGATTGGTAATGAGTTTAAAGTTTCTAAATGCTAGGCAATGGTCGTAATTTAGTTTTTGTTGAGCGTTGGGGTCTGCCGGGTCGCCGTCGAAAGGTGTTTCGCAGATATCAACGCCTTCGGCAGCAAGGGCTATGTCGTAAGTGTCGGTTGCTGAGCACATGGCAAAAAGAAAACCTCCGTTAAATACATATTGCTTGATGAGTTTTGCTACTGCCAGTTTTAGTTGTGATACTTTCTGGAAACCAAATTTACGAGCCGTTTCAGTTTGTCGTTCAGCGTCATCTCTGTACCACTGAGTATTCTGATAGGCAGACCAAAATTTTCCGAACATGCCGGTAAAGTCTTCGTGATGCAGGTGCAACCAATCGTATTTGTTCAGGTTGCCTCTTAATACATCTTCATCGTAAATAATGTCGTAGGGAATTTCGGCATACGTAAGCACAAGCATTACAGCATCGTCCCAGGGTAGTTTGTTGGGTGGTGCATATACAGCAATTTTGGGGGCTTTTTCAAGTTTTACAACGTCCATATTAACTTCGGGCTGCGAAATTTCATTGATAATCTGACTTGCTTTGGCTGACGTAATTAGTTCATAAGAAATACCGCGAATGTTGCATTCATTTTGGATTTTAACATCGTGCTGTATAAGAAAGCTGCCACCACGGTAATTGAGCAACCATTGTACATCTACACCATTGAGCAAAACCCAGTAGGCAAGACCATAAGCTTTTAAATGGTCAGATTGGCTGTCGTCCATAGGAATAAGCAAAAAATTGGAACGTGCTGGAAAAATGCTGATTAAATAAATTAGTATGAAGAATAAATACTTCATGGCAAGTAGTATTAATTATGCAAAGATACATTTTATTTTATGCTCTGTCAATGAAATATAAATCCTGGTTGTATTAAAAAATCATAATTTGCATGAAAAAGGCTAAACCTATTGAAAAAAGTATTAATTTAGTAGTTAAAAAGATGCAATTATATTAATTCAGGCAACGTTTTAAGGTGTAAAATTGTCTTACATTAGATAAAACATTCATGCGAAGCAACAGGGACAATACGTCTATACCGGAACATAAAGCGAAGTGGGAAGATATTTATCACGAATATTCCCGCAAGATGTATGGTGTATGTTTACGGTATGCACGTAATGCAGACGATGCAAAAGATATTTTGCATGATGGTTTTATCAAGGTGTTTTCTTGTTTAGGAAACTATAAAGGAGAAGGTTCTTTCGAAGGTTGGATACGTCGGATAATGGTTCATACGGCAATAAATGCGTATCGGAAGTATAGTAGTCGTTGGTTTCCGATGGATGATGAATCGGAAGTTGAGGAAGTATCGGAAGTTACTATTGAAGACAGCATGTCGTATGACGAGTTGGTAAAGCACATCAACGCTTTGCCCGATGGATACAGGATGGTGTTTAACCTGTATGTTATAGAAGGATTTAAGCACCAGGAAATAGCCGAAATGCTGGGAATTTCAGAATCAACCTCAAAGACTCAATTACTGAAAGCAAGAAAACTGTTAATGAAAAAAATAGGAGCTACCAAATATGAAAAAGTTTACTGAAAAAGAATTTGACGAATATATTCGTAGTCGGTTATACGATTACGAAAAGGAACCACCTGCCGATGTCTTTCAATCGTTAAAGAAAGATATGAAACCCAATTATAAATGGTTAACAATAGCTGGCAGTGGTTTATTTGTGATTGCTTTGTCGTGGTTTGTTTATCAGCTTTCGATTGATAACAGTCCTTCCAATGCTGTTTCAACTGTTCCGCAAGTTATCGTTGAAGAAACAATTGCTAATACAAACGAAAGCACATCTAATTCCGACAACAATAAAGCTATATCAAACGTTTTAATAGCGTTGAATCAGGCAAAGACGGTGATTAAAAAGGAATCTTCTGATAAAACACAGGAAACACAAAAGGGATCTGTTGTTCATGATGAGCCAGTTAAATCAACACCTTTGGTAGATAAGAAAGCAAAAGATAACTATGCTTACGACATTACAGTAAGCCCATCAACCTGTAAAAAAAGAAATGGCAAAGCTCAAATACGATGCAGCAATGAAGAAGTATCGTTTTATTGGGAAGATTTGCATATTACTAAACCTATGGTGGATAATTTGAAGAATGGCACTTATAAAGTATTAGCAAAATTAGGCGATAAGGTAATTGATACCCTGCTGGTAATAATTCCCGATAGTGGAAGTGTTAAGGCCAATTTTAATCTTTTTGACACCGTGGTTGGAAATGAGCTGATAACTTTTACCGAAAACCTTTCGCTTGTAGAAAAGAAAAAATGGAATACCGAAAAAAATGTGTCCTTTTACTGGAATTTTGGTGATGGAACAGTATCCGTTCAGCCAGAACCCAGACATGTTTTTGCTAATTCAGGAACCTATCAGGTAAGTTTGGTTGTGAAATCTTTGCCTGGATGTACAGATACAATGGTAAAATCTTATGTAGTAGAAATTCCATTAAACTATGTTGAATTTCCCAATGTTTTTTCACCCAACGGAGATGGCATTCACGATGTATTTTCTCCTGTTTTGTACGATATGAAGTCAATTGAATGTACAATTTTCGACAGAAATGGGGTGTTGATTTATGAATGGAAAACTTTAGATGGTTTCTGGGATGGAAAGATACGTAATACCAATCAGTTAGCATCGCCTGGTGTTTACTATTATATTTTAAAAGGTACGACAAACGCTGGCAAGCCTGTTATTCACAAAGGTATGGTTCAACTGGTGTTATAAATGTTGATTGAATCAGGTATTTTTTTTATATTTAAGAGAAAGCTGTTAATTTCTCTGTTAATATTTTTTTGTACTCTTGGTGTTTTTAGTGTGAGCTAAATTGTTTCACACAAAGTCCATGTCTTGTTCCGATTTATCGGAAAAGCTCACGAAGATTTTTCTTTGTGCTCTTGGTGTGATTTTTTACTTAAAGCTATAACGAGATAAATTCTTGTGTTTGTAGCTTACATCAAAAAGTTGAAGCATCGCAGCTTATTCTTTGTTAAGCAATAATTTTATGGTATTGATAAAATATTCTGTGTCTATTGGCTTCGAAAAGTATTCGTAAAAGCCTGAAGCTTTAATTCTATCTTTATCGGAAGGCATAGAGTAGGCTGTTTGTGCAATAAAAGGAATATGAAGGTATTGTGGGAACTTATTTTGTATTGTTTTCAGCAGCGAAATTCCTTCCCATTGCTGTGGCAGGTTAATATCCAGAATAACCACATCGAATGGTCTGTCGGCTTGTTTTTCAATAGTTTCCAGGGCTTCATCACCTGTTTTAACCCAGGTAACATTGGCAATTGGTTCTAACACAGTGTTTAAAAAGAGTGCGTTAAAATCGTCGTCTTCAACAAGCAATATGTTGCCTTTTTGCTGATTGATGAATGTTTCTATTTGTTTAGCTTCGATGATGCTTTCTTGTGCTTTTTCTGAGGAAACAGGGAGAATAATGTTTACGGTTGTTCCGACGTTTTTCTTGCTAAATATTTCTATTCTGCCACCCATCAGCTTGATAAGCTTGTGAGATAGTGCCAGTCCTATGCCAGCACCTTGATACAGACGATTGTAACCGATGCTTTCTTGTGTAAAGGTTTCAAAGCTTTTTGTCAGGAACGATTCGTCTATTCCTATGCCGGTGTCTGATACCGATATGCATACTTCATTTCCCGGAGCTTTTGTCGAAGTAGAGATCTCTATTTTGCCTTTTGATGTGTATTTAATTGCATTATCAATGATTTCAACAAGTACTTTAAATAGCAAATCTGTATCACATAGAATATTTGGTGTTTCGCCTAGTGCAAAACTGAGCTCAAGTTTCTTTTCGTTGGCTCTGAAAATAAATAAATCACCGGCTTTCTTTACTAATTTGTTCGGATCGCAGGTGTTTATGTGAGGTATAATTTCGTTTGTCTGAACACGACTTAAGTCTAAAATATTGTTGAGCAAATTCAACAATCTGTTGCTGCTTTGAATGATTCCATCCAGGTATTTGTTCAGTTCAGTACATTCGTTATCGCTTAATTTGATTTTTAGTACTTCCGAAAGACCAAGAATGGAACTTAACGGAGTTCGTATTTCGTGGTTAATGTTTGACAAAAAGGCATCTTTCAGATAATTAGATTCTTCGGCTTTTTTCAATGCTTCTTCTACTTGTTTGAGGGCTTTTTCTTTTTCTGCAATTTCTTTCAATAATTGTTCGGTTCGTTGTCTAACTCTGTCTTCCAGTTCTTCGTTAGTTGTAATAAGTTCTTCATTTATTTTTTCAATTTCGAGATTCTTTTCTTCAATGGCTATTTTGGCTTTTTGTCCGATTCGCAATCTCATGTAAGTAAACAACAGAATAAAAAACAGCAAAATAGTAGAAATAATAAAGATATATTGTGAGGTAAGATTTTTACGTAATTTTTCAAGTGCAGCCTGATGTTCTATACGTAGATTGTTTAATTCGTGTTCTTTCATTCCTGAATTTACCAGATATTCTAATTCTACCGTTTTCTGAAGAAGTTGTTCGTTGAAAATAGAATCTTTGAAATCTTTAGTTTTTTTGATTAGTTCAAGTGCTTCTTTGTATTGTTGTTTTTTTTCGTAATACAGGGCTTTGATTTCATAAAAATAATTTCGGGTATCGTGGGTGGTTTCCTGTTTGATAAGTTTTTCGGCATTCGACAGATAATTGTTTGCTTTGTCTAACTGATTGGTAAGGCAGCTTATTTTAGCAAGAGCAATAATGTCTTTTAGTATGTTTTCTTTATCATTATATTCTGTATGAATAACAAGCGCTTCGTTGAAATATTTTTCAGCTTCTGTATATTTTTCCATGGAAAGATAAACTTCGGCCATATTGCCATAATTGTTGGCCAGTGTTCGTGTTTCGCCTGCCTTTTTCTTTATTTCTAAGGATTGCTGAAAATAATCTAAAGCTTTGTCGTAGCTTTTTATCCGCTTATAAATGATACCTATGTTATTTAATGTATAGGATAAATTTCTTTGATCGTTTAACTGCTGATAGATTTCTTTGGCTTTTGTGAAATAGTCGTATGCTTTGTCATAATTGCCCTGATCTTTATTAATTAACCCAAGATTATTGAAAGTTTGGCCAAGAATAGCTTGATTATTTGATTTCATCGCATATTGATAAGCCTTGTTATAATTGGATAGTGCTTCTCCAAGTAAAGACCATTCGTGGAAAATGGCTCCGATACGGTTGTAAACTTCTGCCAGTTTTTTAACATCATTTTTTTGATGTAAGAGCTGTCGCTGAAGGTTTAGATACAACAAAGCTTCTTTTCTGTCAGCTAGATAATAGTTGGTCAGTGCAAGCCCTTCGTATAATCTTTCAAGTTCATCGGTATTTTTTTTTGAGACTATAAAGTTTAAAAGAGATTTACCAAGCAATAGTGCTTTTTCGGGCTGCTTGCTGGCATAATATTTTACTGAATCGATATACAATTTGTAGTTTAAAGTATCAAAAGCTATTCCTTTTGCAAGGGATTGAATATCAATGCAAAGGAAAGAGATAATGATGATTTTAACCGATAACTTCAACATTTTTTGACGAA
>FWWL01005713.1_pt1 | contig 12061 bp, 12 predicted proteins | sample 2228331 | NCBI WGS metagenome assembly FWWL01 (sample SAMEA103939775, study PRJEB20133) | metagenome | reverse complement strand
CCTGGACCAGCCGGCCCTCAGGGGGTATTTGGCCTTGGAGGTGGACGCCGAGAACCTGCGCACCGCCTTTAAGCTCCAGGGGCAGAACCTCTCCCCGGAGGGGTTTTTCATCCCCGGAGGCCGGTTCGTGGACCGGGTGGCCTTTGGGCGGCTTTGGGAGGGGGACTACGCGGTTTTAGATGAGCTTTCCGGCACCCCCTTGGCCCCCCTGGCCGGGGTGCGGGACCTCAAGGCCCTGGAGCGGGGCCTACGCTGCCTCCTCCTCAAGGAGGCCCGTAAAAAAGCCCTGGAGGACCCCTTGGGGGTGGGGCTCGTTCTGGGGTACCTCAAGGAGCTCGGCTTTGAGGGGATGCGGATTAGGCTCCTGGCCCGCAGGGCCTACTACGGTCTTCCCAAGGACAAGGTGGAGGAGGAGGTGAGGTGCCCATGAGGCTTGCGGTGATTGCAGGGCCCGAGGTGGCCCAAGGCTTCCGCCTGGCAGGGTTTGAGGCCTTTCCTGCCCTGACCCCCGAGGAGGCCAAGGCCCGCCTCGAGGCCCTCATCGCCACTGGGGCCTACGCCTTGGTCGCTGTGGAGGAGGCCCTCCTGCCCGATCCTGAGCGGGCTGTGGAGAGGGCCATGCGCGGCCGGGATCTCCCTGTGCTGCTCACCATCCCCGGTCCCCAAGAGGCCTTCAAGGGTGTGGACGTGGAGGCCTATATGCGCAACCTGGTCCGGGAGACCCTGGGGTTTGACATCAAGCTTTAGAATGGAGGGAGGATGATCCAAGGCACCATCCAGAAGATCGCTGGCCCCGCGGTCATCGCCAAGGGGATGACCGGGGCCCGGATGTACGACATCTGCAAGGTTGGCCACGAGGGGCTGGTGGGGGAGATTATCCGCCTGGACGGGGATACGGCCTTCGTCCAGGTCTATGAGGACACCTCGGGGCTCAAGGTGGGGGAGCCCGTGATCTCCACGGGCCTGCCCCTGGCGGTGGAGCTCGGCCCCGGGATGCTCAATGGCATCTACGACGGGATCCAGCGCCCCTTGGAGCGCATCCGGGAAAAGACCGGGATCTACATCACCCGGGGGGTGGTGGTCCACGCCCTGGACCGGGAAAAACGGTGGGCCTGGACCCCTAAGGTGGCCCCGGGGGACCTGGTGGAGGAGGGGATGGTCCTGGGCACCGTTCCCGAGTTCGCCTTCACCCACAAGATCCTCGTCCCCCCTGGGGTAAGGGGCCGGGTCAAGGCGGTCAAGCCCGCGGGGGAGTACACCGTGGAGGAACCCGTGGTGGTCCTGGAGGACGGGACGGAGCTCAAGATGTACCACACCTGGCCCGTGCGCCGGGCCCGGCCCGTCCGGAAAAAGCTTGACCCCAACACCCCCTTCCTCACGGGGATGCGCATCCTAGACGTCCTCTTCCCCGTGGCCATGGGCGGCACCGCGGCCATCCCGGGGCCCTTTGGGAGCGGCAAGACCGTGACCCAGCAGTCCCTGGCCAAGTGGTCCAACGCGGACATCGTGGTCTACGTGGGGTGCGGGGAGCGGGGGAACGAGATGACGGACGTTCTGGTGGAGTTCCCCGAGCTCACCGATCCCAAGACCGGGGGGCCCCTGATGCACCGGACCGTCCTCATCGCCAACACCTCCAACATGCCCGTGGCCGCCCGGGAGGCCAGCATCCACGTGGGGGTGACCATCGCCGAGTACTTCCGGGACCAGGGCTACGCCGTGGCCCTCATGGCCGACTCCACCAGCCGCTGGGCCGAGGCTCTTAGGGAAATCTCCAGCCGCCTCGAGGAGATGCCCGCGGAGGAGGGCTACCCCCCCTATCTGGCCGCGCGGCTTGCCGCCTTCTACGAGCGCTCCGGCAAGGTCGTCACCCTAGGTGGCGAGGAGGGGGCGGTGACCATCGTAGGGGCCGTCTCCCCCCCGGGTGGGGATATGTCCGAGCCCGTGACCCAGTCCACCCTGAGGATCGTAGGGGCCTTCTGGCGGCTGGACGCCTCCTTGGCCTTCCGCCGCCACTTCCCCGCCATCAACTGGAACGGCTCCTATAGCCTCTTCACCGGGGCTTTGGACCCTTGGTACCGGGAAAACGTGGCCCCCGACTACCCCGAGCTCCGGGATACCCTGGCCGAGCTCCTCCAGCGGGAGCAGAGCCTCCAGGAAATCGTCCAGCTCGTAGGGCCGGACGCCTTGCAGGATGCGGAAAGGCTTATCATCGAGGTGGGCCGGATCATCCGGGAGGACTTCCTCCAGCAAAACGCCTACCACGAGGTGGACGCCTACTGCTCCATGCCCAAAGCCTACGGCATCATGCGCATGATCCTGGCGTTCTACAAGGAGGCCGAGGCCGCCATCCGCCGCGGGGTTTCCATTGACGAGATCCTGGGCCCGCCTGTCCTGGAGAGGATTGGCCGGGCCCGGTATGTGCCTGAGCCGGACTTCCCCCAGTACCTGGAGGAGACCTTAAAGGAGATCCAGGGGGCCTTCAAGGCCCTGGCCTAAAGGAGGGCGAGGATGGACCTTCTCAAGAAGGAATACACAGGCGTCACCTATATCTCCGGGCCTCTCCTCTTCGTGGAGAACGCCAAGGACCTGGCCTACGGCGCCATTGTGGACATCAAGGACGGGACGGGCCGGATCCGGGGCGGGCAGGTCATCGAGGTCTCGGAGGAGTACGCGGTCATCCAGGTTTTTGAGGAGACCACGGGGCTGGACCTGGCCACCACCAGCGTGGAGCTGGTGGAGGATGTGGCCCGGCTTGGGGTCTCCAAGGAGATGCTGGGCCGGCGGTTCAATGGGATCGGCAAGCCCATCGATGGCCTTCCCCCCATCACCCCAGAAAAGCGCCTTCCTATTGTGGGCCTGCCCTTAAACCCCGTGGCCCGGAAGAAGCCTGAGCAGTTCATCCAGACCGGGATCTCCACCATTGACGTGATGAACACCCTGGTCCGGGGGCAGAAGCTCCCCATCTTCTCGGGCTCGGGGCTTCCCGCCAACGAGATCGCGGCCCAGATTGCCCGCCAGGCCACGGTCCGGCCTGACCTCTCGGGGGAAGGGGAGGAGGAGGAGCCCTTCGCCGTGGTCTTCGCGGCCATGGGGATTACCCAGCGGGAGCTTTCCTACTTCATCCAGGAGTTTGAGCGCACCGGGGCTTTGGCCCGCTCCGTCCTCTTCCTGAACAAGGCCGACGACCCCACGATTGAGCGCATCCTCACCCCCCGGATGGCCCTGACCGTGGCCGAATACCTGGCCTTTGAGCACGATTACCACGTCCTGGTCATCCTCACGGATATGACCAACTACTGCGAGGCCCTCCGGGAGATCGGGGCGAGCCGTGAGGAGATCCCGGGCCGGCGGGGCTACCCCGGGTACATGTACACCGACCTGGCCACCATCTACGAAAGGGCTGGGGTGGTGGAGGGCAAAAAAGGCTCCGTGACCCAGATCCCCATCCTCTCCATGCCCGACGACGACCGGACCCACCCCATCCCCGACCTCACGGGGTATATCACCGAGGGGCAGATCCAGCTTTCCCGGGAGCTCCACCGCAAGGGGATCTACCCCCCCATTGACCCCCTGCCCTCCCTTTCCCGGCTCATGAATAACGGCGTGGGCAAAGGCAAGACCCGGGAGGACCACAAGCAGGTCTCGGACCAGCTCTACTCCGCCTACGCCAACGGGGTGGACATAAGGAAGCTTGTGGCCATCATCGGGGAGGACGCCCTCACGGAGAACGACCGCCGCTACCTGCAGTTCGCCGAGGCCTTTGAGCGGCACTTCATCAACCAGGGGCAGGAGAACCGCTCCATTGAGGAGAGCCTCAAGATCGCCTGGGCCCTCCTTTCCATGCTCCCCCAGGGCGAGCTCAAGCGGATCTCCAAGGACCATATCGGCAAGTACTACGGCCAGAAGCTGGAGGAGATCTGGGGCACGCCCCAGATCTAGGGGGTAGGGGATGAGCCAGGTGAGCCCCACCCGGATGAACCTCCTGCAGAGGCGGGGCCAGCTTAGGCTCGCCCAGAAGGGGGTGGACCTCCTTAAAAAGAAGCGGGACGCCCTGGTGGCCGAGTTCTTCGCCCTGGTGCGGGAGGCCCTCGAGGCCCGCAAGGCCTTGAACCGGGCGGCGAGCGAGGCCTATGCCACCCTCCTCCTGGCCCAGGCTTTTGACGGCCCCGGGGCCTTGGGGGCTGCGGCCCTAGGGGTTCCCCCCATGGAGGGGGTGGAGGCCCAGGTGGAGAACGTCTGGGGAAGCAAGGTGCCCCGGCTCCGGGCTGAGCTCCCCAAAGAGGGCCTCCTCTCCCCCCTGGGCACCCCGGCCTATACCCTCGAGGCCCACCGGGCCTTCCTGCGCTACGCCGAGGCCCTCCTCCGGGTGGCCAACACCGAGACCCGGCTAAAGAGGCTCGGCCAGGAGATTAAAAAGACCACCCGGCGGGTGAACGCCCTGGAGCAGGTGGTCATCCCCGGGATCCGGGGCCAGATCCGGTTTATCCAGCAGGTTCTGGAGCAGAGGGAGCGGGAGGACACCTTCCGGCTTAAGCGGATTAAGGGCAAGATCGAGGCCCGGGAGGCGGAGGAGGGGGGCCGGCCTAACCCCCAGCTGGAGATCGGCGCCGGGCTTTAGCCAGGGTTTGCGGGTCTTTCCCGGGGCGGGGTCCGAGCCGCCCCGGGGGCTTTTTGGGACATCTGTACCTGGAAAACCCTGGGTCCAGGGGCTAATCTAATACCCGTCGGGGGTACTCCGGCAAGGAGGTGGGGCATGAAAAAGGCCAAGGACATCATGACGACGGAGGTGGTCATGATCCAGGGCTCGGCCACAGTCAAGGAGGCCATCAACCTCATGAAGGAGACCGGCCTCAGGGCCCTGATTGTGGACCGGCGGAACGAGGAGGATGCCTACGGGATCATCACGGAGACCGATATCGTCTACAAGGTAGTGGCCTACGGCCGGGACCCGGCCACGGTTCAGGTGCATGAGATCATGACCAAGCCCGTCATCACCGTGAACCCTGACCTGGCCGTGGAGTACGTAGCCCGGCTTTTCGCCAACACCGGAATCCGGCGGGCCCCGGTCATCCAGGGGGAGATCCTGGGGATTGTTTCCGTGAGCGACATTCTTCGCAAGGCCATTTTCTAAGGCCAGCCCTCTAGGCCCCACCCCAGGGTCCTGGGGTGGGTTCTTCTTGACTGGGTTCAAGATCTGGGGTAGATTCCTCCTGGAGGTGCAAGGATGAAGCGGCTTTTGGGGTTGGTTGTCCTTTTGGCCCTGGCCCTGGCCCAGGTGGCGGGGTGGCAGGCCGTCCCGGCCCCGGGTGGGATCTGCTCTGACGGCTCCCCTTGGCGCTTCTACGTAAGCCCCGGGGATCCTCAAAAGGTGGTCCTGGACTTCCAGGGGGGTGGGGCCTGCTGGGATGCCGCCACCTGCCGCCCGGGTAGCCCCTTCTACCGCCAGCGGGTGGACCTCCGGGAGCTCCAGCTAGGCCAGGGGATTTACGACCGCAAGAATCCGGATAACCCCTTCGCCGGCTGGACCCATATCTTTATCCCCTACTGCACCGGGGATCTGCACGTAGGCCAGACCACGGTGGACTACGGCGGGTTTAAGGTCCACCATCAGGGGGCCCGGAACGTGACCCAGGCCCTGGCCTACCTCTTCCGGAACCACCCCCGCCTCGAGGCCCTCCTTATCACCGGGTGCAGCGCCGGGGGGTACGGGGCTGTTTTTTGGGCCCACCAGCTCCTCGAGGTCTACCCCAAGGCCAAGGTGGCGGTCTGCGGGGATGCCGCGGTGGGGGTGGCCACCCAGGATTTCGCCGGGGCGGCGCGCTGGCAGGCCCGGCTCCCGGGCCTCCCTGGGCTTGCCCCTAACCCCAGGGTGGAGGAGATTTACCGGGCCCTGGCCCAGGCCTACCCCAAGGCCCGCTTCGCCCAGTTCACCACCGCTTTGGACACCACCCAGGTTTTCTTCTATGGCCTGATGAAAGGGGAAACTTCCCCGGGCCCGGCCACGGCCCAGGAATGGGCCCGGGAAGCCCAGGCTAGCCTAGGGAGGCTTTCCGCCCTTCCCAACTTCCGGGCCTACCTGGCCCCGGGGGATTTCCACTGCATCCTGCCCCGGCCGGAGTTCTACACCCTCACGGTGGACGGGGTGGCCTTCCGGGACTGGCTGAAGGGGCTTTTGGAATAACCCTTGGGGGGCTTTGAAGACCCTTTTCGCCTCACCCCAAAGCCTGGGGTGAGGTGGTCTTTTGGGGTTCTAAGCCAAGCCCCGGAGGGGAAAGCGCCAGCGCCGGTCCAGGCGCCATAACCCCACCTCCTGGGCCAGGGCGTAGGCCTGGGCCATCTCCTGGGGCTGGACCCGGCGCCCAATTTCCCGGAACTTGGGCGTCCGGGCCTTCCAAGCGGGGTGGTACTGGTCCATGAGGTTCAGGTAGGTGTCCCGGGAAAGTCCGGCCAGCCATTCCAGGATGGCCCGGGTCTCCTCCAGCATCCCCGGCATCACCAGGTGCCGGACCAAAACCCCCCGGAGGGCGAGGCCGTTTTCATCCGCCTTGAGCTCCCCTACCTGGCGGTGCATCTCGGCCAAGGCCTGCCGCGCCACCTCGGGGTAGTCGGGGGCGAGGAGGTAGCGGCGGCTTTTTCCGGGATCCCAGAACTTGAAGTCCGGCATGTAGATGTCCACCAGGCCCTCGAGGAGGCTTAGGCTTTCTAAGCTATCGTAGGCGCTGGTGTTGTAGACAATGGGGAGCCTAAGCCCCATCTCCACCGCCAGGGGGAGGGCCTCTAAGACCTGGGGGACGACGTGTTCGGGGGTCACCAGGTTGATGTTGTGACAACCCTCTTCCTGCAGCCGGACCATCAGGCGGGCGAGGTCTTTAGGGGGGAGTTCCACCCCTTCCCCCTGCTGGCTGACCTCAAAGTTCTGACAAAATGCGCAGCGCAGGTTGCACCAGCTAAAGAAGATCGTCCCCGAACCCCCCCAGCCCCTCAGGACATCCTCCTCCCCAAAATGGGGGAAGGCGCTGGCCACCCGGGCGTACCGGCCCGTGCGGCAGACCCCCACCTGGCCCTGCCGCCGGTCCACGTTCCGGCACCCCCGGGGGCAGACCCGACAGGAGGGTCCCAGGGTTTCCCAGGCCTTTTCCACCCGCTCCTTGAGCCAACCTTCCTCGTAGGCCCGGAGGTAGCCTGGGGTGAAGCCTTGCCGGGGGAGGAGAAACCGCCCCTCCCCGTGGACCTCCCGGGGAATCCTGGTCCGGAGCATACCCTTCCTCTCATTATGCTCCAGGGGTTAGGCGGGCGTGCACTGACCTTCTTGCCTGCCTCCCAAGGCCTCATAGGCCGTCAAGCCTTGTCCGAACCCCTAGCCAGTTGCGAAGGCTAGGGGAGCCATCTCAAGAAGCCTTATCTGAACCTCTAGAAGGTCAGCCTTAGGGCCTTGGCAGGAATACAGGAAACCGGCTACCCTAGAGGCATGAAGGTCACCCTGGACATCCCCGAGGCCCTTTACCGTAAGGTCAAGGCTAAAAGCGCCCTCCTTGGCAAGCCGGTGCGGGAGATTACCATTGCCCTCTACCAACGCTGGCTCGAGGAGGAAGAAGCCCCCCATCCGGAAGCCTCTCTGGAGGCCCTTAGGGCCTGGTGGGAGGAGGCCGACCGGCGCCTGGCCCAGGCCCCTCCGGGGCCTACCCTGGGGGAGATTCTCCGGGGGGACCGGAAGGGGCGGGGATGAACCGGCTGGTGGTGGACGCCAATGTTTGGGTGGGTAGCCTAGACCCAAAGGACCCTTTCTACGGGGTTAACCGGGCCTTTCTAAAGAAGGCCTTGGGAGAGGGCTACCCCATAGACCTCCCTGCCCTGGCCCTCCTGGAGGTGGCCTGCGTCCTGGCCCGCCGCCTTAGGGACCCGGAGGGGGCCCGGAACCTGGCCCAGGGTATGGCCCGTCTGCCCTCAGTCCGGGTCCACCCCCTGGACCGGGTCCTGCTGGAAGCCCTATGGGTGGGGACGGAGGCCTACCTGCGCTCAGGGGATGCGGTTTACGCTGGCCTGGCCCGGCTTCGGGAAGCCACCTTGATCACCTGGGACCAGGACCTTAGGAGGCTTGGGGGGATGACCCCTGAGGAATGGCTGGCTAACCCACCGCAGCGGGGCCATGGAAGCTAGGGTTGGGGTGAACGTTGGCATGGAACCCAAGGTCAAGCTCCCCAACACCCTTGTAGGCCAGATTGGGTCTCCTACCGCCTGGCCCGACTAGGCTGGAATGTCCTGCCCACCTCCCGGAACGCCAAGGTCATAGACCTGGTCCTTTATTCTCAGGACGGCAAGCGGTATCTGCGCATCCAGGTCAAGACCCTGAGCAAGCGGAACGCGGTTCCTCTAGGGAAGAACCAGGGAAAAATCATGGGAGACTTCTGGGTTATCGTCCTCTCGGACGGGGAGAAGAAGCAGGGGGTACCTGTCTCCTATATCCTCACCCCTGAGGAGGTTTGTAACACCCCTGAGGAGGTTTGTAACCGGGCTAGGAGTCACAAGGGAGACTGGTTCCTTGAAGTCAAGGACTACGAGCTCCCTAAATTTGAAGAGGCCTGGAGCCGGATCGGCCTAGGGTTTGGGGATGGGGAGGCAGGCTAGGCCTGGGGCCCTCTCCACCAGGAGGCGGTGGACCGCCTTGGGGGTCTGGGCCTGGAGGAGTTCCCCTAGGAGGTCTTCCGGGAGGTCCCGGGCCTTTAGGGTCAGGACCCCCTGGAACCAGAGGGCGTCCTTGAGCCGGGTGCGGCGCCGGTCGTAGGCGCTGAGCCGGGGGTTTTCCGGCTCTAGCCGGGCTAACCTTTCGGCCCAGGCCAGGTAATCCTGGGCCAGGTTTGGATAGGCCCGCCCTAGGGCGTAGAGAAAAAGGTAGTTGGCCAAAAGTTCGTCCAGCCAGCGCCGGCCCGTCCTAAGCCCCCAGGCCACCTGGACGGCGTGGGCGTACTCGTGCCCGAGGATGAGGTCCAAAAAGGCCTCCAGGTTCCCTGGGGCCCCCACGGGGAGGAGGACCTCCCGCAGGCGGTGGAGGAGGCGCTCGGGGTAGCGGGCGGGGGCGTAGAGGCTAAGCCCATCTGGCTCGGTGCGCTGGAAGGGGAGGCCATAGGGGTAGGGGAGGAGGCCTTGCCAGTCCTTTTCCCCCAGGAGATAAAGCCGGACCGGGGGAAGGGGTTTTAGGGCGGCGTAGACCCGGTGGAGGCCCTCGAGGTAGCTCTGGAGGGCCCGGGCCCTAAGGCCTGACCCCGGGGTGTAGAAGGCGGGCAGATGGGGGTGGGGGAGGGCCTTGAGGCTCATATCACCTCCCGGAACCCCACCCGCTCCGCCTGGGCCCTAAGCTCCGCCTTAAGGAGGGGGTGTCGGTCTAGGTCCGGGTCCTCCTCCACGATGCGCTTGGCCAGGGCCCGGGCCCTTTCAATGATGGGGGTGTCTTTATCCAGTTCCCCTAAGCGGAGCTCCGGGTACCCCGACTGCCGGGTTCCCCTAAGCTCCCCCGGGCCTCTTAGCTTCAGGTCCATCTCGGCGATATAAAACCCGTCCGTGGAGGCCTCGAGGACCTTAAGCCGTTTTAGGGTTTTTCCCGAGGTTTCCCCGGCGATGAAGATGGCGTACCCCTCCAGCCCCCCCCGGCCCACCCGGCCCCGGAGCTGGTGGAGCTGGGCCAGGCCAAACCGCTCCGCGTTTTCCACGATGATGAGGGTGGCCTTGGGGATATCCACCCCCACCTCGATGACCGTGGTGGAGACCAAAAGCTCAAGCTCTCCCCGCCCAAAGGCCTCCATGACCTCCTCTTTGTCCCGGGCAGGCATCCGGCCATGGAGGAGGCCGAGCCGGGCCCCGGGGAGGAGGCCCTTAAGCTCCTCGTAAAGCCGGGTCGCGGCCTGGACCTCAAGGGCCTCGGACTCCTCGATGGCTGGGGCCACCACAAAGACCTGGTGCCCTGCGGCGATCTCCTTGCGGGCGAAGGCGTAGGCCTGGAGCCTCTGGCCCTGGGGCAGGACCTTGGTCCTTACGGGCTTCCGCCCAGGAGGGAGCTCGTCCAGGATGCTCACCTCCAGGTCCCCGTAAAGGGTAAGGGCCAAGGAGCGGGGAATGGGGGTGGCGGACATGACCAGGACATCTGGGGGGGTCTGGGCCAGGCGGAGGAGGGCCCGCCTTTGCAACACCCCGAAGCGGTGCTCCTCGTCCACCACGGCAAGGCCCAGGTCCAGAAACTCCACCCCTTCCTGGATTAAGGCGTGGGTCCCCACCGCCACCTGGGCCTCCCCGGTCCTTAGCCTCCTTAGGGCCTCCTCCCGCTCCCGCCCCGTCATGGAGCCCAAAAGGAGCTCCACCCGCACCCCCAAGGGGTAGAGGTAGCGGAGGAGGTTTTGGTAATGCTGCCGGGCCAGGATCTCCGTGGGGGCCATGAGGGCCCCCTGGGCCCCGTTCTGGGCGGCGATGAAGAGGGCCAGAGCGGCCACCACCGTTTTCCCTGAGCCCACATCCCCCTGGAGGAGGCGGGCCATCTGCCGGGGGCTTTGCATGTCCTTTAGGATCTCCCCCGCCACCCGCTCCTGGGCCCGGGTAAGGGGAAAGGGGAGGTGGGCCTTAAAGGCCTCCACCCATTCCGCCTCCACCCGGAAGGCCCGGCCCAGGACCAGCCCGCCCGCCTCCAGGAGGGCCTTAAGCTCCAGGAGGAGGTACTCGTCAAACTTGAGCCGGAGGAGGGCCCCCTTGAGCTCGGCCTCGTCCCTGGGAAAGTGGATCCCCCAGAGGGCCTGGCTCCAGTCCAAAAGCCCCTCCGCCTCCCGGTAGGGTCCTAAAGGGTCGGGCCGGGGGAGGGCGGCCTCGAGGGCTTTATGAATAGTCCGGCGCAGGAAGGCCTGCCCTACGCCTTCCTTGGCGGGGTAGATGGGGACGATTCTTCCTGTGGAAAGGGACTCCCCCCCCTCTTCCTCAAAGTGCTCCACCAGGAGTTTTAGTCCTCCCCGGCGCTGGGCCTTGCCCGTGACGATGAGGTAGCCCCCCTCCTCCAACCTGCTTAGAACCCAGGTCTGGTTGAACCAGACCAGGGTGAGGGGGGTCCCCTGGGGGTCCAGGGCCCTGGCCTGGACCAGCTTGAGGCCCTTTTTAGGGGTCTCTATCACCTCCTTGGAGAGGATCCGGACCCGTAAGGTGGCCTTTTCCCCGTCCTTTAAAAACCGGGCCCCAGGGAGGGTGCGCCGGTCCTCGTGCCGGCGGGGAAAGTAGAAGAGGAGGTCCCTTAGGGTCCTAAGGCCGAGCTCTGAGAGTTTTTTGCGCTCCTGGGGCCGGACCAGGCTCTGGGCTGGGGCCTCCAGGGGGGGTTTTTCCTCCTGGGGGGATGGCGGGGGAGGGTCCTCTTCGAGGAGGCGGAGGGCGGCCTCTAGGGCCTTGAGCCTTTCCTCTAGGGTTTTTTGGGCGTAGCCCCGGAGGAGGGCCTGCACCTCGGGGAAGGGCCCTCCCAGGTGCTCCACCAGGGCATCGAGGCCCCCCAAGACCACCCGGTCCTGGGCCCCGTCCTGGAGCTCTTTGAGGAGAGGGCGGCGGAGGCGCTCCCTAAGCTCCGCCCGGTTCACAAGCCTATGATAAAGGGGATGCGCCTGGAAGACCTTCTGGCCCAGCGGGATAGGGTCCTAGCCCTGGCGGCCCAGTACCGGGCTCACCGAGTTAGGGTCTTCGGTTCCCTGGCTCGGGGAGAGGCCGGCGAGGCCCTGGGGCCCCAGGTTCTTTTGGGTCGGAAGGTGGATGGGGTGAGCGAGCGGGGCCTTAGACCAGCCCTTAAGGCGCGGGACTCGAAAGAGGCGGTCTACCTTTGAGGAACCCAAGGACCCGTTTAGGGGATATTGAGGGCAATGGAGGCCGTACTTTTTGGGAGCCGGATGGCTTCATAGAGGCCCCGCCGTGCTAAACTAGCCCCTTGTGAGCCTATATACCGAGCGCCTGCCCAATGGCCTCACCCTGATCCTGGAGGAGCGCCCCTTCCCCGGGGTGGCCTTTACCCTCCTCCTCCCCGCCCTGGGGGCGGTGGCCGACCCCGTGGGGG
>FWWL01009257.1_pt1 | contig 12062 bp, 9 predicted proteins | sample 2228331 | NCBI WGS metagenome assembly FWWL01 (sample SAMEA103939775, study PRJEB20133) | metagenome | reverse complement strand
CATTGAGAATGCTAAATTAAATCAAAAAATGATTGAGGAGGAACGAAAACGAGATAATTTCCGCAGGTTCCTTCCTGATGTGGTTGTAGAACAAATTATTGAGGAAGGTTCGGCAATCAAATTAGGGGGAGAAAAGAAGAAAGTTACTACGATGTTTTGCGATATTCGGGGGTCTTCTCAATTGGCAGAAAGACTTTCACCTCAGGAATTGTTGCAGTTATTGAATGAACATTTTACTGCGATGACAGAGATTATATTTGCGTGGCATGGGACATTAGATAAGTACATTGGTGACGAGATAATGGCTTTATTCGGTGCACCTATAAGTACGGGGGATGATGCTTATTCTGCGGTCTGTGCTTCGTTAGATATGTTAAAGAGGAATGAGGAACTGAATGTGTTGCGACAGGCGGAAGGGAAACCTATTTTTCAATTAGGTATTGGTGTTGAAACAGGGGAAGTGATTGCGGGGTTTATTGGTTCTCCCAAAAGGATGGAATATACAGTAGTAGGGGATAGAGTAAATACTGCAAAGCGTTTGTGTGATATGGCAAGTCCAGGAACCATTGTAGTAGGAAGTGAAACCTGGGCAGAGTTAAAGGGCAGGGTAAGAGGCTCTCCCATAGGGACATTTCGGGTGAAGAATAAAGAGCAGTTAATCATTGCTTATGAGATAAAAGGGCTGATGTAGGGAAGGAATGAGAGTTTTACTTTTTAAGAAGATTGGTGGGAAAGAAGAAACTTCCAGATAATAAAAGATAGACATGCAATACCTGTAATTACTATAAGAATATGTAAAATCCATTGTCTTATAAAACCTAATTTTTGGGGATTTGTGTTTAATTCTATGCCAGCAGGAGTATATAAAAGTTCGGGAGGTTGACTCTGTTTATAGATAGATTGTGCCATTTCTATTGATTGTAAAGCCTGTTTATATAGAGTTTCTCGCATGGCTTTTTTCCCCTGTGGAGTATCCAATAAAACATATCCCGCTTTTTTCCACCCTTCTTCCAGTCTCTTTTTGCGGAGTACTGGTGCTTCGTAAGACACCTCTAACCGGTGACCTAATTCACGACGACGAATTTGAGGCGTTTCCCATGGAGTATCCATAATAATCTCTACCGATTTGCTTTTCAATTCAGGAATGGAAGCATTATCAAGCCATTGTCCCTGAACGATAATGGCACCGTAAAATTCGGCTTGTTCTCGCTGAATTTTTATTAAAAATGTAGGTATGTTTTCAGGAATCTCTCCGTAAAAATTTTGCGCACCTAAAATGGGATACAAAACAAATATATAGATACTTAATGATACCATAGTTTCCTGTATAAGGAGAATTGTTATTTTTTCGTTATATGATATAAGATTGTATGATATTTTATCGTTAATTGCATAATTATAAAGCAAGAATAGGTGTTCTGGATAAATGAAAAAACAAAATTTGTTCATTTTTTATTTTTTCTGTATTCCTATTATTTTAATGGGAATATCTTGCAAGTCAACGCCAAAAGAAATACAAAATGAAAGCCTGCGAGAAGAAATAGTTAGGGGTGAAAGTGTTCTTGATATTGTGAAAGAGTCTGCCTTATTAAATGTAGTTATAAGGAAGATGGGAAGTGAGTATCCAGTATCTGTTTCTGTTGTGAACGGTACTGAAACACGATGGGTTCAGATTGATAAACCACAAAAAAATGTGCCGGATTTATTACGACAGATATCTGAAGTAACAAATATGTCTCTACAAGAAGAGAAGGGTTACTATTTTTAGTATCCAGTAGAGCAATCAATATATGAGAGCCTTACAAAATTATCGTTGGAGGGGAAATTACCTGCAAAGTATGACCGTATCGTAGTGACAGCAGGATTTGGAGCAGGAACGAATTTATTCAATGTTTTAAATAGTTTGAATTTTACTTATGGGTGTAATATTGTTGCGGACAATAGTCTTGCGGAGTTGCCTGTGGGTGAAGTGGTTATTTATGAGAAGCCTGTAACAATAGCACTTGAGATGGTATTAAAGAGTGCTCGTATTGTGCCACAAAGTATCCGCTGGTGTGCTATGGAGGAGTTCATATTCCTTTATACGCCTTTGAATGAGAGGGCAGAAAAATTAAGTGATTGTAAAGTTTTTAATGTGGATACAAAAGAGCCTTTGGGTAATAAAGAAGTCGTTGTATCCTTACCCAAGCCACTACCACTGGATAGAAAGGTATCCCTTCCGTTTTATGAAGGAGCCTTACCGTTATCCAAAGTGGCACCTGTTCTTGCTAATCAAACAGGGCTGGAAATAGAAATGATGCCCGAAACAGAAAATTTGCCTGTAAATCCATGTTATTTAAATAAAATCAAACTAAAGTTGGCACTGGATTTAATAACTTTTCAATGGCTGGATAAGGCATATTCTTATAGTATAGAAAACAGTAAAATTGTTTTTACCAAAACAGATAAATAAAAACGCCAACAAGTTTTAATGAATACGCAAATAGGAAGTAATACTCATCACCAGAATTATTTTAAGAAAATGAGTGTTTATTTGTTTTTTTCAATAGTTTTTCACTTGTGCTTCCTTTTTATAATGACAAAGATTCAATTGAATTCAGGAGTATCACCTTATTTACCGCAAACGAGACCTATTCGTATAGATTTCGTAAAACCGGAAGAAACGCGTAAGAAGTTGGTAGAAGTAGCGGAACCTACGGAGGAAAAGCCGGAAAGCACAGAAAATATAGCGGAGTTTAATGCAGTTGCCTCAGGTCCAGAAAAAATGAAAGGGGATATTCCGGGACCTCCGTTACCAGAAGAATCCAATATCGAAAAAGTTGGTTCGGAAAATAAACAGATGCAGGTAGCCAATGTTAACCCTCCAACAAAAAAAGAGCCTATTAAAAAACAGAAAACGACTCCCGAAAAAAGAGAATCTCCTGTTTTGGATAAACCTGAGTCAGAAAAAACAAAGTCTGAGTTAGCAAAACAGGAATTAGAGAGAAAAGAACAGGAAATGATGATAGCAAAGGAGGAACCAAAAGATATTTCACAGCCGGATTATTTAAGTAATGCTTTACAAAAACATCAGGGGAAAATATATAATCAGGTGAAGAGAGAGGGTATATTGGGATTTGAAGCCCTTCAAGACCAATTGGCACCTTATTTAAGAGAGATTCAACGAAAAGTGGAAAAGTATTGGCTACATTATTTGTTAACCCGATATTCGGGAACAAAACCCACAGAGGTAGTTATAGATTGCGAGATAAATTCAGAAGGGAAAATTGTTAGAATAGATATAATAGGTAAGCCGGATGACCCATTATTTGCAGGGATTTGTAAGCAAGCCTTACAGGTGTCCGCTCCGTTTTCACCGTTTCCGTTCAAAGTTCCGGATATATATAGAAACAAAAACTTACAGATACGATGGACATTTAGTTTTATGTAAAGAGAGGAGTTTTTATGAACTGGATTAATATGCTGTATCAAGGTGGATGGGTTATGTACCCCTTGGGATTGTGTTCCATAGTTGCAGTGGCAATTATTTTGGAGCGTTTTTTTGCCTTACGAGTAAAAAGGAACATTCCTGAGAATCTCGCTCAATTGCTTTCCTATCCAAATATGTTAAAGGATATGGAGACTGTTCGTTCTGTTGCCCAACGAACGAATTCCCCTCTTGGAATACTTGTGTTGGAGATAATCAATCTACGAAATGAGCCGAAGGATGTTTTGGTAGAGCATATCAATACATTAGGAAGGACACAATTGGCATACTTAGAGCGGGGACTTACGGTGTTGCAGATTATAGCGGTAATCAGCCCTTTGTTAGGATTATTAGGGACCGTTTTAGGGATGGTAGATATATTTAATGTTATTACTGTTGGAGGAATCGGAAATCCACAAATGTTAGCACAAGGTATTTCTAAAGCCCTTATAACGACGGTGGTAGGGTTGATTGTAGCAATCCCATCATTGGTGGCTTATCATTTGTATATGAGAAGAGTAGAGGAGATAGGAATTAAACTTCAAGAACTTGTTATGCCTTTCTTAATGAAAATAAAAAACTAAAATGGAGTAAATCTACTTTCCGCATTATGGGATATAGTTTTTGTATAATAAATACAAGATTATGGAGGCAATAAGAATGAAAGAGTTATTAAAAGAATTCTGGGATTTTCTGAAAGTCAGAAAAAAGTATTGGCTGGCTCCTATCATTATCACTTTATTATTATTGGCTGCACTGTTTATTTTTGCTGGGAATGCCGGAGTGATTTCACCCTTTATATATGCTCTGTAGAGTTAGTCTGAATACCATTCCGTTTTTACTCCGGTAGTCATAAGGAAGAATTTGTGAGTGCAAAAAAAGTTAGAATTCTTTTATTCCTGATAATTCTTTTATCAATAGTTTTAAGGGGATGGTATTTATATGTAGTTTATAGATATGCACCGGATTATTCTGCCTTACAGCAAGACCCGGAGGTGCAGGACTATTTTGCGCGTGCGATAGTAACGGGGGATTGGAGTGTTCCTGAAGGAGTTACCGACCCGGAGATGAGGACTACACCTTTTTTCCGCCCACCGGGGCACGGATATTTTTTAAGTTTTTTATATCGCTTTATTTCGGATAGTTATCTTACACCAAGAATAGTAAATGCGATAGCCGGGGTATTGACGGTTTTGTTATCTTTCTATTTGGGCAGGGCAATTTTTAATGAAATAGTTGGATTAATTTTTAGTTTTTTAGTTGCGACTTATAGTGTTTTTATATATTGGGAGGGAGAGGTAAATGACCCGGCGTTATTTGTATTTTTTGTGGTGCTTATTTTTTATATTTTGTATAGATGGAGTATTTACAAAAAGTGGTATTGGTGTATTCCGTTAGGTCTCGTAATTGGTGCTTATGCAAGTATGAGACCTAACATTTTGTCTTTTGGTCCTTTTATAGCCTTATGGATGGCATGGATAACCTTTAAGGAGAGGCGATATTTTGCTTTTGTTCCTTCCTGGGTTGTGCTTCTCATTTTTACATTTGTTCCTATCATTCCTATTACAATAAGGAATTATATAGCATCTGGTGAGTGGGTGCTTATTTCTACTTATTTTGGGGAAAATTTATTCATAGGCAATAATCCTGAGGCAGATGGAACTACTCCGTGGAATCAGTATTTACAAAAGTTGGAAGGGACGGGAAACTGGACTGCTCGTGATTATGTGAATGTGGTGAAAGGGTTGGGGAAAGAATTAGGGATTGAAAATTTAAAGCATGCAGAAGCCTCAAAAATTTTTACACAGAAAGCGTTGGAATACATCAAGACACATCCGAAGGAAACGATAATCCAAATTTTGAAGAAAGCCATATTACTCTGGTGTCCAATAGAAATTACCTGTAATAAGGTGGTGTATTATGAAATAAAGTATTATCCTCCGTTAAAATATCTTCCTACTTTTCCTTTAGCAGGCGGACTTTTTATTGCGGGGACGCTTTTACTCATCTTTCAAATAAAATCCGAATTAAAACAGGATAAGATTGCAAAGTTTATATTTCAATCGCAGGGGAGTTATAAAGCAGAGTTGTTAGTGTTGATTTATTTGTTTATTGCAATCTATTTAGGCAGTTTCTTGATGTTTTTTGTAAATGGTAGGGCACGAGTTCCTGTTATTCCTTTATATTTTCTAATTGGTGCGCACTTTTTATATTTCTTATGGGTATGCCTTAAAAATAAAGATTATCTGGCTTTAACACGCTGGGGTTCGGTGCTATTGGTCTGTTTTATTTTAGTATCCGTTAAGTGGGTTCCATTTGAGCCAGATTTGGCAAGGTGGCATTATCAGAGAGCGGATTCTTACTTGAGAAGGGGAAATGTAGAACAGGCATTGCAAGAGGCAAAGACACTTATTCGTTTGCCAAAAAGTTTACCATATATGCATCACCGATTAGGTAAGGATTTATTTAAGGCAGGTTTTTATGAAGAGGCAAAAGAACAGTTTGAGAAAGGCATTCGATTAGACCCTGATTATCAGGATATGTATTATTATTTGGGGAAGACTTATCTTGCCTTGAAAAATGAGGAAAAGGCAGAGGAATGTTTCCGTAAGGCTCTGGAACTCAATCCTGAGGATGCTCGCTCTCATAATGAGTTGGGCGAGATTCTCGAACGACAGGGAAATTGGAAGGAGGCTCTTGCACATTATGAAAAGGCTTTAGAGGTTGTACCCAATTTTACTTATGTTCTGGATAAGTATGGAAGAATACTTTCTTCGCAGGGTCGTTCAGAAGAGGCTTTAGAATTTTACAAAAAAGCATTAGAAACAAATCCTTCCTATCAGGATGTTTATTTTCTAATTGGTCGGGAGTTGAGAGATTTAGGCAGGATTGATGAGGCAAGGGATAATTTGCAAAAAGCAGTGGAATTAAATCCGAATGATGCAAGGGCACTGTGTGAATTGGGAAATATCTATGCGGATGATGGGGATTGGGATACCGCAGAAGATTATTATCGGAGGGCGATTTCTGTCAAGCCTGATTTTGCTTATGCTTATGAGAGATTGGGGAGGATTCTTTTTGCAAAAGATGATTTAGCAGGGGCGGAGAACAATTTAAAGAAGGCAATAGAGTTAAGCCCTGAGTATCAGGATAGTATTTATCTTTTAGGGTGTGTGCTGAAGAAGCAGGGGAGATTGGAGGAGGCGGAAGTGCAGTTTCGTAGAGCAATAGAGTTAAATATCCGGGATGCGAGGGCATGGAATGAATTGGGAGAGATTATGGAGGCGAGAACAGACTTTACAAAAGCGATTGAGTGTTATGAGAAAGCGTTGGAAGCCTATCCTCAATTTTCGTATGTTATTGCAAAGATGGGGGCTATTTATGCAAATCAAGGAGATTATGAAAAGTCTTTAGAAAAGTTGAAATTGGCATTAAATATTGACCCGAATTTCCAAAATGTTTGGTATATGGCTGGACAGATACTTTCCAGAATGGAGAGAAAAGAAGAAGCAATTATATATTTTGAAAATGCCCTTCAATTGAATCCGGAAGACGCACGGGCTCATAGGGAATTGGCACTCTTAATACAGGATAAAGACCCGGAGAAAGCAATAGAACATTTCCAGAAGGCAATAGAGATTGTTCCTGACTTTACATTGGTACTGAATAATTGGGGAAGTTTATTGGTGAAATTGGATAAATGGGATGAGAAAAAAGAAAAATTTTATGAAGCCTTGAGAATAAAGCCAGGAGATGAACTGGCGTATTATAATCTTGCTCAACTTGCGGAGAAGAGAGGGCAGACAGAGAAAGCAATAGAGTTATACAAAAAGGCAATGGTGAACAGTCCTGATAATTCTTATATTCCTTATGATTTGGGAGTTTTATATGACCGAATGGGAAAAATAGCAGAGGCAGAAGAAATGTATAAAAAGGCTCTGGAAGTGGATGATATGAATCCACTTGCTTATAACAATCTTGGGTATCATGCGTTTCTATCGGGTGATGTGGAGAAGGCTATAGAGTTTTACAAAAAGGCTCTGGAGATAAAGCCGGATTTGATAAATGCATTGTTTAATATAGCAGATGCTTTTTATGAAAAGGGAGAATTGGAGAAGGTTATTCCTTATTTTGAGAAGGCACTGGAGATAAAGCCTAATGACCATAATCTTCATAATGCAATAGGCTTTTATGCTTTTCAGGTGGGTCAATTTGATTTGGCGGAAAAGCACTTGAAGGAGGCTGTGCGATTGCAATATGAGTTTCCTTTAGCGTGGAAGAATTTAGGGAATTTATATAAGGCTCAGAAGAGATATGAAGAGGCAGAGCAGGCATATAAAACAGCCATAGATATTTACCCCAGTGATGGAGAAGGTTGGGCAATTTATGCCTTCTTTAAGAAAGAAATAGGAGATTACAAATCGGCTGTGGAATTATTTGAAGAGGCTATTAAACGATTAAAAGCAAAAGAATCGCCTGTGGAAATTATTGCAGAAGCATTAATGGGACTGGGTGAAACATATCTCCAATTTGGTGAAAAAGAGAAGGCTAAAGAGACATTTTCAGAGGCTAAAAAATTAAATCCGCAGGATAACGAAATTATGGAGAGACTCAAAAAGTGGGGGTATGAGGAATAGTTAAAGTTTATTCAACAAGTTTGTTTAAACAATCACATACATATTCCACTGTATCTGAGGGTATATTGTCATAGAAAGGAAGAGCAAGTAGTCTGGGGTAGACAGAATTTGCGTTAGAACAATCGGAGTCCGGAACAATAGAGGAGATATTATCAATTATTTCTGTTTCAAAAGCGGTATCAATACCTCGTAAAAGTAGAGAGTGACAAATTTTGCGAGAGGGGACTGGAGGGATAACTACGAACATATAATAGGAAGGAATACTATTGGGTAAAATGTGGGGAATAATAATTTTGTCTGATAATAGTTTGCGATAAAGTTGGGCTATTTCATTTCTTTGTTCTATTCGGGAAATCAAAAATGGAAGTTTTTCCAAGCCGAGATTTGCCTGCAAAGGATTGAATTTGGCATTCTCTGGGGGTACACTCTGAATTTTGCGATATGCAAATTCCAGTGATTTGAAGAAGAAAGGAAACAGTCTAAGAAATAGGATGGGATACATTAGTTTTGAGTTATATAAAGTCTGTTCCAGTTTGATAGATTTTGCTTTTTTAATAATTTCGGATGTATTTAATTCTAACTTATGGTTGTATTCACGAATGAATTCAATAAGATACAGGTTTTTACTAACAAGTATTCCTCCGCCGTATGTGTTGATGGGTTTGGATACATCAAAACTAAAAAAGCCTGCATATCCAAATGTGCCGGTATACTGGTTTTGTATTTTTGCACCACATGCATGAGCAGTATCTTCTATGACGGGGATATTAAATTCTTCGCCAATTTTGCAAATCTCTTCAATTTCACACGGATTCCCAAAAGAATGAAGAGCGATGATTGCTTTTGTTTTTGGTGTGATTAGTTTTTGGATATACTCAGGGTCTATGTTCAGTGTTTTAGGGTTAATGTCTGCGCATTTTGGTTTTAGACCTAACGACTTAATTATATCTACCAGTGCTTTTAGTGTAAGGGCAGGGATTATGACCTCGTCGTCTTTTTGAAGTTCTAAATATTGTAGAGTTAATTTCAGGGCTAATCTGCCGGAGGGTAGGGAAACAGCATAGGGAGAGCCTATAAATTTGCTGAACTCCTCTTCCCAGTGGGAAATGAGATTGTCATTGGACAAGATGTGCGGAGAAGGATTTAGAACTTCCCTATACTCCGAAGGTAAAATATGTATCCATCTGCGTGGTATCATATACTTTCTTAACTCTGGATGTCCATTATGTCTAATTTTATAAAAAATAAAGACAAGATATTAAATACACTTCATATAACTGGTTTTATTCTCTTAATCATAGTAACGGGTTATGGGATACTTCAATTAAGAGGTGAGGATTTCTCGGGTTTTAAGGAGATAATTACCAATAGATGGAGATTATTTTTAATAGCGTGTGTATTGCGATTTTTAGATTGGATTTTAGATTATTATCTATGGAGGTTGTTACTAAATAAATTTTCAAATAATATACCAATAAGGGAATCTATTTGGATTTATCTGACACAGGGTGCAGGAATTGTATTACCTGCCCAACTTGGGAGAGCCTTGAGGGGGTATGTCATATCAAAAACCGGTGAAGTTTCTGTTTCAAAAGCAATGACTCTGGAATTTTTGTTTTTGTTATGTGTAACTGAGGGGGCATTTTTAGTGCTTTTGGTTTCTTTGGCTTTTTATGCAAATCATTTTATATTGCCATTAATAATAGCGGTTGCATCACTATTGGTATTTCCCTTCTTATTAAAAATATTGGCTCCTCTTTTTTCTAAGATAAAGATACATCTAAATAACGATATAATAAAGCCAGAATTCTTGATACTGTTTTGTATTGGCTGTTCTGTGGGCTGGGCGGTGAATGGGTTGATATTCTTTTTGTTATTAGGAAGTCGTAGTTCGGGGTTATATTTAAGTCAGGTAGAAATGATACTTTTGGGAAACTTATTTTTAGGTATTTGTAGTGGAATTCCCGGAGGGATGGGTATCGTAGAAACGACGATGGGTATTTCCTTGCATTGGTTACAGGTCCAGTTACCTGAAATAATCGTTGTGATTGGTTTGTTTCGTATAATTACATTCTGGATATGGATACCGCTGGGCTGGTTGGCTCTATTGCGATTGAAATTGTATAGGCAAATATTCCTTAAAGAGAACAGTTATGAGTCATAAATTTGTAAATATTCCGGCTTTGTTCCGGTCATGGATGAAAACAAAAGTTTTTGGTATAAATGCCCCTTTGTTTGTGGAGTGGAATTTGACATTTCGTTGTCCGTATCAGTGTCTTTATTGTGGTTCGCGAGAAGTAAATATTAAAGAACTGGATACATCAGAGATAGTAGAACGGTTGAAGATTTTATATAAGATTGGAGTAAGATGGATTACTTTCGGAGGAGGCGAACCCTTAATAAAAAAAGACATAATGAAGATTCTTGAAGTGGCGAAGTCGACGGGTTTTAATGTTTTTTTGAGTTCTACAGGAATCAATATTGAAAAAATGGATGGAATAGAAAAATATGTTGACCATATAAATTTGAGTTTTGACGGACCTGAAGAGATACATGATAAAGTAAGAGGAGAAGGTTCTTATAAAAGGTTAATGCAGGTAGTGAATTTCTGTAAACAAAAAGGTATACACATCTCTTTCCTTTGTGTAATTTCAAAATTAAATATTAGTACTCTTGATTTTGTTATAGAAACAGCAAAGAAAGGAGATGTCAAAGTCATGTTTCAGCCGGCTACTTTGTATCTGGATTCTTCTTTGAGCCCAAATCCGATTGCTCCTGATAAAGAAGATTACAATCGTGCTATGCAGTGGATTATACAGAAGAAAAAAGGAGGCGCTCCTATTCGCAATTCTATTGCGGGATTAAAGTATTTGAGCAACTGGCCTAATCCTGCAAAGATATGGTGTTCCGCGGGGCGGTTAACATTTACTATTGAGCCTGATGGGACGGTTTTGTCCTGTCATTTATTTCAAACAAAAGAATTGTATGGAAATAGAGAAATTAGGAATGTAGACTTTGATACACTGGTAACAAAATTAAAAATACCTTCTCATTGTGCTACATGTTGGTGTGCACCCATAGTGGAACTTGCTTTAATATGGAGTTTAAATCCTTCGGCTATCTGGAATGCTATCTGGATATAATTGGTTATATAAATAGAAAGATTGTAGATGATTATACTGGGAATTAGTGAAGATTTTTTTGATTCCGGTGTCACGATTTGTGACGACGACCGGATTTTATTTATGTCCAATGAGGAACGATACACTCGCCGTAAAAATGAAGGGGGATTCCCTTATTTATCTTTAGAAAATGCGTTGAAACAAACGGGTATTTCATGGGACGACATTCAAGCGGTATGTGTATCTGGATATGTGACACCGTTCCCATTATTCCGATTATTCCCAAGATTGCAAAAAAAGGCATTTATTTCAAGGAGGGAGAAGAACAAAAAACAAAATTTCTGGAGTAATATTACAGAGTGGGCAGTATCTTATAACCCTATCAGTTATATTAATCCTTCCGATGAAGTAAAGAACAAAATGGAGATGGTTTTAAGAAGAATAATTCGGAAACGATTACCTTATTTGTCTAAGAAGATACCGATTTATTTTTCAGAACATCACGAGGCACATGCCTGGGGTAGTTATTTTTGCTCCGGATTTGAAAAGGCTCTGATTATTACTGCGGATGGAATGGGAGATGGCTTATCGCTAACAGTATCCGTAGGAGAAGGGAATACTATAAAAAGATTATGGAAATCCTCTGCAAGGAGTTCGTTCGGCTTGTTTTTTGAAAATTTGACAGAGGTATTGGGTTTTGTGCCGTGTAGGGATGAGGGAAAACTTACGGGGCTATCGGCGCATGGAGATGCAAGTAAGATTAAACACGATAATCCTTTTTCCTGGAATGAGGATATTTTAGTTTATAAAGGACCTTATGGCAAGAAGTTGAGAGAG
>FWWL01009256.1_pt1 | contig 12063 bp, 6 predicted proteins | sample 2228331 | NCBI WGS metagenome assembly FWWL01 (sample SAMEA103939775, study PRJEB20133) | metagenome | reverse complement strand
TTTTTTCTCCTGATCAAAAAATGGGGGTAGAATCAGGGGAAACTTTTACCCGTTGCAGGAGACACATGAAGGCGTCATCGCAAAACAAATGGCTGGCATTACTGGGACTGGGAATGGGGGTATTCATGGCAACGCTGGATGCCAGCATTGTCAACATCTCCCTGCCTACCCTGGTGAGAGTCTTCAATACCAGTTTTGCCACCGTGCAGTGGGTGGTTTTGAGTTACGTGGTCGTGCTGGCGTCGTTGATGCTGGGCATCGCCCGCCTGGGCGATATGCGCGACAAGAAACGCATCTACCTGACGGGACTGGGGCTGTTCACTTTCAGTTCCTTCCTGTGCGGGCTCTCTCCCTCCATCGGCTGGCTGATTGGCTTCCGCGCTTTACAGGGGCTGGGGGCAGTGATGATGCAGGCTTTGGGCAATGCGCTGGTTACCCAGATCGTCTCTCCTTCCGAACGCGGACGGGCGCTGGGCTTGATGGGAACCACCGTCTCGGTGGGGATTGCCATCGGTCCACCGCTGGGCGGACTGCTGATCGGCTCGATTGGCTGGCAATCGGTCTTCTGGGTCAATGTGCCGGTGGGCATTCTGACCGCGCTGGCAGTGCTGCGCTTTGTGCCAGCCTGCCCGCCACCCAACCCCCATCAGCGCTTCGATGGCGTGGGTGCGCTGGTGCTCTTCTTCACCCTCGGCGCTTACGCGCTGGGGATGACGCTCGGTCAGGATGCCGGATTTTCCAGTCCCACCGTGCAGGCGCTACTGCTGGGCGCAATGGCAGGGCTGGTCGTGTTCGTGCTCATTGAAAAACGCGTTGCCCAACCCATGCTGGATCTCAACCTCTTCCGCAACCCCTTCTTCTCAATGAACCTGATGATGGGGTTTCTGGTGTTTGTGGTGCTGGCAGGCGGGTTCATCATGCCCTTTTATCTGGAAAACGTCAAAGGCTTTTCGGTGCAGATGACCGGACTGTTCCTCATGGCAAACCCGATTCTGATGGGCATCACCGCGCCTATTGCCGGTTCGCTCTCCGACCGCTTTGGCTCGCGGGTCATCAGTCTGATCGGATTGATTCTGATCGTCGCCGGGTGCATCTCCTTTGGAAGCATCACCATCCAAACCAGCGTAGCGGGAATTCTGTGGCGAATGGGGTTGATGGGACTGGGTATGGGGATGTTTCAATCGCCCAATAACAGCGCCATCATGGGCGCCGCCCCACGCGAACGCCTGGGAGTGGCTTCCGGGCTGATCGGGCTGGCGCGCACGCTGGGCAACTCCACCGGCTTGCCGCTGATGGGCAGTCTCTTCACCGCACAGGTGCTGGCAAGCCGTTTTTATCAATCCGGCGTTGAAATCACTCAGGCGGCGCCTCAAGCCCTGATCGACGGCTTGACCGGTATGTACCACATTGCGGCGGGATTCGTCCTGCTCTCCACCCTGCTGGCTTCGGTAGTCCTCTGGATGGACACCCGCCGAAAACGCGCCGCGCAATCCATCCAGCCCACTCAGAGTTAAAAAACCACTCTTTTTTCACCACCGCAGGGGATAAAGCCTCTGCGGTTTTTTGTTGTACACTATCTTCATGAAATCTCCACGCTGGTACGACTATCTCACCATCAACCTGTACTGGTTTGGGCTGAACATCCGCAACAATGCTGTGGGCGGGGTGTTCCTGCCCTATCTGCTTGCCGCCTTCGTTGCCGAGGATGTGCGCAACACCGCGCTGGGCACCATCCGCACCGCCGGGCTGGTGATTGCCATGCTGGTGCAACCGGCAATGGGCATCCTGAGCGACCGCAACACCTCGCGTTTTGGGCGCAGGCGTCCGTTCATTTTCGTCGGCGTCTTGCTGGATTTGCTGTGTCTGGCGTTCATTGCAGTCTCGTGGGACTACACTTCCCTGCTCATCGCCATTCTGCTCATCCAGTTCACCGCCAATATCTCCCACGGAGCGGTGCAGGGCTTGATTCCCGACCTCATCCCTGAAGAGAAGCGCGGCATTGCCTCAGGCGTGAAGGGCTTCATGGAGTTGATTCCCCTCTTGCTGGTTTCTCTGATCATCGCACGCATCGTCAGCAAGGGGGGATTCACGCTGGCAGTGTTCATCGTGGGCGCCGTCCACCTGCTGATTATGCTCCTCACCATGGCGCTGGTGAAAGAGACACCCCTGAAGGAAAAACCCGACATTCCTCTGGCGCCCACCATGATTCGCGTGCTGGGGATGCTGGCAGGCATTCTGGCGGGCGCAGGCGGTGGACTGCTGGCAGGCGGCGCACTGGGCGGTCTGGTCTGGTTGCTGGCGCACTTCCTCTTTCAATCCCCGACAGCGTCCATTCTGGGGATTGGCGTGGGCTGTGCCGCGGCAATGGTCATCGCCGTTGGGGCAGGCGTGTGGACGGGCGCCAGCACCACACTGGGCTGGAAAGCAGCCCGCGAACAGACTCCTTTCATCTGGTGGATCGTCAACCGCCTGTTCTTCTTTTCCGCGCTCACTTCCATTCAGTCCTTTTCCCTGTTCTTTCTGATGTATGTGTTCCACATCAGCCGTGAGGAAGCCGTGCGCCTCAACGGAGAATTGTTCACCGTGGTGGGCATTTTCACCCTGCTGGCAACCCTGCCGGGTGGGGCGCTTTCCGACCGCTTCGGACGGCGCAAACTGGTGGGCATCAGCGGCGCCGTGGGTGCGCTGGGGGCGCTGATCCTGCTCACCACCATTTTCACCCCCCGATTGCCCCTGATTTACGTGGCAGGAATTCTGTTAGGATCGGCTACCGGGTTGTTCTACGCCACCTCGTGGGCGCTGGGGGTGAGTCTGGTGCCGGAAGAGCAAGCCGGACGCTATCTGGGAGTATCCAACCTGGCTGGAGCAGGTGCGGGCATGGTCGGCACCGGCATCGGCGGACCGATTGCCGACTGGATCAACCGCATCCAGCCCGGCATGGGGTATTTCGTCATCTTTGGAGCCTATGCGCTCTTACTCATTTTGAGCGTGGTCACCCTGCGATGGGTACAGTCCAAACCCACTTCGTCAACAGCGTAGAGAACGGAGCGAAATGATCGGTGAGGGAGAACCCATGGAAAACAAAAGAATTACCATTGCCTATGGCGACGGCATTGGACCGGAGATCATGCGGTCGGTTCTGCGCATCCTGCAGGCGGCGCAAGCCCCGCTGGAGTGGGATGTCATCGAGATTGGCGAAGCGGTGTACCGCCGCGGCATTCTTTCCGGCATCCCGCCGGAAGCCTGGGATGTCATCCGCGCCAACCGCGTCTTCCTCAAAGCGCCGGTGACCACCCCGCAGGGGGGCGGCTACAAGAGCATCAACGTGACCCTGCGCAAGACGCTGGGATTGTTTGCCAACGTGCGTCCCTGCAAAGCCTACACCCCCTTTGTTGCCTCGGCACACCCGCTCATGGATCTGGTCATCATCCGCGAGAACGAAGAAGACCTGTACGGCGGGATTGAGCATCAGCAAACGGTGGAGATGACGCAGGTGCTCAAACTCATCAGCCACCCGGGTACGGAAAGCATCGTGCGATATGCTTTTGAGTACGCCCGCGCTTACGGACGCCGCAAAGTCACCTGCATGACCAAAGACAACATCATGAAGATCACCGATGGGCTGTTCCACCGCATCTTCAACGCGGTAGCCGAAGAGTACCCCGACATCCAGTCCGAGCATCAGATTGTGGATATCGGCGCGGCGCGGGTTGCCGCCCAACCCGAAACGCTGGATGTCATCGTCACCCCCAATTTGTACGGGGATATCCTCTCCGATGTTGCCGCACAACTGGCAGGCTCGGTGGGGCTGGCGGGATCGTCCAACATCGGGCGGGAAATGGCAATGTTCGAAGCCATCCACGGATCGGCGCCCGACATTGCGGGAAAAGGCATTGCCAACCCTTCCGGGTTACTGCAGGCAGCCGTGCAAATGCTGGTGCATCTGGGATTGGGGGAGACGGCACAGACGATTGAGAACGCCTGGCTCTGCACCCTGGAAGACGGCATCCACACCGCCGATATCTACCGCGAAGGGCTGAGCCAGAAGCGGGTGGGGACAGAGGCTTTCACCGATGCCATCATCGAGCGTCTGGGACGCACCCCTGAACGCCTGCAGCCCTCTCGTTTCCGCAACACCGGCATTGAAATTCGCTTCAGCATCCCGCGCCCCTGCTGTAAAGAACTGGTGGGGGTTGACGTGTTCCTCGACTGGGACGAATCCGACCGCGACCCCAACGCACTAGGCAGGAAAGTGGAGGCGTTGAACGGCAATGGACTCTTCCTGAGGATGATCACCAATCGCGGGGTCAAGGTGTATCCAGGAGGATTCCCTGAAACGTTCCGATCCGATCACTGGCGCTGTCGCTTTCTGGCACAAGAGGGGGAAAGGATCACTTACCCTCAAATCCTCGACCTGTTGAGGCGATTCAACGAAGCCGGGCTGGAAGTCATCAAAACCGAGAATCTCTACACCTTCGACGGGCTCCCGGGCTTTTCCGCCGGTCAGGGGGAATAGCCTTGAGAGAAAAAAAACAGAAACAGGGCAGGTTTCCCTGCCCTGTTTCTGTTAATGGATCACGTCAGAGGACTACTTGAAGATAGCGGGGATGTAAGCCCGCGGCGTGACGTACTGCAAGCGCCCTTCGATCTGCGGATTGATCGGTTTAACCGTAGCAGGATCCTGCAGATATTCGATAACGGCATCGCGGACGTAGTACTGCGTGTCACTTACAATCTGGCTGAGCGGCCAGAGGGAAACGCCGCCATCGTTGAAGTTGCACGAACCCGCCGCCAGGTAGTTCACCGTGGAGACATGGTAGTAGGTGCTGGCATCATTGAAGTCCACTTTGTGCTCCACACCGCTAGTATCGGTGAAGTACAGCGCCACCACGTTGTTTCCGTTGGGCAGACTCGGGTAAGTATCGTTATAAACGATGCGCCCACCCTTGTTGATATCGAGCATGCAGGTGGTGTAGTACGAATACCCACCGTGATCAGGCACGTACTTGTAGTAGTAGTAGTTGCGGTAGGCGCGTTCGAGGACGGCTTTCAACTGCGGACCGTTCATGCGCAGGGTCACCAGCGAGTTCTCATAGGGCATGAGGGTGAACATATTCGCCACCGTCAGCGTGACCGGGCTGCTCGGGCTGGCACCCGTTGCCACCACCTGATTGGTCATTGCACCGGAGAGATGGAAGTCAACCGTCACGCCTTCCTTGCGCAGTTTCCACACCGAGGCATCTGCCTGCAGGTTGGCGCCGTTGGTCTCTTCGGTGTACGCCGTGCGGGTATCGATGGGGGTAATGGTATCGCCCAGCGTGGTGTTGTTGTACGCCGTCAGCAGGGCATTGTAGGGATCCACAATGGCTTTGATGGTCGGGTCTTCAGCAACGGAGGTGCCCACGGAGATGTACTTCCCCGTGCGGGAAACCACGTCGTAGGTCGCGCCGCCGGTGAGGGATTTGGCGCGCAAGCCCAGGACCACCTCACCCAGATAGGTATTATAGCGGTACGCCTGGGTCACCAGCACTGGCTTGCCTTCCGGATTACCGAGAATCGTCGGCAGGTATTTGTAGGGACCAAAGCCCCTGGAAGGATCGGTATGGCTGTGACCGCCAATGATGGCATCCAGTCCGCTCACCTGCGCGGCAAGATATGTGTCCACATTGGTGTCCACCTCTACACTCGCAGGATTCTCGGTGAAGCCGATATGGGTCAGGGCAATCACCACATCACTGCTGGACCGCAGCATGGGCGCGTAGGATTGCGCCGTGGTGATGGGATTCGGGAAGGTCAAACCCGGAATGTTGGACGGCAGTTCGTAATTGGAGATACGGTGGTTGCCAATGCCCAGGATAGACACCCGGATATTTTCCGGTCCCACGATCTTGCGCACATACGGCAGAACGGGCACCTTGTTCAACCCGTAGGAGCCGTCATCCTGAATGTTGGCTTGCAACATGGGGAAGTTGGCATCCTGCAGGGTTGAGACAAACACGTCTTTCCCAAAGTTAAACTCATGATTGCCCAGCGTCATGGCGTCATAGCCCATGGCGTTGAAGGCTTTAATGAGCGGGTTCATGCGCAGTTCAGCGGGCAGAGACGTGCCATCCGCAGCATACCCCAGAGCGGCGGTCTTGAAGTAATACATCATCGAGTCGCCCTGGATGTTATCGCCTGCCGTCAGCAGAAGGGTGCGGGTGGGGTTAAAGGTACGTTCCTGTTTGATGATGGTTGCCAGTTGCGTGTACCCCTGATAACTGGTCTTGAGCAGCCGGCCGTGCGAATCATTGTGATGGAGGATGGTCACCGGGATGATCGGATCGGTGTCGAAGGTATCATCGCCCTCCCGGACAATACGCCCATCCACCGTGCGATTATAGGGTGACTTGGTGGGGTCAACATCCGGGTTGTAATGGTTCTTCATCCAGTTGTTGACCTGATTGAGCATGTCGCCCCAGTAGGAAAGCACTTTGAAGTATTTGAAGGCAACAAAGCCATCCTGACCGGCAGGAGCCAGGAATTCATTGGTGGCTACACGGTAGGTCTTGTTGGCATCCAGGGGCACCCAGGCGGAGGTGGCTTTGTCCCAGACCTGAATGTCGTACGCGCCCCAAGCCCAGGTGGTTCCACCGGTTGCATAGCGATAGAACTTGTAGCGGACACCGGAAACCTGCAAAGCGCCCTTGAAGAGCGTGGCAGACTGATTGAGCAGTTCGACAATCTGAGCGCCGGTCATCTCCCCGACCACCGTCTGATTGCCAAACGGCAGGATACTGAACATCTTGCCATACGTGACCAGACAGGGGTAGGAAGGACAATCAGCATCTATGATATCGGCGCGCAAGCCACCCGGGTTGTTGAAGACCATGTCCACATCGTTGGCAGGCTCGGCATCGTTGTTGAGTTCGTTGTAGATGGCATCGTTGACCATCTCACCCATCAAGCCATTGCCGTTGTAATCCCGAACAATGGGCACATTGGTATAGAAGATGGGTTCGTTGATGAGCGCCTGATACGCCGGATCGTTGACATAACTCTCCACCAGCGTCTTAATCGTGGGATCTTCTGCTCCGGTCGTGCTCACCACATTTTTCGTCCACGTCATGGAGATGGCACCCGTGGTGCGGTTGACGGTGAAGTCCACCTGCCCCACTTGACGACCGGCATAATACGCCTGCACCACCATCGTGTTGCCCACCATGGTTGCACTGGCTAAATTCGTGTGGCTGTGCCCGCCAATGATCAGGTTGACCGGTTTGCCAGCAGTGTTGAGTTTCTGTGCCAGCGTCTGATCGCCGTACACGGTGAAGCCGTAGCCATAACCGCCATCGGCGTAGCCGTTGTGCGAGAGCACCACAATGACGTCCGAGGCGGCATCCAGCGCATCATAATAGTGCAGGATAGAGTCAGCCGGATCTTTGAAGCACAACCCTGCTGTGGCTTCCGCAATGGTGATGTAAGGGGTTTCAACCGAGGAAACGCCGATCACGCCCACGCGCAGAGGGGTGGTAGCCGTGGGAATTTCGTACACATGATACGGCTCGGTCACAAAGGACGGCAGATCCCAACCCGCCGAAGCACAGTCGCTGGCAGTACCTTTCAGCACAATATTGGCGGCAATGAAGGGGAATTCTTTGGTATTGGGATTGCTATCATCCGTGGTCGCCTGAGCCACACGCTGGGAAAGGATCGTCTGTCCCCAGTCAAACTCGTGGTTCCCGAAGGTAACGCCATCATACCCGATTGTCTTGTAGTAGGCGATGGTGGGTTCACCTTTCTGAATATTGGAGAGCAGGCTCCCCTGCATGATATCGCCGGCATCGAGCAGAAGCACCTGCTGTCCCAGAGCCGCTTTTGCCGCGCGAATATTATTGATCACCGCGGCAACCCGCGCCGCCCCCGGATTGGATCCGGAGAATTCCAGGTTGCCGTGGAAATCATTGGTATGAAGGATAGTGAACTGGACAATGTCGCTGGACTGAGCCATTGCCGCCGAGGGCAGCATAAGGCTCAGAACCAGAATCAGGGCAAATACCCGATAGAACAATTTAGACATAATCTGTACCCTCCCGAGAATTCGAAAGAATGTGTTTTGAAACCGGAACGAACCTTCAACGGAAAATCTGGAACGCCTTCGTGTGACTGTCTCACCTCCTTTCCTGTCCCCTTCTACCTGCACGACCCGATTGTTGCCCCAAGAAAATCTCCCCCGCTTCATCAGAGTGGAGCGGGTTTTTACTGTCGTTTTCCCGGAATCAATCGCGTGAAGGGAACATCTACCTGAATCATGGGGTATTAATCATTATAGAACTTTTTTACGAAAGGGCAAATTTTTGTTATTTCTGTCAGAGAAAATTCATGACAATTTTACGGTTATTAAGAGAATTCTGGGATAATGACCTGTCAATATCTGGTTAAGGGTTTCTTAAACTGAGCGCAACCTTGCCCCGCAATTCATGCTACACTAACAGTATGCAATCTCTCGCGGAAATGATGGCAAAAATTGAAAACGCCCGTCCTGCCCTTTCTCAGATGGATGGATTTGCCGACTTTGAAGCCCGGTATCTGGCGCTCAGCGATGAACTGCTGGCAGGCACACCGGAAGAAACACTGCTCCCCCGCCTGACAGCGCTCTTACAGGCGTTCCCCCATATTGCTCAATCCGTTGGGCTGGAAACAGCCATTTCAACCCCCGAGCCAGATGAAGAACTGCCTTCCTCCGCAGTTGATTCTGCTTCCCATGTCTACCCTGGAGGTGTTTCCATGACAACCCCTGTTCCTGAACCTGCTCCCCGCAATCCCGTCTCATTCAAGGTTGAAGATATCATCACCATTTTTAAAGAGGTGGTGACCGCCATTATTGCCATCCTGCTGGTGGCAACCACAGTTCGCATGTTGTGGGTCTCTCTGCAACTGGTGGGCGATGAAATGCGCATCAATCAAGCCCGCGAATTGATTATGGTGATGACCGGACTGGTTGGCGCAGTCATCGGCTACTACTTCGGGCGCATCCCTGCCGATGCCCGCGCGGCGCAAGCCATTCAACAAGCCCAGCAAGCCACCGAAGAGCGCACTGAGATCAGCGCTCAGGCTGAAGTCCTTGCCGAGTCGGTCGAAAAGGTGATACGACGTCTGCCCGGAGAAGCCGCCACCCTGCGCGGCGAAGGCGGAACGCCGCTTGCAGGCGAACTTGAAGACCTGCAGGAGAGTATTCAACGACTGCGAACGCTGAGCCGCAGGCGTTAACCTCTACGGGTTGGATGTTCCATGGAACTGCCCATTTCCCGGGATTTTGTTGCGCTTTCCTGCGACCTGCCAATTTCGCTGGGGCTGGAAATCCTGCGTTCTTCCGGAGCACATTTTCTGGTGCTGTTTCGTCAAAAGGACAGTCAGGAGTACTACTATCTTTTCTACCGCGAAGAAGTAGAGTTTCAGGCACAGCGTTATCCGCCCGATGCCCCGCTGGAGCGCGTCCTCGACCTGCACGAATGGCGTGCCGACACCGTCACCGAGGTTGCCGGGTTTCCCCGTGAACTCCCCGAGCGGTTGATTGTGCTGGATCACGGCACAGTGGCAGGGGTGTTTGCTCCCCCTCTTGCCCGGGCTGGTAGAGACGATTTGGAAACCGGCGCAGAAGCCTCTACATCAGCAGGCGGGGAGATGGAAGCCCTGCCGGTGCTGATTCCCCTGCAAGCCCGCGCCGACCTTCCCGGCAGCGCCCGAGTCGGAGAAACCATTTCTCTGGAAGTGATCATTTCGTCCCTTGAACAGGAAGCCCCTGCCGGGGCGTTAACCTTTTCCGCAGCGCAGGGTGCAACGCTTCAGATCACGGTGCAGGCGCGCCGCGGACTGGAGGTGACAGGGGATGCCTCTCAATCCTTTGTTCTTTCCGCGCCGCCGGTGCACTGGGAACATACGTTTACCCTGCGCGCCACCCGGGAAGGCACAGCCGAGGCACGGGTGCTGATCTTTGGCGCCGGTGTGCTGATGGGGTATCTCAGTCTGCGCACCGAGGTGCAGGCGGTATCGGAAAGTCCTGAAACCGCCTCACTCTCATCTACACGCACCAGTCTGCCCACCGTTCAGGTGAGCGCACCGGATTTGCAAATCGTCATCCTTGAGGAAAATGACGGCAATCAACGGGGCTTTACCCTGCTGGTCAACGCCGCCGACCCGACGCTGGGCATCAATTTTGCCACCTTCGGTCCAATTTATTTTCAGAGCGATCCGGGGCGGTATTTTGAGACCTTCTACCGCGAGATCGATTCGCTGTATCGCCTGCCCGACCGGCAAACCGCTCAAACCCTGTTGAAAGCCTGCGGAACCACGCTTTTTACCAGCCTTTTCCCTGCCGATGTACAGCAACTGCTGTGGAGCATCCGCGAGCGCATCCAGAGCGTGCTGATTCAATCCACTGAGCCCTGGATTCCATGGGAATTATGCGCCCTGCGCGGGGTAGAACATGGGCAGGTACAGGAAGGTCCGTTCTTCAGTCAGGCGTACGCCGTGACCCGCTGGATCCCGGGGATTTCGCTCAAGAGCATGCTGAACCTGAGCCGGATCGGGGTGGTGATTCCGCTGAATTCCGGGCTACCTTTTGCAGAAGAAGAATGGCAGTTCCTGCAATTGCTGGCAGGGAACGGGCGCCGGGTAGAGCGCCTCCCGGCACGGTTTTTGCCCCTCGTTCAGGCGTTCACAGCCGGTGAATACACCGCCTGGCATTTCAGCGGTCACGGGGTGATGCGCGCTGGCGATCCTCTGCGCGCTGAGATGATCCTTGAAGAACCGCCTGCTTTCACCCCCATGTTGTTAAGCGGCGCGCTGGCAAACGTTGGAAAAACCAGCCCGCTGGTTTTCCTCAATGCCTGTCAGATTGGACAGAGCGGTATGGCACTGACCGAGACAGGAGGCTGGGCACAGCAGTTCATCCGCGCCGGGGCGGCGGCTTTCATCGGGGCGTACTGGTCGGTGCAGGATTCTGGTGCAAAAGCCTTTGCTCAGGCTCTGTACCGCCATCTGCTGAATGGTGAAACGCTGGGGCAGTCCGCGCTCGCCGCGCGGCAGGAAATTCTGCCCGGTCACCCCCTCACGGCACTGGCATACACGGTTTTTGGACATCCCAACGCTGTTTGCGCGGGTTAAAAATTTCCTTACAGGAGCAACGTACCTATGACCACCCAAATCTTTGCTGATCGTCTTCGTACGCTGGGGTCCATCGAACCCACACTGTTTGGCGGTTTCCTCGAACACATGGGGCGCGCCATTTATCAGGGCATTTACGAGCCCGGTTCTCCGCTTGCCGACGAACGCGGTTTCCGCCGCGATGTTCTGCAAGCCCTGCGCGAACTGGCGCCCACCATCATCCGCTATCCGGGTGGGAATTTCCTGAGCGGGTACCACTGGATGGATGGAATTGGTCCGAAAGAACAGCGTCCACGCCGCCGCGAACTGGCATGGAAATCCATCGAAACCAATCAGTTTGGCGTGGATGAATTCATCGAGTACTGCCGGGAACTGAATACCCAACCCATGCTGGGGGTGAATCTGGGCACCGGAACGCTGGATGAAGCCGGCGCGCTGGTGGAGTACTGCAACGCGCCCCGGGGAACGTATTACGCGGACCTGCGCGCCCGTTACGGTCATCCGGAACCGTACGGGGTCAGGGTATGGTGCCTTGGCAATGAGATGGACGGACCATGGCAAATCGGTCATCTGGAAGCGCATGAATACGCGCGTAAAGCCCTGGAAACCGCCAAGGTCATGAAATGGCAGGATGCCTCCATTCAACTGGTGCTGTGCGGCTCATCCGGCGCAACCATGCCCACCTTCCCGGAATGGGATCGCATTGCCCTGGAGGAATGCTGGGAACAGGTGGATTACCTCTCCCTGCACCAGTACGTGGGCAATCATCATCAGGACACGCAGAACTATCTGGGGTTGACCCGTTTCTTTGAGTACCACCTGCAAACTTTAGAGGGCACCCTGCGCTACGTCAAAGCCAGAAAGCGCTCCAAACACGATGTGTATCTCTCCTGGGACGAGTGGAACGTCTGGTACAAG
>FWWL01009255.1_pt1 | contig 12065 bp, 11 predicted proteins | sample 2228331 | NCBI WGS metagenome assembly FWWL01 (sample SAMEA103939775, study PRJEB20133) | metagenome | reverse complement strand
GAGCGGTTCCGCGCCAGCCTGGCCACGTTGCTGCTGGCCGACCCGGCGCCGCAGCTGCTGCTGCTCGACGAGCCGACCAACAACCTCGACCTGGCGTCCCACGACGCCCTGGTGACCGCCCTCGCGTCCTACCGGGGCGCGCTCGTGGTCGTCAGCCACGACCAGGCGTTCCTCGACGAGGTCGGCGTCGACCGGGTGGTGGACCTGGACGAGCCGGAGGGCTCCTGAGGCCTCAGCAGGGAGGGGTCAACAGGCCGAGCCGTCGATGCCGCAGGCGTCGCCCGGGGCCCCGGCCACGACCTGGACGGGCGGGTGCGCCTCGGACCACGCCTGCTCGAGCAGCCGGCTGAAGACCTCGGTCGGCTGGGCGCCGGAGACCGCGTAGCGACGGTCGACGACGAAGAAGGGCACCCCGTTCACCCCGAGGTCCTGGGCGGCGTCGATGTCGGCGGCGACCGCGCCGGCGTACTCCTCGCCGGCCAGCACCTCCTCGACCCGCTCGGGGTCCAGGTCGAGCGCCAGCGCTTCGCGGCGCAGCACCGCGTGGTCGCCGACGTCGGCGGCGTCCTCGAAGTACGCCGAGAGCAGCGCCTCCTTGAGCCGGGACTGCAGCTCGATGCCGCCCTCGTCCAGGGCGAGGTGGAGCAGCCGGTGGGCGTCGCGGGTGCTGGTGTGGACGGTCTCGAAGAGCCGGAAGGCCAGGCCCTCCTCGGCCGCGAGGTCGACGAGCTGCTGCTGCATGTCGCGCATCTCGTCCTCGGAGCGACCGTACTTCCGCGCCAGCACCGGCGTCGTCAGCTCGTGCCCGTGCTGCGGGGCCGAGGGGTCGAGCTGGAAGGAGCGCCACACGACCTCGACCTGGTCGGCGTGCTCGAAGTCGTCCAGGGCCCGCTCGAGGCGCCGCTTCCCGACGAAGCACCAGGGACAGACGACGTCGCTCCAGATCTCGATCCGCATGGTGGTTGAACCGTCATGGACCAGTCGGCATTCCGGCCGCGGGACACGTTCTGGCCACAGCTGCTCCACGGGACGGGAGCCTGCCCCGGGTCGGCCCCCAGGGTCCGGCTCAGGGTGGGCTCGGGGTCCCACCAGGGGTCGGGTGGGTGGCGCTCCCCGATGTGGTCGACCCCCTCGCACCGCGAGGCTCGACCCATGATCGAGATCCACGAGCTGACCAAGCGGTACGGCGACCACCTCGCCGTCGACCACGTGACCTTCACCGCCCGACCCGGGCGCGTGACCGGCTTCCTCGGCCCCAACGGCGCCGGCAAGTCCACCTCCCTGCGGATCCTCGCCGGGCTCACCCCCGCCACCAGCGGGTCCGCGACCGTGCTGGGCCGCCGGTACGCCGACCTGCCCAACCCCGGCCTGGAGATCGGCGTCCTCCTCGACGCCTCCGCCCAGCACGCCGGTCGGACCGGGCGCGAGGTCCTGCGGGTGGCCGCCGAGACCATGGGGCTCCCCCGTGCCCGGGTCGCCGAGATGCTCGACCTGGTCTCGTTGACCGAGGACGAGGCCGGCCGCCGGGTCCGCGACTACTCCCTCGGCATGCGCCAGCGCCTCGGCCTGGCCACCGCCCTGCTGGGCGATCCCGCCGTGCTCGTGCTGGACGAGCCGGCCAACGGGCTCGACCCCGCGGGCATCCGCTGGATGCGCGACCTGCTGCGCGACCACGCCCGTCGCGGCGGCACCGTGCTGCTCTCCTCGCACCTGCTGCACGAGATCGAGGTCATCGCCGACGACATCGTCGTCATCGGTCACGGCCGCGTCGTCGCCCAGGGCACCAAGGAGGAGCTCCTCCACGACGACCGCACCCTCGTGCGCGCTCCCGAGGTCGGTGCCCTCGCCGCGGCGCTGACCGCTGCCGGCTGGAGCGTCGAGCGGGTCGACCCCGGCGACCCCGACGCCGGCCTGCGCACGGACGCCTCCCTGGCCACCACGGGGCAGGTCGCGCTCGCGGCCGGCCTCCCGCTGCTCGAGCTGCGCGCCGCCGACGGCGCCGGGCTCGAGGAGATGTTCCTCCAGCTCACCGCCGACACCCAGAGAGAGACCGCGGCATGACCACCCTGACCACCCCCAGCAACGCCGCCGACCTGGCCCCTGCGAGCCACGTCCCGGCGTACGCCGACCGGCCCGCGCCCGCCCCCATCCCGTTCACCCGGCTGCTCAAGGTCGAGCTGCGCAAGATGTTCGACACGCGCTCCGGCCTGTGGCTGATGGCCTCGGTCGGCATCCTGGCCGCGCTCGCCTCCGCTGCGGTCGTGCTGTGGGCTCCCGACGACCAGGTCACCTACGAGACCTTCGCCGCGGCCGTCGGCTTCCCGATGGCGGTGCTGCTCCCGGTGATCGCCGTGCTGTCGGTGACGAGCGAGTGGAGCCAGCGCAACGGCCTCACCACCTTCACGCTCGTGCCGCACCGGGGTCGGGTGATCGGCGCCAAGGCGGCCGGCGCGCTCATCGTCGCCGTCGCCGGCATGCTCGTCGCGGCGGGCGTCGGGGTCCTCGGCAACCTGGTCGGCTCGGCGCTCAACGGCACCGACGCGATCTGGGACGTCAGCGTCTCCGACTTCACCGCCATCGTCCTGGCCAACGTGCTCGGCGTCTTCATGGGCTTCATGCTCGGCGCGGTGCTGCGCAGCTCCCCGGCGGCACTCGTGGGCTACCTGGTCGTCAGCTTCGTGCTCGTGCCGCTCACGATGACCCTCGCGGCGGCGCAGCAGTGGTTCGCCGACATCCAGCCGTGGGTGGACTGGAACTACACCCAGGGCGCGCTGTTCGAGGGCCTGCCCAGCGACGGGGAGTACTGGGCCCAGCTCGGCGTGACGTCCCTGGTGTGGCTGGTGCTCCCGCTCGCGCTCGGCCTCGGGCGGCTGCTGCGGGCCGAGGTGAAGTAGCCGCCCCCCGGTCGGGTACGACGCCGCGAGCCACGAGACCCCCCTGCCGTGGGCAGGGGGGTCTCGTGGCTCGTCGCTGGCGCTCCTCGCACCTCGACCACCGGGGTCAGCGGGCGGCGGTGCCCTCGACGTAGTCGGAGTCGTGGCTCTTGACCCACGCCATGAGCTTGCGCAGCTCGCGCCCGGTCTTCTCGATCGGGTGCTGCTCGCCCTGCTCGCGGAACTTCGTGAACTCCGGGGAGCCGTTGTCCATGTCGGTGATGAACCGCTCGGCGAAGGCGCCGTTCTTGATGTCCTCGAGGACGGCCTTCATGTTCTCCTTGACCCGCTCGTCGATGACGCGGGGACCGGAGACGTAGTCGCCGAACTCGGCGGTGTCGGAGACCGACCAGCGCTGCTTGGCGATGCCGCCCTCGTACATCAGGTCGACGATGAGCTTCAGCTCGTGCAGGCACTCGAAGTAGGCGACCTCGGGCTGGTAGCCGGCCTCGATGAGGGTCTCGAAGCCGTACATCACCAGCTGCGAGGCGCCACCGCACAGGACGGCCTGCTCGCCGAACAGGTCGGTCTCGGTCTCCTCGGTGAAGGTGGTCTTGATGCCGCCGGCCCGCAGGCCGCCGATGCCCTTGGCGTAGGACAGCGCCAGCGCCCAGGCGTCGCCCGAGGAGTCCTGCTCGACGGCGACGAGCACGGGGACGCCGCGGCCGTCGACGTACTCGCGGCGCACGAGGTGGCCCGGGCCCTTGGGGGCGACCATGAAGACGTCGACGTCCGCGGGCGGGGTGATGTAGCCGAAGCGGATGTTGAAGCCGTGGCCGAAGACCAGGGTGTTGCCGGCCTCGAGGTTCGGGGCGATCTCGTCGGCGTAGAGCTTCCGCTGGTGCTGGTCGGGCGCGAGGATGACGACCACGTCGGCCTCGGCGGCCGCCTCGGCGGGCGTCATGACCTTCAGGCCCTCGGCCTCGGCCTTCGCCCGGCTCTTGGAGCCCGGCTGCAGGCCGATGCGGACGTCGACACCGGAGTCACGCAGCGACAGCGAGTGGGCGTGGCCCTGGCTGCCGTAGCCGATCACGGCGACCTTCTTCCCCTGGATCAGGGACAGGTCGGCGTCGTCGTCGTAGAACATCTCAGCCACGGGGGCTTCTCCTTATGGTGTGGGTGCTGCTGGGTGGTGGGGCGAAGTCGGTGGTGCCGGTCAGGAACCGACGGCGCTCGGCGCGGGGACCGAGACCGGGCGCAGGTTGCGCTCGGAGATCGAGCGGGACCCGCGACCGATGGCGACCATGCCGGACTGGACGAGCTCGCGCACCCCGAAGGGCTCCACGACCCGCAGGAAGTCGGCGATCTTGCCGGCGTTGCCGGTCACCTGGATGGTCACGGCGTCGGTGGCGACGTCGACGACCTTGGCGCGGAAGAGCTGGACGGTGTCGAGCACCTGCCCGCGGGTCTCGGAGGTGGCCGCGACCTTGACCAGGACCAGCTCGCGGTGGACCGAGGCCGTCGGGTCGAGCTCGACGATCTTGATCACCTCGACCAGCTTGTTGAGCTGCTTGGTGACCTGCTCGAGCGGGGACTCCTCGACGTTGACCACGATGGTCATCCGGGAGATGCCCTCGTGCTCGGTCGGGCCGACCGCCAGGCTCTCGATGTTGAAGCCGCGGCGGGAGAACAGCCCGGCGATCCGGGTCAGGACGCCGGGGCGGTCCTCCACGAGGACGGAGAGGGTGTGCTTGGACATCAGAGCTCGTCGTCCTCCCACTCGGGCGCGAGGTCCCGGGCGTACTTGATCTCGTCGTTGCTGGTGCCGGCGGCCACCATCGGCCACACCATGGCGTCGCGGTGCACGCGGAAGTCGACCACGACGGGGACGTCGTTGATCTCCATGGCCTTCTCGATCGTGGCGTCGACCTCGCTGGCTGCGTCGCAGGCCAGGCCCACGCAGCCGTAGGCGTCGGCCAGCTTCACGAAGTCGGGGATGCGCACCGGGCCGTCGTGGCGCTGCAGGTTGGTGTTGGAGTAGCGCTGGTTGTAGAAGAGCGTCTGCCACTGGCGCACCATGCCGAGCGACTCGTTGTTGATGACCGCGACCTTGATCGGGATCCCCTCGATCGCGCAGGTGGCCAGCTCCTGGTTGGTCATCTGGAAGCAGCCGTCGCCGTCGATGGACCACACGGTCGTGTCGGGGCAGCCGACCTTCGCGCCCATGGCGGCCGGCACCGAGTAGCCCATGGTGCCGAGCCCACCGGAGTTGAGCCACGTGCGCGGCTTCTCGTACTGCACGAAGTGCGCGGCCCACATCTGGTGCTGGCCCACGCCGGAGGTGTAGATCGCGTCCGGGCCGGCGATGGCGGACAGGCGCTCGATGACGTACTGCGGGGCCAGGCCCTCCGCGGGCGTCTCGTAGCCCAGCGGGTAGCGCTGCTTGAGCCCGGCCAGGAACGAGACCCACGCCTCGTAGTCGCCGGTGTGCCCGGCGTCCTGCTCGGCCTGGAGCGCGACCACGAGGTCGGAGATGACCTCGCGGCAGTCGCCCACGATCGGGACGTCGGCGTGCCGGTTCTTGCCGATCTCGGCCGGGTCGATGTCGGCGTGGATGACCTTCGCGTGCGGGGCGAAGGAGTCCAGGTTGCCGGTGACCCGGTCGTCGAAGCGGGCGCCGAGGCTGATGATCAGGTCGCTCTTCTGCAGCGCGGCGACGGCGGCGACGGTGCCGTGCATGCCCGGCATGCCCAGGTGCTGCGGGTGGCTGTCCGGGAAGGCACCCAGGGCCATCAGCGTCGTCACGACCGGCATGCCGGTGAGCTCGGCGAGGACCCGCAGCTCCTTGCTGGCAGCCGCGCGGATCGTGCCGCCACCGACGTACAGCACGGGCTTGCGGGACTCCAGGATGAGGCGGGCGGCCTCGCGGATCTGCTTGGAGTGCGGCTTGGTGACGGGGCGGTAGCCCGGCAGCGAGATCTCGGTCGGCCACTGGAAGCTGGTCATCGACTGCAGCGCCGACTTCGCGACGTCGACCAGGACCGGGCCGGGGCGGCCGGTCGAGGCGATGTAGAACGCCTCGGCGACGGTGCGCGGGATGTCGGCGGGGTCGGTGACGAGGAAGTTGTGCTTGGTGATCGGCATCGTGATGCCGCGGATGTCGGCCTCCTGGAAGGCGTCGGTGCCGATCATCGAGGCACCCACCTGCCCCGTGACGGCCACCATCGGGACCGAGTCCATGTAGGCGTCGGCGATCGGGGTGACCAGGTTGGTCGCGCCCGGGCCCGAGGTCGCCATGCAGACACCGACCCGGCCCGTCGCGGCGGCGTACCCCTGGGCCGCGTGGCCGGCGCCCTGCTCGTGGCGCACCAGGATGTGGCGGATGGAGGAGTCCATGAGGGGGTCGTACGCCGGGAGGATCGCCCCGCCCGGGATGCCGAAGATGTTGTCCGCGCCGGCCGCCTCCAGCGACCGGACCAGGCTCTGTGCGCCGGTGATCTCGCTCATGCCCTGCTCGTCTCCTCTGTCCTACTGCTTGTCGGGGGCTGCTGCCCCACCAGGATGGCCCCACAAAAAAGCCCCCCGGCCGCGATGGCTACGAGGGGATGACGCGCTGGCCGGATCGGGTCGATCAGCCCACGCGTCGCGTGCGTACGAGAAGGTCCTGGCGCATGCGGCAACGGTAGCCCCCCGGTCCCCGCACGTCATCCGACAGGTGCCGCGGTCCCAGCATGTGAGACCCGCGTCCCGCATGGTGAGCGCTCAGGCGGCGGGACCAGGCCCGCGACCCAGCCAGGTCGTCAGGCAGGCGCGGTTGCCCTGTGGGTCCTCGAGCACCCAGAACGCCGGCGCCTGGTCGTCGCTGACCAGCCGGCCGCCGGCCTGCAGGACCGCGGTGATCCGCTCCTGCACGACCTCGGGCGGCACCCGCACGTCGGCGTGCCAGCGCTGGCGGTGCTCCCCCACGTGGGCCGGGCGCTGCTCGGTCGGCTGGAACCACACCGAGGGCCAGCGGCCGGCCGGGTCGACCGCCTCGTCCGCGGCCTCCTCCAGCCCCAGGACCGCCGCCCAGAACGGCTTGACCTCGGTCAGGTCCCAGGTGTCCAGGGCCCACTCGACCGACTGCAGCTGGGCCGGCGCGGCGCTGACGCCCAGCGCGTGGGCGGCCTCGGAGACGGCCCGCGCGAGCCGCAGGTCGCGACGGGTCACCCCACCGACGTCGTGGGACCAGGTGCGCACCTCGACGAAGCCGTAGCGCAGGTCGACATCGGGGTGGTGGTCCTGGGCGTCGGCGGCCTCGGCCACCTTCGCCACCAGGCGTGCGCCCGTGGTGAAGTCGCCGGTCGCGAACCGGGCGGCGAGGAGCCCGAAGAGCGGGCGCCAGTCCTCCAGCCCGCCGTCCACCTCGGTGCTGATGTCGTGGTCGGAGAGGACGTGCCTGTCGGCGTCGGGGATCGGGCTCACGGGAGGACAGCCTGCCGTTCCGGGCGCGCCTGCGCCAGCAGGGGTCAGGCCTGGTCGGCGGTGGCCGGGACCGGCTCCTTCTGCAGCGTCTCGCGGGCCGCCAGCCACAGCGGCAGCGCCAGCAGGCTCACCAGCCCGGTGACCGCGAACGCCCAGCCCCAGCCCAGCTGGTCGGCCACGACGCCGATGAGGACGGGCCCGATGATCGCGCCGCCGTCCTGGGCCATCTGGAAGGTGGAGAGCACCGTGCCGCCCGAGCGCTCGTTGCCGATGACGTCGGCGACCGTCGCCTGCTGGCCGGGGTTGACCATGCCCGCACCGAAGCCCGAGACCAGGGAGAGGACCAGCAGCACCGACAGGCTCTCGCTCAGGCCCAGCGAGCCGAGGGAGAGGGCGGTGATGCCGAGGCCGAGCACGACCATCGGCTTGCGACCCACGGTGTCGGTGACCTTGCCGGAGAACTGCAGGCTGGCCGCCGTGCCGGCCGCGGCGACGGCGAGCGCGACGCCGGCGACCCAGGTGTCGTCGTGGACGGCCACGGCGAACTGCGGGACGACCGCGACCCGCACCCCGAAGTTGGCCCAGCCGTTGGCGAAGGCCGAGGCGAGCGCCGCGCGGTACGCCGAGTCGCGCAGGCCCTCCCCCAGGCGCATCGGCTCCTGCGGGGTCGCGGTCGGGTCCGGCTGGAGGCTGGCGTGGGAGAGCCGGACCCCCACGACGAGAGCTGCGACGACCAGCGCGGCGGCGTACACCACGAAGGGCACGCGGAGGCCGAGCCCGGCCATGAGGCCGCCGAGCACCGGGCCGAGCATGCCGCCGATGAGGAAGGAGCTGGCGTAGGCCGACGAGACCCGCCCGCGCATCGTCGGGGGTGCCAGGCGCACCAGCAGCGCCATCGCCGAGACGGTGAACATCGTCGACCCGAGGCCGCCGAGGCCGCGGAAGACCAGCAGCTGCCAGTAGGTCTGCGCGACGGCGGTCAGCAGCGAGGACGCCGCGACGATCCCGAGACCGGTGAGGTAGACCCACCGCTCCCCCAGCCGGGCGACGAGCACGCCGCTGCCCGGGGCGCCGAGGAGGCGGAAGAAGGCGAAGATCGAGACCACGAACGACGCGGCGGCCACGCCCACGTCGAAGCTGCGCGCGTAGGCGGGCAGGACCGGGCTGATGATGCCGAAGCCGATCGCGATGACGAACGCCGAGGCGATCAGGACCTTGATCTCGCCGGGGATGGGTTGCTGCGGCGTGGTGGTGCCTCGGGTCGCGCCTGGTCTCCTCACGCGTGTGCCAGCACCTCGGCGGCCGCGCGCATTCCCGCCTCGACCTCGACGAAGGAGGTGGACAGCGGCGCGAGGCCGATCCGCAGACCACCGGGGTCGCGGTAGTCGGGGATGACGTCGCGCTCCCAGAGCCGGGCGACGACCTCGCGCATCCGCGGGTGGTCCACGGTCACGTGCCCGCCCCGGCGGGCCGGGTCGCGCGGGGAGGCCAGCTCGGCGCCGAGCGGTGCCAGCAGCTCGTCGGCCAGCTCCACGGCGTACGACGTCAGGGCGAGGGACTTGGCCCGGACCGCCTCCATGCCGACCTCGGCGATCGTCGCGACCGTGTCGCGCAGGGCGAGCATGCCGATGACCGGCGGGGTGCCCGAGATCATCCGGCGGATCCCGGGCGCAGGTGCCCAGTCCGGTCCCATGGCGAACGGGTCGGCGTGCCCCATCCAGCCGGTCACCGGCTGGTCGACGCGGTCGAGGTGGCGGGACGCGACGTAGACGAAGGCGGGTGAGCCGGGCCCGCCGCCGAGGTACTTGTAGGTGCAGCCCACGGCCAGGTCGACGCCCCAGTCGTCGAGGGCCAGCGGCACCGAGCCGACCGAGTGCGAGAGGTCCCAGAGCACGACGGCGCCGGCGTCGTGCGCGGCGGCGGTGACGGCGGGGGCGTCGGCCAGCCACGCGGAGCGGTAGGCGACGTGGGAGAGCAGCAGGCAGGCGGTCCGCTCCGACAGCTGGGCGGCGACCGACTCCGGGGTCACACCTGCGGCGGGGTCGACCTCGACCCAGCGCAGCGACAGGCCGAGCTCGCGGGCGACCGAGGCGGCGACGTACCGGTCGGTCGGGAAGTCGTCGCGGCACAGCACGACCTCGGTGCGCTCGGGCCGGAGCGCACAGGCCGCGCGCAGCGCCTTGTAGAGCAGCACGGTCGTGGAGTCGCCGACGGTCGTCTGGCCCGGTGCGGCGCCGAGGCAGGCGGCGGCGATCTCGTCGCCGACGACCAGCGGCAGCTCCATCCAGGACTCGTCCCAGCCGCGGATCAGCCGACCGCCCCACTCGTCGGTCACGAAGGTCGCCAACCGCTCGGCGGTCGAGCGCAGCGGCCGGCCGAGGGAGTTGCCGTCGAGGTAGACCAGCGAGGTCTCGCTGCCGACGTACCTCGCGCGCAGGTGCGCCAGCGGGTCGTCACGGTCCAGCTGCTCGGCGTCGGGGAGGTCGCTCACGCCGCATGTCTACCCCAGCGCCGGACGGGTGGCATGCTCCCCCGCATGGCCATCCGCCCCGAGCTGCTGGAGGTGCTCGCGCGACGGGCACTGACCGAGGACTCCGCCCGGCCCGAGGCCGTCGCGCGGCTGCACGAGCGGGGCGGGCGGACCGCCCGGGAGAACCTCGCCGAGCTGGTCGACGAGGGCAGCTTCGTGGAGTACGGGCGGTTCGTGACCGCCGCCCAGTCCCAGCGCCGCCCCCTGGAGGAGCTGCTCGACCGGACCGCGGCCGACGGGATCGTCGGCGGGCTGGCCACGATCGACGGCCACCCCGTCGCGGCGCTCTCCTACGACTACCTCGTCATGGCCGGCACCCAGGGGATGCGCGGGCACCGCAAGGCCGACCGGCTGCTCGACGTCATCGACCGGCTGCGGGTGCCGACGGTCTTCTTCGCCGCCGGCGGTGGCGGTCGGCCCGGCGACACCGACATCCCGCTCGTCTCCGCCCTCGACGTCACGACCTTCGCCGCCTGGGCCCGGCTCTCGGGTCGCGTCCCGAGGATCGCGGTCGTGGAGGACAACTGCTTCGCCGGCAACGCGGTCATCGCCGGGTGCTCCGACCTGATCGTCGCGACCGAACGCGCCTCGCTGGGCATGGGCGGGCCGGCGATGATCGCCGGCGGCGGCCTGGGGGACGTGGCCGCGGCCGACGTCGGCCCGATCGAGGTGATGGAGGCCAACGGCGTCGTCGACATCGTCACGGACGACGCGGTCGGCACGGCTCGCGAGCTGCTCGGCTACTTCCTGGGGCGTACGACGACATGGACCGCTCCCGACCAGGCACCACTCCGGGAGGCGGTCCCCGAGGGCGAGCGCACCGCCTACGACCTGCTGCCCATCGTGGAGACGCTGTGCGACGAGGACTCGGTGACCGTGCTGCGGCCCGGGTTCGCGCCCGAGCTGCTCACCGCACTGGGCCGGATCGAGGGTCGCACCGTCGGGGTCGTGGGCAACGACACCCGGCACTGGGCGGGCGCGGTCACGGCGGACGCGGGCGACAAGGCCGCGCGCTTCCTGCAGCTGTGCGACGCCCACGGCTTCCCGGTCGTGTCCCTGGTCGACACCCCCGGGATGATGGTCGGCCCCGACGCCGAGCGCACCGGGCTGGTGCGGCACACCTCGCGACTGCTCGTCGCGGCGGCCCGGCTGCAGGTGCCGCTGCTGGGGGTGGTGCTGCGCCGCGGCTACGGCCTGGGCGCGCAGGCGATGCTCGGCGGGAGCACCCACGAGCCCCTCATGACGATCGCCTGGCCCGGCGCGCACCTCGGGGCGATGGGGCTCGAGGGCGCCGTGCGGCTGTCCATGCGACGCGAGCTGGAGGAGATCGCCGACCCGGACGAGCGGGAGGCGCGGGTCAGGGAGCTGACGGCGTACGCCCAGGCACACTCGACGGCCCTGGAGGTCGCCCGGCACTTCGAGATCGACGACGTCGTCGACCCGGCCGAGACCCGCGGCATCCTCGCGCGGCTCCTCGACGCCGCCGACCGCGACGGCCGGCTGGTCGGCAGCGGGCGCCCCGTCGACACCTGGTGATCCTCTCGTCGGCGGCCCACCGATGAGTCCGTCGGTCCGGGCTGGTCGGATGGGGTCATGAGGAAGCTGATCGTCACCGAGTTCATCACCCTGGACGGAGTCATCGAGGACCCGAGCTGGACCTTCACCGAGGTCGAGCACGACGACGCCGTCTACGACATCAAGGGCCGCGAGCAGGAGGAGGCCAGCGCGCTGCTGCTCGGCCGGGTCTCCCACGACGAGTTCGCGCCGGTGTGGCCGTCGATGGAGGAGTTCGAGACCTACAACGCGATGCCGAAGTACGTCGTCTCCTCCACCCTCGAGGGCTCGGACTGGAGCAACACCCACGTCCTGCGCTCGCTCGACGACGTGCGCGCCCTCAAGGAGCGCACCGACGAGGGCGAGGGCCCGATCTACGTCCACGCCAGCGCGACGCTGGCGCAGGGCCTGCTCGCCGCCGGGCTGGTCGACCGGCTGCACCTGCTGGTCTTCCCGCTGCTGCTGGGCTCGGGCAAGCGGCTCTTCTCCGACACGGGCTCGAAGGTGAACCTCCGGCTCGTCGAGTCCGCGACCTACGGCAACGGCGTCACCCTGCAGGTCCTCGACGTCGTCCGCTGACCTTCCCACGCCGGCGGCTCAGCGGCGGCGGCCGCGGCCCCGGGGCGGGCTGGCCTGGGCGGGGG
>FWWL01009254.1_pt1 | contig 12067 bp, 9 predicted proteins | sample 2228331 | NCBI WGS metagenome assembly FWWL01 (sample SAMEA103939775, study PRJEB20133) | metagenome | reverse complement strand
GGCGGAGATACGCGCCCGAAACTCCGACGGCCGCAGCGACAACGACGTGCGCCTGGTGACTATCACCATCGGCGGCAACGACCTGCTGCGTCTCTTCTTCGACTACGTGGCCCGGGGCCGCTGCGCCAGCCGCGAGCAGTTCCTGGCCTCCCAGGAGTGCATAGACGTGTTCCGCGCCACCCTGGCAGCCCTGGCAGCCAACCTGAACGTCATCCTGCCGCGTCTGCGCCAGGAGCTGCCCGGGGAGCGCATCGTCCTCTTCACCCTCTACAATCCCTTCTCGGGGCGCGATGCCGTCATCGGGGCCCTGGGCGACCTGGCCCTGGAGGGCGACCCCGACACGGTCATCGCTCAGGGGGTGAACACGGTGCTGCGGGCGGCCGCCCGCGCCTATGGCCTGGTCCTGGCCGACGTCTTCCCGCCCTTCGAGGGCCGCGGCGGGGAGCTGATAGCCCCGGACGGCATCCACCCCAACGACCGGGGCTATCGGGTGATGGCCGACGTGGCCCTGGCCGCCCTCGGCGTTCCGGCACGATAGCCGTGGTGCGCTACGACGCGGTAGTCCTGGGGTCGGGGCCGGCTGGCTCCACCTGCGCCCTGTCGCTGGCGCGGGCGGGGGCGCGGGTGCTGCTGCTGGAGCGGGCGCGTCTGCCGCGCGACAAGCCCTGCGGCGGCGGCGTGACCCTGCGTGCCTGCGCCTGGGCGCCCGTGGACCTGACGCCGGTGGTGGAGAGGACGGTTTTCGGGGCGCGCTTCTCGCTGGCCCTGGGGCCGCACTTCGACCGCTGGCACCCCTTGCCCCTCACCTACATGACGCAGCGCTCGCGCCTGGACGCTCACCTCTCCCGCGCCGCCGCCGAGGCCGGCGCCGACCTGCACGACGGCGAGCAGGCCCTCTCCCTGGAGACGGGGGACGGCGCCGGGGCGACGGTGCGCACGTCGCGCGGCGCCTACCGCGCCGCTGTCGCGGTGGGGGCCGACGGCGCCAACGGCCTCGCCTCGCGACTGCTGGGCGCCCGCGACACCTACGAGGAGGCGGTGGCCCTGGAGGGCAACGTGACGGTGCCGGCGGCGCTCCTGGACGAGTGGCGGGAGCTGGTGGCCCTGGACCTGGGCGGCCTGGCCGGGGGCTACGGCTGGGTCTTCCCCAAGGGCGACCACCTGAACGTGGGCGTCGGCGCCTGGAAATACGCCGCCTCCACCCTGCGCCCCAAGCTGGAAGACCTCTGCCGACGCTACGGCCTCCCCGCCGACGCCATCTGGGGGTTGCGGGGGCACCACCTGCCCCTGCGTCGCCCCCACTCACCCCTGACGCGGGGGCCGGTGCTGCTGGTGGGGGACGCCGCCGGGCTGGTGGACCCCCTCTCGGGCGAGGGCATCCACATGGCCTTCTACAGCGCCCGGCTGGCGGCCGCCGCCGCGCTGGACTACCTGGGCGGCCGCTCCCCCGACCTTCGCCCTTACGAGGAGGCCGTGGGGCGGCTCATCGCGCCGGAACTGGAGCTGTCGCGGCACCTGCACGAGGTCTTCCACTTCGCGCCGCCGCCCTACGTGGCCCTGCTGGCCCGCAGCGAACACTTCTGGCGCCTCTTCTGTCGCCTCATCCGCGGCGAGCTGACTTACGCCGGCCTGGTGCGGATGCTGGGGCCGCTGCTGCCCCTGGTGCGCTTCTTCGGTCGGACGGCGCGGCGTCGGCGCGAGGCGCGGGTGGCCTCAGCCCTGGGCGTGCGGTCGCCGTCCGCGACGGTTGCGGAAGGCCTCTAGATAGCGCTGGCGCTGGCGCTCCTGGGTCACGTGCAGGTAGACCTGGGTGCTGGTGGGGGTGGCGTGCCCCAGCAGCTCCTGCACCACCCGCAGGTCGGCGCCCCCGTCCAGCAGGTGGGTGGCGAAGCTGTGGCGCAGCAGATGGGGCCAGACGCGCTTGTCTATGCCTGCCCGGGCAGCATACCGCTTCACCAGCTCCTGCACCCAGCGACCCGACAGACGGCCGCCGTCGCGGTTGAGGAAGAGGGCGCGCTCGGCGGCGTCTCGCGCGAGGAAGGGGCGCCCCTCGGCCAGATAGCGACGCAGGGCATCCACCGCCGGCGCCCCCAGCAGCACGATGCGCTCCTTCCCGCCCTTGCCCATCACGCGGGCGGTGGCCTCGGCCAGGTCCAGGTCGTCCACATCTAGGCCCACCACCTCGCTCAGGCGCACGCCGGCGGCGTAGACCAGCTCCAGCAGGGCGCGGTCGCGCAACCCCTGGGGCGAATCGTCGTCGGCAGCCTCGATGAGGGAGGCGACGTGCTCGTAGGTCAGGTAGCTGGGCAGGCGGCGGGGGCGTCGGGGGCCCCGCACCTGCTCCAGGGGGCTGGACGTCAGGCGCCCCTCCCGCACCAGGAAGCGGTAGAAGGAGCGGACGGTGCTCACCTTGCGGGCGATGCTGGCCGGGGCCGTCCCCCGCTGGTGGAGGAGCGCCAGGTAGAGGCGGAAGTCCTGTCGCGTCACCTCCGCCACCGCCAGCCCCTGCCCGGCCAGGAAGGCCAGGAACTGGCGCAGGTCGTTACCGTAGTTGCGGACGGTGTAGGGGGAGAGGTTACGCTCGGCCGCCAGATGGCGCAGGTAGGCCCTGACCCACTCCTCGTCGCCCATCTGTGCCCTCAGGCGGGGACGGGCGCCGACCCGCTCCAGCTACAGGCGGTGCAGCGGGCACCCTCGCGGCCATCGGCCAGGAGCAGGCCGCCGCACTGGGGGCAGGGGGTCGGCAGCGGCCGCCGCCAGACCACGAAGTCGCACTGGGGGTAGCGGGAGCAGCCGTAGAAGGAGCGCCCGCGGCGGGCGCGCCGCTCCACCAGGTCGCCGCCGCAGCGGGGGCAGGCGGCGCCGGTGCTGACCAGATAGGGACGCCTGCCGCGGCAGGCCGGGTAGCGTGAGCAGGCCAAGAAAGGCCCGTAGCGGCCGCGCTTCACCACCATCGGCGAGCCGCATTCGGGGCACTCCTCCTCCGCCGGCTGGGGTGCCTCCTCCCCCTCCAGGGGTCGGGCGTTGCGGCACTCGGGGAAGCCGGAGCAGGAGAGGAAGCGCCCCCGCCTGCCCCAGCGGATGACCATGGGGCGTCCGCACAGGTCGCAGGTCTGGTCGGTGGCCTCGGTGGCCCTGGGCGCCCTCTCCGCCCGGGCCAGGGCCTGCGCCAGCGGCTGGTAGAACTGCTCCACCACCGGCTGCCAGGGGCGCTCGCCGCGGGCGATCTCGTCCAGCCGGTCTTCCATCTCGGCCGTGAAGCCCACGTCCACGAACTCGGGGAAGTGCTGCACCAGCAGGTCGTTGACCAGCCGCCCCAGGTCGGTGGGGCGCAACTGGCGGCCCTCCCGCTCGACGTAGCCCCGCTCCAGCAGGGTGGCGAGGATGACGGCGTAGGTGCTGGGCCGGCCGATGCCCTTCTCCTCCAGCGCCTTGATGAGGGAGGCCTCCGAGTAGCGACGGGGCGGCTCGGTGAAGTGCTGGCTGGGCGTCACCTCCAGCAGCGAGAGGACGTCGCCGGGGGCCAGGTCGGGCAGGGCGCCGCTGCCGTCCTGCTGCTCCTCCTCGTCGTCGCTGCCCTCGATGTAGAGCTGACGGTAGCCCGGGAAGACCAGCACCGAACTGCTGGCCCGCAGCAGGAGCGGGTCGCCGGCCGCTGGCCGGGCAGCGATGTCGGCCGAGCGCACCTCGTAGTGGGCGTCGGCCATCTGGCAGGCCACCGTCCGCTGCCAGATGAGGGTGTAGAGCCTCAGCTGGTCCTGGGTCAGGTAGGGGCGCAGGGACTCCGGCTCCCGCCGCACCGAGGTGGGGCGGATGGCCTCGTGGGCCTCCTGGGCGTTCTTGACGCGGGTGCGGTATTCGCGCGGTGCGCGGGGCAGGTAGTCGGGGCCGAAGTGCTGGCGGATGTATTCGCGCACCTCCGCCTTGGCGGAGTCGGCCAGGTGGGTGGAGTCGGTGCGCATGTAGGTGATGAGGCCCACTTCGCCCTGGTCGCCCAGGCGCACCCCTTCGTAGAGCTGCTGGGCGATGACCATGGTCTTCTGGGCCGAGAAGCCCAGCCGTCGGGCCGCCTCCTGTTGCAGGGTGCTGGTGATGAAGGGGGGCGGCGGCCGCCGCGCCTGCCGCTTCCTGTCCACCGACTCGACGCGATACTGGGCCGAGCGCAGGACGGCCACCAGGCGCTGGGCCTCCGTCTCGTTGGGTATCTCCAGCTTCTCGCGCCGGCCCAGGTAACCCACCAGCCGGGCGGTGAAAGAGGCGTCGCCCTTGGCCAGCAGCGCCTCGATGGTCCAGTACTCGCGGGGGACGAAGGACTCGATCTCTCGCTCCCGCTCCACCAGCAGGCGCAGGGCCACCGACTGCACCCGCCCGGCCGAGAGCCCCCGCTTCACCTTCCGCCAGAGGAAGGGGCTGAGCTTGTAGCCCAGCAGCCGGTCGAGGACGCGACGGGCCTGCTGGGCCTCCACCAGTCGCATGTCTATGTCGCGGGGGTTGCGGAAGGCCTCCCGCACCGCCTGGGGGGTTATCTCGTGGAAGACGACGCGCCGGTAGGGTCGCCCCAGCAACCCGGCAGCGTGCAGCAGGTGCCAGGCGATGGCCTCCCCCTCGCGGTCGGGGTCGGTGGCCAGGTAGACGGTGCCCGCCTCCTGGGCCGCCTCCCTGATCTGGCGGATAGCCTTCCCCTTCTCCTTGAGGACGACGTAGCGGGGCTGAAAGCCGCCCTCGATGTCCACGCCCAGCTCTCGCTTGGGCAGGTCGCGCACGTGGCCCAGGGAGGCCAGCACCCGGTAGTCGCGGCCCAGGATGTTGGCGATGGTGCGGGCCTTGGCCGGCGACTCCACCACCACCAGGTCGTGGCCGTTGCGCCGGGCCATGGTCAGCGCCCCCCTCCCGTCAGGGAGTGGGCGCGCACGTAGGTCATGATGCCCACCTGCTTCACCAGTCCTTTCAGCTCCAGCATAGCCAGGGCGCTGCTTACCGTCGCTATGGGCAGGCCGCTGAGGCGGCACACCTCGTCCACGTGCTTCGGCTCCCTACCCATATGACGCAACACGGTCGCTTCCGTGTCGCCGTCGGGGGTGGGGGCGGCCAGGGGCGCCTGCTGGGGCACCAGCGTCAGGTTCAGCTCCTCCAGCACGTCCTCCACGCGCTGCACCAGCTTGGCCCCCTGCTGCAGCAGCCAGTGGGGCCCCTGGCTCTGGGGCGAGAAGATGCTGCCCGGCACGGCGAAGACCTCCCTGTCCTGCTCCACCGCCCAGCGGGCCGTGTTGAGGGCGCCGCTGGTCATGTCGCCCTCCACCACCAGCACGCCCAGGCCGATGCCGGCCATGATGCGGTTGCGCCGGGGGAAGTAGTCGGCGCGGGGGATGGTGCCCAGGGGGTAGTCGCTGACCAGGGCGCCCCGCTCCATGACCTCGCGGGCCAGGCGGGCGTGCTCGGGCGGGTAGACCAGGTCGAGGCCGCAGGCCAGGACGGCGATGGTCCTGCCGCCCGCCTCCAGGGCCGACCGATGCGCGATGGCGTCTATGCCCCGCGCCAGCCCGCTGACGATGGTGATGCCCGCCCGCGCCAGCCCCCAGGTCAGCTCCTCGGCCGCCTGGCGTCCGTAGGCGGTGGGGCGGCGGGTGCCCACCACCGCTAGGGCCACCTGGTCCCGCTCCGTCAGCTCGCCGCGCACGTAGAGCACCGGCGGCAGGTCGTATATCTCCTTCAGCAAGGGCGGATAGGCCGGGTCGTGCCAGGTGAGGGCGCGCACGCCGTGGCGGGCCAGACGCTCCATCTCCTGCTCGGGCGATATCTTCGCCCGCCGCTGCACGATGGAGGCCACCGTGCGCTGGTCGAGGCCCGCCGCCATCAGCTCCGAGGCGGAGGCGCGCCAGGCCTCCGCCAGGCTGCCGAAGTGCCGCTCCAGCAACTGGAAGCGGGCGCGCCCCACACCCGGTATGCGGTTGAAGGCCACCCAGAAGGGCAGGTCGGGCCGCATAGCTGGCACCCATTCTAGCATGGGGGTCGGGAAGGGAAGGGGGAAGGGGCGTCAGTCGGCCTGGGGCTCGGCCGGCTGGCGGCGCGAGACGTGCACGCGCTTGATCTTGCGCCCCAGCATAGAGACCACCCGCAGCACCAGGCCGTCCACCTCGATCTGGTCGCCCACCGCCGGCACCTTGCCCAGGTGGTGGTAGATGAAGCCGCCCACGGTGTCGTAGTCCTCGTTCTCCAGGTGGACGCCGAACGTCTCCTCCAGGAAGTCCACGGTGACGCGGGCGTCCAGCAGCAGTTCGCCGTTGCCGAGGGGGGTGACCGGCTCCTCGTAGGTGTCGAACTCGTCGGCCAGTTCGCCCACGATCTCCTCGACGATGTCCTCCACCGTCACCAGGCCAGCGGTGCCGCCGTACTCGTCCACCACGATGGCGATGGACAGGCGCTGGCGCTGCATCTCGGCCAGCAGGTCGTGGACGGGCTTGGTGTCGGGCACGAAGTAGGCCGGGCGCATGAGCTGGCGCACGTTCTGGGGGCGGCTGTGGTTGGCCAGGACACGCAGCACGTCGCGGGCGTGCACCACCCCGACGATGTTGTCTATGGTCTCCTCGTAGACGGGGAGGCGGCTGAAGCCCTTCTCGACCATGACGCGGGCCACCTCTTCGAAGGTGGCATCGGCCTCCACCGCCACTATGTCCACCCGCGGCACCATGATCTCCCAGACGGTGGTCTCGCCCATCTCCAGCACCGAGCGCATCATGGCCATCTGGGCGGGGGAGGGTTCGTGCCCCAGCAGGCGCGCCACCGCTCGCAGGGCCGCCTCCTGCTGGTCGGGCGCCGACCGTCGCAGGAGGGCGCCCAGGGGACGCCCCGCCAGGGCACACAGGCGGGCGACGGGCCGCACCAGGGGCAACCAGCGCTGACGGGGCAGCCGCGCCACCGTCAGCCGTGCCGCCCCCTGCAGGCCCAGCCAGGCGCCCACGGCCAGAAGGCCGCCCACCGTCCAGGCAGCGGGCCTGTCGCCCAGGGGCTGCGAGAAGAGGCGGGCGGCGGCCAGGGCCAGGGGCACCAGCAGGCACGCGCCCAGGGCAGTGGTGCCCAGGCGGGCGTCGTCCCAGGCCCACAGGGCAGGGCGCCTGCCCTCGCGAGGGGGCCGCCCGTGCTGTGTCCAGGGGCCCATGTGGAGACCGGCGTCGGCCAGGGCCACCGGGGCCAGGAGCGCTATCGCGGCGAGGAAGACCAGGAGGCTAGCCCAACTGTTCGCGTCCACTCTCGTCCCTGGCGCCGCCCCTCTGCAACGGGCGGGCCGGCACACCCACCACCACCGCCCCCGGGGGCACGTCCCTGGTCACCACCGAGCCCGCGCCCGTGGCGGCGCCCCTCCCGATGCGCACCGGGGCCACCAGCATGGTGCCGCTGCCGATGAAGGCCCCGTCCTCGATAACCGTGCGGTGCTTCTCCCTGCCGTCGAAGTTGCAGGTGACGGTGCCGGCGCCGATGTTGACCCCTTCTCCCACCTCGGCATCGCCCACGTAGCTGAAGTGGTTGACCTGGGTGTTGCGGCCCAGGCGCGAGGCCTTCACCTCGGCGTAGTTGCCCACGCGCACGCCCGGCCCCAGGTGGGCGCCCTGGCGCAGGTGGGCGAAGGGCCCCACCTGCACCCCCTCCTCCAGCACCGACTCCTCCACCACCGAGGCCACCACCTGGCAGCCGTCGCCGATGGTGGAGTCCACCACCACCGCGTTGGGCCCGATGAGGCAGTCGCGGCCGATGACGGTGCGGCCCGAGAGGGTCGTGTTGGGGCGCAGCACGGTGCCGGCGCCCACCCGCACCTCCGGCCCCAGGTAGGTGGTGAAGGGGTCTTCGATGGTCACGCCCGCCTCGGCGAGAGCGAGGCAGGCTCGCAGCCTCTCCTCGATGGCCTGGCGCCAGCGTGCGTCCAGTCGCGACAGGTCAGCGGACGTGCGGGGGTCTCCGGCAGGGGCCACTGGCCACCTCTCAGGGGCGAAAAGCAGAAACGCCGTCCAGGGTGCCCTGGCTGGCGGGCACAGCGGCGAAGCGGCTATCTGGCGGTCTGTCCTTCAAAAGCGGTCTGGTCGGCCCCGGGCCAACCGCCCTTATGCTAACTGCCAAGCCAGCGCCCCGTCAAGGCCCGGGCTGCACGCGGCGCAACGGCGCTGGCCTGGTGCCGTCCCGCACCGCAGCACGCGCCTCCGCCGACGGGGGTGCGAGCGCTTGACAGGGGCGACACCGGCTGCTAACAAGTGCATAGAGCGAAGAGGGGGTCTGGGGCGTCCTGCCATAGGTGATGTCATGAGTGCCTCCCCGGGCCGGCGATGGCCCTGGCTCCCCGCCCTGCTGCTGGCGGTGGCGCTGCTGGCCGTCGCCTGCGCCGGGGGCGGCGGCGAAGAGGCTGCCCCCGCCGAGGCAGGCGCGGCCCCCAAGCCGGTGCTGCACCCCAGCGCCGGCTGCTCCTCCCCCGACGCGGCGCTGTACCAGGGGGCCGGCTCCAGCCAGGTGCGCCAGATCACATCGGAGGGCGCCGCCCGCGACTACCGCGTCTACGTCCCGCGCTCGGTCAGGCCCGACGCGCCCGCGCCGCTGGTCTACAACTTCCACGGCCTGGGCTCCAACGCCCTGGCCCAGGAGATCTACTCCGGCCTGCTGCCCCTGGCCGAGGCGGAGGGGTTCGTGCTGGTGAGCCCCAACGGCCTCGGCTCGCCCCGCGGCTGGCGGGTGCCCGGGCTGGTGCAGGGGCAGCCGGACCCGGAGCGCGACCTGCGTTTCTTCGACGCCCTGCACCAGCAGGTGACCGCCAGCCTGTGCATAGACCTGGACCGGGTCTACTCCACGGGCATGTCCAACGGCGCCTTCTTCTCCTCGGCGCTGGCCTGTGCCCGTCCCCAGGTGGTGGCGGCCATCGCGCCGGTGGCGGGCGTCTTCTACCCGCCCGAGGGGTGCCAGGCGCCGGTGCCGGTGCTGGCCTTCCACGGTACCGCCGACGCCATCGTCCCCTACCGGCAGGGGCTCATCTTCAACGTGATACCCTACGCTGGCGCCGAGGCCTACGTGGACGCCTGGGCTCGGCTCAACGGCTGCTCGTCGCCCGCCCTGGAGCGGCTGGGCAGCGAGGTGGTGCGTCGCGCCTACCAGGGCTGCCGCGCCGACACCGTCCTGGTGACGGTGGAGGGCGGCGGCCACACCTGGCCCGGCTCCCGGCTGGAAGACCTCATCGGCCGCTCCGCCGGCGGACAGCAGGGCGCCGCGCCGACCCCCTTCCCCACGGCGGTGCCCGACCTGGGCTACACCACCGTCCAGGTGTCGGCGGCGGCGATGATGTGGGACTTCTTCCGCCAGAACGCCCGCAGCGGCGGCTGAGGCGGCTCACTCCAGGCGGAAGGAGCGGACGGCCAGGGCCGCCATCGCCAGGCCCCAGGCGCCCACCAGCAGGATCTGGTGCCAGGCCGCCGATACCGGTTCGCCGTCCAGCAGCACCGTCCGCAGGGCTTCCACCAGCGGCGCCAGGGGCAGATAGGAGACGAGTTCGCCCAGGAAGCGCGGCAACTGGTCGGTGGGGAAGAAGACGCCCGACAGGAACATGAGGGGCAGGCCAATGGCGTTGCCCATGCCCGCCGCCGCCGGCTCGGTGCTGACCGCCCCCGCCACCACGATGCCGATGTTCAGGAAGACGAAGTTGCCCAGCAGCGCCAGCGGGAAGGCCCAGAAAAAGGTGCCGGGCATGTCGGCGCCCACCAGCCTTCCCACCCCGAGGATGATGGACGTCTGCAGCAGCGACAGGGCCAGGAAGGCCGAGACCTGGGCGACCACGAAGGCCGACACCGGCAGCGGGGTGGTCTGGATGCGACGCAGGATGCGCTTGGCCCGGTAGCCCACCAGCAGGGTGGCCATGCCGATGATGGCATACTGCATCAGGCCCATGCTCAGGATGCCCGGCACCAGGAAGTCCATGTAGCCGATGTCCCGCCCGGCGACGGCCTCCTGCTGCAGCCGGAGCACGGGCTGCACCCCGGCCGCCTGCAGGTTGAACTCGTCGAAGAAGCGCTCCAGGGCGCTCAGGGCCATCTGGTTGAGCTGGACGTTGGCGGTGCTGTAATAGACGCGGGCGGGCTCCCGGTCGGGCGCTGCTGGCAGCACCAGCACCAGGTCGTAATCGCCGTTGCGGAGCTTGCGCAGCGCGTCGGCCTCGCTGCGCTCGTCCGCGGTGTCGAAGAGCTCCATCTGGGCGAGGGCCTGGCGCAGGGGGGCGCTCAGGGGGCCGGGCGCCTCCTCCACCAGGGCCATGTCCACCTGCGGTGGCCGGTCCAGGTTGAACAGGGCGAAGACGCCGATGAACATCACCGGGAAGGCCAGCGCCCAGAAGAGGCTCACCCGGTCGCGAAAGAGCATCTTCAGGTCGGCCAGGACGAGCTTCAGCAGCATCAGTCGCGCAGCTCCTTGCCGGTCAGGGCCAGGAAGACGTCCTCCAGGGTGGCCCGCTCCACGGCCAGGTCCACCAGCCCTGCCCCCAGCTCCTGCACCCGCGCCAGCACCAGGGGCAGCGACCGGGTGACGCTCCTCACCTGCAGGCGGTAGAGGCCGTCGCGACCGTCGGCCGGACAGGAGACGTCCACCACCCCGGCCACGGCCAGGGCGCTGGCCTCCACCGGCCGGTCCAGGTGCAGGCGCAGGTGATAGGGCGCCTCCAGCCGCGACACCAGCGCCTCGGGGGTGTCCAGGGCGACGATGCGCCCCCCGTCCATGATGGCCACCCGGTCGCAGAGCACCTCCGCCTCCTCCATGTAGTGGGTGGTGAGGATGACGGTGCGCCCCTGCTCGCGCATCTGCCGCACCAGGTCCCAGAGGGAGCGCCGCGCCTGCGGGTCGAGGCCGGTGGTGGGCTCGTCCAGGAAGACCACCTCCGGGTCGTTGACCATGGCCGCCGCCAGGGAGAAGCGCTGCTGCTGGCCGCCGGAAAGCTGCTTCAGCAGGGCGCCGGCCCGCTCCTGCAGCCCCACCATCTCCAGCAGGGCCTCGGGCGGGACGCGACGCGGATAGAAGGCGCCGAACAGGTCCAGTATCTCCCGCAGGGTGAGGAAGTCGAAGTAGGCCGAAGCCTGCAACTGGACGCCGATGCGCTGCTTGACCTCTCTGGCCTGGCGCTGGGGGTCCAGGCCCAGCACCCGCACCTGCCCGGCGTCGGGCCGCCGCAGCCCCTCGATGATCTCCAGGGTGGTGGTCTTGCCGGCGCCGTTGGGGCCGACGATGCCGAAGGTCTCGCCCCGGCGCACGGCGAAGCTGACGCCGTCCACGGCCACTATGTCGCCGTAGCGCTTGCGCAGCCCCTCGACTACGACGACATCCTCTCCGCTCATGGCACGCGGGTGGCGGCTTCCCCCCGTCCAGTATCGCCCAGGGTCAGGCCTGGGGCAAAAGGGCGCGCAGGTCCTGCGACTCGTCGGCCAGCCGTTCGGCGTCCACCACGGCGCGGGCCTGGATGAGCTCGCGGCAGGCGCGGATGTCGCGGGGGCGGTTGATGGCCAGGGCCGCCTCCAGGCGCCCGTCGCGCAGGTAGAAGGCGGTGAAGCGGCGCCCGGCCACGTCGCCGCGGAACACGACCCGGTCCCAGGCGTCGGCGAAGCCCACGTATTGCATGTTCAGGTCGTATTGGTCGGACCAGAACCAGGGCACCTCGGCGTAGGGCTCCCGTCGCAGCATGTTGCGGGCGGCGGCCGCCCCCTGGTTCTGGGCGTTGTGCCAGTGCTCCACCCGCAACCGGCGGCCCAGGACGGGGCTGTAGAAGCGGGCCACATCGCCGGCGGCGAACACGTCGGGGTGGGACGTCTGGCAGAACTCGTCCACCACGATGCCGTCGTCCACCGCCAGGCCGGCCGCCTCGGCCAGCTCGGTGGCCGGGGCGATACCGACGCCCACCAGGGCCAGGTCGCACTCGATGCGCCGTCCGGAGGCGGTCACCACCGCCCGCAGGCGCGAATCGCCCTCAAAGCGCTCGATCCCCTCGCCCAGCACCAGCTCCACGCCGTGCTCGCGGTGGATGTCGGCGTAGATGCGCCCCACCTCGGGGCCCAGGGCC
>FWWL01005199.1_pt1 | contig 12069 bp, 5 predicted proteins | sample 2228331 | NCBI WGS metagenome assembly FWWL01 (sample SAMEA103939775, study PRJEB20133) | metagenome | reverse complement strand
CTCTCCGACCTCGACCTGCGCGGCCGGGCGCTCCCCACCCGCGCCCAGCAGGCGGCCGCCCAGCGGCTCGGCGCCCTCACCGTGCGCTGGAACGCCTTCGGGACCCCGACCTCGCTCCTCCCCGACGACGGCGTGCTCGCCCCGGCGACCTCCGGCGACCCCGTGCGCGCGGCCCGCGCCTTCCTCGAGGACAACGCCGGCCTCTTCGGCCTGACCCGCGCCGCGATGGCCGACCTGGAGCTCGTCAACGCCCAGCGGCTCGCTGACTACCCCGACGCCCAGGGCCGTCCGACCGCCGAGGCCGGCCACGCCGTGCTGCTGCGCCAGCGCTTCGGCGACCTCTCCCCCGCGATCGGCTCGATGGTGACCGTCGGTGTCGCCCGCGGCGAGATCGCCTACGTCTCCTCCTCCCTGGCCCGCGTCGCCGACACCACCGTCCCTGCAGCCGCCGAGCTCACGCCGGTCCAGGCCTGGGTCGAGGCTGCCGCCAACGTCGGCCGCAGCATCACCGGAGCGGTCCTGTCGGAGATCGGCCAGAGCGTCGACGACGCCGCCGCGACCCCGGCCGGCGCGGTCCCGTGGACCCGCCTGGCCGTGCCCGGCTTCTCCGAGCAGCAGCAGGTGCGCCTGCGTGCCCTGGCCCTCGCCGACGGCACCGTCCGCCCGGTCTACGAGACCAACGTCGTCGACAACACCGGCGGCCACGCCTTCGCCTACACGCTCCTGGTCGACGCCGTCACCGGCGACGTCCTGCACCGCGCCCACCAGGTGGAGAACGACTCCGTCCAGGAGGTCTACCAGGGCTCCTTCACCAGCACCGGGTGCGGCGCCAAGCACCCCTTCGAGCTCACCGACGACGCCACCCGCACCCTCACGGCGGTCGCGCTGGCCCTGCCGGTCGACGACGTGGTCGTGAAGTTCTTCGGCCCGAAGGACCGCCTGCTCTTCACCGGCGACCTGCTCACCAGCCCCGAGGTCGCGACCTACACCGCGCCCGAGCCGCTGCCCGCGGGCGTCTACGCCGCCCAGGTCTGCCCCTTCGACGAGGCCTCGGCCGTCGTCGGCACCTACGCCCTGCTGGTCAACACCTCCGACGAAGGCGCTCCCACCCCCGGCGGCGGCGCGGTCCTCGCGCCCACCTGGAGCTACTTCCCGGCCAACCCGTCGATGGCCTCGACCAAGGTCGGCAGGACCCCGTCCAACGACGTGGTCGGCTGCTGGACCGACACGGCGGGCTGCACCGAGCCCACCGGCCCCTTCGCCAACATCGCCTCGCCGTTCGCCTGGGACCAGGTCAACGTGGCCGGCACCTCGTCCATGACCACGGTCGGCAACAACGCCAACACCCACGAGGCGTGGGGCAGCCCACTGACCCCTGGCGGCCTCTTCCAGGCCCCGGTCTCCCCGGTGCGCGACTACACCGGTCAGTTCACCGACGCCTGGAACGAGTCGGCCTGCGACCCGGCCAACCTCGTGCCCGGCGGCAACGACATCACCTACGTCACCGGCAACCTGTTCGTGTCCCACAACCGGATGCACGACTACAGCTACTACCTCGGCTTCACCGAGGCGAACTACAACATGCAGCTGGACAACTTCGGCAAGGGCGGCGTCCCGGCCGACCAGGAGACCGGCAACGCGCAGGCCGGGGCCCTCACCTCGCCGGTCTTCGACGAGACCGGGGTGGCCACCGGCCGCAACAACGCCAACCAGATCACCCTGCAGGACGGCGTACCGGGCATCACGAACCAGTACCTCTTCCAGCCGGTCGCGGGTGCCTTCTACGCCCCCTGCACCGACGGCAGCCTGGACATGGGCATCGTCGGCCACGAGTACACCCACGCCATCTCCAACCGGATGGTCGCCGGGCCCGACGAGGGCCTCGGCTCCCAGCAGGGCGGCGCGATGGGCGAGTCGTGGAGCGACCAGGTCGCCGCGGAGTACCAGTTCAGCCACGGCTACGACAACGGCGGCAACATCTGGGCCGTCGGCGTCTACGCCACCGGCAACGAGAAGTCCGCGATCCGCAACTTCGCCATCAACCGCAACCCGCTGAACTACTCCAACTACGGCTACGACACCCTCGGCGTCCAGGTCCACGCCGACGGCGAGATCTGGAACGGCACCAACTGGGAGGTCCGCCGGGCGCTGGTGGAGAAGTGGGACGCCCGCTTCCCCTACCGCGACGAGGAGCTGCAGCTGGCCTGCGCCCAGGGCACCGCGAACGCCTCGCCCGTCGCCCCGCAGTTCTGCCCCGGCAACCGGCGCTGGATCCAGCTGATGTTCGACTCCTTCCTGCTCCAGCAGGGCGCCACCTCGATGCTCGACGCCCGCGACGCGATGCTCGCCGCGGACCGGATGCGCTTCGGCGGGGAGAACCAGCAGGTCATGTGGCGCGCCTTCGCCCGGCGCGGCATGGGCGCGAACGCCAGGATCGCCACGACCGACGAGAACGAGGTCACCGGCGGCTTCGCCACCCCGAAGGAGCCCAACGCCACCGTCCGCTTCACCGGCGGCAACGGCCCCACCTCGGTCTACGTGGGCATGTTCGAGGCCCGCACCTCGCCGGCCGCCGACACCGACGCCCGCACGAGGAAGGTCTCCTCGACCGCGCGCTTCGCGCCCGGTACGTACGACGTCCTCTACGTGTCCCGCAAGGGCGGCTTCCACCGGGCGACCCTGCGCCTGCGCGCCGGGGAGACCCGCACCGTGCGGCTGCCGCACCACCGCAACCTCGCCGCGAGCGCGGCCGGGGCGAAGGTCATCGACGCCACCGCGGGCTCGCTGAAGGCCGAGGCGCTGATCGACGGCACCGAGGACACCAACTGGGCCGGCATCACGGCCGAGAACGTCGACGAGTCCAAGCCCTTCGTGGCAGTGGACCTCGCCGGTGGCACCTCGACCATCCGCCGGGTCCAGGTCAGTGCGCTGCTGAACCCGGTCGACGGACCCGACGACGTCGACCAGGCCTCCGGCTCGCGCTTTACCGCGCTGCGCCGGTTCGCCATCGAGGTCTGCACCTCGGGCTGCGAGCGCGGCACGGCGCGGTGGACGCGGGTCTACACCTCGCGACCCGACGCCTTCCCCTCGGTGCGTCCCCGCCCCACGGCGCCGACGCAGGCGATGCGCTCCTTCCGGCTGCCGCAGCCGGCCCGGGCCGCCGCCGTGCGCCTGGTGACCCTGGAGAACCAGTGCACCGGGTTCGCCGGGTACGCCGGTGAGCTCGACAACGACCCGGTCACGACGACCGACTGCGCCACCGGGTCCGACCGCGGGACGATCGTGCACGCCGCCGAGCTGCAGGTCTTCGGCCGCTAGCACGCGAGACCTTCCCCACAGGCTGGATCCGTCCGGCCTGGGCACGCACCGGGCGGGCCGTCCCTCGCAGGAGGGGCGGCCCGCCCGGTCGTGTCCCGGGGCCCTCCGGGGCGCTCCCTCACCCTGCGGGCCGCTTGCACCTGCAGGGGGCAGCCGGTTGGGTAGTGCGCATGGTCGGTCGCATCCCCGTCATGAACGTGATGCCTTTGGTGGACCTCGGACGGCAGCCCGCCAAGGCGACCGTCGGCGAGCCCTTCCCCGTCACGGCGACGGTCTTCCGCGAGGGGCACGACGCGCTGGCGGCCGAGGTCGTCCTCGTCGACCCCGCGGGGGCGCGGCGGCCGCCGGTGCGCATGCACCTGCCCACCCCCGAGCCCAACGAGTACCTCGCCTGGGTGACCCCGGACGTCGAGGGCCCGTGGACCTTCGAGGTGCACGCGTGGTCGGACCCACTGGCCACCTGGCAGCACGACGCCGGCCTCAAGATCCCCGCCGGCGTCGACGTGGAGCTGATGTTCACCGAGGGCCGGCTGCTCTTCGAGCGGGTGCTGGCCGAGCTGCCCGCGGGCGATCCCGGCGATCCCGGGCCGGCGAAGGCGCGCGAGGTGCTCGAGGGTGCCGTCCTGGCAGCCTCCGACACCGGACGCCCCGCCGGGGCCCGCCTGGCCGCCCTCCAGGACCCGGAGCTGGACGCGGTCCTGCTGGCCCACCCGCTGCGCGAGCTGCTGACCGTCGAGGGTCCCTACCCGGCGTACGTGGACCGGGAGCGGGCGCTGTTCGGCTCCTGGTACGAGTTCTTCCCGCGCTCGGAGGGCGCGACCAAGGACCCCGAGACCGGGAAGATCACCAGCGGCACGTTCCGCACCGCCGTCTCCGGCCTGGACCGGGCCAAGGCGATGGGCTTCGACGTGGTCTACCTCCCGCCGATCCACCCGATCGGCGAGGTCAACCGCAAGGGCCCCAACAACACCCTCACCCCCGGCCCCGACGACCCCGGCTCGCCGTGGGCGATCGGGTCGAAGCACGGCGGTCACGACGCGATCCACCCCGACCTCGGCACGATGGCCGACTTCGACGCCTTCGTCGCCCACGCCCACGCGCTGGGGCTGGAGGTCGCGCTGGACCTGGCGCTGCAGGCGGCCCCGGACCACCCCTGGGTCACCGAGCACCCGGAGTTCTTCACCACCCGCGCCGACGGCACCATCGCCTACGCCGAGAACCCGCCGAAGAAGTACCAGGACATCTACCCGGTCAACTTCGACAACGACCCGACCGGCATCTGCCGCGAGGTGCTGCGCGTGGTGAAGCTGTGGATGTCGCACGGCGTGCGGATCTTCCGCGTCGACAACCCGCACACCAAGCCGGTCGCGTTCTGGGAGTGGCTGCTGCGCGAGGTGCGCCGCACCGACCCCGACGTGCTCTTCCTGGCCGAGGCGTTCACGAAGCCCGCGATGATGCGCGGGCTCGGCGCGGTCGGCTTCCACCAGAGCTACACCTACTTCACCTGGCGCACCGCGAAGTGGGAGATCGAGGACTACCTGCGCGAGCTGTCGCGGGAGACCGACCACCTCATGCGGCCGAACTTCTTCGTCAACACCCCCGACATCCTCCACGCCTACCTGCAGTACGGCGGGCCGGCGGCGTTCAAGGTCCGGGCCGCGCTCGCGGCGACCAGCTCGCCGACGTGGGGCGTCTACTCCGGCTACGAGCTCTTCGAGCACGTGGCGGTCAAGCCCGGCTCGGAGGAATACCTCGACACCGAGAAGTTCCAGGTGCGGGTGCGCGACTGGGAGGGTGCCGAGGCCGAGGGACGGACGCTGGCGCCGTACCTCACGATGCTCAACCGGGTGCGCCGCGAGCACCGCTCGCTGCAGCTGCTGCGCAACCTGACCGTCCACTCCAGCGACGACGAGAACGTGCTGGTCTACGCCAAGCAGGCCGTCGTCGGGGACCCCGACAGCGACACCGTCATCGTGGTCGTCAACCTCGACCCGCACGCCACCCGCGAGACCACCGTCCACCTCGACCTGCCGGCGCTCGGCATGGACTGGGGCGAGCGGTACGTCGTGCACGACGAGGTCACCGGCGCCGACTGGTCCTGGGGCCAGCACAACTACGTCCGGCTCGACCCCCACCACGAACCAGCCCACGTGCTGACCGTCAGGAGAGGCGCATGACGCAGGCCCCGCACGAGACCACCGACTCGGGAGTGGACGTGGGCGAGGCCGCGCACAGCACGCCGGACTGGTTCAAGACCGCCGTCTTCTACGAGGTCCTGGTCCGGTCCTTCCGCGACTCCAACGGCGACGGCACCGGCGACTTCAAGGGGCTCGTCGAGAAGCTGGACTACCTGCACTGGCTCGGCGTCGACTGCCTGTGGGTGCCGCCGTTCTTCCCCTCCCCGCTGCGCGACGGCGGCTACGACGTCGCCGACTACGAGGGCGTGCTGCCCGCGGTCGGCACGATCGAGGACTTCCACCACTTCCTCGACGAGGCGCACGCCCGCGGCATCCGCGTGATCATCGACTTCGTCATGAACCACACCAGCGACCAGCACCCGTGGTTCCAGGCCAGCCGCACCGACCCCGACGGCCCGTACGGCGACTTCTACGTCTGGTCCGACACCGACGAGCTCTACCAGGACGCGCGGGTCATCTTCGTCGACACCGAGCCCTCGAACTGGACCTGGGACCCGGTGCGCGGGCAGTACTTCTGGCACCGGTTCTTCCACCACCAGCCCGACCTCAACTTCGACAACCCGGCCGTGCACGACGCGATCCTCGACGCGCTGCGGTTCTGGCTCGACATGGGCCTGGACGGCTTCCGGCTCGACGCCGTGCCCTACCTCTACGAGCGGCCCGGCACCAACGGCGAGAACCTCCCCGAGACCCACGAGTTCCTCCGCAAGGTCCGCCGGGTCGTCGACGAGGAGTACCCCGGCCGGGTCCTGCTGTGCGAGGCCAACCAGTGGCCGCAGGACGTCGTGGAGTACTTCGGCGACTTCGAGGTGGGCGGCGACGAGTGCCACATGGCCTTCCACTTCCCCGTCATGCCGCGCATCTTCATGGCGGTGCGCCGCGAGTCCCGCTACCCGATCTCGGAGATCCTCGAGCAGACGCCGGCCATCCCCGACACCTGCCAGTGGGGCATCTTCCTGCGCAACCACGACGAGCTGACCCTGGAGATGGTCACCGACGAGGACCGCGACTACATGTGGTCGGAGTACGCCAAGGACCCGCGGATGAAGGCCAACATCGGCATCCGCCGTCGCCTGGCCCCGCTGCTGGACAACGACACCAACCAGATCGAGCTCTTCAACGCCCTGCTGCTGAGCCTGCCCGGCTCGCCGGTGCTCTACTACGGCGACGAGATCGGGATGGGCGACAACATCTGGCTCGGTGACCGCGACGGCGTACGCACCCCGATGCAGTGGACGGGTGACCGCAACGCCGGCTTCTCCTCGGCCAACCCCGGCCGGCTGGACCTGCCGGTGGTGCAGGACGCGATCTACGGCTACGAGTCGGTCAACGTCGAGGCGCAGATGGAGAACCCCTCCTCGCTGCTGCACTGGACCCGCCGGATGCTGCAGGCCCGGCGCCACCACCCCGCCTTCGGCCTCGGCGCCTTCCACGACCTCGGCGGCTCCAACTCCTGCGTGCTGTCCTACGTGCGCGAGTGGACCAACCCGGAGACCGGCGAGGAGGACGTGATCCTCTGCGTCAACAACCTCTCCCGGTTCCCGCAGCCGGTCGAGCTGGACCTGCGCCGCTTCGAGGGCCGCCGCCCCGTCGAGCTCCTCGGCAACGTCCCCTTCCCCCAGGTGGGGGAGCTGCCGTACCTGTTGACGCTCGCGGGGTACGGCTTCTACTGGTTCCGGCTGACCACGCCCGAGGGCCACCACGAGGAGGACCAACTGCTGTGAGCGAGCCCGATGATGCCCGTCCGGGGCTGAGCCCCACCACCGACCACCTGGACCGCCAGGTCCTGGCCGACTACCTCGTGCGGACCCGCTGGTTCGCCGGGAAGGGCCGCGCTTCCTCGGTCACCGGCGTACGCCGCCTCGGGGAGGTCCCCGGCAGCGACCCGTCCGTCCCCTCGGCCGCGACCCCCGCACCCGCGCAGCCGCGCGTGGCCCTGCACCTGGTCGAGGTGACCTACACCGACGTCGACGCGGACGCGGCCGACGCCGTGGAGCACTACCAGGTCCCGCTGGCGCTCTACCGGGACCCGGAGCCGCGCCTGGAGCACGCCTTCGTCGGCTGGTGGGAGGAGCCCGGCCTGGGCTGGGTCCACGCCTACGACGCCCTGCACGACCGGGAGGCGATGGCGGCCTGGCAGCGCGCCTTCGCGGTCGCGGCCCAGCGACCCGGCGGCAACCTGCACGACCCGGCCAGCTCGCTGGCCTTCCACCGGCTGCCCGGCCACGACCTCGACCTCAGCGCGCACTCGACGCTCTTCTCCGGCGAGCAGTCCAACTCCTCGGTCGCCTTCGGCGAGGACGCGCTGCTCAAGGTCTTCCGCAAGGTGACCCCGGGGATCAACCCCGACGTGCAGGTGCACGAGGTGCTCTCGCGTGCCGACTCCCCCGACGTGGCCCACCTCTACGGCTGGGTCGACTGGGTCGAGCCCGGCTCGCTCGACGCCGCGGACCCCGAGTCAGGCGAGGTCGTGCAGCTGGCGATGCTCCAGCAGTTCCTGCGCACCGCCTCCGACGGCTGGGACCTGGCGCTGGCCAGCGTCCGCAACCTGTTCTCCGAGCCCGACGTGCACGCCTCCGCCGCCGGCGGCGACTTCGCCGGCGAGGCGACCCGGCTGGGGCTGACCCTGCGCGCGGTCCACGACCTGCTGGTCGAGCACTTCGGCACCGACCGGGTTCCCGCGGCGGAGGTGGCGGCGCGGATGGGCGAGCGGCTGCCCGCCGCCGTGGCCGCCGCACCGGCCCTGGCCGAGCACGGCGCACGGCTCGAGGCTCTCTTCCAGCGGGTCGCCGCCCTGGGCGAGGTCACGGTGCACCGGGTCCACGGCGACCTGCACCTCGGCCAGACCCTGCGCACCTCGCTGGGCTGGAAGATCGTCGACTTCGAGGGCGAGCCCGCCAAGCCGCTGGCCGAGCGGCTGCTGCCCGACTGCCCCTGGCGCGACGTCGCCGGGATGCTGCGCTCCTTCGACTACGCCCCGCGCGTGGTGGAGCGCACCTGGGCCGAGGACGACCCCGACGGCGCCGACGTCCGGACCGCCCGCGCCCAGGAGTGGGCCAACCGTGCCAAGAACCACTTCCTCGTCGCCTACGCCGGCGGCGAGGTGACCCCCGAGCAGCGCACGCTCGTGGAGGCCTACGTCGCCGACAAGGCCGTCTACGAGACCGTGTACGAGACCCGCAACCGACCGACCTGGGTGGACATCCCGCTGCAGGCGGTCGCCGAGATCGGAGCCGCATGAGCCCCGCCAGCACGCCCGCCCCCGTCCCCGCGCCAGTACCGGTCGAGGAGCTCGACCTCCTCGTCCGCGGCGAGCACGGGCACCCGCACGCGGTGCTCGGCCCGCACGAGCACGCCGGAGCCGTCACCGTCCGGGTGCTGAAGCCGCTGGCCTCCCGGGTCAGCGTGCTGGGTGACTTCGGCGGCACCACGGAGGTGTCGCTGGTCCACGAGCACGCCGGCGTCTGGGTCGGGGTGCTGCCGGTGGCCGAGGTCCCGGCCTACCGCCTCTCCGTCGCCTACGACGGCGAGCCGCTGCTCCTCGAGGACCCCTACCGCTTCCTGCCCACGCTCGGCGAGGTCGACCTGCACCTGGTCAACGAGGGTCGCCACGAGCAGCTGTGGACCGTCCTGGGCGCGCACGTGCACCACTACGACGCCCCCGGGCACGAGCCGGTCAGCGGCACCTCGTTCGCGGTCTGGGCCCCCTCGGCCCGGGGCGTGCGGCTGAAGTCCGAGGCCAACGGCTGGGACGGGCGCGAGCACCCGATGCGCCAGCTCGGCACGTCGGGCGTGTGGGAGCTGTTCGTGCCCGGTGTCGGCTCGGGGACGGCGTACAAGTTCGCGATCCTGGGCCAGGACGGCCACTGGCGGGAGAAGGCCGACCCGCTCGCGCAGTGGGCCGAGCAGCCCGCCAGCACCGCCTCGAAGGTCTTCGAGTCCTCCTACACCTGGGGCGACGAGGAGTGGATGGCCGCGCGCACGGAGCGGGAGGCCGTCAGCGCGCCGATGAGCGTCTACGAGGTGCACCTCGCCTCGTGGCGGCGCAACCCCGACGACACGCACTGGTCGTGGGAGCAGATGGCCTCCGACCTCGTCGACTACGTCACCGACCTGGGGTTCACGCACGTCGAGCTGATGCCGGTGATGCAGCACCCGTTCGGCGGCTCGTGGGGCTACCACGTGACGTCGTACTTCGCCCCCGACAGCCGCTTCGGCGACCCCGACGGCTTCCGGCTGCTCGTCGACCGGCTCCACCAGGCGGGCGTCGGCGTCATCCTCGACTGGGTGCCCGGCCACTTCGCCACCGACGAGTGGGCGCTGGCGCGCTTCGACGGCACCCCGCTCTACGAGGACCCCAACCCCCAGCGCGGCTGGCACCAGGAGTGGGGCAGCCACATCTTCAACTTCGGCCGCCCCGAGGTGCGCAACTTCCTGTTCGCCAACGCGATCTACTGGTGCGAGGAGTTCCACGCCGACGGCCTGCGCGTGGACGGCGTCGCCTCGATGCTCTACCTCGACTACTCCCGCAAGGAGGGCGAGTGGTCGCCCAACATCCACGGGGGCCGGGAGAACCTCGAGGCGGTGCAGTTCCTGCAGGAGATGAACGCCACCGTCTACCGCCGCGTGCCCGGCGTGGTGACGATCGCCGAGGAGTCGACCTCCTGGCCCGGGGTCACGCGCCCCACCGACGTCGACGGGCTGGGCTTCGGGTTCAAGTGGAACATGGGCTGGATGCACGACTCGCTGGCCTACGTGGCCCACGAGCCGGTCCACCGCGCCTACCACCACGGGGAGATGACCTTCTCCCTCGTCTATGCGTGGTCGGAGAACTTCGTCCTGCCGATCAGCCACGACGAGGTCGTGCACGGCAAGGGCTCGCTGCTGCGCAAGATGCCCGGCGACCGCTGGCAGCAGCTGGCCAACCTGCGCGCCTACCTCGCCTTCATGTGGGCCCACCCCGGCAAGCAGCTGCTCTTCATGGGCTGCGAGATCGGCCAGGAGTCGGAGTGGGCGGAGTCGCGCGAGCTCGACTGGTGGCTGCTGGACCACCCCGAGCACCGCGGCGTCCACGCCCTCGTGCGCGACCTCAACACGGCGTACGCCGGGTCGGGGGCGCTGTGGGCCTTGGACCACTCCCCCGAGGGCTTCGCGTGGCTGGACGCCAACGACGCCGGTCGCAACGTCTTCTCCTTCGTGCGCCGCGCCCCCGGGCACCCCGACGTCGTGTGCGTGGCCAACTTCTCCGCGGTGCCGCACCACGGCGTGCGGGTCGGCTTCCCCTCCACCGGGGAGTGGTCGGAGGTGCTCAACACCGACGCGGAGGCCTACACCGGCTCCGGGGTCGGCAACCTCGGGGCCGTGACGGCTGTCGAGGGCGCCCACCACGGGCAGCCGGCGCACGCGGACCTCTCGCTGCCCCCGCTGGGGACGGTGTGGTTCCGGGCCGCCGACTGAGCCCGGGCCGCAGCCCTGCGTTCCCGGCGGGTGTCTAGGGTGGGCGCGTGACCGCCCAGCCGACCCTGACCGACGGCACCGTCACCCTCGAGCCCTCAGCCGAGCCGCACAGCTTCGTGGTGCTCGCCGACGACGAGCTGGTCGGCCGGGTCGCCGTCGTGCCGGTCGGGGGCCGCAGCGGCGAGCTGTCCTGGGAGCTGACCGAGTCGCACCGCGGTCGCGGCTACGCGACCCGCGCGGTCCGGGTGCTCACCGACTGGTCCCTGGCCCCGGTCCGCGAGGACGGCCTGGGGCTGAGCCGGGTCGAGGCGCACGTGCCCACCGACCACGAGGCGGCGCTGCGCGTGGCCACGCGCGCGGGCCTGCGTCGCGAGGGCGTGCGCCGGGTCGTGCCGGGAGAGGACTCCGACACCCACGGGTACGTCGTGCTGGCGCGGCTGGCCACCGACCCGCCGCTCTCCGAGCCGGGCGCCTTCCGCTCCCTGCTGAACTCCTTCCTGCCGCGCAAGCGCGCGATCGGGCAGATGCTCGTGCGCGACGGTGCCGGGCGGGTGCTGCTGTGCCAGCTGACCTACAAGCAGGACTGGGACCTGCCCGGCGGTGTGGTCGAGGTCGGCGAGTCCCCCCAGGTGGCCGTGGCACGTGAGGTCGAGGAGGAGCTGGCGCTGGACATCCCGGCGGGCCGACTGCTGCTCACCGACTGGCTGCCGCCCTGGGGCGGCTGGGACGACGCGCTCTGCCTGGTCTTCGACGGGGGCACGCACGACGCGGCGATCCTCGAGGAGGTCGTCAACCAGCCCCGCGAGATCCGCTCCGCGGAGTTCTGCACCGTCGAGCAGGTCCGCGAGCGCTGCGCCGACTTCACGGCGCGACGGATCGAGTCGGCCCTGGCCAACCTCGACGGCGGCGGACCGGCGTACGTCGAGAGCGGCCGCTAGGCCCCGACGGCGGGACGCTCGAGCAGGTCGCGCGCCAGCATGGTCGCGCCCACGACGGCGGCGGGCATCACCGCCACGGCGCCGAGCGGCACCAGGAAGCAGAGCTGGGTGGCGACACCGAAGCCCAGCACCGCCCCGCGGTCGCGGCGCAGCACCTC
>FWWL01009249.1_pt1 | contig 12072 bp, 5 predicted proteins | sample 2228331 | NCBI WGS metagenome assembly FWWL01 (sample SAMEA103939775, study PRJEB20133) | metagenome | reverse complement strand
CCCCTGCGCCCATGTCGGTCAGCGTGCAGTTCTCCACGCGCACCCGCTTGCAGCCGGCCCCGAGGTCGATGGCGTATTCGCCCGTGTGCGTCACGCGGCATCTGCGGAACACGACATCCCGCGCAAAATCCGCGGTGATGGCGCCCCGCAGGTCGGCCTCCGCCTGCGGGAAGGTGTATCCCTCCGGGGGAGTCTGCCAGTGGGTGTGGGCGAACGTGAGCCCCTCGAATCGAAGGTGCTCCACCAGACCGGCCTCCCTGTCTCCCCGGAGCTCCATCACCCGTTCGACCCGAGGGGCGACCACCAGGGAGCGCTCCGGGTCCTCTCCCGGACGCGGGATGTAGCTCAGCTCCCCGCTCTGCGAGTCCAGATACCATTCCCCGGGTTCGCTCAGCGCCTCGCGCACGTTCTCCACCAGGAACCGGTGACCTGTCTCGAGGCTGGTGTACCAGACCAGCCCGCGGGTGGGCCCTGTCAGATTGACGGTCAGTCCTGCCGCGTCCACCGACCGGATGCGCATGCGGGCCATCGTCCAGACCTGGAAGCAGAGCAGTTCCACGTCCCGCAGGTTGTGCCAGTCCGGCTCGATCTGCCCCGCGTAGAATCCGAAGCGGTCATAGCCCTTCTCGGCGTTCTCCGGGGTGGGGGAGTAGCGGGCGCGGATGTAGTGGTAGCCGCGCTCTTGGGAAGCCTGGGCCGCCACCTGCGCCCTCCGTCCACCCAGAGCTGGGTGAACCTCCACGCTCCCGCTGCGGCTTCCGGCAGGGTCGTCCGCCAGATGCCGTCCCGCCCCACCTGCCAGCCTCTCACCGGCCGCCCCCCGCTCAGGATGGGCAGCTCCCCCGGATGGTTCCGGACGATGGTGGGGGATGCGGGGGTGCCCGAATCCCCGGGGGTCAGGACGAGCGGCTCGTCCATGAAGTACAGTCCTCCCCGGACATACACCACCACCGGCTGCGAAAGGTCCGGCCGGGCCTTTCTGACCTCCCGCACCGCGGCCATCGCCCGGTGCAGGGTGGCGAACGGTCCGTCCGTCCGGCGCGCATCCGGTTCCGCCAGTCTCCCGGACCAGCGGTCGTCGCCTGCGGGCGACACATTGAAGCTGATGCTCTCTCCGGCCATCAGCGCTCCTCCCGAGAAGGCGGCTGCCGCCGCCAGTGCCAGGATCAGTCTCATGGGACCCCCTCCTTGACGCGCCCCTTCACCGCACCGGCGGGATCCTCCTGCCGGACGACGCGGGGTCAATGGAATATCTGTGTCACCGGAACATCCAGCGTAATCCCGATGAGCGACCAGACGGCCCCGGTGACGTAGTCGCCCAGCACCAGCCCCAGGAAGAAGGGCAGGGTCTGCCGGTAGAGCCGGAGACCGCCCGAATGAAGCACTGTCAGCTTCAGCGCCCACGCCACGAAGAACGGGAACCACAGCCACGGCATCTCGCTGGCCATGCAGTAGCCCAGCGGATGGAACGGGAACCAGATGAAGCGTGTGCGCAGCCAGGCCAGCAGGGCCGTGAAGCCGGCCGCGCCCCCCACCACGCCCCACCGCGACGGCTCCGCCTCGAAGCCGGGGTCCAGAGCGCGGGACAGCCACCCGTAGCTTTCGATGCCGGTCCAGACCGGGAACCCGTAGCATCTGGCGGCTCCGTCGCGGTAGAAGATGTGCAGGCACGCCCACATCCCGGCCACGGTGGCGATGGCGAAGGCCGCGAGCATCGGGATTACGAGGCTGTTCAGCTTCATCCCGTTTTCCTGCGCAAGCTTGAATGCTTCGAACTGGGACGGCATCGGGTGGCTGCGGTTCAGCCGCCAGTACCAGTGACTGGCGGCCGCCATCGCCAGATTCGCCGGCCCGAGCGCGTGGGAGTCGAACAGACGCATCAGGTTCATCGGTTCCAGGTCCCACACGTTGTGCTGCCCCCCGGCCTCCGCCCGCACGCGCGTGATGCTCAGAGAGACCAGCAGATACACCGCGAGCACCACCACCACCCACACCAGGCTCATCCCCGCGATGGCCCAGAATCCGCCGAACACGAGGACCCCTCCCGCCAGCCCCCACACCGCCAGGCGATAGGACATCGGCTCTCCGCTGTCGTCCACGCGCTCGAGGCCCACGGCGCTGCGGAAGATGCGCGCCAGATAACGCCGGTAGACGACCAGCAGCGACACGCCGAACGCCAGCCAGGCTCCCATCCCCTGCTCCCGCACGAACGGGAAATCCGGCACGGAACCGTAGCCGGCCAAATACCCCAGCACTGCCTGAGCCCTGTAGAACAGATAGAAGAACCAGCAGGAGAAGGAGATGTCCAGCGGGACGATGTAGGCCAGCCCGATGCCGAAGGGGTACCACGCGATCGCCATCGGACCCGCCGCGGACCAGGGAGGGTAGGGGAAGCTGACCCAGCGCGCCCGCACGGGGATGTGCGGGAGGTTGGGATACCAGACATGCAGGCCGTTCAGCACCCCCAGAGCCGCCGCGGCCAGGAAGCCGGCCCACAGCGCCCTCGAGCGGACGAGCGAACCCGGAGAGTCCGCCTGCGTCAACTCCAGGGGAAGTCTGACGATGGGGAAGGAGAGTTTGGTCTCGTCCATCCACGCGCGCCGTACGATGACGGACATGCAGAGCATGATCCAGCCGATGGACAGGATGAACACGGACCAGAATGCCAGCGGAGGAAGCCACACCCGGAGCACTTCCGGGTCGTGGAGCGGGCGGCTGCCGTAGAAGGCCCCCTGAAGGACGTCCCGGTCCCACACGAACATCCATCGGGGGAGGTGGGGGAACAAGAGCTGCTCCCAGCGGTTCTCGGGGGTGGCATACCAGCTGGCCCAGCCCATCGTGGACATCAGGTTGATGATGAAGTCGTGGGTGGCGATGGTGCAGGACATCACCAGCATCACGTAGACGACCACCAGGTCGGCCCGGGTCAGCGCCATCCGGGGCAGCTTTCGCCGCAGAAGAGCGTTCAGCCCCGCCAGAGCGAACAGGTAGAACACGGGGGTGACGAACAGGGGGTTCAGCGTCAGCACCACATACCATCGCAGCTCGGCCGCGATGACCCAGTAGACGTTGAAGGGGACGAGCAGCAGCCCCAGCAGGACTCCCCGCCGTGTCATCCTGCATTCGCGGGCATCCTGCCCGTGCGGGCCGGGAGTGCTGCGGGCCGTCAGGAGCAAAGCGCTCCTCCTGTCGGGCGCCCGCCCGTGCGCCGCTTCCGCGCGGTCCCTGCAGGGTGGGCCCCGTGTTGACGCTCCGGGTATGTTGATGACCGGCTGATAATCTGCATCGGCCCTGCCATACTATCAAATGATGCGCTTCGCTGTCAACCTGTCCCAGCGTGCCCTTCCCGGACGGGACTGCGGGAAGAGGACTCTCAGGCGGGAACGGCGGTGGAGACCCGTTCGCGGGAAGCGGCCGGCTCCAGCGACTTCTGCAGCCAGACCGTGGTGCCCTCGGAGCCTGTGGCCAGCCGCAGCAGGTCGGCGGAGTCCAGCATGATGGTGAAGCCCAGCCCCATCGAAGCCTTGGTGGTGAAGCCCGGCACAAGCGCGATGCGCGGGATGGTGAACGTGTCCATCCCCTTGCCATGGTCCACCACAGCCACCCACACCGAGTGGTCGTCGGCGCCCGCGTAAAGGAAGCCGCCGCCTGCGTGCTTGACGGCGTTCGCGAGAGCCTCTCCTACCGCAAGCTCGAAGTGCTCCAGCCTCTCGCCCGTCAACCCCCTCCGCCGGCAGTAGTCCATGGCCTGATGCCGCACGCGCGACAGGTGCTCCGGACCCGGAAGCTTTGCGGAAAACTCCGCACCCGCCAGCCACTCCGGCGCCTCGTCTTCCTCGCCCAGCAAGAAGTGTCCTCCCGTCACGGCCAGGATGGTCTGCCGGTAGAACTCTCGCTTGTCCCGCTCCGCCTGCTCGAATGCCTGACGGCGCTCCTCTTCCTCGCGCCGCCGTTCGGTCAGGTCCCGGGCGATGGCAAGGCAGATGATCTCTTCGCCGATGCGCTCGGTCCGGGCGCACACCTCCACCGGCAGCTCCTCTCCGCCCCTGCGAAGCAGCACCGTCTCGAACACGGCGTCGCCTTCGCGCCAGAGCCGCTCCAGCGCCTTGAGCGTGGACGGACGCTCCCGGGACGGAACCAGGTCGGCCGGGGTCAGACGCAGGAGGGCGTCACGGCTGTAGCCGGTCAGCCGGACTGCCGACTCGTTGGCATCGATGATCGCTCCGGGCAGCCCCTCGTCCGTCATCTGGAAGACGAAGATGCTGTCGCTGATGCTGGAGAAAAGCAGGTGCGTCCGGGACTCCGAGCGGTACAGGCGCAGGATGCTCGCGCGCACCAGCGCATACAGGGCGGCAGATGTCACGGCCACGAAGACCAGGCCCTTCAGGACCGACGACAGCGTCACCTTTGAGACCTGTTCGCCCGGAGAGACGAGCCAGAACAGGAGCCAGTCCGATGTCAGGATCCACAGACTGGCCGCCGCAGCGTAGATCACCGCGATGCGCAGCGCCGGACGGTTGACCGACTCCTTCATGACTCCGGGTCCTTGCTCTCTCGCATGGGACGGCGAACCGCTTCTCCGCCTGCCGCTCATCGGCGTCGCTTGTCGGCCGCGCCCGGCAGGTCCGGACAGTGCGAATCATTCCGGGTCCCGAGAGCATAATACCCGTTTTGTGAACGCCGGATTGCCTGATCTGCTGCGTATTTCTGAGACCGGAGTTTTGAAGGCGTTGATATACGGCCGCTCAGTCCAGCCGCACGATGTCGCCCCAGTCGCGCATCCGGACGAGACGCCGGATGGTGGTCCAGCCGGACGGCACGCTACCCTCGACGATGCCGGTCACGGCGCACAGGTCGCCGAGTCCCACGGGCAGCGAGGAGCCCGGACAGCGCACCATCACGCCGTTGCGGCCCGCCAGGTCCACCACGCCGGAGCCGTCGTCCACGAAGATGACGGTCCCGAGCACAGCGGTCACCCGCCCCACCACGGTGACGAGCTGTCCCACGGTGTTCAGCCCGGCTCCGTCGCGCGCCCCGGCCAGGTAGGGAACAACCGGTCCTCCGCCCACCTGGATGCCCCGCATCCGCAGACCCGGGAGCGCGACGGGCGGCAGGTCCACCCGGGTGATGGAGGCCTCCCCCACGGTGCGTTCGGCGTTGACTCCGCTGATGACCCTCGTCTTCACCTTGCCCGTCACGTTCACCGTGTCGCCCACCGACACCCCGGCGGCGACGGAGTCCACCCGCACTCCGGCCGAGCGGTCCGGCTCGGAGACGTAGGTGGCTCCATCAGCCGGGAACACGGCCGTGACCACCTTGCGCAGCAGGAAGACCTGCGTGTTCTCCGGCTGCCCGCTCTGATCCAGCGCGAAGGCCGTGTAATAGTAGACCGCGCCGTTCGTGAGACCTGTATGGACGAAGCTGTCCCACGCGCCGGGGGAGCCGGGGCGGTCGCAGACCAGGTCCCCGTCGGTGATGCTCTGGGGATAGCCGTCCGTGCGAACGCGCACCATCGCCCGCGCGAACGTGCCGGTCGGGTTCTGCCAGTTCAGCTGGACCGCCGTGTCCATCGGCTGGGCGGAGAAGTTCTGGAGCGGGGCAGGAGGGGCGCCCGGGAAGAACCGCGTCAGGAAGTTGTCCCGATAGTGGGCGCCCGCGGGCTTCAGGCTGTAGTCATACCGCCAGAGTCCGAAGTAGTGCTCGAAGCTCTCGTTCGGATTGGTGGTGTAGCTCTTCGCGTCGTAGGTCATCCACTGCAGGCAGCCTGCGATGTCGTGGTTCTCGAACGCCTGCAGCCACTGCTGATACATCGCCAGCTGCTGGGTCTCGTTGTAGTCCCAGATGAGCCGTCCGTCGCGGTTGCAGGGGGTGGGGTTCGTGGGCCAACCGAACTCCTGAGCCAGGATGGGCTTCTGGTTGGTCCGGGCTTCTGGTTGGTCCCCATGAACGACTTGATGACCGGGATCTCGGTGTTGTTCGTGATGTGCGACCAGTAGGAGTGGAAGCAGACGATATCGACGAACCCGAGGATGTCCTTGTTGTTGTTGTACCACCGGATGCCCACGGAAACGGGGTGGTGCGGGTCGATGGTCCGGATGTGCGCCGCCATCCGGCTCAGCCAGCTGACTATCTTGTCGCGCTGCGCCGGCGCGGAGTCCCAGTCGTCGAAGCTCGAAGCCGTTGATGGCGCTCGGATGGTCGGGCTCGTTCTTGACGTCCCACATGAAGACATACGGGTTGTCCTTCAGGCGCCCGACGATGGCGTTGACGTAGCTCTTGTGCTCCGTCTCCCGCTGCGTGCCTGCGGCCGGGTAGGTCGTCTCCCAGTCGAACAGGGTCACGCAGCTGCGGATGCCGTTGGCGCCCAGATGATTCACCAGCGACTCCAGCTGCTGAAGACGGGTGGAGGGCGGGTTCGGACCGTTCCAGCCGCCGTGGGAATACGGCACCAGGATGCGGACGGCGTTCATCCCGAGGGAGCGCATCCTGTCGGTGTCCGCGACGATGGCGCTCCAGTTCCAGTTGGTCCACATGTTCGCCCACATCCCGTCGCGGGGGTAGTAGTTGGTCCCCTTGATGCGGATGGGCTCTCCGTAGATGGTGAGCCTGCTGCCCTGGACGGCCACGAAGCCGTAAGGCGGGTTCTGGGGCGAGCCCCCGGCGGGCTTTCCCGGCACGAGCGAGGCCAGAAGCGTCCCCGCCAGGATGATGGCTTTCACATTCACGGTGTCGAGTGTCTCCTGCGCTGTGTTTGCGGACCGCTGTCCGCTTTCTTCCCTGCGCCTCCCGCCTTCTGTCAAGGATTGTATGGATTCGTTCGCTGTACTTATATTCTAATGCACTTTCAGGTCGCCTGCGGACCTCATGAACAGCAGCCTTCGATTGGTCTGCCAGCCGCTCGGCACGCTCCCCGTGATGACCCCGCTGACCGTCACCGTCTGCCCCGCTGCCACGGGCGGGCTCCCGGACGGCCAGCGCACCATCACTCCCACCCGGCCCGCGATGTCCGGCACCGCGGCGCCGTCGTCCACGTGGAAATACTGTCCCAGCACGGCCGTCACGCGCCCGGTCACGCTTGCCAGCAGGCCCATCGAGTTGACGCCCACTCCGTCCCGCACGCCGGGAAGATAAGGGGGAACGGCAGCGCCGCCCACTTCCGGGGTGCTGTCGCGGCACGGGAGCTGCGCCGCTGCCGGTCACCGTGACGGTCTCCACCCTGAGCTGGCGCTCGGAGGGCACCAGGCTCACCAGGCGGGTCTCCATCGTCCCGGACACATCCACCCTGTCGCCGACGGAGAGCGCCGGCAGCGAGCCGGCAATGCGCAGCCCTCCGGCGCGGTCCTCGTCCTGGATGTAGACGCATCCGTCGGAGGGGAACACGCCGGACACCACCTTCCCGCGCAGCAGGGTCCACGCGCCATCCGGCTGCAGGCGCGGCTCGGTGCATCCCAGGCGGCGCGGAGCGGCCTGCACCGACGCCGGGGCGGAATAGCTGCCGTCCGATCCTTTCGCGAAGACGGAGTAGTGAAGCGTCACGCCGTTGGACGGCGCGTGGTGGATCGTCGATGCCTGCGAGCCCGGGGCCCCGCTGACCTCCGTCAGGATGGTGCCGTCTGCGGGCGACGCGGGGGGGGAGCCCGTCCTGAAGACCACCACGCTGGACACGAACCGCGTGTCGGTGGGCGCGGTCCAGGTCAGCCGCACGGCCCTGTCACCCGTGTCCGCCTTCAGACCGCTCACGGGAGGAAGCGGTGTGGTCTGACGGCTCCCCTGCACGTAGGCGATGGTCTCGTTCTGATCCATGACAAGGTGCAGCGCCCCTCCCGGACCGGTCGCGAGCCCGGGCCATCCCTTCCAGAGTCCGTCCGCGGCCGACACGGCCGTCTCGGGAGCAGACCAGTTCCCGTCCGACCACTGCCGGTAGATGAGCGCCCTCTGACCGGGCCGCTCCTGATGGACGAGATGCACCGTGCCGTCGGCCGCCTCCGCCAGCCAGGGATAATGCCCGGCGCTCGAGAGGGTGGCGATGGGGGTCCACGTCTGCCCCCCGTTGGAGCTGGTGCAGTGCTTGATGTGGTAGTCCTGGTCGGTGACCTGGTCGAACGTCACCAGCACCACCCGGTCGGCCCCCGAGGCTGCGAGCCTGCCGTAGGCGAAGAAGCCGGTCGTCGTGGCGATGACCTGCTGGGCGGTCCAGGTCGTGCCTTCCAGCCGCCGGTACAGGATGCGCTTCGATTCCTGCCAGGTCACGTGGACCCGCCCCGCGGCGTCCACCGCGATGGCGGGCCGGTGGTAATACTCCCGCTCACAGTTCCCGAGCGCCACCGGAGCGCTCCATGATGACCCGTTCCAGAGCTGATACCTGATGCTCTTGTCCGCCGCATACGCCAGATGGACCCGTCCGTCCGGCATCACGCGCATCATCGCGTAGTCTTCGCTGACGTCCGGCGTGTTCGTGTTCGTCATCTGCACCGTGCTCCACACGCCGTTCACGCGCCGGGCGAGGAACAGGTCCGTCTTTCCGCCGGGAGGCGAACCGGCGTAAACGACCCAGATGCTGCCGTCGGGATGGTAGGCCGCCGTGGGCCGCTCCGACCAGGGGACTGAGACCGCCTCCACCGGGCCCCAGACGCCCGCGGAAGAGCGTTCCCGGAACATCAGCCTCCAGTCCGGGTTCTTCCTGCGATAGACGACGCAGATGCGCCCGTCCGGCGCTGCGGCCACCACAGGGATGGAGCAGCCTGTCTCGGATGCCTGCGAGATGACCACGGGGGCCTGCCAGGTCGCGGCAGCCACCCGCGTCCCGGCTGTCGGCAGCAGAAGCGCCGCCGCCAGCCATACGCTCTTTTTCAAGGCATAGCAGCCACGGTCTGCCAACACGCGCATCTTCATCCTCATAGCAACCACAGACGATGCCGTCCCGGGACCGTCACGGCCCGGCCAGCACCTGGAGGTCCGCATAGCTGCGAAGCCGGACCAGCCGCCGGTTGGTGGTCCATCCGGTGGGAACGCTGCCCTCCATCACTCCCGCCGCGCTCACCAGGTCGCCGACGCCGGCCGGTATGGAGGTGTCCGGGCAGCGCACCATCACCCCGGTGCGCCCGGATGTGTCCCGGACCCCGCTGCCGTCGTCCACGAACAGATAGCTGCCCACCTTCGCTGTGACCCGCCCGGTCACGCTCACCAGCAGGCCGATGGTGTTCACTCCGTAGCCGTCGTTCACTCCGAGCAGCAGGGGAGGCACGCTCCCTCCGCCGGCTGCCAGGCCCTTCATCCGCACGGGAGCAAGGGGGCTCGCCTGTCCGGTCACCGTGACGGTGGCCTGCACGATCTGCCGCTCGCACCTCAAGCCTGTCACCACGCGGGAGTCCATCACGCCGGACACCCTGACCACGTCGCCCACGGACAGTCCGGCGGTCGGAGCGACCACCCGGATGCCTGAGGAGCGCTCCGGGTCCTGGATGTAGATGACTCCGTCGGACGGAAAGACGGCCGTCACCACCCGCCCGGACAGGTCCACCCGGGTGCCGTCCGGCAGAAGGCGGACGTTGCCACACGTCTGGGAGAACGGCGTGGCCGCCACCTGCACCGGCTGCCCGTAATTGTTGAACGCGTCCAGGCAGAACACCGAATAGTAGTGGGTCACTCCGTTCGGCAGCCCGGTATGGTCCACGGCGCCGCTGGCGGCCGGGTGGACCAGCTGGTCGAGGAGCGGCAGGCCGTCGGAGGGGGTCTGCGGAAAACCGGTGGTGCTGTAGCGGATGACGATGCGGTGCAGGTTGAGGGACGGCGGGTTCGTCCAGCGCAGCCTCGTGAGTCCGTCGGAGGCCGTCGCGGTGAAGCCCTCCACCGGGGCGGGAGGGCCGGACGGGTAGGGCAGCCTGGAGTAGTAGGCGAACGGCGCGTCATCGCCGCCTCCGAAATACTCCCACGACGCATACAGCGTGTTGGAGGAGTCCGCGCAGAGGTCGGGGTCGGCGCTGAACGCGAGCGGCAGTCCCACGGAGACCACGGACGCCCCGGGCTGCCACTCCCCGTGAGCGAACCGTTTTCCGGCGACGCGGCCGTTCACCGTCCCCAGCTCGCAGTAGACGATATAGAAGTAGGAATGCTGCATCGCGGCGACCGCAGGGGCGAATCCCTGCGCCACCATCAGCTGCGGGCCCCATCCCGTCACCGGGCTGTAGTGACGCGCCATCACCTTCTCGTCCTGGTCCCACGCCACCATGATTTCGCCCTGCTTGTTGATGGCGATGCTGAGGCGCGCCACGAACTCCGTCCCGGTGTTCGTGGAGACGACGATCTCCGGCCCCCAGTTCACGCCGTCGAAGCGGCGCATGCAGACCTGCCACGACGCTCCGATCTTCCGGCCGTAAGTGCGGTAGACGCTCCCGTCCAGGGGGTTCCTGCAGAGGCCCGTGACGGCGTAGGAGTTGTCCGTCCAGGTCCCGATGGACGTGTGCGCGGACCACGACGAGCCGTTCCAGACCCCGTAGTAAAGCTGGTTATGGACAGCGCGCCACGACGCGCACACCACGTTCGGACTGGAGGCCGGCCCGTACGGAGCGATCTGCGGCGTCTTGGCCTGCCCGCCCTGTCCGGGCGGGTAAGCATAGGCGGTCACGGGAAACATGGTCCAGCTGGCCCCGCCGTTGGAGGAGCGGGCCGCCCAGATCTGCTCGCCTCCCTGGGCGTCGTCCACCCAGTTCTCCCACGTTATCCAGATGTCGCCGTTGCCCGCCTCCGTGATGTCCGAGCGTCCTCCCGGCCAGCCGGTCGCCGGCACCACGCTGGGCCCTGACAGGATGTCTCCCACAAGGCGCCTGTAGCGCACGGTGGTGGAGGGCTTGGTCGGCTTGTAGTGGACGTGGACTCCCCCCGATGCGGCCGGGTAGAGGACGGGATTCTTGACGGCTTTCTCGGTATCCGGCGAGTGCAGCAATCTGGCGGTCGACCACTGCTGCGCGCAGGCCGGGGCGCCAAAGCAGCAGATGACGGCAAGCGGAGCCGCGATGAGGAGCTTGCGCATGTCGAAGATTCCCTTTCAGGTGTGACCTGTGCCAAAGGAGGCCCCGGCCGCACTCGCTCTCCCCTCTCGGAGGGCAACCGGAAAGCGGGCAACGTCCGGGCAGGACCGGCACTCCTGAATTCAGCTTACCATACACCCTGCCCGGGGTCAACCGGATTGTTCTCAGGCACGCTCCGCGGCGGGGTGTGGTAGAATGCGGGACGGACCGGGGGCGTGCGCCGGTCCGTTCTCATCCGATACGAAAGGTTGCCATTCCGTGATGAATCCCGTTCGCGCCTTTGTGCCGGTCGCGGCCTGTCTGCTCGTCTTCTGCGCCGGTCCGCTCCCGGCGGCCGTGGGTCCCGTGTTCGAAGATGCCCTGAACTACGCGGTGGTGGACCAGACCTGCCCTCCGCTGGACCCTCCCCAGGAGGGGATGGTGCTGGTGGCGCAGGGGAAAGCGCAGTGGGTGGAGCTTTCCAGCAGGAGCCCCGTCGGGCAGACCTTCACGCTCAGCGAGCGCGCCCGCAGATTGTGGAGAGTGTTCGTGGGCATCAGCCACTGGCCGGACAGCTGGCAGGAGGGGGAGGAGGTGACCTTCACCCTCTACGACTCGCCGGAAAAACGCAAGAGATTGTGCTCCCGGACGCTCGACTTTGCGCACAAGTGGAGCAAATGGGACACCGCGTTCGACGTGAACGTGGAGACCGCGCCGGGGCAGACCTTCTACTTTGAGCTGACCCACAACGGGGGCGGGGACGACCGCATCAACGCGACCGCCGTGCCCGGCAACGTGTATCCGGGCGGGAGCGCATGGGTCGGCGGAGTCCAGCAGCCCGACCTGGACCTCACCTTCACCGTGACGGCGAAGCCCGAGGCCGACCGGGAGGCCAACCTGCGCCGTTTCCTTTCTCGCTTCGACCTGAAGCATCCGCTCCTCGAGAAGGCCCGTGAGGCGTTCGATGCCGGAGACCTCGACCGGGCGTGCATCGAGGTGCTGCGGGCCGTCGAGGGGCATCTGCGCAAGGCGGACTGGCTCCCGTGGCTCAAGCCCGGGGATAAGG
>FWWL01009247.1_pt1 | contig 12077 bp, 19 predicted proteins | sample 2228331 | NCBI WGS metagenome assembly FWWL01 (sample SAMEA103939775, study PRJEB20133) | metagenome | reverse complement strand
GGAATACCTGATGCCGTAGGGCGGGTCCATGTAAATCATCTGCACCTTGCCCGCCATGCCCTCTTTCACCAGTAGCGAATTCATCACCAAGAGCGAGTCGCCTAAGATGAGGCGGTTGGTCCAGCCCACCTCATGTTTGTAAAACTCCACCTGTTGGTCAGCGGGCAAGGGGGTTTCGCCGAAAAGCTCCATTTGAAGCTGCGTAGGCCTTCGCACAGCATCTAAAATTGCCTTGGTTGAAATGCGCTCGTGAATGTGGAGAGAAACTACATCAACCTCGAAACTTGTGTGCTCAGCTTTTCCGGCCCAAACAAGGTAGGGATCCAGATGGGGATTCAGATGGGGATCATAGGAATATTTCGTGGTTTTTCGTTCCCGAACTTCAAAAACAGGAGCCATTCCGGCAGGAGGGTTGTTTTTTCGGCGAGCTCCAGTGTGTCGAAAATCTTCTACTGACCGATCAACTTCTTCTCTCTTTTTTCTAGGCATGGCCTTATTCCTAAGCTTTATTATAAGCACTTTCCCGGACCCACCAAGTTGGCCCGGGTATCGGCCTCGTTCATCATCAAAACCTATTTTAGCGAAAAAGAAAGAAGCCCAGCAATAGAGATCCTTGCGCTTTTGGCGTAAGACCAGGGGATAAACGCAATGCTAAGCCTCAAGCGACCTAGCGAGAAAAGGGGCGCCAAGAAAGCCGGGCCCTTTTCAAAAATTTGGGCCTCCCTCTTTGTGCGAGGTTTACTGGACAAAGCCCTGGGGTGTATTATTGGTTTAGTCATGCGGGGCAAACTCTTAATTTTGGCCCTGGCTCTTTTAACATGCACTTTGACCGGAATGGAACTTTCCGGGAATTTCTCCACTTTCTTTGCCTTCGAGCGCCCCCTTCCCTCCGCGTGGAACACTTTGACCCTAAGCTTTTCCTTTTCGGGATTACAGATTCAAAGCTTCTCGATCTGGCAAAATCTCACGCTTAGCCGACAGACATTCATCGTGAACGGGACCTTGGGAAATTTTGGGATTCGCACGGGACTGACGCTCAAGCCCCTCTCCGCATCGGGCCTAAATAACCCGGCTGCACAAGCGTTTCAAGTGGAAAGTTGTTTCCTCTCTCTCGAAATTAGCCTAGGGCAGCTGCGCTTGACGTTGACCATCAACACTGGAGCCTCAGGGCCGTGAGCTTTTTTCGGCGCTGGCGGCGGGAAAGGCTTCTAGCTAAGCCTTTCCCAAGAGAGTGGTTTTCTTTTCTTAACGGAGTTCCAATTTTCCCCTTCCTTTCTCCCGAGGATCGGCGGGAGCTTTTGGACCACATCAAAATTTTCTTGGCGGAAAAGAAATTCGAAGGGGCGGCCGGGTTTTCCGTGGACGATGCGGCACGCGTGATCGTCGCCGGAAACGCCTCCCTCCTTCTTTTGCACCGAACGGCCGAGTATTTCCCATTTATGCGCACGGTGGTTATCTATCCCACGTTGTACGTGGCCCGCTATATTCGGGCCCGGCCGGGCGGGATAGTGGAGGAAGGGGTGGAGGTGCGGGCGGGGGAATCCTGGCCCTTGGGGACGGTGGTTCTGGCCTGGGACGCCGTAGCCCAAGCGGGTTTTGGCCGAGGGGGACGCAACGTCGTCATCCACGAGTTCGCGCATCAGCTCGACCTCGAAGACGGGGCCATGCAGGGGATCCCCGTTCTTCCTCCCGAGCTCAGGCGGCCTTGGCAAGAGATCTTTTTTGCGGAGTGGCGGGAGGCGCCCCGCCGGCCCACGCCCCTAAACCTTTCCCAGGGAAATCCGGCGGAGTTCTTCGCCCTGGCCGTGGAGCTTTTCTTCGCCGATCCCGAAGCGCTCCTTCGGCATCACCCTGATCTTTACCGGCTTCTTTCCCGCTATTTCCGGCAGGACCCCGCGGCCTTACTCTTCTAGATCTGGCTCCTCTGGGAGCTTCCCCAGCTCTTGGGGGCGGCTCAACAGGGCCTTACGGGCGGAGACGAGGTAGCCGGTGAACCCCACCATGCGCTCCAGCGGCCGCACCCCCTCCCTTTCCCGCACCAGCATCTTCCGCTCCAGGATCTCCACGGCCTCAATCCAAACGAAGCCGTGCTCCGCAAGGGCCTTCACCGCCTGCTTCAATTGCTCGGCGGTGGGCACAAGGAGGGCCAGGGGCCTTCCAGGGGCGAGGGCCTCCCGGGCCGGAGGGATGGCCTCCCACGGGGTGGGCAAGTCCAGAAAAACCGCGTCCACATCGGATACAGGGAAGGGCTCGCCCGCGGAGAGGATCTGGGCCTCCACCCGCTCGGCATACCCCATCCTTTGGATGTTCTGGAGGGCGTTATAGAGGAAATCCGGCCTCCGATCGTAGGTGTAGACCTTTCCCGTGGGGCCCACAAGCTGGGCAAGGAGGATGGTGAAGGCGCCTGATCCTGTGCCCATCTCGATCACCCGCGCACCGGGAAAGAGGTCTAGGGCCAATACAAGCCAACCTGCATCCTTTGGGTAAACGATTTGGGTTTGGCGGCGGACCTTCATCATGCGGTCGGCCACCCTGGGCCGGAAGGCCACGAACGGGTGCCCTGTGGAGGAAAAAATTTCCGTTCCCTCGGGCTTCCCAGCTACGTCGTCGTGGCGGATGACCCCCCGGTGGGAGTGGAACGCGCCGCCCGGGGTGAGGGTGAGGAGGAAGGTACGGCCCCGGCCGGTCTCCCAGAGGATCACCGGCTCCCCGTATTCAAGCGGGCGCACGCTGGGCCATCCTTTCCTTGATCCGGCAGAACCGGCACAACCCTTCCGCCGCCGTGGGCATCCCGCAGGAAGGGCACTCCCGCAACTCCGCCTCCTTCGGCGCGGGGAGTTTATGATGCACGCGCAAGAAGGCCTTGAGGAACGTGATCTTCGTGGAAGGGGCTTCGTCCTCAAGGCGATTGAGGATGTCTTTAAGAAAGATGGAGCGGGCGCCCACGCTGTGAGGGCACTCCTCGTAGATGTAGCGGATCCCCGCGATGAGGCAATAGGCCACCATCTCCCGCTCGGACACGTAGATCAGAGGCTTCACCTTGCGCACGAGTTTCGGCCCGGCGGGAAGAACCGGGTATTGGCGGGCCAGGTACTCCAGGTCCCAACGCAAGGTGTTCCCAAGGAGGGTGGCGGCCTCGTCATCGAGGTTGTGCCCGGTGGCCAGGGCGGCATAGCCTCCCTCCCAGGCCGCGCGGTTCATGAGGTAGCGTTTGATCGCCCCGCAATGGGCGCAGGGCTCGCCCCGCAAAACCTCGGCGATCTCGTCAAGCCCGGCCCCAAGCTCCTCCCGAAGGGAAAGCACGTGAAGGGTAAGACCCCACTTTTGGGCGAACCCCTCGCAGAACTCCCGCGAGCGCCGGGAATACTCGGAAATGCCAAGGTCGATGTAAAGCCCGTCGGCTTTGTAGCCGAGCTTGGTGAGGATCTGCCAAAGCCCAAGGGAGTCCTTTCCCCCGGAGACAGCGACGAGGATCCTTTCTTCGGGGGTGAACATGCGAAAATCCCCGATGGCCTTCTGGGCCTGCTTCTCCACCCGGGCCACCAGGTGTTCCGGGCAAAGGCGCAAATTGGCGTGGCGCAGGCGAAGTACCGCCTCCTTTTCACAGAAGCTACAGCGCATCCTACCCTCCGGAGATCACATCGATGAGTTCGAACTCCTCCCCGTCCTGGGGCCGATAATCTAGGGGCACGATCTTCCCGTCCTGGACCACGAGGACCGTGTCCGGGAGGATCCCGGCCTCCCGCAGGATCCTCTCCAGGCTCTTCCCTGCCGGTACGGTCAGAACCTGATCCCGCCTCCGCAAGGTGACCATGGCCCAGGGAGTATACCAAAACCCTTCCTCCACCATTTCTCCACATCTTTTGCGCGGCCCTTGCACCCAAAACCCGGGAAGATGAAGACGGAGGTGATGAAAACCATGGGGAAACTCTTCGTGGGTATTGCGCTGGCGGCGCTATTGACCTTGGGCGGGTTTAGCCAGGCCTTGGGCGCCCGGGTAGGGGGTTATCTTGGTCGGGAGAACCTCGTCCTCCTTTGGCTCAACGCCATGGAGCTCTCCGCGGCCCAGATGAAGGCCCTCCTCTCCCTCGTGGACGAGCTCATGCCCCTCAGGGAGGAGATCGTGGCCATGCCGGAAAAGCTCCACGAGGATCTCCTTTCCTTCACCGGAACACAAAAGGAGCTCCGCGAACTCCTCAGCTCCTACCAGAAGGAGCTACGGGAAAAGCTTCAGACCCTGGAGGACAAATTTGTCTCTGGGCTAAAGAAGATCCTCACCGTGGCCCAATGGGAGAGGCTTCAGGCTGGACTTTTCGGTGAAGAAAGGCCCAAAGTTCCGGAGCGGCTGGGATTCCGCGCTTTCCCCCAGGACCGGCGCGGCCTCCCCCGGGAACTGGCCCCCAAGCTTGACCTCCTGCGGGGCATGGCCTTGGTGAGAGTCCTCCCGGACCTGAAGGAGGCGTTGACCGCGAAACTCGCGGCCATTAAGGACTAGCCGCGTTTCACTCCACGATGAGCTCTTTGGAAAGCTGGTCCGTGCTAGCCAGCAAAAACTCCGAGGTGAGGGAGAGGGCGTTCACCGGGCAAGCATCCACGCACTGGGCGCAGAAAGTACAGCGGGCCACATACATGCGGATCTTCTTCTCCTCGGGCTTGAACTCGATGACCTTGGCCGGGCAAACGCGAATGCAAAGCTGGCAACCGATGCACTTCTCCCGCTCGTAGGCGATCTTCCCTCGGAATTTGGGAGGGGCGGGAATCGGCGGATGGATTCCCGCCTTTCCTTCTTTCACCTTGGCCAAAAATCCCGTGACGGATTTGGGCATGTATTTGGCGGGGAAGCGATTCGTGGCCGGCCGGGAAAGGAGCTGAGAAACCAGGGTCTTCAAGATCATCCCATCACCACCTTATCCAAAGCCAGGAGCAGAAGCCCGCTTAGGGCCACGGCAGTGATGCGCAGCCAGAACCCGCGGGCGATCTGGTCCACCTTGAGGCGGGCCATGCCCACCCGCACCGTGGTCACCGCCACCACCATCACCGCCAGCACTTTGAGGAGCCAAAACGCCAGGTCCACCACATCCCCGGCGGCCCCAGAAAGCCCAAGTACCCCGGCAAGGCCGTAGGGGATGAAGAGGGCCACCACAAGGCCGGCCATGACCACCGTGCGCACCGCATCGGCAAGGTAAAACAGGGCCAAATACGTCCCGGAGTATTCCACCATGAGTCCACCGGCGATTTCCGTCTCCGCCTCAGGGATGTCAAAGGGAATTTTGGCAAGCTCTGCGGGCGTCACCACAAGAAGCGACACCAAAAGGATGACAAGCCCGATGATGCCCAACGGCCCCACCGCCCCCCAAAGGGGGTGCTGGGCCATCGTCCCCAAAGAGAAGGCCGGGCCAAGACCCAGGGTGGAGAGGCGCCAGGCCAGGGCCACCAGGACCACCGCCAGGGGGAACTCGTAGGACATGAGCATCACCAGCTCCCGCTGGGCTCCCACCACCCCAAGGGGCGAGCCGGAGGCGAACCCGCCCAGGGCCATGGCCAACGCCGGGATGGCCAGAAGATAAAGGACGAGGATGGCGTCCCCGTGCCCCTCCAAGATCGGGCCAAATGGCCCCAACGGAAGGTAAAGGAGGGCGGTGAACGAGGCGAGCACGGCCAAGAATGGCATGGCCGAGAAGATCCAGGCCACCGCGGTTTTGGGGATCACCGTCTCCTTAACCAAAAGCTTTCCCAGGTCCAAAAAGGGCTGGCGCAGGGGCGGGCCGATCCGCGCCTGCATGCGCGCGGCGATCTTCCGGTCCACACCGCGGTAAAAAAGGCCGACAATTCCCCCGCCCACCAGGGCCGCCACCGCCTGCCCGAAAATCGCCCAGCCGCTCATCGCCGCATCCTCCGCGTCTTCTCCCAGGAAAGCCTGAGGAGCTCCTCCTTCGCCCAGACCTCCTCTTTCCCGTTGCGCACAATGTACACCCGATCCATGCAGCAAATGCAGGGGTCGATGCAGGCGGCGATGATGGGGATGTCCGCGACCTCCTGGTCCTCGAACATGGGGTACCAGCTCAGGAGGTTGGAATAGGTGGGAGCCTTTACCTTCCAGACCAAGGGGGATTCCTCGCCGGAGACGAGCCGCACGTAGTGGATGACCTCGCCCCGCGGGGCCTCGTGCCAGCCCAACCCCTCTCCCTCCGCCTTCTTCAGGTGGGCCAAAAGAGCGGGGATCTTGGGGAAGGAGGTGATCTCCCCTTCCGGCATGTTCTCCAGGGCCTTCTCGATGATGTCCAGGGACTGCCCCACCTCGAGGAGGCGGACCACGATCTTGTCGTACACGTCGCCGAGGGGGGTGAGGCCGTAATCCGCGGGGGTGATGGCCTTGACCTCAAAATCCGGATAGGCCAGATAAGGCCGATCCTGGCGCACATCCTTGCGCAGGCCGGAGGCCCGGGCCGTGGGCCCCACCGCGCACAGCTCCTCCGCCTCCTTCGGCTCCAAAATCCCCACCCCCCGGGTGCGGGCCTCCACCGTGGGGTCGCGCAAAAATGCGTCCAGAAGCTGTTCCAAAAGCCCGCGATAGTACCGGATGGCCTCCCAAACCCGCGGATACTGCTCGGGAGCGATGTCCCTCCGCACCCCGCCGAAGATGGGAATCGCGTAGTTGATGCGATTCCCGGTGAGCTCCTCCAGGATGTCCAGGACCTTTTCCCGCACCCGCCAAGTGAGATGGAGCAAAGTATCGAATCCAAGCTCATGGGCGGCCACACCAGCCCAAAGGAGATGGGAATGGATGCGCTCTAGCTCGGAGATGATGACCCGGATGTATTGGGCCCTGGGTGGGACCTCAATCCCCGCGGCCCTCTCCACCGCCTGGGTGAAGGCGATGGGGTGGGAGATGGAGCAGATCCCGCAGATCCTCTCCGCAAGGTACAGGATCTGGATGAGGTTCCGGCCCTGGCGCATGCCCATGAACTCGATCCCGCGGTGGGCAAAACCCGTGCGGATCTGCACGCCCACGATGCGCTCGCCCCGCACCTTGAAGGTGAGGCGGATCGGCTCCTTCAGGGCCGGATGGATGGGGCCGATGGGGACCTCGAACACCTCGTTCAAGGCCCCGTACTCAAAACTCGCATCCCAGGCCTCAGGATTTCGTTCCATCATCTTTCTCCCATTCCACCATGCGCTGGATAAATCGGGCCAATTCCGGCTCGTCCCGCCGCCAGGGGTGCACGGGAAGATCGTCGGGCAAAAACACGTGGTCCCGCCGGGGGATTCCGGGGAAGTCCACCCCCAAGAACTCGATCTTCTCCCGCTCCGTGGTCTCCGCGCCCGGAAGGATCCCCGAGATGGAGGGCACCGTGGGGTCCTCCTTGGGGAGGAACGTGCGGAGGGTGACCATCACCTCCCCGCCCTCCGTGCCGAACCCCACGGCGAGGTGGTACAAAAGCTCGATTTTCTCGCCGGCGTCGTGGCCGGAGATGATGGAGATGTGCAAGGGACCGAGGTTTTTCAGGGCGGCCACCGCTTGAGGGATGGCCTCCCGCGGCACCTCCGCCCAGATCTCCTCCACCTTCCACTTCTTGCGCACGCCCACCTCGCGGGGCCGAAGCTCATAGCTTTGGAGCTTCTCCCCAAGGGCCGCAGAAAGCGCCGCCAGAACCTGTTCCGCCCTCATACCTTGGCCCCAAGCTTCTCCAGCTTGGCCACGGCCTTCACCACCCCGTCGATGATGGCCTCCGGCCGCGGCGGGCACCCCGGCACATACACGTCCACCGGGATGATGCGGTCCACCGGGCCCACCACGTTGTAGCTTTCGTAGAAGACCCCGGAGGTGGACCCGCATCCTCCCACCACGACCACGGCCTTGGGATCGGGGGTCTGCTCGTAGACGCGCTTGAGCCGCTCGGCCATCATCCGGGTCACTGGACCGGTGACCAAAAGGACGTCGGCATGCCGGGGGGTCCCCACCAGCCTTATCCCAAAGCGCTCCACGTCGTAGCGGGGGGTCAGAGCCGCCACGATCTCGATGTCGCAGCCGTTGCAGGAGCCCGTGGCCACGTGGAACACCCATAACGCCCGCTTGAACGCGGAAAGCCCCATGCCCTCCTCCTAAACCGCCAGCAAAAGCAGCGCCACCGCCAGGATCACCAAAAACCACCCGGCGTAATCGTTGATGAGGCCGGAATGCCAATCCCTGAGCGGGCTAAGAAAAGGCCTAAGCGCCTCCACAAACCCCCAATAAAGGTGGGGCGCGCCCACGTGGGGGTTCTCCGCCCGTTCTCCGGAAAGGAAGGGCAACTCCTGCTCCGTCCCGCGTTTGTGTTCCCGCCGGCCGGAAATCCAAAAGAGGAACGCAAGGAGAAGCACGCCCAGGGCCCCAAGCGTCCAAATGAGGGGGGTCCAGTAGCCGTGGCCGGTGAGGACCTTGAGGATCTCTTCCATCCTACCCTCCCAGGACGGCCGCCAAATACATGGGGCGGCCCTGCCAGAGGGCCTTCGCCGCCGGCGTTACAAGCTCCTCCACGAAGAACCCCGGCAGAAGCCCCAACACCAAAATCCCCACGACAAGGACGCCCATGGACAAAAGGAAAACCACGGGGATTTTCGGTTCAACCTCGGCCTTTGGCCCCAAAAATGCCCCCTGAAAAGCCCTGGCGAACACGGCCAAAAGGAGGATGGAGGACAGGACGGCTATGGCTGTAAGGAGCGGGGAAACCCGGAAACTCCCCTCGTAGATGAGGATCTTCGAGGCAAAGCCGTTGAGGGGAGGGATGCCGGCCAGGGCCAGGGAAGCAAGGAGGAAGGAAAGGGCCACCTCGGGCAGTCCATGCCCAAGCCCCCCGAGGGCCCGCAGATCCCGCGTGCCCTTCGCCCACTCCACCGCGCCCACGCACAGGAAAAGGAGCCCCACGGTCAGAGCGTCGTTGAGCATGTGGAAGATCCCGCCCTTCATGGCCACAAGGCCGTATTCGGGCCGGCCGGAAAGGGTGACAAGACCCACGCCCACCCCAAGCATCATGTACCCGATCTGGGAGACGGCGCCATACGCCACAAGCCTGCCCAAGTCCGTCTGGACCAGGGCCATGAGCGCCGCCACCACCATGGTGAGAAGGCCCATACTCACCACAAGCCAGCCCACCCCGGCGTCCAAAAGCCCGCCGTAAAGGGTGAAGAGGACCCGCCAAAGCCCGTAGAGGGAGACCTGGGTGTTCACCACCAAAAGGAGGGCCTTGGCGGCCGGGGCCTCGCCATAGGCGTCAGGGGCCCAAAAGTGCACGGGCGCGGCGGCGGCCTTCATGAGAAGCCCGGCCAAAAACAGGGCCAGGCTTAACCGATCCACCACGGAACCCCTTATCTGCGCCGAAAGATACGCCAAATTCAGGGCCCCGTATTCCCCGTAAAGGAAGGCCACAGCAAGGAGGAAGAGAAGGCCGCTTACGCTGAAAAGAAGCATGCTCTTGAACGCGGCCTCCGGAGCGCGGCTCGTCCACGTGCGAAATCCGATGATCCCACAGGCAGCAATGCTTGTGACCTCCAAGAACACGAAGAAGTTGAAAAGGTCGCCGGTATAGGCCATGCCGAGGATCCCGGCAAGGAGGAGGACGCTTAGGGTCAGGGAAAGGGTCTTCCCCTCTTCCTCCGGGATGTATTTGAGGGCGAAGGGGAAGGCCACAAGGGCGATGAACCCGGCGATAACCCCCATGAACGCGCTCATCGCGTCCACGGTGAGCATGATGCGGATGGGGAAGCCCCCGGGAGCGAGGGTCTCTTGAGGGTTTTTGGCGCCAAGGACGTAAACCCAAATGCCCTCAGCAAAAACGTGGGCGGCCACATAGCCCACGCTCACGCCCACAAAGAGGACGACGAGAAGAACCCAAAGGTCCCGCGCCTTTTTGTGGATGCGGGCCAAAAGGGGCACAGCGAAACCCCCAAGGAGGGGAACAGCGATGGCCAAAATGGGAGCGTGTACGCTCATCGTCACCCCCGCAGGTCCCGGATCTTCCGGGCATCAAGGGTTCCCTTGTGGCGGTAGAGGACCACGGCAAAGGCGAGCATGAGGGCCGTGGTGGCCACCCCGATGACGATGCTGGTGAGGGTCAGGGCCTGAGGGGTGGGGAGGACCATGGGCGCCTCCGCGGGCGCGTAGGTATAGATCGGAGGGATTCCTCCCCGTACATAGCCCAGGGCCACAAGGAAGAGGTTGACCCCGCTTTCGATGAGCCCCACCCCGATCACGAGCTTGATGAGGTTCCGCTTGGCCACGAGGGTCCATAGTCCAAGGGCGATGAGGATCATGCACACCACAAACGGGAGGTTACCGATCATCTTCCCCTCCAAACAGGGCGAAGAGCAAAACCGCCGCTCCCAATCCGGCCAAGACCTTGAACCCCACGGCCCAGTTCATGAGGGGGAGGGTTCCGGAGGTATTGAGGTCTCCGGGATTGGGGCCGTAGGGGACCGTTCCGCCGAAAAGCCCGCCGCTTCGGGCAAGGACGTTGGCGAAGAACGTGAGGCCAAGGCCGAGGAAGCCCAGCGCGGCGAAGGCCACCCCGCCCAGGCTCTCCAGGGCCGACAAAAGCCCCTTCTTTTTGGCCAGGCGCGCCGCGCCAAACGCCACAAGGACCAGGGCCAAGCCCGAGGCCGCCACCGCTCCGCCCTGAAAACCGCCCCCGGGCGTGAGATGCCCATGCATGATCACGTACCCCCCGAACACCAGGGAGATCGGAAGGAGGACGCGGGCGATGGTGCGGACGACGACGGTCATTTCTTGAGCCTCCTTAGGATCAAGGCCACGCCGGTCACGGCCGTAAAGAGCACGGTGGCCTCGCCCAGGGTGTCGAAACCGCGGTAGTCGAAGACGATGGCGGTCACCACGTTATTGGCGGCCAACTCCGCCTGGGAAAAGCGGTTGAAATACTCGTCCATTTCCCGGTATTTCGGCTCGCCGAACGGCCGCAGGGCCACGGCCCCGAAGATGAGGAAGCCCGCGGCCAAGCAAAAGGCGGCTGCCGCTAGCCATCGCTTCATTCCTCTTCCTTTCTGCGGGTCTTCCAAATGGCCAAAAGGAAGATGGCGGTGGTGAGGGCCGCGCCCACCCCGGCTTGGGCGATGGCCACATCCGGCGCCTGAAGGAGGTAAAAGGCGAGGGAGAGAAGAAGACCTTGGGCTCCCAGGGCCAAGGCCGCGGCGAGGAGATCGCGCAAAAACACGGCCAAAACGGAGGCGATCACCACCATGACCAAGGTGGCGGTGAGCATCGCCGCCCAAATGGTCATTTCCCCACCTCCTCCAGGCGGTCCACCACCGCCCGGAACGGCTTTATCCCCGCGCGATGTGCCGCCCGGGCCAGGGCATGGGACCCCGTGGGGTTGGTAAGGAGAAGGAAAACCAGGGCCAAAACGGCGCGGATGACCATGCTCAGCCCAACCGGCCCACCCCGCATCGCCCCATAAACCACCACGGCCAAAACGGAGAAGATCGAGCCAAACGTCGTGCACTTTGTGGCCCCATGGAGCCGGGTATATACGTCGGGGAAACGGTGCAAAGCCACGGCGCCCAAACCGTTGAACACCGCGCCGATCCCCAAAAACACGTACATCAGGATGGTCACCGGAGCCCCTCCTCCAAATAGCGCGCAAGATACAAGGTCCCCACGAAGGAAAGGAGGGCATAGACCAAGGCCACGTCCATGATGATCACAAGATCAAAGGCGGCCCCAAGGAGGACCATGACGGCCACGACCAGGGTGTTGATGGTGTCCAGGGCCACGGCCCGATCCGCCGGAGTGGGGCCGATGGCCAGCCGCAAAGAGCACACCAAAACGTAGGCCAAAAGGACAGCCGCCGCCACGGCTAGGGAAATCTCCACGATCATTCCGCCACCACCTTGGCCCAGCTGGGGAAGGGCCCGCAAACTTCCTCCGGCTTGGGATCCACGTTGCGCACGTTGATCCAATGCACATAGAAGTCGCCGGTGGCGTCGTCCACCTCCAAGGTCAAGGTTCCGGGGGTGAGGGTGATGGAGTTGGCAAGCAAGGTGCGGGCCGCGTCCGTCTTGAGCCCGGGATTGAACCGGACGATCCC
>FWWL01009244.1_pt1 | contig 12079 bp, 13 predicted proteins | sample 2228331 | NCBI WGS metagenome assembly FWWL01 (sample SAMEA103939775, study PRJEB20133) | metagenome | reverse complement strand
TTGATGGCCTTTCTACACCGCGTCGTCAACGGCGCCGGGACGCTCGACCGCGAGTACGCCATCGGCTCGCGGCGCATGGATCTCTGCCTGCGCTACGGGGGCCCGCAGCCGATCACGCTGGGCATGGAACTCAAGGTCTGGCGCGACGGCGAGGCCGACCCGCTGGCCGAGGGGCTGGCGCAGCTTGACGAATACCTTGCTGGCTTGGGGCTAACGACCGGCTGGCTGGTGATCTTCGACCGCCGCAGCAATCTGCCGCCCATCGCCCAACGCACGACGACGGAGACAGCCATCTCCCCACAGGGACGCACCATCACCGTGATCCGCGCGTGAAAATGCAGCACGACATGGAACTTTGATGATGAGGATTGGGCAGATGTGCGCCAGCCCAATTCGCACACATCAGCCCAATCCGCGGTCTATACAGCCAACCTAAGGCAGTCAATGCTGCATAAGCCCGGTGTCGGGGGCCGCCTCGTCGCTCTCCACGACCAGCACTTCGTCGTCCACTTCGACGCGATCGCCGGGACGCAATTTACGCCCACGCCGCGTCTCGACCAAACCATTGACGCGCACCTGACCGCTCTGGATAAGCATCTTTGCCTGACCGCCAGTCGCCACGACCTGCGCCAGCTTGAGAAACTGTTCGAGTTTGATCGTTTCTTCCACACCTATCTCCCTGCCGCTCGACGCCCTACTCAACGACGCGCTGGAATGTCCTCACGCTGAACCACGTGCACAGCACCGCGCAGCCACTCAACACCGCTAGACAAAGCGCAAGATGCAGGCTGCCGCTGCCAAAAAGCGCGCCGCGCAGCCCTTCGACGGCATAGGTCGTGGGGTTGAGCAGGGCAACGACGCGCATCCATCCCGGCATCGTATCGAGCGGATAGAGCGCCGAGCTGAGAAAGAGCAGCGGCAAATTGAGCAGAAACAGGATCGTGTGATAGCCGCCGATCGATTTGCTGCGCAGCGCCATTGCGTTGGCAAAGCCGACGCTGGTCACCACGAACGCGGTCAGCACCACCAGCGCCCCCAGCACGCCCACTGCCGACGTTTGCAGGGTTGCGCCAAACAGCACCGCCACGACGACGATCAGCGCCGATTGCACCAACGTTTTCACCAGACCGCTGCCCGTGGCGGCCAACAGGATGCTCACGCGCGGGATCGGCGCCACCATGTACTCCTTCATCATCCCCTTGATCTTCTCTTCGAGGATGGTCATGCCAGCGTTGATCGCGCCGCTTAGTGCTGTGAAGGCGATGATGCCGGCAGTGATGAAAGAGAGATAGCTCAAGCCGTCGATGACTTCGCTCGCCACCAACTTTTCCATGCCAAGCCCGAAGGTTGCCGCCAACAGCAGCGGCGCCGCCAACGTGCCGCCCAGCTCCTGACCATTGCGCACGAACTTGTGAATATGTTTGGTGAAGATCACCCAACCGCCGCGCCACAACTCGGCGCCGCTTTGGAAGGTTCGGTCTGGCGTCGAGATAGGCAGAGGTCGTTCCAGTTCTTGTTGCATCGACAGGCTTCCCTCGTTGTACATCCAGTGATCACTGCGGCTCGTGACCGCATCTGCTCCCGGCTCTCTGCGCCGGACTCTTCCTCATAGTGTATGCACCCTCATAGTGTATGCACAATGGCGGGAATGACGAAACGACAAAGCGCCCGCGTCCACGCATCACCAGGCGATGACCTACGATTGCCCGCTCACAGTGAGGATGCCCAAAATTTGGTATGCACTCGCTTCACCAATTGCACTGCGGCGCGCCGTGGTGTAAAGTAGATGGCATCACCTTTGGCTTGGGAAAGGAAGCGATGACATGGATGCGCCGAAACGTAGCGGTCTGAGTCCGATCCAGTGGGGGATCGCCCTCCTCACCATCATCACAGCCGCGATCCATCTCTGGTTTGGCTTCGGTTTTCTCAATACCGGCGGCATGATTTTTGTGCTCAACGGTGTGGGGTATCTTTTCCTGCTAATTCTGCTGCTTGCCCCAATCGCACCGCTGGCGACGTATCGTCCCCTGATTCGCTGGCTATTCATCGCCTACACTGCCGTCACCGTCTTTGCCTGGCTGTTGATCGAAGGTGCGGCGCGGACACCGATTGCCTATTTTGACAAGGTTGTCGAAGTCGCGTTGATTGCGCTGCTCTGGCTGGATGGTCAACGCAAGTGATGCGATAACGATGTCTTATCGCTATGCCCACTTTGCTTTGAGCGCCATTATCCGGCGAACCGATGCGTCGATGCGCGCTTCACTCAGCCGACCGTCAGACACGGCAGCGGCAAGGATGTCGATCGTTTTGCTGGCGATTTCGGGATCATAAGCCAGGTTGTTACCGATGGCGATCACGTCGACGCCCGCCTCGACCGCGCGCACGACCGCATCCTCGAAGCCGTAGTTGTCGGCGATGGCGCCCATCTGCATGTCATCGGAGAAGATCACGCCGTCGAAGCCCAGCGCCTCGCGCAGAATGCCGGTGATGATCGGCTTGGAGAGCGTGGCGACCGCGTCGGGATCGAGCTGAGCGTTGAAGACGTGCGCCGTCATCACCGAATCGACCAGCCCCCGCGCGATCAACTGGCGGTAGGGTTCGAGTTCCACCGGCTGCCACGTGGCGGTCACATCGACAAAACCCAGATGCGAATCCGCCGTGCTGCTGCCGTGGCCGGGAAAGTGCTTGAGCGTAGTGGTGATGGCGTGATCGCGGTGGGCATGGATGAAGGCCGCCGCTTGCTCGACGACGGCTGCAGGATCGGCGGAGAAACTGCGTTCGATGGCGCCGATCACCGGATTGTCGGGATTGATGTTGAGATCGACCACGGGGGCGAAGTTATGGTTGGCGCCGGCCGCCTTGAGCGTGCGCGCCATCTCGGCGGTGGCGGCGTAGGTGAAGGCTGGGTCGTTGCGCTCGCCCAATGCCTGCGCCGAGAGTGTGGGCGGGAAGCCGAAGCGTTCGTTCAGCCGTGCCACGCGCCCGCCTTCCTGGTCGACGGCGATCATCAGCGGCGTTTCAGCCAGCGCCTGCAGGCTGGTGTTGAGCGCGGCCACCTGCGCTGGCGACGCGATGTTGCGTTCCCACTGCTGCCGCGCCACGTCGTAGCTGAAGAGCACCACACCGCCGATGTCGCGGTCGCGCACATCCGCCACAATCGGGTTGTCGGCGTCAAGCGCCAGCCCGCGAAAGCCGACCAGCACCATCTGCGCCAGTTTGCGGCGTAGCGCAGCCACGTCTTCGGTCGCCTCTTCGGGTGGCGTTTCTGCTGGCGTTACGGGTGGCGTTTCTGGGGGCGCTTCTGGGGGCGACAAAGTGGGCGTTGGCGGTGCTGCGGTTGCCGTGGGGGTGATGCTCACGGTTGCAGGCGCAGCTGGCTGGCATCCCGCCAATAGTCCAGCCGCCAGTGCGCCGCCAGAAAGCAGGATCTGTCGTCGCGTCCAGCCTGTGTGCGCTGCGGTCGAGTCGCCATTCATCTTTCGATTCCCATCTCCAACTTGTCCAGCCGGACAAGACACGCATCAAGCAAAGTCGATGTGCATGCGGTGGGCGCTACGATCAGCGCAGCAGGGGAATGGATTGATCGCTGCGCACACTCGCGCTGGTGTGTTTGGTGCACGCACGCCTACATCTGCCAACAGGTCACAAAGATCCGCCAACGGCAGCCCCATCACGCTGGCAAAGCAGCCGTCGAGCGCGCAGGCTGGTGCGAAGCCGGGCGACTGAATGCCATAAGCACCGGCTTTGTCCATCGGGTCGCCGGAGGCTACGTAGGCGTCGATCTCGGCGTCGCTGTAGTTGCGCATCGTGACCAGCGTGCGGTTGATGCGGGTGGCAAGCCAACCGTCGCTGGTGCGCAGCAGGGTCACTGCGCTGATCACTTCGTGGGCGCGATTGCGCAGGTCGCGCAGCATCCGCGCGGCGTCGGCGGCGTCGAGCGGTTTGCCATAGATTTCGCTGCCCAGCGCCACAGTCGTGTCCGAGGCGACAATGATCGCAGCATCGCCAGCTGTAGCCGTTGTGGACAACCGTTCAGCTACGGCACGCGCCTTCGTCTCCGCCAGCCGCATTGTCATGGCAGCGGGGTCTTCGTCGGGCAGCGGCGTCTCGTCGATGTCGGCCACCATGATCGTAAAGGTAAAACCCAGATCGTGCAGAAAGCGTTGACGACGCTGACTGGCAGAGGCAAGAATCAAGTTGGTCAACATAATTTATGTATTGCAGACAAGAGAACTGAAATTACACAGGCGCACAGAGCAAAAGGGATGCATACCAGGTTTTGGGCATCCTCACTGCGAGCGGGTAATCGTAGGTCATCACCTCCAGCGTGACGAGGCGCGGTGTCACGCCGGAAGCGATGACCTACAAAAATTTGGGACACACCCGAAAGTTCAAAGAAACAGCGAAGCGTTGCGCCCGTAACGATCATTTGCTCGACAATCGACTATCTCGATCTGTTACTTCATCGCCTCAGGATTGAGACAGTTCGGCGGCAGCTTGCCGGCTAACCCGGCGAGCAGATTGTCGGCGGCCATCTCGGCCATTTTGCTGCGCGTCTCGAAGCTGGCGCTGGCGATGTGCGGCACGATCAGCGCGTTGTCGAGCGTGTAGAGCGGATGATCGGCGGGCAGCGGCTCCGGGTCGGTGACGTCGAGACCGGCGGCGAAAATCTGCCCGGCTTTGAGCGCGTCGTAGAGCGCCATCGTATCGACGACGGGGCCGCGTGACGTGTTGATCAGGATGGCGTTGGGCTTCATCTGCTTCAGCGCGGCAGCGTCGATGTAGTGACGCGTCTCCGGTGTCAGCGGCACGTGCAGCGACACAAAGTCGGATTGCGCCAGCAACTCTTCCTTGCTCACCGCGATGGCGCCGAGTTCCTTTTCCGCCACTTCGCTGCGGAAAGCGTCGTGATAGAGGATGCGCATCCCAAAGCCAGCCGCGCGCCGCGCCATCGCCAACCCGATGCGCCCGATGCCCGCAATGCCCAGCGTGGCGCCGTGGATGTCCTGCCCCATCAGCAGCATCGGGCCCCACGTGCGCCAGTGACCGTTCTTCGCATAATCTCGCCCCTCGACGATGCGCCGCGCACACGCCATCAGCAGCGCAAATGCCAGGTCGGCGGTGGTGTCGGTGAGCACGCCGGGCGTGTTGGTCATCAAGATGCCGCGCTGCGTGGCCGCGGGCACGTCGAAGTTGTCGAAGCCGACAGCGAAATTCGCCACGATCTTGAGCCTGGGTGCGGCGTCCATCAATTCGGCGTCGATCTTGTCGGTGAGCAGCGTCAGCAGCCCGTCAGCCTGGCTTGCCCACTCCAGCAGCACGGCGCGCGGCGGCGGCAGTTCATCTTGCCAGACGGTGGCGTCGGTCTGCTCCAACACCTTGCGCAACCCCCGGTCGGGGATGATGCGTGTGACAAAGACACGTGGCTTGCTCATGCAGCAACTCCTTTTGCAGTGCTGTCGATCCAATCACGGAAAATGGTCAGCCCTTCGCGGATGTCCGGCGTGTCGATGCCGGAGTAGGCAAAGCGGATGTAATGGCCGGTCTCGCCGGGGATGGGTCGCCCGAAGTGCATGCGTGTGCAGAACGAGACGCCGGTGTTCTTGAGCGCAGCGTCGGCAAAGGCGGCGACGCTGGTGAAGCCGAGGCGCGCCACCACGCCCGTCACGTTGGGGAAGAGGTAAAAGGTCGATTCGGGCTTGTGGACGACCAGCCCGTCGATCTGGCGCAAGATGTCTACGGCGGCGTCGCGGCGTTCGCGCAAGATTTCGACATTGGCACGCGCCGCCGATTGATCGCCGCGCAGCGCCTCGACGCCCGCCAACTGCACGAAGTGCGTGGTACACGATTCGTCGTTGGTGTTGAGCCGCGCGATCGCCTGGATGACCTCCTTTGGCCCGATCGCTGCACCCAGTCGCCAGCCGGTCATGGCGTACTTCTTGGAGAAGGTGTAGAGGATCACCGTGCGTTCTTTCATGCCGGGCAGGCTGGCGATGCTGGTCGTTGCGCCGGAGTAACGCACGTCGAAGTACGCCTCGTCGGAGAGCACCCACAGGTCGTGCTTGATCGCCAACTCGGCGACGCGCGCCATCTCTGCGGCCGAGGACTCCGTGCCGAGCGGGTTCTGGCAGTTGTTGTAGATCAGGATGCGCGTCCTGGGCGTGATCAGCGCTTCCAGGTACTCGATGTCCATCTGAAAGCCGTCGGCGGTCTCGACATAGCGATAAGGTTTGCCGACTCCGCGGAAGTAGTCGATCTGCGATTCGTAAATCGGGTAGCCAGGGTTGGGATAGAGCACCTCGTCGCCCGGCTCCATCACGGCCTGGATGAACTTGGTGACGACCGGTTTGCCGCCCGGCTGCACCGCAACATTCTCCGGCGCGTAATCGATGCCGCGCTCGCCGCCCGCCACCGCTGCCAGCGCCTCCCGCAGCGGCGGGATGCCGGCGGCGGGCGCATAGCCGGTCTTGCCGTCGGCGATCGCTTTGTTCTGCGCCGCCACAATATTGGCGGGCGTGGGAATGTTGATGTCGCCCAGGTGGAAGGGGTAGATTTTGTGCCCCTGCGCTTTCCAGGCGGCTGCGGCTTCGGAGACGGCAAAAGCGGTCTCCGTGCCCAGATTTTCGAGTCGTTTTGCCAACTGCATTTTGGTAATACCTCCACAGAAACTTGTATGAAATGGCTATTGATTGCCGCACCTACCGGAATTTACGCCGCTTGCACAGCTTTGATGATCGTCTCGTTGCCGGTCTGTTTGATGGCATGCCCTGGCAGCACAACCAGGAACTCGTCTTCGTTCCAGTCGCCATGCACCAGCGCCGTGATCAGGCGGCGGTCGCCGGGGATGCGCTCGAAGGTCCAGCCTTCAGCCTGCGCCTTTTCCTGCGCCTTCTGCTCGTATTTCGTCCCGTCGCCCAGCCCGGTGTCGATGAAGGCAGCGCGCGTGTAGTGGCTCATCCAGCCGCGCATCTCCTCGCGCAGCATGTCGGCGGTCTCCTGTCCATATTTCTCGACCCAGCTTTCGTACTGCTCAGCGTCGTCGACCATGCCCGCACCCAGCCCACCCGACGACCCCGGCTCCTGGCGCTCCATATAGTCGGTGCTGTACCAATAGGTGCCAGGGTGGCACTCGAACTGCTCCTGATAGCGTTCACGCGAACCGAGATAGAGCGTGATGCAGTCGTGTGCGCGGGGCATCACGAGCGGCGTGTGGCGGGCAATCAGGTTGGCGGTCGATGTCCCGCACAACCCGTAGGCGAGCAAGATGGCGTCGCACTCGCCGGGCTGGATGGCGTCGATCTCGTCCTGGAGCGTGTGCCGCAGCTTCTTGGGCGAGTTGTGCAGCCCCTGGCGAAAGAAGCGCGCCGTCACCGTATGCGGCGACGTGGCGGCGGCAGCATAGACCGCGCGCGCCAGGGCTTCACAGGTCAGGGCGATATAGCGTGCCATCGAGTTGTCTCCTTCATGTACTTCATAGAGTAATAATGGTGTCGAGAGATCGTCAGCCAATCTCCCAATCTTCAACGATGATTCCAGGTACACGGCCAAACTCGGCAGTATTGTGCGTTACAAGGCGAGCGTCATGCACTAGCGCAATTGCAGCGATCGAATACAGGTGTTCGTGTCTAGCAGCCACATTAAGGTAATTCCAAACGTGCTTCATACGTAGGCTGCGCGCGAACCAGAGGCGCGCCAGCGAACTGTCCTGCCGTCGATGCGACGAAGTCGCTGGGCCAGCCCTGGTCAGACACGCTGGCGCCGTTTGCGCCGTTGTCGACTTCTTCATCCAGCGCCAGAAAGATCACTTCCACGCGTCGGTGACGTAGCGCAGGCGGCACTTCGATCTGCACTGGCGCATCTTCATAGATGGTTCGCTGATAGTTCATGATGGCAATCCCCCGGTTCTGCAGAATTGCATTGACGTTATTATAGCACAGTGTTTCCTGTCAACCCTCCACGACCGCCGCCACCCGCGCCAGCCCCACCCATTGCGCCGCCCGCAGCCGGTGCAGCCCATCGACGAGCCGATAGCCGTCGCGCACGCAGCGCACGGTGATCGGCGGACGCACGGCGCCGTCGCGGCGGACGCCGTGCGATGGCGTTAGCGAGCCTTGCCGGGTTGAGCGCCATGCCTTGCTGCGCGACGCGCACACGAATCTGCTCGATGAGGGTGTCGATAGTGGTGCTGGAGGAGGTGGTTGTAGTGACTGGGGCGGTTGTTCGCCGGCAAGCCCCCAGCGCGCCTTGGGCGTGGGGCGAACGCCGGCATCGACGAGCACGCGGTGTCCAGCAATTTCGAGCAGGACGCAGCTTGCGCCACCTTTCTCGGCGGCGCCGAGAAAGGTGATCTCCACCTACCAGATCGTGATGATGCGCTCCTCTTGCTGACGCAGCTTCTCACGGTTCGAACGCAGCGCCACCAGCACTGCGCCCAGCGCCATCACACCGTAGATGATGAAGGGCCACGGGGTAATCTGGTCGACAGCCAGGATCAGGAATAGCGCAAACGATGCCACCGCCACGGCAAAGGTGCCGATCGAGGCGATGCGTGACCACCAGATCAGAAATGCGCCGACGATGATGACGATGCCGCCGACCAGCGGGGAGAGCGCCAGTGTCGTCGCCGCTGTGGTGATGCCGCCGGCGCCGCCCTTGAAGCCGTTGAGGAACGACCAGTTATGGCCGATCACCGCGAAACCGCCTGCCAGCGCCAGCGCCAGGTTCATAGCGTCGGTGCGCAGCACGGCTTCTTGCACCGACATTGTGGTGGGTTCAGGGAAAACCAGGTAGAAGAGCCAGCGCACCAGCAACACGGCGACCGCACCTTTGACGGCGTCGCCGATGATCGTTGGCACCGCCGCTTTCAAGCCAGCCGCACGCCAGGCGTTGGTGCCGCCGATGCGCCCGCTGCCAACGGTGCGAATGTCGACGCCATACATGCGGCAGACCCACAGCCCAACCGGGATCGAGCCAAGCGCGTAGCCGATCAATGCCCCAACCAGTGCAAATGCCCACATCATTGGTCGCCTTCTTTCTGCGTTGATATCAGGGGCGAGTTGCGAGTTGCGAGGGACGACGCGCCTGCGCCCAGCTTCCCTTTGACTTCCACTGTGACACAGAAACTGTAACACAGAAACCGAGTTTCTTGAAGAAACTCGGTTTCTACATCCTGTCAACTTGAGTGACTTTAGAGCAGCGCCCGCACTGCCGCCAGTGCCGCGTCGTAGTTCGGGTGCTGGCCGATGCCAGGCACGTACTCGACGTAGCGGATCGTGTCGTCGGCGTCGATCACGAAGATCGCGCGCTGTTCGGCGCCCAAGTCGGGCACGGCGGTGCCGTAGGCTTTGCCAAACTCCAGCCCCATGTAGTCGGAGAGCATCAGCACCTGCTCGACGCCGGCGGCGCCGCACCAGCGTTTCTGCGCCATCGGCAGATCGACGCTGACGGTGACGACCACGACCTGATCGCCCAATGCCGCCGCCGCTTCGTTCATGCGCCGCGTCTGCGCGTCACAGACACTGGTGTCGATGCTGGGCACAACGCTGACCAGGCGAATCTTGCCGGCAGTGTCGGCAAGCAACTTCGACTTCGCCAGGAAGCCGGTGGCAAGCTCGACTTCAGGTGCTTTATCGCCGGGCGCCAACGCCGGACCGACGACATTCAACTGCAGATCACGGAAAGCAACAGTTCGCTCACTCATTCTGATTCCCTCATTTTGTTCCAAGATTTGTATTGATCGCGAATTCGCTGCACCACAGGACAGCCAAACGATTATCGTACCGTTGCGCTCACCTGGACAGTGGCGCAATCACACTTTGGCGCAATCACACTTTGGCGCAATCTACTCCGACAACGACGTTGGTTCGGCGGGCGGCGTCGCTGCGGGCGCTGTCACTGGGATTGCCGGATTTGCCGGATTGGCGGGCGGCGTCACTGCGGGCGCCTGAAGCGGCGGCGGCGTCACCGGGATCGTCGGATTGACGGGCGGCGGCGGCAGCTTGATGTCGCCCACCGTGTCGGCGCGAATGTTGACCGCCGCACGCATCATTACGTTCTCATCCATATAGAAACTGTTGACGTTGAGCACCCCGCCCACCTGGCTGCCGTCGAGCAACTCGACGCGGTCGGCCTGGATGATGCCCTTGAACTTGCCGCGGATGCTCACAACCTTGGCGATGATGTCGCACTGCACGGTCGCCGTTTCGGTGATGATCACATTGGCGGGCGTCTCGATCTGGCCCTGCTCCACGGCGCCATCGATGCGGATGCTGGCGTCGCATTGCAACTGCCCGCCAAATTTGGCGCGCGCACCAATCAGCACCTCGATCACATCCGGCTCTGGGCGTGGGCTGCGTGTAAATAAACTCGTCACAGGCGCCATCCTTTACGACAAAATCAATTTCGACGAGATGCTCTCGCCATGATAGATGCGGTTGATGATGTCTGCCAGCAGTTGGGCGACGGAGAGCACGACGAGCTTGGGATGGCGCTTGGCTTCCGGCACAGGGATCGTGTTCATCACGACCAGCCGCTCGATGCGTTCGTCCTCGTCAAGCCGCTTCAGCGCCGTTGGTAACAGCACGGGATGCGTGATGGCAAAACACGCCCCACCCGTGGCGCCAGCGTCGTAGAGGGCATCGACCTGCTTGAGCACGCTGCCGCCCGCCATCACGTCGTCGATAATGATCGGGCGTCGCCCCTGAATGTCGCCGACGACGTGTGTGGTCTCGGTCGTCGTAAAGCTGGTGCGCCGCTTGTGCATCACCACCAACGGCAGGTTGAGCATCTCCGCATATTTGCCGGCCATGCTGGCGCGACCCACATCGGGGCTGACAATCGCGGCATTCTCGAATTCTGGCTTGCGGAAATAGTCGGCGAGCAGATGGACAGCACTCAGCGGATCGACCGGAATGTTGAAGAAGCCCTGGATCGCGCGGTTGTGAATATCGACGTAGATGACGCGCCGCGCGCCGCCCATCTCGATCATATTGGCGACCACGCGCGCGCTGATCGACTCGCGGCCTTTTGCCATGCGTTCCTGGCGTGCATAGGGGAAATAGGGCATCACCAGGCTGACGCTGTGGGCGCTGGCGCGGCGAAACGCATCGAGATACAACAGCAGTTCGATCAAATGATCGTTGACCGGTTCGCAGCAGGGCTGAATGAAGAAGATATCCTGATCGCGCACGACTTCATCCAGCATGACGTGTATCTCACTGTCCGGCATACGCTGTGTCGTCGCACACCCCAAATTCACATGTAGGATGTCGGCTATCTCCCGTGCCAGTGCTGGATGGGCAGAGCCAGTGAAAATACGTAGGGGGTGGTAAGACTCGACCATGAACCGCTCCTCAATCTACGGCGTTTGTACGCCGGCGAATTCAACTTGGGATCACGCAGCTACCGCCATTCGAGATTATATGATAGCATTTGGAGAGTCAGCAATTTGAGGCTATCCAGGAAAACCATGTTCCGCACGACACTGCTTGTCGCCACCCATAATGCCGGCAAGGCACGCGAATATGCTCACTTGCTCGCCGACTTGCCGCTCGCTGTCACCTGGCTCGACCAGGTTGGCATCACAACCTCTGTCGACGAAACGGGCGCAACTTTCGAGGAAAATGCGCTGCTGAAAGCACGCCATTATGCGTCTGTCTCACAATTGTTGACATGGGCCGACGACAGCGGGCTGGAAGTCGACGCGCTGGATGGACGGCCGGGCGTGCTTTCGGCGCGCTATGGCGGCGAGCATCGCTCGGATCAAGACCGCTATCAGGCGTTGCTGCAAGAGCTGGCTGACGTTCCTGATGCGGCGCGCACAGCGCGCTTTCGCTGCGTCATTGCGATCGCCACGCCGGAGGGCGAGGCATGGACGGCAGCGGGCGTGGTCGAGGGGCTGATTCTGCAAGCGCCGCGTGGCGACAACGGCTTTGGCTATGACCCGGTCTTCCTGGTTCCACAGTTTGCACAGTCGATGGCAGAGTTGCCGCCCGCCATCAAAAATCAAATCAGCCATCGTGCAGTGGCGACGCGTGCAGCGCGCCAGATTCTGGCGCGCCTGCTTGGTGGAAAGTCTGAA
>FWWL01009243.1_pt1 | contig 12080 bp, 7 predicted proteins | sample 2228331 | NCBI WGS metagenome assembly FWWL01 (sample SAMEA103939775, study PRJEB20133) | metagenome | reverse complement strand
GATTTTCATCAGCGATTTACCTTATCACTTTGGACCTAAGTAATCCGTTGTTAATTCCTGCTATTTTTTTTTACGCAATACGTTTGCTCGACACGCAGGTTTGTAGAACTACAGAATGTAAACCGAGTCGAAAAACATGCTAGCCAACAAGATCACTCTCTTGCACACAACGCACTGCAACCGGGAGCATCCGCCTGGTTTGCACAAAGCTTTTCAAGAAAGTCGGGGAACACTCCGTTCGCATCCTCTACCGCCTTCCGATAAAGTCGCTTTGCCTCCTCTGGATAATCTTCGGCAACGTTACGCAACAATTGAGGATCAGACTTCAAGTCATAAAGGAACCCACCTGTACCGTCGATTTTAGCGTTGAACCACCAGCGATCGTCGATAACGGTAATTCCGGTTCCCCAGCCCACAGTAACGTGGTCTCGCAGTGTAGCTTCGCAACCTAGAGCAGCACTCCAGAATGGCATGCCGTCCATTGGTGGACGCTCGACCCCAGCAAACTCTAGTATCTGCGCAGCTATGTCAGTATGCTGAACCATTATGTCGCTTGTCCGACCCGCACCGGTCCCATCCGGATGACGAATCATTAGCGGTACGTCAAATACTTCGCGACTCGAAGGATATCCACGTTTGCCAATGTAGTTTTTATCTCCAATAGAATGGCCGTGATCGGTAGTCACTATGATGAGTGTATTGTCCAACATCCCCAGTGCACACATGCTCTCATACAGATAGCCAAACCAGCGATCGCACATTGTCACCAAGCCGCTATAATTCGCTTGTGTCCGACTCAGTAACTTTGGCGACAGTGAGTTGGAATCTGCGTAACCGCTTATAACTTGTTCCGGACCGTCTGTAGGGTCGTACATGCGACGATAATACTCTGGAACAAACCAAGGCTCGTGTGGATCGAAACTCTCAACTACGAGGAAGAATTTCTCAGCATCTCTGTTTTGTTGAAGCCAGCGCACAGCTTCAATCATTACTCTGGCGTTGAAATAGTCTTCCTCGACTACCCGATCATACATGTTCATAAGACATTGTCTAAGAAAATGCACACGGTGCTCGTTCTGATATTCTCGCGGAAGCCAGCGATCAACTTCGTCTTGAGTAGGAATAGGACCACTGCGATAAGGATCGGTCTCTTGTCCCCGAAGGAACACCCACTGATCAAATCCACGCCAGTAGTTCTTAGAGGGCTTGAACATGTGGTAGACATCGGCTACAAGCGCAGTTCGGTAGCCGTTTTCGCGAAGCACCTCTGCAACGGTCGGTTGGTCTTCAGGTATAGGTCCCCATCCAGGTGCGCCCACAAAATCGCCTTTCAAGCGGAAGTCTGAGTTGTGAAACGGATAAACTCTGCGACCGGTATAAAGTGCACGCCGCGTCGGAAGCGTTGGCAACGACTCAGGGAAAGCACGGTCCATCTTTAAAGATTCGCGCGCGAACAAATCCAGATGAGGCGTATGCACTTTACCCCAAAACGGTTCACCATAACAACCTATACAGTCTTTGCGAAGCGAGTCAAAAACGACTAGAACAATATTCATTGCGATATCCTCTCAGAGAATCTTATTAAAATAACTTATATGCAATCTTAATATGGCAACTCAGCATTTCCTGCTGTTAAAAGTCTAGGTGCTAAGATGTTTGCATCTAAAAGCTGAAGGGCGAGAAGTGGAAAGCTGCACTGATGCGACACAAAACCAAACTCATTTCACATCCACAAAGGAGCTCATATAGATGATCTCATCCGTTCTGAACTAAGACCAAATCGAATGTCTCTATACTAATCGTCGCTTGAGATCCTCGAGCGCGTCGGCGTAATTGTGCCACACACAGAGCTGCTGTAACGTTTTGCGATTTGGGCTTAGCATTCGATTTTGAAAAGCAGCATTTATAGACTTCACCTGCACTCGTGGCGCGGGTAGTGAGTTAGGCAAGCAAGGATTTCACGACTACGGTCGCGACCTTTCGCTGAACACCAAGTCCGTATTCGACACGTAAAAAATACAATGTCATCTCGAGTTAAGTCATGTGGATGAACGAATCAGAAACGAGCGTCGCTGCTCTAACATCGGTATCGCCCCTATAGCGCTCTTCTGCGATGGCCTAGAGCGCATCTAGTATCCGGAGCTCGTTCTCACAAACATAGATCTGGTGCAGTCAGAGATCAACACCACCCGCCGTGATTAGCTTCCGATCAATGACTCGCAGGTGGAAGCTGACGCGGATATGCGAACACCAACCGACCGAAACCAAGCCGGTTGCGGAAGTTCTCCTCTGTACCGTGCCAAACCTTCGACCAGACACGTTCAGCACCGTCGGAGTTATCAAGCTGTATGTCGAACCCGATTTGCTCGCCCGGTTTGAATGCGAACCCATCTATGTCTTCCTGACTGATAGCAGCCTCAAACGCCCATCCTTCATTGTCAATCTTAACTGCAAGAATGGAACGTTTGGGCAGAACCCCCGGTGACAGGCCAGGGTTGAACAACGCCATCGCAGGCTGCCCGTCCGCGCTCGTCGGTGAGAGTACGAACTGATAGCAGTCGGCAGTGTGGGCGGCGTAGCTGGGATGGGCATCTGGATGCAGGTCGATGAACACCTCTACTGCATCACCGTTCCATATGCTTCCTGAACGATTATGATTCACAACAATCGTATCCCGCACCTTCCCGGCAATGTATAGTCTGCTCTCATCATAGCCGACATAGAATTTCGCACCCTCGTAGCGTGAGCCAGCGACACCATTGTTTAGCTTAACATAAAGCGGAACGAGGGAGTCCCACTCATTTAGATCTCCATCGATCGTCACGCCGGACATTAGAGGCGCGCAAGCGTGGCCTATAGCCTTGCGTAGCACATCGATCTCTTTGTAGAGCTTCCGCCAATCGTCCGCTGGCACAGATGGCACAGATATCCCTATCTCCCCAGCACGAGCAGTCAAATTCCGCCACTCGTGCAGCGCCGCAGCCAAGTTCGCCCTGTCTACTCCGCCAAGACTGACGCCAACGGCGCTCTCAATCACGACAGGGCGCGCAGCATTAGGTGCAAGCTTGACTATCTTGGTCGGCTCATTCTTAACTTTCACCTCTATCGAGATCGGAATGTCGACCATGTTCCAGATATACGTGGTCGAACCAAAGCACAGTCCCTGTAATGCCCGGCCTAGTTCTAGCATCTCCACACCAAGAATCTTACGAATGAAATTCCTCTCCGGTACTGAGGCCATGGTCTCTGGTCTGTAGTCGGGTAGTGTTGCACTGCTCTTCAGCGCTCTTGCATAGGCCCCCAACCACCAAAACTGCCGCGGATCCCCCGCAAGGTTGAAGATATACCAATCGGCGTTGGGATCCGTGTCTGCATCTTTGACCAAGAAACAGTAGGTGCCCTTCGCACCCATCTGAACCATTGATGCAAGCTCCTCAAGAAGTCCTAGCGGATCAGGATACCCGATGGTCATTCCCACAAAGCCGGTCTCAGTAGTTAGTTCCCACATAGTGCGCCCGCATTTGAGAGCTTGCGCATGCACCGCGCGGCTGCAATCCCTCAAGTGGTCGCGGTCCGTGCCATATGCCTCTGCACCTAAGCCATCGAATCCGCCATAGGTCCGGCGGTTGGTATACATGTCCGTTCCCTCGTGCTTCAGGACCACGGGCACATCGTGATGCCACTTGATCATTTTAGCGATTTGGATATTGAAATCGGCAATGGAGTTCTCGAGGAAGTAGCGTATGTCGCTCAACATTGCGGACCGCGCCGAGTTTACCCTATAAACGCGACCAGTTTGCGAATCAATCGCAAAACCTCTGTTCGCGCCATCTGAAGCCGCGCCACATGGAACTAGCCGAGCAAAGACGGCGTAATCGCCCGCCTGAACACCCCACGCTTCTGCGAGCTTACCCACTCCACCGTACTTGTTTTTCAACCAACTCGCGAACATCTTTTGGAACCCTGTAGAATTCGGCAGTGCACGCGAGGTATAGCCCCCCAGACCCTGCTCGTTGTCCAAAGGATCGATCCAAAGTCGCATATTTGGTCCGAGCTTTAGACTGGAAAAAAAACTGTCCAGCAACTTCTTGAATTTGTCGTTGATGCAAGTCCAGTAGTCGTGCAACCCACCTTCGTAATTCCTCTCCGGGACAAAGTGCACTATCAGCGCTCTGCCTGGTCTGGCTTTGGGAGTAGCTTCGATGCTCACACCATTCGCAACTTCAGAAACACGTGCTCGACCTCCATCAACAGGCTCGCCTGTGTTGGCGTCGAACGCCACATATAGCGCAGCGTTTGACGAACCGATACTAGTAAGGAGGTCGCTTTTGACCTCGATCTTCGCAGTCTCGCCACTATTGACTGAAGTGTTATATAAGCTTGAGTTGATCTCCCAAAATCTGAGCTGATCGGTCTCTTGGGTTACCTGGATTCCATAGTGCAGTCCCATCTGTTCGCACAGATCACAGAACCTTTGCCAAACCCATGTTGGCCTATCGCGCCAGCCGACGCACGGATTGAGGTAAAGATCTGTGACTCCAGCCTCCTTCATAGCCTTGAGCCTTTGCACATCGTCGCGGAACGCTGCTTCATTGCGGTGGATGTCATCCGCTCGGAAGTCCATGAGGAACTTAGAGAGGAACATTAAACCAACAGGAATGTAAGGCTTGCCATCCCAGATAAGAGTCCCCGCGCGGTTGATAAACCAACGGTGAGGTATTCCTGCACTATCCACAAACTTCCCGTAGCCCAGCGGATGAAGTGCTGAGATACTTTGCCCATTCACTGAGACCACCGCAATCGCGCATTCCGTACACCGCGCCGCATGCGGTAGAACTCTCACCACATACTTTCCACCTGCAAGCCCATCTGGTAGCATAACACGAGCGAACTTGTCGGATCCGTTCGCGGCGAGCCACAGCTCCGGACCTCTCGACAATGTCACCAAGAAGGCCGCCCTATCTGGTGCACCCGTCGATCGCCACCGGACATTCAAAACCGCACCGGAACTGCCCCGGTTGATGCTCGCGCGAACAGATGTAACGCGCACATCCGCGCTACATATCGCCCCCCATTCAATAGCAACCATCGGCAATAACAGCAATAGCAGTGCAACTCCCCAGACTCGCCTCAAAATACTGCCTCCCTAGATATTGAACTTCGCAATCTCATTGCTCGTCCATTGACTCCTCACAACAAGTACTATAAATTATTATCATATCATTTTATAGCAAAAACTAAATCTTACATGTCTTCTTGGTATCGAGACTATTGCGATAGGCGCATTTTTGTCGATTTGTGGCTCCTAAACTAAGCGGGCAAACAAAGAAAACGCTGGGCTTGTGCTTTAACGCAATGATTTTAATCTCTGCTATTTCTGCTACAATAGTTCGTGTGAGGTGAATGCTAATGCTACGTGAAATTATTGTTGTAATGACCCTGTGCACGTGCACTTTTTTGCTGTCCGCCGATTTAGAGGCAACAACTAACCGGGCTGTCGAGCTGCCCCCGCATCCACGGCTTCTTCTCAACTGTGATGGAATAGCCTCGCTCAAACAGCGCATCAAGCATTGCAATTGGGCTGCCAAACGGTGGATGGCCATGAAGGCCGAAGCGGACCGAATGCTCAACCAACCAATCGAACTTCCGCCACGCGGTGGCAACTGGACTCACTGGTATGCCTGCCCTGAGCATGGCGCTCCGCTGAAGAAGGGAAAGCAAATTGGTGCTTGGGAACACGTCTGCTCAGTAGGTGGCGAGAAACTTACAAGCGACATCACAAAGACAAGCACCGATTATGACGGTTGTGTGATTAACGGCATTCACAATGAGCTGGCGCGATCGATAAGAAATCTCGGTCTTGTCTATCAAATTACCGGCGATACTCGCTATGCGGAAAAGGCTCGCGACATTCTACTCGCCTACGCCGACAAATATCTTGACTATCCTCTCCACAACATATATGGAGAGCCCAAGATCGGCGGCGGAAGACAGGGACCACAAACACTAGACGAGGCTGTCTGGCTCATTCCGCTATGTCATGGTGCTGATTTAGTGTGGAACACGCTTTCAGAATCAGAAAAAAATACCATAGCCAATAAGTTGTTGCTACCTGCAGCGAAAGAAGTGATTATGCCTCATCGTATCGGCATACATAATATCCAGTGTTGGAAAAACAGCGCCGTAGGATTAATAGGCCTTCTGTTAGGCAACCAAGAGCTCATTCATGAAGCAATCTACGACGCAGAGATGAGTTACGCTGCACAGATGAAAAAAGGCGTCATGCCGGACGGCGGATGGTGGGAAGGAGCCTGGGGTTACCACTTCTACACTCTGTCAGCACTTTGGAGTCTTACCGAGGCGGCACGAAACTGCGGCATCAATCTTTATGGTGAAAAACTTAAGAGCATGTTCGATGCACCACTCAAGTTTGCAACTCCTGATCTGACCCTACCTCCGTTCAACGATAGCAGTATTGTGGATCTAAAAACTTCCGCCTCCATATATGAGCTTGCTTACGCACGTTTCAGAGACCCTGCCTACTTAACTATAATATCTCAGGGCGAACGCGTAAGCGATTTTGCATTCTGGTTTGGGCAAGAAGAACTACCTTCTGCCCTACCTCGCAGGTGGAAGAGCGAGAATTATCCCAAGTCAGGCTACGCTATTTTGGCTCGGGGTGAAGGTAAGAACGCTACTTGGCTCTGCTTCAAATACGGACCGCATGGAGGGGGACATGGCCATCCAGACAAGCTGAGCTTCGTGCTCTACGCTCGCGGACAGATGATCGGCATTGATCCCGGTACTGTGCGTTATGGTCTTCCTATACACTCAGGCTGGTACCGTCAGACTGTTGCCCATAATACGCTTGTTGTAGATCAATCGTCCCAGAAACCATCAGAAGGAAAGTGTCTAGAATTTGGAACTGCGAACGGCACTGACTTTGTTGCAGCAGAAGCCGGCAATGTCTATGACGGTGTCCGATTCATCCGCAGAATAGCTATGCCCAGTGAGAACCTTATCGTGGTCACGGATCGCATCGAGTGCGACGAAGAGCACACGTTAGACATCGTCTATCATCAGCGCGGAGTATGGGAGACCATTCCGACAGGTTCAGTCTGGAATGTCCCCGACATTCCCGGCTACAAGTATCTAAAGGATGCGACCACTAGAACCACAAAAAAAGATGCGACTCTCACAATAAATGTGCCTGATATTGGACCCGTGGCGATTACGCTTGCTGGAGGAGAACAAACCGAGATTATTACGGCTACTGGAGTAGGCGCAAACACAAGCGATCGAGTCCCAGTAGCAATTTTCCGCCGGAAGGCCAAAGAAACAACTTTTACTTGGGCAATTTCGCTCGATGGTAAACTGGCAGATATAGAAGGTTTAAGGGCTTCAGCCAACCTATAGAATCTTTCGAACTTTCAACATTTGAAACAGGCATACATTCCAGCGATTTGAGTTCGGTTTTGTTGATTGTCATCACATAATGGCAATCAATTAAATTCCCTCGCCTTCCGACACCTTCTCAAGCGCTGAATAATCTAGTCTGTGTTTTGAAGTTCTATCTATCTGAATTACAATACCGTCTTGGACTACGATTGTGACGGTGCCAAACATCAAGCCTCGAAGAGCTTTGCGAACCTCTTCCAAAACTATGCCCTCGCGCTTATCGGGCGGAATTTTTTTCGTCTTCGATGACATAAGGTTCAACCTCGCCCTTCTAAACAGGCTCTTCGTAGTCGAAAAGAGTCGTGCTCAGGTATCGCTCTCCTGTGTCTGGCAGCAATACCACGACGAGCTTTCCGGTATTTTCAGGTCTTCGCGCCACCTCGAGAGCCGCAAAAGCCGCAGCACCACTGGATATGCCCACCAACAACCCCTCCTTGCGAGCTAAATTACGAGCTGTATCAATTGCCTGCTCGTCCTCTACTCGTATTATCTCATCAATTATATCCGTGTCTAGCACCTGCGGTACAAACCCTGCGCCTATACCTTGAATTTTGTGCGATCCCGGAGAACCTCCAGATAGTACCGGCGATTTTGCCGGTTCGACAGCCACCACCTTAATCGACGGTTTCATTGTTTTCAAAACTTTACCGACACCAGTAATTGTCCCGCCAGTCCCTACCCCGCGGACAAATATATCAACTTTACATTCAGTATCTTCCCATATCTCGACAGCAGTAGTTTCGACGTGTGCCTTGGGATTGGCAGGGTTGTTGAACTGCTGTGGTATAAAGGCATTCTCGTACCGAGACGCGATTTCTTCAGCCTTTGCAATGGCACCTTTCATACCTTGCGCACCTGGAGTGAGTACAACTTCAGCTCCTAAAGCAGACAACAACTTTCGCCGCTCGATACTCATTGTATCTGGCATGGTCAAGATCAGCTTGTAACCTTTGCTGGCAGCTACTCCTGCAAGTGCAATACCAGTGTTTCCACTTGTAGGCTCTATGATAATAGTGTCGCGGGATATAAGCCCTTGACGTTCAGCCTCTTCAATCATGTAAAGTGCAATGCGATCTTTTACACTGCCCCACGGGTTGTTTTTTTCAAGTTTTGCAACCACTTCCGCATGTTTACCTTCCCCAAGCCTTCGCAATCGAACCATCGGCGTATTGCCGATTATTTGTGTCACCGAATCTGCAATTCTCGGATGAAGTTTGCGTTCACCTACAATATAGGACGCTGGGTCACTTTTGCTAGCTTCGATCTTACTCATATTGACGCTCCTTACTAGACCTAATTACAACAAGAGGCCAGCAAGGTTGGTATACCACAGCCTCCTGGCCTCCGGTTATCCGGTCAGCTAACTTATAAACTATCAAACCGATTTATCGGTAGTTGCTGGTGCTATAATACTATATACCGACACATAAAATGTCAATATTAACAAGCAAGATTAAGATATTAATGAGGTGTAGGAAAAGAACCGCAAGATCTACTTACTATAGGCTGTGATACAGACTTTTATGGCAAAGAAGCAATGATTGAAAAACAAAATTGATTTTACAAACTAATGATACAGTCGAACACAAAATATGAGGTAGCACCACGATGGCGATAGTTGATTACGTCGTGATTGTAGCCGGCACCGCACTAATAGGTTTTGTAATCTGGTTTTTCTTCGGTCGAAGAGCCAGCGCACCTCCCCTTTCTGCCGCTGAAGCAACAGTCAACTTAGAGCTAGGGGGTATCCATTGCCCTAGTTGTATAATTGCCATCGAAAAAGTTCTTAGTCGAACTGCAGGCGTTTTGAAAGTGAATACTAGCTTCGACGCGAAGCGCGCTTTGGTAACTTACGATCCTAGTGTCGTCAATCCAAACATTCTTGTTTCGCAAATCAGAAAACTCGGTTATACCGCGAATGAAATTGTTGAGGAAAGTGGAATGGATGCGTCGAACACAACAGCGGAGCAAGAGGCCGAAGACCTAAAAGTGCGCTTCATCATCGCTGCGGCGCTTACCTTGCCAATCGTAATCCTCGGAATGATTTCGCATGCAATGCCGCCTTCGCCACTCGCTTATGTTCAATTCGTGCTCACAGGTATTGTTTTGTTCTGGGCAGGCAAGCGGATAATGAGAAGCGCTTGGGGAGCTGTGTCCAACCGCGCAAGTGATATGAACGTCTTAATAGCCATAGGTACTCTGTCCGCATTCCTTTACAGTACGGTGGCTACGTTCGCGCCTGGATTGTTCACCAGACACGGTGTTGAACCTCACGTCTACTATGAAACTGCCTCGGTAATAATCACTTTGATTCTGTTGGGCAAACTTTTGGAAGCGCGAGCTCGTAGCCATACTTCCGATGCTATAAGGAAGCTACTCAGTCTGCAGGCCCGAACGGCGCGGGTAATTCGCAACGGTTATGAAGAGGACGTGCCAATTGAAGAAGTATGCGTTGGAGATCTTGTAATCGTCCGACCTGGTGAAAAGATTCCAGTTGACGGTATCATTCGCGAAGGCTTCTCGACTGTGGATGAATCAATGATTACCGGCGAGAGTATTCCGGTAGATAAGCAACCTGGAGATCAAGCCATCGGTGCTACAATCAATAAAACCGGCAGCTTCGTATTGGAAGCCACAAGAGTAGGCAGAGATACAGTACTAGCTCAGATCGTACGTCTGGTGCAAAAGGCACAATCGGCAAAGCCGCCAATCCAAAAGCTTGCGGATGTAGTCGCCAGTTATTTTGTGCCAGTGGTAATTTGCATTGCGATCGCGACTTTTGTGATTTGGTATGTTAGTGGACCAACACCAAGTATTAGTTACGCACTAATTACGTTTGTTGCTGTGCTCATCATTGCGTGTCCATGCGCGTTAGGCCTGGCGACTCCGACAGTTATTTCGGTCGGCACAGGCATAGCTGCCGAGCGCGGCATACTCATCCGTAAAGCTGATGCTTTGGAAATGGCCGGTCGCATCACGACTTTAGTGCTTGACAAAACAGGGACCATAACGACTGGCATACCCGCCCTGACTAATATTACGCCTGCACAAGCCATCGACGCTGATGAGGTACTTTGGCTTGCCGCTTCGGCAGAACGGTTAAGTGAACATCCGATAGCACAGGCTATACTTGAGGGTCTGAGATCGAGAGTACAAAGCTGGGAACTGAACACCGAAATAAAGCTTGGCCAGGTGGAACAATTCGAAGCACTGCCTGGGGGAGGAATCCGTGCGATTGTGAATTCTCGTAATGTTTTGATTGGTAATGCTAAGCTGATGTCGTTAAACGGAGTCGATATATCAGAGCTCGAGCCGATAGCTATAGATTTACAAAATCAGGGAAATACAGCAATGTTCGTCGCTGCCGATGGTCGCGTAATTGGTCTAATAGCTGTAGCCGATACGATCAAGCCTGGCTCCAAAGAAGCCGTTGAAGAACTGCGCAATATCGGATTGGAAGTGGTAATGATAACTGGTGATAATGTTCAAACCGCGCAAGCTATTGGACGTCAAGTTGGTATAGATTTGGTAATGGCTGAAGTTTTGCCAGAGGAGAAAGCATCTAGCGTGAGAAATCTTCAAGCGCAAGGAAAGATTGTCGCAATGGTAGGCGACGGGATAAACGATGCGCCTGCCCTTGCCCAAGCTGACCTGGGAATTGCTATCGGCAGCGGCACAGATGTGGCCATCGAATCCTCGGATATTACCTTAATTAGCGGAGAATTAAAAGGCGTAGTCACAGCTATTCGCCTTTCTCGCGCCACAATTCGCAATATAAAGCAGAATCTCTTCTTTGCGTTCGTCTACAACGTATTAGGTATTCCCATCGCAGCAGGAGTTTTGTATCCTGCAACGAGAATTCTTTTGAACCCCATAATTGCTTCTGCAGCCATGGCGTTGAGCTCAGTTTCCGTGGTCACAAACGCATTGCGACTGCGAAAGTTTACCACAACTTGAAATTAGCCACTAAAACGCTCCTCAATACGTTAGCGTATTTTTAGTGTGTAATTTCTAGAAATGAAAGGGTGTACTTTTCTCTCGTGGGATATTGTTGAGATAAAAACCAATGAGAGGAGCACCCATGACAAATATAACTCTAAAACAGGTGATAGAGAAAGCAGCAACTGTCTAATTACACGTCCGCCTTCAAAAATCATGCATCAATCCCGTGAAATTGTATTAATTAAATCTTAGTCACATCTGCCATCTATCACAAAACACACGCAGAACTGAACTTATTCGCGGTTCCTTGGTGAGTTGTTCATATTCGTGCAGTGTCCCAAGGTGCCATTCGAGAACAATGCCGCTGAGCGTGCAGTTCGTCCAACAGTGATAGCTCGCAAAGTCTGCGTTGGAAACCGCTCGCCGCGAGGCTCCCAGACCAACAGCATTCTCAGAAGCTTGTTTGAAACCTAGGCGCTCGAAAGTGGAAACATAGTCGCCACCTGCTGACAGATGATAATCGACGCCAACAAGAAAATGCTTGCAAGTGGACTGTAGACAATCACTCCCGGACAACTGAACTAATCTTCCTTATTGACTGGCAACTGTTATTCCTGATAATATATAAAAGCTGATGGAAGTGGAATTACAAATTCCTCAGTATACTAAGGTGGATGCGA
>FWWL01009242.1_pt1 | contig 12084 bp, 13 predicted proteins | sample 2228331 | NCBI WGS metagenome assembly FWWL01 (sample SAMEA103939775, study PRJEB20133) | metagenome | reverse complement strand
TCTGCTTCAACAGCTTTACCCTCAGCATCAGGGGTGCATTCGAGCAGCACTACGTCGCGCCTGATTCTTTTATCAGAAGGCACGAGAATATAGTACTTTCCTTTCCTTTCGCAAACGCCATAAATTTTCATAAATTTTCTCTCGATTACACGGGTTATTCTCCCTTCTCTTTTCCCGCTCTTTTTACCTGTAATTGCTACTTCGACAATATCGCCATCCATTGCCCCTCCTTTCAGCCGAGCGGGAATGAAAATATCACCATCAGAATGAATTACAAAGCCAAAGCCCCGCGTACTTTCGTCAAAAACGCCTGTTAAGAGAAGTCCTTCCTTTTGAACCAGGTATTTTGCATCCTTGACTATCAGCCTCTTCTCAGCCAGCAAATAATCAAGAGCTTTTTTGATTCTTTTTTCGGTAAGGCCCGTTCCTTTTAAAAATCTTTTTATCTTCGAAAATGAAGCCGGTTTTTTAAGTTCAATTAGAGCCTGCTCAACAAGCTCTACTGCTTCTTTATCAGGTTTCCTTCCCACTTTTAATCCCTTCTAAAGGTGCTATAATGAATATTCTAATCAAAAAAGGAGAAAATGTGGTGGCAGGCAAGAAAAAACCTCCTGTTCTTGTAAAAGAAGCTACATTTTTCAGATTGGCTGACATACACCACGCTGTCTCATCTCTCGATGAGGTTGAGTACGAATACTTTATTCACGGCAAGAAGACTTCTGGTGGTCGAGGCTGGGTAATAGTTATCACGTACAACGCCGAAGAGGCTTCAACAATCGTTATCGGAAAACATCTTTTTATTAACCCGAGATCCTTCGATTACGCTCAGCTCAAAGAAACTGAAGATGGAAGAGTTCAAATCAGGCTTATTGCAGACGATACTGAGCTCAGGCTCACATCCTGCGAAACAGGTTCAGAACTTCCTGCAACAGTCAAACGTTTGAGAAAGCTTGAAGAGGAAGGATTGGACTTCCTCTTAAGCTACGACGATGAAGATTAGTTCTTCGCAATTTTTTCTTTCAGCACCTCTATGGCTCTGTTCAGCTGGAGGTCATCTTTTCCGCCTGGCGTGAAGACTTCGGGCGCTTTAACTTCGAAATCTGGGTTTATTCCCTTCATATGGATGCTCTTGCCGCTAGGCGTGAAGTACTTGGCAATTGTTATAAGCACCCCATCGCCGTTTGGAAGCTTTATAACATCCTGAACGCTCCCTTTGCCAAAGGTTTTTTCGCCTACAAGAGTTGCTCTCTTATAATCTTTCAAGGCTCCAGAAAATATTTCGGATGCAGACGCTGATCCGCCATCAACAAGTATAACGACTGGTTCCTTGAAAAGTTCAAGTTTTTCGCCGTTAGAACTGAATCGAACAGCATTATAAACCTCTTCCTGTTTGCTCCTGTATCTTATAGATACAATTTTTCCTTTCTCGATAAATAGAGAAGAAAGCTCAACTGCCTGATCTAAAAGCCCTCCAGGATTGCTTCTCAGGTCAATAATAAAGCCCTTTGCGCCATCTTTCTTCAATTGAGTGAGCGCCCTCTGGACATCAACAGCTGTTGTCATATTAAATCCTCTGATCCGCACATAGCCGATACCGTCAGTAAGCATTTTGCTTTCAACATTAGGTATCTTGATTGTTGCTCTCTTTAAAGTTACTTTAAAAGTTCCTTCTTTCCCCTGCCTTGCAAGGGTCAGAGTTACAGTCGTGCCTTCCTCGCCCCTTATCATCGAAGCAACTTCATCTATAGATTTGTTAGCTGTTTTTGTGCCATCAACCTCAACTATAACATCTCCACTTTTAATGCCGGCTTTGAAAGCAGGTGTTTCATCAATAACTGATTGAACCACAGGATGCTTGTCTTTCATTCCAAGGTATATTCCGATACCGGAATAAGAGCCTCTTGTTTCTTCCTCAACCATGCTGAAGTGCTTTTTATCAAGGTAATGGCTGTAAGGGTCGCCAAGCGAGTCTATAACGCCGGCGGCAGCACCCTGAATGAGTTTTTCCCTGTCAACCTTTTCTACATACTCTTCTTCAACAATGTTTATTACCCTTCTAACGATGCTGAGCTCCTCATCGGTTCTTATGGAAGGCAGCTCTCTATCTTTGTGGTAACCGACAAGATAACCGGCTGTAAAACTGATTGCCACAAGAGAGAAGAAAACTATTGTAATTACGGTCAGTAAAATTGAACGCTTCAAAGATTTCGACCTCCTATTAAAACAGTAAAGTAAAAGTATACTACATTTACAGGTAATTTAAAGGATTTCGAGGAACACCGTTTACGCGAACCTCAAAATGAAGGTGGGGACCTGTTGAATACCCGGTTGAGCCAACTCTGCCTATAACATTGCCCTGATGTACTTCCTGCCCAACCAATTCTTTTATTGAGCTTAAGTGGGCATAAAGAGTTGACACACCGTTTCCATGATCGATGATTATGCAATTTCCGTAACCGCCCAGAGCGCCTGCCATAATGACTTTTCCTGACTGAGCAGCTTTCACAGGTGTCCCTGACGGCGCAGCAATATCAATGCCGTTATGCATTCTCATATCGTGCAATATTGGATGCATTCTCATACCGAATTTAGATGTCATCACGCCTTTTACCGGCCAGATCATCTGGCCGGAGTAAACACGATTTCGCTGCTGTTGCTGTAGCTTTCTTATTTCTTGCTCGAGCTTCTTTGAAAGCGCTTCAAGCTCATTTTCCAGCTCTTCATAGAGCTTACGATTTCTCTTTACCTCATCGAGCATATTTCTCTTAGTTTTGTAGATGCTTTCGAGCTCTCTGTTCTTGTTCTCTTTCTGGCTGATGATATACTCTAACCTCTTCTTTTCTTCCTCCTGTCTCAAAAGGAGCTGTTTCTGCTGAGCAAGAACATTTTCAAGTTCTACCTTTTTTCTCTCGATTTCCTGCCGGGTATTATTTAGCTTATCTACAAGTTCCTTATCCGCTTCAGCAACTCTTCCCACGAACTCAAGATATTCGATAATTTCTGAAAGGCTGCTTCCTTCAAAAACAAGTCTGAAGATGAAGTTTCCACCCGTTTTATACATGAAGCGAACTCTATTTGCTAAAGCTTCCTCCTGAGCTTTTGCCTCGCTGTTGAGTCTTTCGATTTCTGATCGCTGCCTTGAAATACTCAGATTTAAAGCTTCAATCTCTTTTCGCGTCTTTTCAAGCTCGGCAACAGCCCTGCTGTACTGAGCTTCATACTGACTGAGCTCCGCATTCAACTGGTTAATCTGTTCGTCTATAGTTTTTATCTCGGAATTGATCTGATATTCTTTTTCTTTATAGTCTTTAATCTTCTCTCTCGTAGTCTCAAGCCTGTCAAGAACGTTATTGAGCTGTGAGACTTTTTCCTGAAGATTACTCGCGATTGCAGAAGGCATCTTGATATTAACAGGCACAGCAAGCAAAAATGCAGAAACCGCTATGAGGATAAGCAGTTTCGCTCCCTTCTGCATCATACCTTCAGGAACCTCCGCATAGCAACGGCGCTTCCGACCGCTCCAAGTGCGAGCCCCCCAAGGATCAATCCGCTTGAGATTTTGAAGTAAAGAGCGTTATCAAATTGCAGAGGAAGCCAGAGTATCTGTTCTCTCAACTGCTCGAAAAGTGTGGATTTTACGATGTAAATCGCACCGGAGGCAATCAGAGCACCGGTAATACCCTGTATACAACCCTCGATAATGAATGGCAGCCTGATAAACCAGTTAGATGCGCCAACCAGTCGCATAATTGAAATCTCCTGGCGTCGTGCAAAAATTGCAAGCCTTATTGTCAGTGAAATAAGAACAACAGATACAAAGCCGAGCAGAAGAATAAACACGAGGCCGCCGTATCTTATTGCATTTAAAGCCGCAAAAAGCCTTTTTACGTATTTTTTGCCGTACTCTACAGAATCGACTGCCGTGATGCCGTTAAACCTATTTGCAACATCCTCAACTTGCTGGGGGTCTTTCAACCTGATAACAAAAGAGGCAGGAAGCGGATTGCCGGGAATGTTTTCTATAAGTTCGGGATGATCTTTGTATCTTTCTTTAAAACGCTTGAGAGCTTCTTCCTTTGAAATATAAACGACGGATTCGACTTCATCCCATCCGTTGATCTTTTCCTGCAACTCCTGAATCTGCTGAGGGCTGGCTTCATCTTTTAAGAAAACTTCTATTTCAACCTGTTTTTCAAAACTTCCAATGGTGTTGTTAATGGTCACCGAAGCATATGTAAAAAGCCCAACAGTAAATAATGAAACTGCAATCGTAAGTATCGAAGCAAGAGCAAGCATGCCGTTCCGAAACAGCGATTTAAACGCTTCTGCGAAAAACCAGCTAACTCTCATAGCCATAAACTCCTCTTATCTGATCCCTTACAAGCTCTCCATGCTCCAGAGCAATTACTCTCTTCCTCATAGTATCCACGAGTTCTCTGTTGTGAGTTGCAATAAGAACAGTCGTTCCTGTTTTGTTTATCCTGTCAAAAAGACCCATGAGCTCGGCTGAAGTCGAAGGGTCAAGATTTCCTGTTGGCTCATCTGCAAGCAGAATAGGCGGGTGATTTACTATTGCTCTTGCGATGCTAATTCTCTGCTGTTCGCCGCCCGAAAGCTCGCCAGGGAAATTGTCGGCTTTATGTTCGAGGCCAACCAGGCTCAGAACTTCCATTACCTGTTCCTCAATAAATCTTTTTGGCCTCCCAAGAACCTCCAGTGCAAATGCGACGTTCTCATAAGCTGTTTTATTGGGAAGCAGTTTGAAATCCTGAAAAACACAGCCTATATGTCGCCTCAGATACGGCACTTTCCACGGACGCAACTTGGTAACATCAATTCCGGCAACCCGCACCACACCGCTTGTTGGTAAGATTTCTCTAAGCAAGAGCTTTATGAGTGTGGTCTTTCCAGAGCCGCTCGGCCCGACAAGGAAGACAAACTCTCCTTCTTCTATGTTCAGTGAAATATTATCGAGAGCAGGCCTTCTTGCTCCCGGATAAATTTTTGTTACATTTTCAAGCTCAATCAAATATTACACCTCTCAGGATTGTTTTCAGGATTTTGGGTGACTGACTGCTTAAAAGCGGTTTATTTTGGACTGAAAATATTTTCTTTTTCGACTCGTTTATTTGCTTCATCTGTGCTACCTTTGTTTGCTACATTTACTTCTATAAATACATATCGTCAAAAAGCATTATATCTTTACTCATCAAAAAAGCAAATTGCTAACCGCTACTCCAGGGTTTAAAACCATAACCTATTACTTCACGGGCTTCATGAATTATAACAAATGCTACCGGATCTGTCTCTCTAATAATCTCTATCAATGGTTCAACCTGCTTCCTCTCTATCACTACAAAAAGCATGTCTCTTTCCTGGCCTGAGAAAGCACCTTCGCTCTTCAGAAAGGTAGCGCCTCTGTCGAGTTCGCTCATAATTCTATCGGCAATTTCTCGTGCTCTGTCTGAGATTATGTAGACAACTTTTTCAGAGCTTATACCTTCCTGTATAAGATCGATTACCCATCCCATTATAAACACCGAAAGCATTCCATAAAGAGCAAGTTTAATACCGAAAACCGCAGCGGCAACAAGCATAACCATACCATCAACAAGAAGAAATGCTTTTCCAACAGGAACATTAGTAAACTTTTGCATTATCTGAGCGATGATATCAGTTCCGCCAGTGTTTCCGCCGTAGCGAAAAACTATTCCCATACCGAGACCGGATAAAATTCCACCGTAAACAGCAGAAAGCATGGGATCACCAGTAATTTTGGGAACAAATGGATAGAGAAGATCAACAAGTATGGAAACACCAATGGCACCGTAAACTGTCTTAGCACCGTAGATTCTTCCAAAGATTCTTGTACCCAGAGCAAGAAGAAAAACATTAAATACGAGCATCATAAGTCCTACAGGCAGACCAAAAAGATAATGCAAAACTGTGGAAAGTCCACTAACTCCGCCTGCAGCAAGTCTGTTAGGTATCAGGAAAATATCCAGAGCTCCGGCTGTAAGAATAAGACCTACAGTAATTCCTGCAAATTCTTTTATAGTTTTTGAAATCGATTTCTTTCTCATATCTTCAATCACTGCAGATAATCTGATATTACTCCTTCTTCAAGCTCAAAATATACCCTTATGAAAGATCTGTCGATAAAAACCCTGTCGAGCTTAAAAAGCTTTTGAAAATCTCCGAAGTTGACCGTGAAACCTTCATTTATCCAGAGCTGCGGGTACATGATGAGCGAGAGCAATCTGGGCTCAATTATGTTCTCTGGAACAAACGACACACCGGAACTGTCCACTTCGAGTCTACCTGAGATTTTAACCCTGCCTATACCTGATAAGTACTTAATCAGAAAAAGCTCGTGATCTGATATCTCGATGACAACATCCATATTCTTCTGCTGGAAAAACTCATTTAAGTCTTTTGGCGTTATGATAGCAGACCCCTTGCCTGTCAGTTTTTTGATGGAAGAAAAATTGCCCGCAGCAAACTTTAAAATATTTACTCTGAATGGATCAGCCCTAAACTCAAAGCTCCTGAAATTAATGCCGTCCACCTGAATATTCTGTCCTTTAAGTTCAAGAGATTTTATCTTACCCGTAAAAATAAAGTTGAAAGGTGCTGTGATATTCGCTGAAACATTTAAGCCTGTTTCTTCATAGATACGAGAAGCTACATATCCTTCAAGATAAGGAACGACAATGAAGTAGCCAGAAGCAGCCAGCAATAAAACAATTAGTGCTAATGCGGCAAGAATGATGACGACTTTCTTGACTTTTTCCACTCTCACCCCTCCATCTCTGTTAATCTGTAAAGAAATGCATTAAGCCTTTCTGTGCTTATATTAACTATCAATTTTTCTGGAAAGCCTGCCTGCTTGAGATACAAGGCTGCCAGATCTACCTCACCTATGCTCTGATGGAAATGTGCATCACTGTTTACAGCTACCAGAGCTCTCATTTCCATACATACTTCAATGACTCTTAAATTTTCTTCAAGACTTGAAAATCTGAAGCTATCGGGTGAAAAAGAATGGTTATTGATCTCAATCAGAACTCCTTTTTCAACTGCTGCTTCAACTACAGCTTCAATATCAATCTCAAAGCCGGGTACGCATGGATGACAAAACATTTTAACGTTCGGTCTTTCAAAAGCTTTAATTACAGCATCAGTATTCTGCACGATACCTGCAGACTCATACCCGCAGTTTGGATGCATACTTATACCGACGAACTCAAGGAGCTCGAGAGTATAATCAGAGATATCGAGCTGACCTTTAGCGCTGATTATATTTGCTTCAACGCCTTTAATCACTCTTACTCCATGGATGTATCGCGGCAGGTCAATGAGATTTGAAAAATAATACTCATGAGCTCCACCCGGCAGCGCAGGGCCGTGATCCAGAAGAGCAATTGTTTTAATTCCTTTCGAACTTGCCTCTCTTGCACACTCAAAAACCGTTGAATATGCGTGCCCTGAAGCAACTGTATGTACGTGAAGATCCGCTTCGATGTTCAAGCTTAGATCTCCAGATCGTAATAAAGTGGGAACGCTTCGCAGAGCTCTCTTACCTTATTCTTTATTTCTTCAAGTTTTGAAAAGTTGTCTCGATTCTTGAGTACTTCATAGATATACGTTGCTATAAGCTCCATTTCAGGTTCTTTCATTCCGCGTGTGGTAACCGCCGGTGTGCCTACTCTGATACCGCTCGTTACAGTTGGTGGTTGCTCATCAAACGGAATCGCATTCTTATTAACGGTTATGCCAACACTCTCAAGCAGTTCCTGTGCTTCTTTACCTGTAATTCCAGCAGGTCTCAAATCGCAAAGAAAGAGGTGATTGTCTGTACCGCCTGATACGATGCGCAGACCGAATTCTTTCAGTTTTTCAGCCATTGCCTTCGCGTTTGCAACAATCTGTCTTTGGTACTGTCTGAACTCTTCTGTTGAAGCCTCTTTGAGCGCCACCGCTTTTGCTGCGATAACATGCATAAGCGGTCCACCCTGAGTTCCGGGAAAAACTGCTTTATCGATTGCTCTTGCGTGCTCTTCTCTGCAGAGTATCATTCCGCCTCTTGGACCTCTGAGTGTTTTGTGAGTTGTTGTAGTTACGATATCAGCATACTCCACCGGATTCGGATGAATTCCTGCAGCAACAAGCCCTGCTATATGAGCCATATCAACCATGAAATACGCATCAACTTCTTTTGCGATTTCTGCAAACTTCTTAAAATCGATGATTCTCGGGTAGGCAGAAGCCCCTGCCAGAATGAGTTTTGGTTTGTGTTCGTGAGCAAGTCTTCTTACCTCTTCGTAGTCGATTGTTTCAGTCTCAGGGTCAACCCCGTAAGATATAAACTCATAAAGCTGACCGGAAAAATTAACCGGACTTCCGTGAGTAAGATGGCCACCATGCGGAAGACTCATGCCAAGAACTTTATCCCCTGGCTTTAAAATTGCGAAATAACTTGCCATATTTGCCTGAGCTCCTGAGTGAGGCTGAACATTTGCATGCTCGGCATTAAACAGCTTTTTTGCCCTTTCTCTTGCAAGATCTTCAGCGATATCGACAAATTCGCATCCACCATAATAGCGTCTGCCCGGATATCCCTCAGCATATTTGTTAGTAAGAACCGACCCTTGAGCCTCCATAACTGAAATCGACGTAAAGTTTTCTGAAGCTATGAGCTCAATTGAGTACCTCTGTCGATTTATCTCCTTCTTAATGGCTTCATAAATCTCTGGATCCGTTTTCTTCAGAAATTCAAAATTCATTGTTAAATTTCTCCTTTCCTGCTGATTTTATCTTCAAGGTCGCTTATCTTATCCACTCTCCTCTGATGCCTCCCGCCTTCGAATTTCTCAGAGAGAAATGTCTGAGCGATCATCAGAGCATGTTCGTCGCCTGTCACTCTTGAGCCGATACACAGCACATTTGCATCATTGTGCCTCCTTGCCATAATAGCCTGAAACAGATTTGAGCATACAGCAGCTCTAATGCCAGGCAACTTGTTTGCAGCTATCGACATACCGATTCCGGTTCCGCAAACAAGAATACCAAAATCGACTTCTTTCTCAGCTACTTTCTTGCCCACTTTTTCTGCATAATCGGGATAATCTACCGACTCCTCTGAGAAAGTTCCAACATCTATCAATTCGAGCCCGCTATCAGAAAGTTTTTTCTTTAAAAATTCTTTCAGAGCAAAACCTGCGTGATCAGAACCGATTGCAATCTTCAATTTTTTCCTCCTGAAACAAGCTGAGTTAATCGTTTAAAAAAGAAAACTCTGCAATCTGAAAGTTGCTTATTAGATTTTCAAACACAGGAGCCTTTCAGTCAATAAACAGAGCAACTATCTTTTTTCTTCTCTGAAGAACCGCTCAACTACTTGAATAATGTCTGCGCTACGTATTGCTCCTTCTCTAATTACCCTGCCCGGGAAAAAACTTAAATCATAGACTGTTGAAGGAACCTTCAAAGGTAAATCGCCTGCATCCACGCAAAAATCAACTGAACTCAGAATTGAATCATCGATTTCTGCAAAACTTCCCGGCGCGCTCATTCCAGAAAGATTGGCGCTTGTCGATACAAGAGGAATACCGCAGGCTTTCAGGATATCGAGTGTAATCTGAAAATCAGGTATACGAATTCCTGTTTTGCCTTCTTCTACAAGATAAGGAAAATCTCCGAACTTTGATTCCAGCACCATTGTTACAGGCCCGGGGAGAAAATATTCAAGAGTCTTTTTCTGCCAGGAAGCGAGCTGCACATAATCACCGGCTTTACCTGCTTCAGAAAGAGTGAGAGAGAGAACCTTTGTTTTTTCTCTTCCCTTGATTTCAAATATTCTTTCTACCGCATCGGTGTCATCAAATCTTGCGAATAGGCCGTAAACCGTTTCCGTCGGAAGGACCGCGATTCCACCATCACTGAGTATTCGGGCAAGCTCATTCGTTAGTTTCTCGTCAATATCATCTAAGCTGATTATTCTTTTCATAACTGACCCCAAACAACCCTTTCAATGCCGCTTAAATCTTTCTCAAAATACACTCTGTATCCATGCGTTTCAGCTATCCTCTGCACTTCTTTCTGCTGATTATATCCAATCTCGAAAAAGAACTGTCCTTCCTCTCTGAGAACTCTGCGAGGATTTTTAAAAAAAGATCCATAGAATTCTGTCCCTGTGTATCCGCCGAAAAGCGCTTCTTCGGGCTCGAAGTCTTTTACGCTGCCCGGAAGAAGTATTTTTTCGAACTCTCCAACATAGGGCGGGTTGCTGAGAACAACATCAAACTTCTCTTCTTCAGGTATTTCCAGTTTGTAAAAATCTACCTGTTTAAAATCAACGTTCTTAATTGAATTGCGCAGAGCATTCTGCACTGATAACTCAATTGCTCTGGGATTTAAGTCTATGCCAACAACTTCTGCTGAAGGAATCATCTTTGCAACGGCGAGCGCTATTGCGCCTGTTCCTGTTCCGATATCTAGTATTCTTAATCTGCTATTACCTACTCCTTCCCTGATTTTTGAGACTGCAAACTCAACGAGAGTCTCGGTTTCCGGTCGAGGAATAAACACACCTGGGACAACTTTGAGTTCAAGATCCAAAAACTCAACCTTTCCCTCGATGTATGCAAGTGGAAAGCCTCTTGCGGCGAGTTTTGCAAGAGCAACCGCCATATTCACTAAATCCTGATTTTCAGAATCAACTCTCCAGTCGTAAACGCCTGAGTTTTTTGCGGCAGTTTCGAGAATGGCTCTCGCAAGAAAATCAGCTGAAGCTGGATAGGCTGACGAAAGAATATTTTTTATGCGGGAATAAAGTTTGTAACCTGACATAGGAAAGAATTTTATACTGCACCTTTCAGAAGCTCTGCTCTATGCCATGCTGCAAGAGAGTCTATCATCTCATCAATTTCGCCATCAAGGAATGTCTCAAGATTATAAATTGTTTTTCCTATACGGTGGTCTGTTACGCGACCCTGCGGAAAATTGTAAGTCCTTATTTTTTCGCTTCTCTCACCTGTTCCTACTTGCTGTCTTCTCTGCTGTGAGATTGCCTCCTCCTGCTTTCGCATTTCAATCTCATAAAGTTTTGCACGAAGTATTTGAAGAGCACGCTCTTTGTTTTGAAGCTGACTGCGCTCTTCCTGGCATGAAACGACTATACCTGTAGGAATGTGTGTAATGCGAACTGCTGAATCTGTCACATTTACATGCTGCCCGCCAGGGCCGCTTGACCTGAATGTATCGATTTTCAAGTCCTTCGGATCTATCTGGACCTCTACATCCTGTATCTCAGGCAATACAGCCACTGTTGCCGTTGATGTATGTATTCTGCCGGAAGACTCGGTTACAGGAACTCTCTGCACGCGGTGAACTCCGGATTCAAATTTTAATTTGGAATAAGCGCCTTTTCCTTTGACCATGAAAACTATTTCTTTATAACCACCCATATCAGAGAATGAAGTGGAAAGAACTTCAATCTTCCATCCGTTTCTTTCAGCAAACCTCGAGTACATTCTGAAAAGATCTGCTGCAAACAGGCTTGCTTCTTCCCCGCCTGCACCCGCACGGATTTCCACGATTACATTTCTTTCGTCGTTTGGATCTTTGCCTATGATAAGGAATTTGACCTCTTCTTCCTGTTTTTCAAGTTCCTCTTCGAGCCTGTCTATCTCGCTTTTTAAGAACTCTCGCATCTCTTCATTTGTTTCTTCATCAAGCATCTGTTTCGCTTCAGTCAGCTCATTGTAAAGTTCAAGGTATTTTTTTGATGCCTCATACAGATCTTCCATCTCGGCACGCTCGCGTCCGATTTTTGCTATCTTATCCGGATCAGAAATTACTTCAGGATCGGCGAGCTTTGCCGTAAGTTCCTCAAATTTATCGATTATCGATTTGATTCTGTCGATCTCAATCATTCACATCCTCCTCCTTAGCCTGATTGGTATTTTCAATCATGCCTTCAGCTTTGAGGAGTTCATTCAAACTCTGAGCAGCAACTTCAAGCTGAGAGAGATCAGGTTCTCTCGTCGTCAGTTTCTGAACAAGAAGCCCCGGCAGCGAAAT
>FWWL01009241.1_pt1 | contig 12084 bp, 12 predicted proteins | sample 2228331 | NCBI WGS metagenome assembly FWWL01 (sample SAMEA103939775, study PRJEB20133) | metagenome | reverse complement strand
GCAATCTCAAGCCCTTCGAGAAGGCGTGCAAGAATTTCTGCATTCCTGAACCTTTGCCTGGGCTCTTTGGATAAAAGTTGCAGCAAAATTTTTTCCAGTTCCTCAGGAATTTCCCGGTTCAGGTGTCGGGGCGGGATTGGACGAATATTCGGGTCGCGGTGTTGTCGGGCTAAATCGGTGGGAGTTTTCCCTGTGTATGGTAATTGTCCCGTAAGCATCTCATAAAACACAACCCCTAAGGAATATACATCACTGGAGGGCATGGGCGGTTGCCCAGATGCTTGTTCTGGAGAGAAATATTGAGGAGATCCCCAAATTTCATCCGCTGTTTCCTCGGGTTGAATACTGGCGATGGCTCGTGCAATACCAAAATCCGTTACTTTCAGATGACCATCTCTGGTAACGAGCATGTTGTGGGGTTTCACGTCACAATGAATGACCCCAGCACGATGAGCATACCCCACGCCTTTTGCCGCCTGGATCATCAGAGGTAATGCCTCTTGGACTTCAAAGACGCCTTTTTGTCGAATCAATTCTTTCAGGTTTTGCCCTTCAATGTATTCCATGACAATAAACAATCGCCCGGAGTCGTAACCAATATCATAAATGGTCACAATATTCGGGTGTGAAAGATTTGCCGCCGCACGGGCTTCTCTACGGAATTGATCTTGAAAGGCTTGATTTCCTGAATATTTTGGGCGTAATAATTTGATGGCAACCGTTCGCTCCAGCATGCGATCTCTGGCACGATAGACGACTGCCATGCCGCCAGAGCCAATTGTCTCTTCAAGCACGTAACGGTTTTGGAGCATTGGCGTGGTTGTTGAATTTGCTGTTCCCATTTAGAAACGATTATATCATAATCGAGATTCCGCTTTTTACTCCAGGGATCGCCGAAATTTTGCCCGGCAATCAGATATAATAACCAAAACTACTGTATGGGGCATTTCACCGTTATGCGAAAAATCCTTTTTCTTCTTCAAAAACCAATTAACTGGCTTATCATTGCATTACCTTTTGCGTTGTTTGCTGAAATTTTTCATTGGGGTGATTTCTGGATTTTCATTTTCTCCTGCATTGGAATAGTACCTCTGGCAGGCTTGATTGGAGAGGCAACGGAGGCTCTGGCAGTCTATACCGGTCCTAAAATTGGGGGGCTTTTGAACGCTACACTGGGTAACGCAGCAGAATTGATTATTACCCTGGTAGCCATCCAGGCAGGGCTCATTGAACTGGTCAAAGCATCCATCACAGGCTCAATTTTGGGAAACCTGCTTCTTGTATTAGGCGCTTCAATCTTTCTGGGTGGACTCAGGCATGGGGTGCAATCCTTTGATCGTCGGCAAGCCTCAAACCATGCCATTCTTCTTATCATTGTGGTAATTGGTTTGGCTATTCCCTCGTTGTTCAGCCATTCGATTGGACCTGATGACAGCATTCAAGTAGAGGCATTAAGTATTGGTGTTGCTATTGTATTAATGATCCTGTATGCCCTTGGACTGGTATATACTCTGAAGACCTCAAAAAGCCCAATCTCATACCCGCCGGCAGATGCTCATACCCAAAATCATGGTTTCACAAAAGTCGAAGCCCTGATTATGCTTGCAGTTTCTACTCTCGGGGTGGTTTGGCTTTCCGAAATGCTGGTAGGAGCAGTAGAACATGTTGTGAGCAACCTGGGAATCTCGGAATTTTTCCTGGGAATTATTCTGATTCCGTTAGTTGGAAATGTAGCAGAGCATCTTGTTGCAGTTCAGGTAGCCATCAAAAACCAGATGGAGTTGAGTGTAGAAATCGCGGTTTCTTCCAGTTTACAAATCGCTCTCTTTGTGGCACCTGTACTGGTTTTTGTCAGCCTATTAATGGGGAATCCACTCACATTGGTCTTTAATCAGTTTGAGTTGATTGCCCTGATTGCAGCAGTAGTTGTTGCCGCTCTGGTGTCTTCTGACGGGGAATCGAACTGGCTGGAAGGCGTAGCGCTGATCGGCGTTTACATTATTTTGGGTGTTGGATTTTTCTTGTTGCCTTCATAACACCATGAAACGTTTTTCGGGTTTTTCTGTCACTCCCTGGATGCTCATTGGTGCCATTGGAATTGCCGGCATTCTTTCATTACTCCTCGTTGTAGGGTTAAGTTTACTGGCTCAACGATGGGCATCTCAACAGAAAACACAACCCTCAGCCATTTTGACGGTAATTCCCGCTCCAACGGTCACTTCAACTCCATTATTTCTGAGCACACCGACTCCAGAAATCACCAGAGTGGAGATCAATGGGATCAGTATTGGCGTGTTCGTACAAATTTCTGGCACTGGTGGGGATGGGTTAAGACTGCGCTCTGGACCAGGTAAGGATTTTGCACCACTCTTTCTGGGATATGAATCTGAAGTCTTTGAAGTCACAGATGGTCCCAAATTCTCGGATGGTATCACCTGGTGGTATCTGGTAGCGCCATACGATCAAACTCGAAGCGGTTGGGCTGCGTCGGATTATCTCAAACTGGTTGCGCTAGAATTGGAGACCCCTTCACAATGATGAATCAAAAAGAACTTCCTCAAAAAATTACCCTCAACAAGAAAGAAAACTTTCTTGAAATTCTCTGGCATGATGGGCATCTCAGTCAATACCCGCTTCCACTCTTGCGGGCAGCATGTCCCTGTGCTACCTGTCGGGGAGGTCACGAGAACATGCGTTCCGAACCGGACCCTCTGGTTTTTGAGATGAAACTCCCTGATTCTCCTGCCACCAGAATTGATCAGATTGAAGCCACTGGACAATATGCAATTACCATTCACTGGCAGGATGGACATCATTATGGAATCTACACCTGGCATTATTTACGTGCCTTATGCCCATGCTCTACCTGTCGGGGAGTTTTTCACGAGGAGGAAAACCCCTCTTCTTGAAGGTATTGTTCAATTGTTTCTGCCATTTGTCTGGCTCGCACAGGAGCAATTCCAGTGTAATCCTCAATATTTCGACATTCCAGGATTTGCTCTGCTTTGAGGAATTTTGTCAATCTTTCATCGGAGACAAAGAGGTCGAAGAGAGGATTGGGTTTTCCTGAGAGTACTTCAGCCCACGCCTTCATTGAATGTTCCCGGATGATTTCATGCATCTCCTGACGATCTGCTCCATGCTGGACCAGTTTCATCAGGAGTTTCTCGCTTGCCGAAAACGGAGCGAATGTCTGAAGGTTTCTCTGGATAACACTAAGATTGACTTTCAGCCCTTTAAGAATCCTTATAGAAGTCAATAAAATCTCATCAGTGATGAGAAAGGCTTCTGGAAGGATAGTACGACGATTGGCACTATCATCTAAAGTACGTTCCAGCAATGAGTGAGAGGCGTTTTCCCACGCCACTTGGGGCAAAGACGCCAGTAATCGAGCCAGTGAATCAATCTTTTCGGACTGGATTGGGTTGCGTTTGAAGGGCATTGCAGAAGACCCAACCTGTTTTTCACTGAATGGTTCGCTCCATTCTCCATACATTGGGGACTGAAGAATTCGGAGATCAAAAGAAAATTTGTACAGTGTGGATCCCAACCCAGCCAGTGTGGATAAAACTTGATAATCCTGAATTCGAGGATAAGTTTGAGTGGTCACTGAAAAGAAAGGTATCCCTAGTTCATCACTCATGCGCCGTTCAAAACGTTCAAAATTCTCTATCCCGAAAAGTTCAACGTATGAAGAAGCAGAACCAACAGCGCCTTTAAAACCTTTACCTCGAATCTCATTTTTGAGTTTTTTTAGATTTTGGCTGTGAAATTGTAAATCTTGCGCAAAACCAGCCAGTCGGTAACCCAAGGTAGTGGGTTCTGCTGGCTGTAAGTGGGTAAAGGCAAGGATTGGGGTATCTGCGTAAAGACGAATATACTGTGCACTTATAGCAAGCAACTCATCTACTTTCCTGACAAGAATTTCGATAGACTCTTTAAGTCGAATGACTTCGGCGTTATCCTCGATATCCATTGAGGTTGCGCCGACATGGAGATATCCCCCTGAATGAGGGCATTGCTCAGCAAAACACTGAAGTTCTGCCATCAGATCATGATGGATTTGTCTCTCGATTTCCAGAGAGCGCTGAATATTGATTTGGTTTTGCTTTTCTTCCAATTCCACAAGAATTTGGAGGGGAAATAATCCAAACTCTGCTTGAACTCTGGCAAGGCACACCCAAATTTTACGCCAGAGTATTCTTTTATGTTCCTCGCTCCATATGGTGCGCATCTCAGGGCTGGCATATCGCCAACTAAAGGGGGACTGGTAAAGAGTATAATTAGTGATCATCATGAACCCATCCAATGGTTAGGAAATTGCAAGGTCAAAAGGTAGCATTCTCATCATCAAAAATATATAATTGCTTAACAACACAGAGCATCAGGGCGGTAATTTCTCATTTTATTGTAACGTTAATTTGGGTGAAGAATGGGAGAGGGATTCTGTGGAAACCCATCGAATAACACAAAGTTTTACGCCAGGTTCAGAAGGGCAGGATAAACAGCTCCAGCCGGGAAGCATGTTAGCCAACCGATACCTCATTCAGGAAGTAGTGGGTATTGGTGGAATGGGGTCGGTGTATCGTGCCCGAGACCTTCATTTTCCAAATGTAGTGAAACTGGTTGCGGTGAAAGAGATGATTAACCAGGCGAGAGATAGCCAGATTCGCCAAACCATCGTGCAAAACTTTGAGCGGGAAGCCAATATTCTGGCTACTCTGAATCACCCTTCCATTCCGAGGATCTTTGATTACTTTACCCATGAGGAAAGATCATACCTTGTTCTGGAATACATTAACGGGAAAGACCTGGAAGAAATTCTCTCAGAGTCCCCCGGACCTTTACCAGAAGATCAGGTAGTTGCCTGGGCAATTGAATTGTGTGACGTTCTGGCTTATCTGCACAATCATAAACCAGAACCGATCATCTTCCGGGATATGAAACCCTCCAATGTGATGGTCAATCAGGATGGACATATTGTTCTGATTGACTTTGGCATTGCAAAGATGTTCCGTGCAGGTCAGAAAGGCACCATGATCGGAACAGAGGGCTATTCACCGCCTGAACAGTATCGTGGAGAAGCCACGCCTCTGGCAGATATTTATGCATTAGGGGCAACGCTTCATCACTTGCTTACAAAACGAGATCCGCGCATTGAGACTCCGTTTACCTTCAACGAACGTCCTGTGCGGAAATTTAACCCCTCTGTCTCTCCAGAACTGGAAGCGATTATCAGCACAGCAGTTCAGTATAATCCTCAGGATCGTTTCCAGAGCGCAGAGGAGATGAAAGAAGCCCTTCTCAATGCTGCCCGGAAGACAGGTGTACTTTCACGAATCGCAACCAAGTCATTGCTGATCTCAAGCGAGGAAAGCACCAAACCTCTGTGGACATTCGAATGCGAGGATGAAATCCGTGGCGGTCCAGCATTTGAAAATGGGCTTATCTATGTCGGTTCGTATGACAATAACCTGTATGCGGTTAATGCTACCGATGGAAAATTTGCTTGGAAATTCCCAACCGAGGGGGGAATTGTCACTCGCCCGGCTTTTGGGGAAGGTTTGGTTATTTTTGGTTCAGAAGATCATCGAATTTATGCCTTGAACTCTAGAAGCGGCAAAATTGCCTGGACATATCCAACAGAAGGTCCGGTCCGAGGGTCTCCAAAGGTTGCAGAAGGTCACGCATTTGTGGGTTCTGATGACGGTTTCCTTTACGCTATTAATCTTACTTCCAGCCGGTTAGTTTGGAAGTATGATACCGGTGGACCAGTTCGCTCCACTCCATTTATCGCCAATGATTTGATTTTCTTTGGATCCGAAACCGGAGATCTATTCTGCATGGATTTCCGGGGTGCCGTAAAGTGGCGCTTTAAAGCCAAGCGGGCGATTTATTCTTCTCCGCTGGTAGTAAAAGGCTCGCTTTTCTTTACCTCTCTTGATTCGATTTTGTATTCTGTTGATGCCCGTACGGGGTGGGCAATCTGGCGATTCAGAATGGGAAAAGGATCGGTATCTTCCCCGTGCAATGTGGAAAATTACATCATCGCGGGTTCTGCGGATGGATTTATTTACTGCGTTGATGGCGGCACCTCAAAAGAAATCTGGCGATTTAAAACCGATCATCAGGTTAGCGGCTCTCCACTGGTTTATAGAGACTCCGTTTATTGTGGCGCCGCGGATGGGAATCTCTATTGTCTGGAATATCGTACGGGAAGGTTGCGATGGAAATTCAGCACAGGAGGGGCGATCACCAGTGCGCCAATTGTGTATAATGATATCTTGTATGTAGGTTCTGCAGATCATATTCTTTACGCTCTTATTCCATGAAGCGAACTACGGGGAGGAATTGTGCTGGAATTTCTTAAGAAAATTTTTGGAAATAAACCTCAACCAACAACACCAACGCCTGTAGTTGGAATTGAAACGGCTCCATTATCTGAAGAGCAATTGCAATCGGTATTACCAGAAGCGACGCACGTTTCGCCCCCGCAGTATCAGATTGGAATGGGCTTATCAATAGGCAGACAGCGTGAGGTGAACGAGGATACGATTTTTGCACTCTCTGCAACCATTGCTGATGGCGTACGGGATTTACCATTTGGGGTCTTTGTATTAGCCGATGGCATGGGGGGACATGCCAGCGGAGAGGTGGCCAGTGCTGCTGCAGCCAAAACGATGGCGCAGTTTGTTTTGGATAAAATTTCTACCTGGATGCTGTCAGTTGATCAAGGTGGGGCTGGGGAAAGCATTCAGGAAATTATGGAGGGTGGCGTTCGTGAGGCTCACCGTGCGGTATTAAAAGCCGCACCTGGAGGTGGTACTACTTTAACGGCAGTGCTTGCACTGGGGGAACAAATTACCATAGCCCACGTGGGAGATAGCCGGGTGTACTTCATTTACCCTGATGGGCGTGTTCAGGTAAAAACTCAGGATCATTCCCTGGTACACAGATTGAAAGAATTGGGACAAATCACCGACAAAGAAGCCTCCACCCATCCTCAAAGGAACATCCTTTATCGAGCCTTAGGTCAATCTGAACCCTTCCGCCCTGATATTATTACCTGTGAATTCCCTCATCCGGGTACGCTATTACTTTGTAGCGATGGTCTCTGGGGAGTTTTACCTGAAGAAAGCATTGCTCATATCGTCAATAACGCTAAAAGTCCTGCGCAGGCATGCCAGACCCTGATCGAATCAGCGAATCTGGCAGGAGGGCCGGACAACATTAGTGTGATTCTTGCACAATATCTCTCTTAGCGGAGTAAAGCCTTGAGAGATTACTATTCAATTTTGGGGGTATCATTTGATGCAACGCCGGAAGAAATCCGGGCGGCTTATTTTGATTTAGCGAAAAAATATCATCCAGATGTCACGGATGATCCAAAAGCCCATGATCGGTTTGTTGAAATTCAGGAAGCCTACGAAGTGCTTTCGAATCAATCTCGCAAAGCAAAATATGATGCTTCCTTACCAGAGGAGATTAAAAAAGGGCCGGCTGTAACATTAAACGTCCGCACCAGTCGTCTGGTCATTCCGAAAATTCAGGAACCTCAATTGTTCTATGCACTGGTGGATTTAATCTGTACGGCTGAATATGATGTAAAAGAAGCACCACCATTTCATATTTGCCTTGTTCTGGACCGTTCCACTTCAATGCAAGGCGCCAGAATGGACATGGTAAAGTCCAGCGCCATAAATTTACTTAAGCAATTCCGAAAACAAGATCTGATTTCGGTTGTGGCGTTTAGCGATAGGGCTGAAGTCATCATTCCACCCACCCGCGTCCCTGATCTTGCCAAGGATGACCACCGAATCAGCATGTTACAGGTGGGCGGGGGGACGGAAATCTATCAGGGTTTACAGCTTGGGATTGAACAACTTCGCTCCATTGACCCCCGCTTCATGCGCCAGTTGATTTTATTGACGGATGGACACACCTATGGAGATGATGAAGCCTGTATTCAACTGGCTGAAGAAGCGGCGCAAGATGGCATTCAAATCAACACCATGGGAATTGGACATGAGTGGAATGATGAACTGCTGGATAAGATAGCCACCATCAGTGGAGCCAGTTCGATTTTTGTGACTTCCCCAAAAGATCTCAATAAATTTTTTGAGCAAAAATTGCAGTTGTTAAGCGATACCTATGCAAGAGGATTGGCTCTAGAGTTTACATTAGGGGAGGGGGTGGAACTCAAATACGCTTTTCGTCTTCATCCAGAGACAATGCCTTTGCCCGCAACAAATCCTTTGCCTTTAGGCTCGTTAATGTACCATAAGAGTATGAGTTTGCTCTTTGAGTTCGTCATACACCCAATCGGACCAGAAGTCTCCTCCCTCTCGGTCCTGACCGGGAAAATTAAAATGGAGCTTCCCTCGATCCAATCGCTACGTGCTCGTTTACCCATTCAGATCAAGCGGGTGGTGAGCGAGAATCCTGATCCAGAATCACCTCCTCCTGCCTTAATCGAAGCATTGGGGAAACTCACCCTTTACCGCATGCAGGAAAAAATCCAAAAAGAAGTTGAAGAAGGACAAATAGATAAAGCAACAAGGAGACTACATTATTTAGCCACTCAATTGCTATCTCAAGGAGATCGCGAATTGGCGCATGCTGTACTGCTCGAAGCGGAGCACTTACAACAGAGTCGAACCTTTAGCCGAGAGGGGGATAAAAGAATAAAGTATGGAACACGCGCACTCCTTTTACCTTCAGGGATGGAGCATTAGTCTATGATTAAATGTCCAAATTGCCACCACGAAGAACTTCCTGGCTCTCTCTATTGCAGCGAGTGCGGAACTCAACTGGTTGTATCTCAAACAACCACAACACAACATATTCAAAGGAATCCTTCTGATGTGCTGGTGGTTACTCCTCCTTCGCAAATGCCGCCAAAACCGAGTATCCATCCAGATGAGGAAGCAGAATTCAAGGTGTTTCTCAGTTTTGTTGATAGCGGGAAAGTGATCGAATTATCTGGTCAAACGGAATATACTCTTGGGCGAACTTCAGAAGGCCAGCCAATCCTTCCTGATATTGATCTTTCCCCCTTTGATGCTTATTCAAAAGGAGTTTCGCGTCTCCATGCCGCGTTGAAAATCCAGAGTCATCGGGTGGTGATTACCGACTTAGGGTCTTCGAACGGTACCAGAGTAAATGGGCAAAAAATAGTTCCCCATGTGGATTATCCGTTAAACCATGGAGATATGATATCTCTGGGAAAATTTGCTCTGCAAATTTTGATAAAGAAATAGAGGTGTTCTATGCCAACAGTATTAATCCATATTATGAACGAAGATCCTGTAGCAGGTGAAGTCGAACATCTCCCTTCTCCTACGGATAATCTGATCATTCTCAAAAATCCCCGTAAACGAGACGGTAAAGATCTTCATTATCTGGAGCCGAATGTCTCTACAGTGATATGGCCCATTTCCCGTATTAACTTCATCGAAGTAATGCCCACTGGTGAAGAAGAAGAAATTATCACATTTATTCGTGAATAGGTGGTGTATACGTGCCAGACCAATTTAAGAATCGAAGCATCCTTGTCGTAGATGATGAAGAAAGAATGGTGCGGTTTATCCGCTTGAACCTGGAGCATGATGGCTTTCAGGTGATTTCTGCATACCGTGGGTATGAGGCGTTAGAAAAAGTTCGGACCGAGATGCCTGATCTGGTTCTGCTGGACGTCATGCTCCCTGATCTAGATGGTTTTGAGGTACTCCGCCTCATACGGGAAAGCAGTAATACCCCTGTGATCATGCTGACTGCAAAAGGAGAAGAAGACGATCGCGTCCGCGGACTCGAATTGGGGGCAGATGATTACGTCACCAAGCCTTTTAGTCCCCGCGAATTGGTCAGCAGGGTTAGAGCAGTATTACGCAGGGTAGAAGCCGCCAGCCTGACGGCAAAAAATGAAGTCATAGAGGTAGATGAGCGTCTGAGAATCGATTTTGGTCGCCGTGAAGTATGGGTTGAAGGAAAACTTGTTAAGCTCCGACCAACAGAATATCGCCTTCTCTACCATCTGGTCCAAAATGCAGGCTGGGTGATGACCTATGAGCAGTTATTAACCAAGGTTTGGGGGTATGAATACCGCGATGAAGAACATTACGTGCGGTTATATATCAACTACCTGAGACAGAAAATCGAGAAAGATCCTTCTAACCCAAAATATATCCTGACCGAAAGAGGCGTTGGGTATCGTTTTGTAGATTTCCGAAAAAATACTGAACCTTCTCAAAGTTAAATCTACACTGGACGTACCTTTCTTTTTCTGATATATTGCGGTAAGAAATTGAATCTTTGGAGTGTTTTTATGATCAATGAACCTATTCATGTAACCGATGCCGCTTTTGAAAAGACGGTCTTGCAGTCTTCCTTACCCGTAATTGTGGATTTTTGGGCACCCTGGTGTGGTCCCTGTAAAATGATTGCCCCTGTCCTCGAAAAAATCGCCAAAGAGTATGCAGGAAAGGTAATCGTTGCAAAAGTGAATACGGATGAGAATCCAGAATGGGCAATGAAGTACGGAATTCAGGGTATCCCCACCTTGCTGTTTTTCGCAAATGGGAAAATCGTTCATCGCCAGGTTGGAGCATTACCTGAACGAGCACTCAGGGATATTGTGACCCAATTTTTAGAGGTGGTTAATTCCGCTCAAACCCACTGATTTTGAATCAAAGAAGGCTCCGCCGAGAAGGCGGAGTTTTTTATTCCTGACAGAGCAAAGAAGTCAAGAGGATGTCGGCGGTTTGATCTGCCCCATTAGTATTTCGTTTTCTTCGGGGCAATTGGAGCAACTGGTTTATGCTTTCCAGTAAGAATTCTCCCCAAAATAAATCCTCGGGAATTTCTATTCCTCCCATTACTTCTCTCACAAAACGAGCCAGGGGAGGGGATTCGCGAAACTTAAGACGAGGAATAAATCCATAGGGAGTGCCTGTCCAGTAGGCTTCAGCCAGTGTGCTGTAGCCCAGTTTTCCTATTACCGCATCACAGGCATTCATTAGGTCGGTATGATAATATCCAGAACGATGGGGTAACAGGATTAAATTCTTTTGCCTTGAAACAACGCTGGTTCCTCCAGGAATAATGAAATATATCTCCGACATCTTTTGCAGCAATTCGATGGGGAACCGATTACTTTCAATGCCCCCCATGGTAATCAGAACTACCGAAGCATTTTGCGGAATCTCCAAAGAATCCCGAATCACCTCTCTTGAGGTGTAAATGGGTCTGCTAATCGGATCTACGACCAGAGAAGAAGGTTTAGGTTCACAAAAGGGGGTTGACTGTATATGGTATGAAAAACAGTCATATTGTTCTCTCAAATATTCAATATAGGTGAGAAACCCTGGTTCTTCCGATAGATATCCTTCGTAAATCCAATCCCAGGTAAAGTTTTCAATCAAAACCGAGGGGATGTTCATCTTTCTAGCAACAGGAATCCCCAAAGGGGATATATCACAAAGGACTGCCTCAACTCCTTTTGACTCCAATTCTTGGGACAATGTATTGACCAAAGTTTCAGAAATGGGATAAAAATTTTTCAATGCCCTCAAGGTGGCAGGGAGATCTTCTTGCAGAGAATTGATTTGCATTAACCCAATGTCACAAGCCAGAGGATGAATTGTATAATTAGTTAGTCGAGAGTCGTCGAAAAACCATTGGGGAACAGTTGTATATACATCAAACCATACATCACGTCGTTTCTGTAAACAAGCCAGCATTATAGCCGTAGCCCTTGCGGCATGTCCAAACCCGTGAGGTGTGATAAAGTAAGCAAGATGGACCATAGATGATTAAATCAGAAGTATAACATTACCTTTTATTGAGCCTACTTTTTTGGAACTTCCTGTGCAAAAGATGCGTCTTCAAACTGGGAGGATTGATGATGAAACACAATGCCCACAAATTAATTTCAGTGATATTCATCTTGTTGCTCTCGGGTTGTAATTTGCTGGCAACCCCACAAGTAGATGAAAGCCAGATTGCCACTCAAAGTGCTCTCATCATTCAGCAAGCGGCACAAGCCACGGCAACCGTCTATGCAATGGAAACGGAAATGGCAAATAT